>ERZ1034952.1843-NODE-1843-length-16530-cov-10.322974_pt1 | contig 16530 bp, 20 predicted proteins | sample MGYA00520625_ERZ1034952 | MGnify/ENA primary metagenome ERZ1034952 (study PRJEB33766, sample SAMN09781773) | gut metagenome | biome: gut microbiome | host: Homo sapiens | place: Madagascar | study: EMG produced TPA metagenomics assembly of the PRJNA485056 data... | reverse complement strand
CAAATCAAAAATAATATTGTTTACCTCAACACTTAAAAAAGCATATAAATATTTTAACCCTTCACATTTTTTAAATTTGGTAAATGTCGGTACATTTCCATATCCTCTTTTTTTAGGAGTCAAACTTCCCCATTTAGAAGATTTCCATTTATCAGATTTTGCAATATTATCTAATTGTTTTCTTATGCATTCACTTATATACTTTGCTTTATCTAAATTTTCTGGAAATAAATGAATATTTCCTGTACTAGGATCATATACAATCTTGCAAGGATCATCCAAATCTGGCGTGTACGGATTATATATTTCTCCTTTAAATATTACTTTTCCAGGCTCATACCCCGATTCAATTACTTCATATACTTTTTTTTGCATAAAATTATTCTCCCATCTTTTGTATATATTTTATTATACCAATACTATTTCTACTTAATTATATACCACACATTTTTTCATATAACATGATGCATCTTGCATCCTATCACATTATAACCGTCCCTCAAGATCATCCTCAAACACCAACGTCAGTGTTCTCAACAGTTCATTCTGAAAGATTCTTTCCTCTGAATATCTAAGATTTCCGTCTTCATTCTTTCTCTGAATTTCCGAAAAATATTTTTCCTGATCGGTCATTTGCTTTTCATCCGGATAACATGCAAGTTTTGCATCACACAATCCCATAGCGATTTCACTATATTCCTTCGGGCATGCTTTCTTTAGATCAAATGCACAATCAAAATACAGAATTCTCGGATTGATTTTCTTCCATCTTGTTACTACCCCTGGGATTTCATACTTTCTGACAAACACTTCTGTTTCATCCACGATTTGTGTCAGTTTTTCCTTTACTTCTGTTTCTCCAAGAAATAGAACATCTACTTTCTTTCTGATATCCAGCAATTTTTCTCCCATATAATCCCAAATATCAATTTCTTTGTTCTTCTCTTCACTCGGAATCTCATTATAACCGGATGTTTTTTCATATAAAGCCAATACGTCCCAAAGCATTCCATAAACTGTTTTAATTGATGTTCTGAGTTCTTCTTCTCTCATAGGCGCCTCCTACTTTGTACTGTTTTCGTTGTTGATGCCATTATATCATATTTAAGACATTTTTCGTCTCAATTCTGCCGATCTAATATTTTCGATTTTTCTGTTAAACAGCAAATTCCTTTGCAAACACCTCATAATTCAATGTATCTCTCAGCGAACAGTAAATAGCTAATTCAATGGTTTCAAAGTCATATTTATGTTCGTCAATTGCTACATGCATTGCTTTCGCAACCAACTCCGGCGGATTTGCAAAGGCTCCACATCCAAAAGCTCCCAAAATAATAACGTCCGATTTCGCGCAACTTGCTATGTCTAAGACGCGATTTATTCTCTTCTTATATGTATCGAACAACTTTTTATCCGTAACATTCTTTTTCCAGTTTTTATCATGTTGTGACATATATCTCAAATTTGGTGCTGCACAGCTAATTACATCCACATCAAACCAGTCTTTCTCCGATAAAAGAATCGGTTTGGCAGCGTCACTCTTGAATACCGTCACGTCGCATGTTTGTATACAATCATCATTATAAAGAGAATTCAGCTTTCCTGTTTTCAATGCATACCTGTGTTTTTTATGAAATGCTTCTGTAATCTCACTTGCTGATATACATTTATACAACGTACTGATTCTACATAAGCATTCTTCCTGAGCACTGGCTCCTTTTGTCACCCCGCCACCTGGATTGGTTGCTGAAGCAAAGTTTAGTACACTGATATGCTTTCCTTTATATGCAGAAGCCGCCTCAAAGCTTCTTTTCTTTGAAACGATAATCTTTGCTTCTTTTCCTGTTTCATGTCCGTGTATAAGATTTTTGAAAATATCGTATTCATTTTCGTCCGATATCACCCGGTTGTGATTCATAGAATAATTAATCTTATTCATTAGAATTTCATTTGTATCACACAGTAACATTGTATCTTCAAATATCCTTATTCTATCTTCTCTACGCATAATACTCCCTCTTCTTTCCCCTGATTTTGCTTTGCCCAAGAGATCTGACTGCTCGTATACAATGTGAAATTAATAATATCTCATAGAGTATCTTCTAACATTGTCTTTATCGTCTGAATCCTTGAGGCAGAAAACAATCCCGGATCAAACATATCATATATGAACCCGACTTCATTGCGAGTAATTCCAAGTACTTCAGCTACTTCATCTGCGGCATTCCCCGGATAATCATATTTTTTGATTACCTCAATAACATCCGCATATCTTGTGATGAAAGTCATATACAATTCAGCCTCACGAACAGTTCTTCTATGAACCTCATCTTCATCACTACGGATAGTTCCATAAGGAATGACATTCTCACTGTCAATTCCTCCCCATACTTTAAGCCAATACATCGCTCCTATTTTTGCTTCTTCCAGTGAACTATATGACCTGATAAATTCACCTCTTGTATTAACACTGTAGCACGAAAGATTTCCAGGGAATGAATTTTCCAGCTCTATCATCGGACTTTTACCTTGATCTACAGGAATTTTTAATGGACCTCTCACATCCTCGATCCGCCGATAAAAAAGATTATAGGCTTCTACTTTTGCATTCATTGTATGTACACCTTCACTACCTTGCTCTCTCTGAAAAGCAATCGTCAGCATTACGCCATCAATTCTGGCTATATCGATTCTCTTAAATAACAACAGATAGTATCCCTGAAGGAGATATTGTTCTGTATCTTCATCTTCCGGAATACAATTGTTATAGTAAAGTTTGTGCCACTCAAAGGAATCCGGCTTTAGTAAAACACTTTTAAAATGCTCTTCTGATCGTTTTCTTTCTCTTTCATCTCGCATGCGAATCTCCTTCGTTTTGTCATAAATAATCTGTTCTATGTCATCTATTCCAAGAATCTGCCATATCATTGACTCCCAATCATACAATAATTTATTTTTCTCACAAAAATTATCGATTACTTTATTAATCTGACTCCGAAACTCTTTTCTGCAGTATATTTTCTCGGATGCATGTTTTTTACTAATTCGAAACCATTCACTCTTCTCCGAATTAAACGCATCTGCTATAAAAGGAAATGTTTTTGCAGGATTAAGCCAATCGCCTTCAAAGCCCTCCTGACCTATGAAGTATTCTTTCCCATCTCTAGTAAGCATAATCATTGCACCGGGACCACCTAACCCCGATCCGATGCTATAAGAAAAAGCAACTACCTTGTCAAATATTTCATTGTTAAGATCTTCATATCTAAAATTCAAATCACAACACCTCCAGATAAGTCCCTGTCATTTACATCATAATATCTTCTGGCTTTTTTGCTTCTTCCAGCATCTTTTCTGATATATTTTTTTCTCGACATACTTCAGCATATTTTTTGGCATACTTTAGGACTAAATCCGGGCAAAATTCTTTTCCGTTGCTTTTATGACTTAAATAATCCCCCAATGCTTCCATTGCATATCTCCAAGCCAGTCTTTTAGAATCATCTTCTATATATGTCGGAAATTCCACTTCCAAATATAATGGATTGATATGCACATGTGACCAGATTCCTGATTCCGTTAATTCATAACAAATCATCTGTATATCTGAAAAGTCAACATACCAGTTCTTCTATTCTCTCCAAATATCGCTTCCAATCTTCTTCTCCTTCTCCAAGAATATAATAAGAACCATCTCTTATATCTCTAACTGGTGTACCTGCTTGTAATGGACACGGCATTTTTATAAAATGATACTCAAACCGTTCTACGCTATAGCTATCTATATTTTTTTCAGTTTCTGGAAGTTCATGAGAAATGAATCGCTCTATTTCTCCATTCATATTCAAAGTAACAGATGCTATCGCATCTCCATCATATGCACAATATTCTTCACTCCAAAATCCCAGATTGGAATTTCCTCTAAACTGATTACAAACAATTTCATCTGCATCCGTAACAACAACCAACTGCTTATTTATCCGACATTTCATACCACATATCTGCATATATTTTTTTGCATATTTCAAAGCTCTGTCATAATCAATGAAAAAACCACAGCTTTCATATTCCGTATCTTCTACAACATAGACGTATCTTTCAGATTGATTATGGATAAATATTTCGAATGTTTTTTCTTCATAACTCAGACGTTCACCAATCTGTCTTCTTATATTTTCATCATGTGTCTCTTCTGCCAACTCCCTCAGCGCATCTAAAATTTCCTTCCTGAGTTTGCCTGGTGCATTCCATATCATGGTTGCCTTCTGGAAATCTGTAAATGCAAAACCAATTTCTTCAAAACACGTTTTCATCCATTGAGATGGAACTATTTCAAACATCTTCATTTCCTTCCTGCTAATTCTGATTTTAAAAAATGATTTTAAATCCCGCTTACTTTAAATTCACCCATTTATCTTTACATATATCCTCCACAAAAAATACCGGTAATCTATTATGATATTTTTCATATAATGTATCGTCCGAGATGCGTCTATAACATTTTCCTATTGGTGTATCTACTTTTTTCATATAATCTGTTACAATAGAATTCTTCATTCGATCATTGATTTTTCCACAAATAATACAATAGCTGTTAAGTGACGTATGGATTTTATTTTCTTCCCAATTCCATTTATATCTAATTAGACATTCTTCATATTGATGCTTGTGTTTTGACTTCTTATTGGCTTTAGATATATTGCTTTCTTTTTGTTTGAGATATTTTGGTACTTCTAAATCTGCATTATGTTTTTGTCTCAATTTTTTCCCCTTCCTCGGTCGCAAATTCCTCTAGAATTATATTCAAATATAAAACTCTTCTTTTGTTTCCAGACATAAACATCCTAATTTTCCATTTCTAAATCCACATCCGCAGTCACACATGATAAGATTCCCTTTTTCATTTTTCCAGATTCTATGATTCGCAGTGTTTCTATGACCACAGATTGAAATATACCCTTCTATACCATTATGAAGGTACTCTGCGTTCATCTCATTTCCCATTAAATAATAATACTTATCCTCTGTGCATTCCGGTGCAGATGTCATAGCATGTGCGAACAGATATTTCTCGTTATTCACCTGAATACTTAGCTGAATCGGCCAGTTCAAAACTTTCTTAGCAAGATTCTAAACATCCACCGGTGCTAATCTGCGGGTAAGACATCGAAACGTATTGTACCGATATGGTTCTGTCTTTCTTCTTTTCCACTCCGGCATTTGATAGTATTTCAAAATGTATGCCGCTAACCATTCATCATGATTGCCTCTGATAATAAAGCAATTATCTCCCAGGTCCATAACTTTAAAATACAAATCTACCGGATTTGGATTGTAATCAGAACGGTCAAACAAATCTCCTACGATGAACAATTTATCCTCTTTAGATAATTTAATCACCTTTAATAATTCACAAAACTTTTGATAATCATTATGAATATCGCTAATGACATAATGCATTTTCTTATTTTCTCCTATAACATTTTTGTCACAGTTCTGGATAATCTCTAATATTGAGACTCCCTATTCTTCCCAATCCGGTATATCAATAAGTTTTCTTGTCCTATATATCTCCATTAAATATTTCCTATTATCTTTGTACCACGCCTGCAATGTATACTTCAGATATCGTATACAATTATAAGTAGTATGAATACTCCCATCTTTTATATTCATCCGTATCCAACTATAATCGTTCTCTCCCCCACCAACATATTCCAGATCTATATAAGCACCTTTTGCAAAATTCAAATCACAATATACATTTATTCCATAAAAACTAGCAATTCTCACTTTCCCCTTAATTGCATCGATACTAACTTTTTCACTATCGTCTCCCAAATAAAGACCTAAGTTACCATCAATCGTTATACACTTTACTTTTTCTCTTGGGAACTTATTCTTCGGAATCTTATAAATTATCGGTATTTTATCATCTTTTATTAACTTTTCATATGCTTCAATTAACAGCTTTCTATCCGTATAGATTCCAACAATAGTGGTCTTATCAGCTGGAGCTTCAATTAAAAATATATCTTGACCTTCATATTTCCGCCTCATATCTGACACGCTTCTTTGAATCGTCTCCTCATCATATCCAAAGAATAGTATTTCCAACAAAATTAACGCTACATAATATTCCCGATTATAATTTTTAAGCTCTTTGTCATCAATTCGGTATCCTAACACTTTTTTCCATGGTACTTCCCTAAAACTGTAGACATTTATATCCCCTTCAGTTACATAAGCTCGATCAAACGGTTCATGGTAATATTCATCCTTGCCAATATGTATGGTATCTTTCTCTACATATTCCGGCTTTAAACTCTTCATATGTTCAATTGCCTGATTTACAGAAATTTGATCCATATCTTGTGCATCATCACATTTCTTAAAAAATTCCTTCACACATAATTCCTGATCTATAGAACGCAGTAAATCCGCAAAATACATCTCACATCTCCCCTTCAAGTTACTCGCGCTTTACTTCTCTGAACTCGTCCTCTTCCGAAATATCTTCTCTTGGTTCATCTGCAAGAACAAGGACCATTCTTTTTTTCAGAGTAATATCAAATTCTGTATTCTTTAAGTATTCATCTATATTCGGATTATCTTCCATTCCAACACCATATACATACATATTGTCATATTCTGCTGGAATCTCTTTTTTCCACTCATATGTTTCATATGACTAGCCTTTTCTGTTCACAACTGAAAAATTTTTACCACTCTGCAGATATGGTCTAAGGTCTTTGAACATAAGATATCTCTCTTCGCTGCGTTCGATTTCTCGCGGATTTTTGAACAACACTATCTCTATTGCAGGTTCTAAGGAATCATCTTTTGTTGATAAAATTACCCCTTCTAATTGTGGCGGTACCGTATAAATATCCATAGGGAATTCTACATCAGCCATTCCTATACCATATACATAAAGGTCATCATATTTTCCTTCTGGAATATCTCCTATCATCAAATAATCATGATAATAACCATCCTCAAAACAAATAGACACTCTCACATTACGTGCAATATATTTTTTTATTTCCTGAAATCTGATTGCCATATCAACTCATTCCCCTTTCAATCATTCCGCTTCCATTAATACCTTGATTTTCTCAAAATCATACTCTCTGATTACTTCAATATCGTCATCACACTCCCTTTCATAATCTGTCACAATTACATCTGCTTCCATAGGATCTTCAACAATTCTTTCTGCCATCATGGAAAAGAAATCATACATATTCATAACCTCTATAAGATGGAAGTACTCTTTCAAGAATGAAAGTTCTGTATCTCCCGCCACTCTTGAATTACTATTTTTTGCTATATTTAGCCAGACAAATTCATTTGTAAAAAGATCAATTCCAAACAAATATGCAAAGGTACTCTCACAATTCACAAGGTATGCTGATTTTACTGTCTTTGGTTCATATACTTGTCCGCTATCCTCCCAATCTCTCAGCATGTATCCGGCTTTACAAAAGCATTCATTAAAGTTTTTCCTTGAGAAAACATTATCACAAAAAATCAGGTATCGATACTCCGGATGCAATGCTTTAAATTCTGAAAGATTAATATCAAAATATTCCGATCCGCCACGATAACCGCTTGTTTCGTCACCGGAGTAAGTAATGGCTCCCGACTGACGTCTCGCCATTGTTCTCCATGAAAATTCTTTCTGCTTACCATCTTTCGTAAGTGCAACTACAGAAAGGTCAATATCATTCACTTTTTCCCAATAAGTAAAAGCCCGAAGCTTTTTCCCCTCATCTATCGGAATCCTGGAACCTCTTGAAAGAACACCAAATCCGCCTTGTGAAGTATTTTCTGAAATTGGAAGCGCATAGCTCTTCATGGAAGGTTCAATATATACCTTTCCCAAGCGATTTCTAAGCTTTTCAGTAAGTTTTGAACGAATCATTACTCCGACTTTTTTCATCTGCTCTTCTGTAAGTCTGCTTTTACATCTCTTACTCTCCTCTGGTCTTTCATAATGAACCTTCATGAGATTGTGCTGTGTAAACTTAAAAATACGTCCATCCTTTCTCTGCATTCCCTCATATCTGAATAATAATTGTAACAAAATCAACGTACTGCAATCCTCTGGAAATTCCATAAGGAATCTTTGCTCTTCGTCTTTGTTCATATGGCTGATAATATAATCCATATTTCGAAGTAATGCCGAAGTCCCTTTCTTGTTCCGCAACAGCTCTGCTGCTTCCTGCTGTCTATTCTCCTGCATCAGTTTTTCAAACTCACTGTATACAGACTCATTGCCTTTTCTTCTCATGGCCTGTACGAATATTTCCGCCTCTTCATTCTTTGGCTGATAATGAATATGATGTAAGAATCCATTCCATAGCTGCTTCTTCTCATAACAGGTGCGAATATCACATCTTCCATTTCTAAATATTCTGTCTAAAAGTACTGTTAAGAATTTTCTGTCCTGATTCTTAAAATTTAATTTTTTCGGATTATCATTGTGATAATATTGATAGTTTAATTCATCTACTATTTTCATAACATCTGACAGATTCAAACCGTCTGCCAATGAAAGATTTTTCGTATCTAACAAAAGTCTTACCCGTGTATTCTTTGATGTAATATCCGGAATATTTTCAATATGATCACAAATAAATGTACGCACAAACGTGTACTGTCTCTCATTAAGCGGTCGTGAACCTCCTAATAAATCATTCGCAATCGCTCGTATCGTATCTTCTGCTTCTTCTTCCGTTTGTATCATAAATTCCCGTATTTCTGTATCTTCCTGAAAAGCTGTACGTTCAAAATCTTTTTCAAAAGCAGAATGTCCCGGTTCATCAAAATTTCCAAGTTCATATGTATTAAAATAATGCATAAGCTGGTCAAACAATAATTCTTCCGCAGAAAGATTTCGAACACTTTGCGGGAATCCTCTGTAAAATGGATCTGGAACATTTTCTCCAAATCTTTTTGAAAGTTCTTTTACCATCCCGCAATGTACAAGTTCCTTTCCCTTTATAATCTTTACTCCAAAGAAATGTGCCATTGCAAATAATGTTTCAAAAACATGCTCTTCTTCTGTCATTCCTTCACTGACAAGAATATGCTTTTCAAACAGATAGTCCTTATATATCTCTTTCATGTCCGCACCTCTTTCTACTATAATTTAAATACTGCCGACGTATCTTGCCGCTCAAATGCACCTAATTTGAAGTAAGCGGCAATAGCTGTCGGCATTCTTTTGGCGATATCATCGGATTAAATCTGTGCTCTACCAACTGAGCTACAGAACTTTTTAAGTTCCGGTGGGATTCGAACCCACAACAACAAATCCCCTAAAGAAGTAAATCCGATTAGCTGCCAATATTTCTATAGTCTATCTCCAAAAAGATATGATCTCTTCTAATGTTCGAGGCTCATAATTGATCCAAGGCTTCATACATCCAACATTAAAAGCTTTCACTTCTGTTTTATATACATGTCTGCAATCATTATTCACCATTTCTTTTATGCATCTCTGATAATATGCATCCTCTACGCTATCATGTGTATGCCCATACAATAAAATTGCTCCTTTACCCATTTTATTCCAGCTAAAAATAGGATAATGACAAAGCACAAGATCATAATTTGTTCCTTTTACAGAATCATGAATCTCCTTGTAATCACAGATTTCTGCAAATAACTGGTGATACCTGTAATCTGATACATCATCATGGTTTCCCTTTACAAGAATTTTCTGACCTTTTAATGTTGATACATAGGCTATTAATTCTTCATTTTTCCCTCTGAAGTTGATATCTCCAAGGATATATATCCTGTCTCCATTCGTTATCTTGCTATTCCATTTTTTCTTAATTGTTTCACGCATCTCTTCTGCATTCTGAAATGGTCTGTCATCAAATTTAATAGAATTCTCATGAAACAAATGTAAATCACTGATATAGTAGTTCATTATAATCCTCCCGTTAAAGCCGTTTCCTTTTCTCTTCATATACACGTTTTACGATATCGCTCATCTGCCGTTCCCAATCGTAATTATCATTATACCATACACAATCATATGCATCTGGATTCTTCCTATTATGAGTAGAACAGATAACAACTGGAAGATCTATATCCCTACTCTTTACTTCGGCTATAAAATGATCACCAGCTTGCCAGTCAGATTCAAGTCCTGGTGACAATGGATAATGCATATCCGTGATTGCCAAGTCATAAGGATTTCCATTTTTTAATAACTCATCGATTCTATCAATTCCAGAAAGCATATCTGTAACCCAGTCAATTTCGCACGACACTACATTTTTAATCACTCTTGAAATTGCTGAGGCTTTCATTACACTGTCCTCTAATTGGATAATTCTTAATTTCATGAAATCCTTCCTCCCTCTTCACTGTACTTATACTCTGAACACCTGTTTTATATTGTCTCAAAAAATATCTATATCAATCTCCTGTAAAAAAGCCATTTCATCTCCTTTACATACGAGGCCTAGCAGTTGAATTGTGTTAATACCGATAGATTCCTCATTTCCGTGAAGATATGACATTATTCTAGCCGCTGTTCTTTTTTTGCTTTTGCCTTTCATATTATTCTTATCCGCAAGTTCTAACTCTATTGCTAATTGAGATGTTGAATAATTTTTTTGATAATCTCTTCACTAAGAGCGACAACATTACAGATGTAAAACTTCTTATCTTTTATGTATATTTTCTTATCAATTTTCATTGCTAACCCTCAACTCTTATCATCCTTCTGTATTTTTCTAATTTTATTAACTTTTTGATGTACACTAATCATAACCTTCCGAAGCGACTTTACTTCGTCACTTTTTTCGAATAATTTAAAATCGTTGATTATTTTTTTTATAATGTTATAATACACCTAAGAGTATGTCAGTGAAATACCATTTTTTGCTACATTTTATATTAATTTTCGAGGTGTATTATGTTTGATTTTTATGACAATAATTATTCTAATGAATTCAAGGAACGATTACGTAATGCGAGAACTACAAAAAAATTTTCGCAACAAGACCTGGCCGATTGTCTGTTAGACAATGACCGTAGCCGTGTCGCTAATTGGGAAAGCCAACGAAGTACGACTGTTCCCAAAACGCAAGATATCCCTAATCTTTGCAGAATTTTGGATATTGATCCCAACTATCTTTTTGGATTTTCAACCGTAGCAAATGAGAATGACAAAGCTATCTCCGAACAGATACATCTCTCCACCGACAATATAAAATCGCTTCGAAATGATTCTTCTGTAAGCAATTTTATAAATTACCTTATGGAAACGCCAAAATTCCATTCTCTTTTGAATAAAATCAGCCACATATATGTTAATGGTTTCTTTTCTGAAAGTGTAGAAACAACCTTTTCAGCTTCTGCAATCAAGAAATTAGAAAAAGCCTTCCGTCTCTTTTCATATGACGTCTTTCCTATTGATAGAAACGAAACTACCTTCGTCCCTTATGTAAAAAAAGTTTTTCCATGGAATAAGAAAAGGCAGTCTATCGAAGACTTTGTCCGCTCTATTATCATTGACGAAAGATATTATGAAATGCTGGCCAAAAATCCTCTTTATTTGAAGCAAACACCTGCCGAAAGATATGATAATCTTATCTATGATTTTTCAAAAGTAAGCTTTCAATATCTCATGAGAAATCAACTTACAGAACTGGCAAAATCAGAGGTTACAAATATTTTTTCAGAAATCGTTCAGGATTATGTCGATATTACTGTAAAAAATTTCAAGAGTCGTAAGAAATAAATAATCTTAATTTTCTTGTCTTTAGATTCATGTAAGGAATTCTCTCGGCTAATTTACTATGATAATAGCGTGTAAAAGCAACCATACTGCATTGCTTTTGCACGCTATTTGAATTTGTTTGTATAATAAATCCTCAAATATGCCCTCAGCCACCTGAGGACCTTACGTATACCTTTACAGTCATAAGTGTCGGTACAAACTAACAAGATATTCAATCATCGTTAAAATGATTTTCCGTCTGCAATGATATACATAATGCACCCAATTCCCAGTGGCACCGGAATTTTGATGGGTGTGGCATATTTGAAGACTTATTAGTCTGTTTCCTCTATGATACCTCTCTTTTTACAGATTTCTTGCCAATTCGTTGGCAAATTTGATATTTTTTCATGTTTTATGAAAATTGTGATATTCTGATATTGTTTTATTATAATAATAACGTACAAAAGTCTGCATGTTTTGTCGCTTTTGTACGCTATTTAAAATTTTCTTGAATTCTTATCAGATCTTCGGCTACATAATTACTGTCGTTTCAAGTTCAATGTTTTCAAATAACCGCTCTAACTCTTGTCATAATAGTATCGTAATTTAAGGCACTATTATACGATTTCTTGTTCAACTCTCCACGCATCTATAACATTATTTACACCATATGGATTAACTTTTTCCCTCGTGCTAGCTTTCCCCAGCCTGTCAGTTCTAATATTTTTTGATTAATTTTTTCTTCCTGATGATTGAATGCGGCATCAATATATATATATTTAGACACAAGCACATGCCACTTAGGATCTATATAATACTTCCCTTCAATTTTTACACATGGATTTAAAGGTTTAACTTTTATAATTAAATCCTTTTTATCTTTCATTCCTCTTATGTTTTATTGTATCACTTACTTTTTCACCGTGAATGTTACACTGTCATGCCCTTTTCCCGTTATTGTTCCGTTTTCAAAATCGATTTCTGCACTGATATCAAGCTTTTCAAATGCTCCCGGTTTTGCTGGTGCATTTACCCAATCTCCTGCTGTCAATTTTAAAAGTCTATTTTCTTTATCAAGAGATCCTGATACATTATAACTTCCGGAATGTACATACTCCGTTTGCGTATCAGGAATATAGCTGTACACTGCGGAAATGTTATCTCCATCCATATTTGTAATATTGAGTTCTGCAGTTCCTACTTCCGCACCAATTCCTTCAAATGTTCCTTTCCACTCTCCCGTAAGGTCGAACTTAACACTCTCCGAATCTATCTCTGTTTTAATCCCTGACTCATTCCATTTCCCATCATTTCCTATCTCATATGTGATTTCTGATTTAATATTACATGACATTACCGTTTTTTTGAAATCGAACGAACATTTATAGGTTATCTGCTCCCCTTTTACTTTGACTTTCTCCGATTCTATCTTAAAATTCGAAATATCTTCTTGGTTTACACTAAATTCTTCTGAATCATATGATATCTCTTCATTTTCGATTGCACTAATAAGCGTTTCTTCCGACGTTTCTAACGCTTTTCCCTTTTTATTTGACACTTTAAATTCACCTTGCTTCTTTAAGGAATCGAATATCCAGTCATCTGTAAATCTATATTTTAACTTAAGTTCGCCAGAAACCTTCTCAACTTTTGATTCTAATGTGATTTTTACTGTCAACTTATCTGTTTTTGCCTTCAGATCTGTTTTTTGCTTTTTAATCTCTATATCCTTAATTTCTTTCGGCTCGATTATCCATTTTTTTCCATCTACCTTTATACACTCATCTTCTAAAGATTCTTTTATATTCTTTTTCGTTACTCCTTTCAACGGTGCTACCGTATCTTTTTTAGAATCATCCGAAGACACATCTTCAAGATTCCATCCTCCCTGATCATATAAAAGATATGTAAGAATATAGTGATTCTTATATTCTATGTTTCCGTCTTTTATCGTCACTGCACACCATATTTGGTCATATTTCTGTTTTTTATCTGTATTACGTTTTTCTATTTCTACCTTATCAATCTTCTGTCCATCCTCAACAATACTGCTTTGTGTATAAGATTCCAAATCAGCTTTTATATCTTTTTCTTTTACTGTACGATTACAGCCTGTACACATACAAACAATTACTACAAAAAATGCTATCAATGCTATTAATTTCTTTTTCATATCAATCTCCACCATTTAAACTAAATTATAAATTTTTTTCAGAGCAAGTATTCTATCCTCTATTTCTTTTCTGACCGAAGATGTTTCTATTTCAACCAATTCATAGTTATCAATTGCCCACTTTACGATAAAGTACCTGGTTCTGTACACCAGTATTCTGTCATATTCTTCTGTTTCTCCACCCAGGTAGTAAAATCCATCATCAAACGTGTTATATACTTTTGTGTAGGCTCTTGGGTCACACTTTTTCACACGGATAACAATCGCCTCTGCATCGCTATATGTTCCTCCTTGGTGCTGCTGTGAATATTCTAATTTTGTTCTGTCATTCCATAAATATCCTTGTTGTAACTCTTCTATTTTTCTTAGTTTATCCGGACAGATCTGAATATCCTCCATTTGTTCTATCGGATATATTGAAAGATTATCATATTCCTCTTTATTACCTACCAGCCATATTTTTCCATTACTGTAATCAAAAAAATACGGACTTATAACATACCTATATCCATTATTTATCGGTTCTCGCTTTCCATCCGAATTGTAATTTATCAATTTAAATGAAATCTTATGGCAAAACTCTCCCGACATTTCATCCATCGCCTTAAATAGATTTTGAAGATTATCACCCAAAGATACCCAATCACAACTTTTTGCTCTTCTGACTCTATCACCTTCAAAAACTTTTTCAGTTCTCTTTTTCAGTTCTCCCGTCACTGACCTTTTAATCACTGCATACTCCGGCGATGTACGTTCAATATACATCCAATACTTCTTTGCATTTCCTTTTCCTACGCTCTCTACGATTTCTTTAATCATTCCATATTTTTCCTCGTCCCGTATGTTTGCCATCCCTATGGTATTCTCTATCAGAAGAGGAAATCTTTCAACCGATATCGGTTGTTTATAGTAGATACATTCCTTACAATTCTTTTTAACGTAACCTGTTTCATTTGAATCTTCAACAACTATGAGACCTTCTTGATACAGTTTTACTACATTTTCTTTTATTGTCCGAAACGTACTTCTGTCATACATTTTTTTCTTCTTTTTATAATCGTCTAGATCCGTATTTTTTTCTCCTTTCTCTCTTTCGAAAATCTTATCCCTTTCTTTTTCCAACGGATCATACCCGTTTTGCTCTTGGTATATCGCATCTCTGATTTTTTTAATCGATGCCTTGTTTTTCGAATTCGTATTTTCTTTTAGATATGCCAGAATTTTTATCTGATATCCATCTTTGCAGCCCTGATTTCCCATAATCTTCTCACTCCTTCAAATCAACTTAAAACGACTTAATATAATCCTCGAAAAGTATCGCTTCTACTGCTGGTGTCTTCGATGCTGATCTGACATTTTCTATGCCGTTGGTAAGCAGCAATCTTTCCCATAACTTTTTATAATGTTCGAACTCAAAAGTCTCATCATCCAATATCACATATTCTTCTATTTCAGGATGGGAATCAATATACTCCTGGACCCCTTTTCCTCTTTTCAAAAATTTATCAACCGTACAATTGGATATTTTCAAATTGCACTGTGCAAGTTTTTCAACAAGATATTTATAATCATCATCTTCTTTATCCAAGTCTTTCCAGTCTGAGGAAAGTATAATATCCCCACCTCCACATTTTTCAATAGCATTTGCAAGAATCTTAACTCTCGCATCATCAATTCCCTTGTATCCATCCGGGGTACACTGTACTGTCGTCATTGTATTTAACACACCATCAACATCTAAAAATACTACAAATCTCATCTTATATCCTCTTCTCCGTGAAATGTTTTTGATTTATTAAGATAATAGCGCACAAAAGGGACTTTACTTCGTCACTTTTGCACGCTTTTTCATAATTTTTCAAACAAATTTTCAAAAATATCATCAGTGATTGCGGATTTATGCTGGATGTGACATATCAAAGACTGTTTTTGAATATATAATACCTCTTTTTTGATCCATCTTCTGCCAATTTTTTGGCAAATTTATCATTCCTGTAAAAATATTTTTTAGGTTGATTAATATACATAATAATAGCGTACAAAAGCACTCTTTCGAATTACTTCTGTACGCTATTTCGCTTTTTATTCCGATTATCTTTCATCTACATAATCACTGTCGTCCCCAAGTCAATATTTTCAACTAACCAGTTTAATTCTTGTTGTGATATACGTATGCACCCCGATGTATATACATCTTTTCCACTAATCGGTTTATTGTTATCCATCGTTTCTTTTGTTACATCTGCAGTGTATAAATCACTGTGAATAAAGTAGTCTTCAAAGATAACCAAATATCCAAAAAACTTTACACTATCGTACTTTGCATAATAGCCACTGATATATTCTTCCGACGATTTCTTCTCAACCTTGAATGTTCCCATTGGTGTAGGTGATTTTTCCCCTCCATATATACAATCAACGGATTTTATTTTCTCATACATCACATAATCTGATGAGTCAAAATCTGGTCGTATCGAATAATGTTTATTTAAAATTGAATTATCTGCTTTGCGATACACTTCCAATTTACCAGCCAATCGGTCCAATTTAAGGAGATATTTCTTTTCCTGTTCCTCATTTACTTTCCTTACAATATACATAATCA
>ERZ1034952.1842-NODE-1842-length-16532-cov-6.508102_pt1 | contig 16532 bp, 2 predicted proteins | sample MGYA00520625_ERZ1034952 | MGnify/ENA primary metagenome ERZ1034952 (study PRJEB33766, sample SAMN09781773) | gut metagenome | biome: gut microbiome | host: Homo sapiens | place: Madagascar | study: EMG produced TPA metagenomics assembly of the PRJNA485056 data... | reverse complement strand
CACTATATAGGACCTCCTACAAACTAAATTATACTGACTAATCACAATTAATCACGTAATATAATCAACTACTAGCTGTACTAAATTTAAATTCAGGAGTAGTTTCCCATGGATTATCCAAATTATTAACCGCTTGCTCCGCCTGAGCACATACCGTAATTTTAATCTTAGCACCTACAAGATCGCCTTTAAATTTAACTGATTCAAAAAAGTCCTCCGTTGTTTCGCCCCCTTCCAATACACCATCATAGTAATAAAGATTATCCTCTTTTTTCTTTTTCCATTTATCCCTCCAAACAAACTCTACCAAATCTTCTGATTTTTCAAGTGATTCTTTTTCACTCCCGTTTTTCACTATAGTCTGACAAAAACCAACACGTATCCATACAGGTTCTTCACAAGAATTTTTAACCCTCATATTCTTTGGTAACTTATCTCCCCATATTACAAGTTCCCCATTTTTTGTAGGAGATTCACAATACTCATATTCCCCCTTTTCTTCATTCCAAAAAAGCTCTTCGATCTCTATTCCTATACTCGATATGCTAACTGAACTACTCACTTCTTGCTTTTTACCGTCCCCATAAGCTATTATAATTATACACGCCATAATCAAAACACAGATAATAATTTTTCTTCTCACTTCTCTGCCCCCTTGCATAAATAGCGTTTTTGGCACAGTTTCACTTATAAATTTCAATATAACACAAAAGCACACTAATGTCAACTTTTCTCATTTTCACTATGTATGAACAAATTGAAGTTCACATAAAAACTTATGTTAAGTATCAAGCTAACTGCACTTTTATTCAAATGCAACTAGCGTCCTGTTTTTTTTGCACAATTAAGCTTTTATCATTACATACACCTAAAACACTTCCACCAGCTAAAATTCCCCATGACTCTATTACCGCGTTATACGGATCAGCCTGTATTGCTGTCGCTAATACATTAATAGAAAAATTACCTTCATCTCCTACAATGGTTATTTCATTAATCAAAGTTTCAGCTGTCTCTCCTGGAGCCAAAGGAAGAAGATAATAATACTCATATCTGCCAACCATTCCCTCCACCCAATTTCCTTTTTCACCATACTCACCTGTTCCTTTACTACTTTGAGTATCGCTATTCGTGCTAGGTCCATCATCACTTTGAGCACCATTATCCGTGCTAGGCCCATCATCACTTTGAGCACCGTTATCCGTGCTAGGCCCATCACTGTCCGTAGAAGCCCCTTTTTTAACTAAACCTAGATTCAACCATCCTTCACTATCACTTTCAATTTCTTTTATAGAAGTATTCTTTTTTGACATTACCACACTCAATCTAACATAAGCTGGCACATTTCCAGTATTCTTCACCGAAACGTCATTCTTCATATTACTTGATTCCACTACTGTACAAGCAACTTTAGGTATAAAAACGTTATTTTCAATTTCTTTTGTCTCAATAAGATATGCGACAGTTAATCGTATCAACACAACTAAAATAATAGCTATCAATGCGATCATCAAAATACACATACATTTTTTCCGTGCAAATCCCAATCTTTTAAAGTGTTTTTCTTTTTTTATAAAAATCATAATCCAAAACCTCCATAAAATTGATTACCACATTACAGCTACCACCAAACTATCCGCCAAAGACATTTCAATCGAGATGAAAGACTAGACTATCTAGCCTTTCATCTACTGTCTTTATTAACAACTACTAAATCATTTTCATTACTCATGTCCTCACCACTTAACCAATTTTTGTTTTTTGTGGTTAAGTTAATTGTTAAAGTACCGTTTTCATCGAAGCTACTTCCATTAACATAATACCGCCAGTTTATGGAAGCAAGGAATATCCATTTCACTTCTTTTAATGAATCTCCCAAAACCAACTCTGGTGAACTTTTGGCGTTCCATACGAAAGAATAATTATTACCTTCTTCACTCCCTTTCTTACATAAGCAAACTCTAAAGATAAAATTCTCGTCACCTTCATATGCGTTTTCGTCCACCTTAACATTAACAATAATCTCTTCCGATGCAGAACTATCCCCCGAATCACCTGACATTGCTCTCAGAGATTCTGTAAATTCTATTCCCCTTATGTGAGGATAGTATGGCATCTCATCTATCTTGGACTCAAATATCCAATATTTTGACGACAAGGATCCCATGTCTATATTTTTCCCATCAGTTGGCACCTGAGCCATTTGATTAGTCTCCAATCCCGTAATGTCACCATCACAAGGATCAGAAGTAGATATATCAGAATTGAAATAACAACTCTCTATTGAGTTAGGGTTTGTGTTTTGTCCACAAAAACCATACACATCACTCTCACCCAATACACCACATGCACTATAGCTGTTGCTTATATTCCCTATTTCGGTTTTTTCAGTATTTTCAGCATTAATACCTACAAAACCGCCTACATACGAATTTCCTCGCACTCTCCCAACATTATAACAATCAGATATACTACCATAATTAGCTCCCACAAAACCTCCAGTATTTGATCCTGTACCTCTCACCTTGGATTTATTGTAACAATACGAAACTTCACCATAGTTGCAACCTACTATACCTCCTACATTGTTTTGCCCCGAAACCTTACTTTCACCTCTCTCCCTATGATCAAAATTATTCCAAATGCTCATATCCTGTACATAATACTTATGACTACCATCATTAACGTCTACCTCAACTCTCCTATACGGTATTACACCTTTTTTCACAGCTTTATATTCCCATTCAGAGTAATCTGAAAAATTCTCCAAATAACAATATTGTATTGCACCGTAGTTTGTACCAGCTATACTTCCTACATTATCTCTTCCAACAACTTGGCATGCTACTAGGCCTATGTTTTTTACACTTCCACACTCATCTATACACTCAAATAACCCCACATTGTCACTTTCAGGGCTATTTATCTGAAGTCCAAATATTTTCATACTTTTTGAAGCTCCATAAAATTCACCCTGATATTCTCCTTTTATAGGCTTCTTTGGGGTTGTACAGTATATAGCTGTCATAACTATAGCTGATGTCTTTTGGTTTTTGTTAGCTTTTTCGATAAATTCATCTAAATCTTCCTCAGTATATATTTTAACTAATTCACTATCTTCGACCACATCAAATTGTGGTGAAGTTTTCTTACCATCACAATCATCTATAGCATACCAAACACCTCTCGGATTTTTTAGCAAGAATCCAAATCCAACCATTTTGTCTATCGCCCGTGAATTTCCATCAGTTGTCCCTGTGATTCCTTCTTCCTCAAGTCCAGATCCTCCTACACCTTTAGCAGCATTCGAATTTAGATAATAGCAATACTCTACCATACTGTTTGTATCTTCTATTTTTCCTCCTATGCCGCCAACTGTTTCTCCAGAAATCTTGCCTATATTGTAGCTAGTACCCACATAACTTCCTTGTAGTGTACCAAAAATTCCTCCTGTAAAGCCACTGGCACTTCCTGTCACATTTCCCCAATTATAAGTATCCACAATAACTGCTCCACCTTCAGCTTTCCCAACTATTCCGCCTACGCTATTAATTCCTTCGACAGACACCTTGTTGCAACTAACTGATATTTCTCCGCCATTCATCCTTCCTACTATACCACCTGTACAAACATCTTCAATACTTGCATTTTGCACACTAATTACACCACCTATAATTTCACATCTGTGTATAAATGAATTTTCCGCATCTCCAACTAATGCACCTGTATTTACTTTATCAGTTACATTCACTTCCAACTTCAATCCTTGAATTATTGCACCGCTCACTTCCGTGAATAATCCATTTTGAAGTCCCGTTATCTTGTGACCATTTCCATAGAATCTACCCTCAAATTTTTTTATTGAATTAAAATCAGAATCCACATTAACATCTTTGGTCATATAGCCAAAAACCTTAAAGTCCGTGCCTACAGCAGTATGAAATTTACTTAATGTTGCAGAGTCACTTATTAGTACTGTTCTAGCACTTGGTGGTTCAGTTGAAAAGGCTCTCAAATGTGGATAATATAGCGTTCTAACACCTGTTTCACTATCATTTATTATATCAGATGTAAATACCCACTTACAATCTGACAACCATTCCGACATAACGTCACTTGATCTACCTTTACCAAGGCCTGTCATAACTAAAAGTGAGCAGCTCTTGGAAACATCTTCATTCGATTTGCCTCCTGCACCAATAATTCCTATATCATCCTCGTAGTAACTGGTTAAAAAATCTGGTGACACCTCACACTCTCCGCATATAGCACCCACACAATTACTTTTCTTAACTCCCAATTTGCCATATACTATACCGATATTGTAAGTTGAAGAAATAGTACAAGCACAAACTCCACATATGCCTCCTACATTCGCACTCTTTTCACTACTTGGTACAGTACCTGTAATATTACCTGTATTATAACAATTTTTAATTGTTTCTCCACTCGTACCACATATACCTCCTGCGTTAACTGTTGCAGTTGCAGTACCTGATACTATACCTCTGTTATAACACTCAGTAACTTCACACCCATAACTAACAGAATCACCATTTTTTCCTAAAAGTCCTCCTATATAAATAATCTCTTTAGAACTTTTAATTGTAATGCTTCCTTCATTATAACAAAATTTGATATAACCATTGCTATTTAATTTTCCACAAATGCCACCAGCATATTGTTGTCCATTTACTTTACTTAAATTACTGCACCATTCAATATTTACTGTTCCATCATTAGAACATGAAAATTCCCCACAAAGTCCTCCTGCAGTTCCTGCTTCTACTGAACCACCCTTATTTTCGCATCTGTTCATTGTAATATTTGTTGTACATTTGCCGCATATACCACCGGCAAATCCTCCATCATTACCTCCAGAAATAACATTAGTTTTGCTATTATCAGACAACAAAACAATATCAGAAGCAGATAATGACACACATGATCCACATATGCCCCCTGCGTGTCCTGCAGTACCTTCTGCAGTTACAGTACAACCCGATAAAGTAACATCAGAAACAGTTAAATTTGAAGAGCTGTTCCCACATATGCCTCCTGCGTGTCCTGCAGTACCTTCTGCAGTTATAGCACAATTCAATAAGGTAACATTAGAAACAGTTAAATCTGAAGAACTGGCACCACATATGCCTCCTGCGTGTCCTACAGTACCTTCTGCAGTTATAGCACAATTCGATAAGGTAACATCGGAAATAGATTGTGAAGCACAATACCCAAAGAGTCCAGCACAATCAGTACCTGTACATGTTAAATTACTTATAGTCTTCCCCGTACCATAAAACCTCCCATTATATTCACTATTAAATTTTCCTATAGGTATCCATTTATCTCCATTATCTCCATTGTCTCCATTAGCATCAATATCCTTTACAAGTACACCACACATATACTTATGCCCAACATTCACCTTCTTACTAAACTTTTTAAGTTCATCATACGAACTTATGTACATAACATTTGCACATATTGGATCAGAATTTCCCTTAAATACAACTAAATGTGGATAGTACATCATTTCAAGACCTTGAACAGAACTCTGGTAATTGGCTGTGCAATACCACTTTCCTTCAGGATTAGTTTCAGAACAAAAATCCAAATTACTCATTGTATCAGCAACATTCTCACCTGTCATTGCTTCAGTTGTGCATGGCATTTCCATTCCTTCTATTTCTTTTATTCCTGCCCACACATAACTATTATAATAACAATTAGATCCATTTGATCCACTACCGACTATAGGTTCTGCACCTACATTCTCCGGATCAGCACTTCCTCCACTAAAACAATACTGTATACTTCCGTTATTGGTACTACATATGCCACCGCACTCACCATTGCCATATATATCCACTGTACTATAGCAATTTTGTATTGTTCCATTATTGGTTCCACATATGCCACCAACATTTCCTCCTCTTATCTCACCCGTACTATAACAGCACTCAATTGTTCCATTGTTCGTCTTACACAACATTCCACTACCGTCATTTGTTATGTTTCCATCAACGACACCAACATTTCTAATAACTCCCCTTTCTCCTAATGCATCAAATAAACTTTTACCTGTTAAATTGCTTATAATGTAACCGTTACCATCAAAATTCCCGTCATAGGATTTATTTTCTCCTATCATCGTATCCCACTCTTGGGTTAACATTATATTTGACATCAATAAAGCATTTGTTGATTTAATATTACCACTATTTATACCATTTCTAAAAAGTATTAAATCAACTTCATCATATATTTTTACACACTTATCTGAATCTTGCGACTGTTGGTTTGTATTAAAGCACCTTAAGTGCGGATAATATTTCGTAATTATATTATCTTTCTCTGAATCTGGCACGAATACCCAAAAATCAGCAGACAGTGCATGCATCTTCTCATTTGCCCTGTTTTGGCCTACACCTGTTATTCCATTGAAAGTGAGAGCCACTGACTTCTCGTCAGGTATTCCGTTTCCTACATCCACATTGTAATAACAATTGCTAACACTTTCAATTGAACTCCCACATATTTCACCTAATTTTGACTCAGATCCTTTTCCTTCTATTACTCCTACATTATAGCAACAATTTAAACTACCAGTCTGTCCACTAATATTTCCACAGATACCGCCTACATTTCCACTTCCACTTATCTTTCCGGTGTTGTAACAGTTTTCCGTTTTGCCTGCAGAAGTCCCTATTATACCACCCGTTCCACCTGAAGTTCCGGTAACCAACCCGGTATTATAACATAGCGATACTTTTGAAATTTCTGATCCACTACCACATATGCCTCCCATATTAACTCCACCTTGGCTAATACCATCAACCGTAACTGTATTATAACATCTAGTGATAATTGCATTATTTTGACCACATATGCCTCCAATCAATTCGCTTGATTCGCTTGATTTTCTAAGTAATATTCTACTTGAATCTCCATCTTTGTCCTCATAACTGCAATCAGAAATTCTTCCGTTAGCATCGTTAAAACCACATATTCCACCCATTTGTTTGGAACCATTAACACCCGCAACATATCCAGACACACTGCAATTTTCAATTATCCCTCCGTTATTGTACCCGCATATCATTCCAAATGTACTCTTCGCTGTAATACCTCCTTCAGCCATAATAACATTTTTAATTGCTCCCTTGTTTACTCCAAAAAGTCCCTGGTTATCCCTAATGGTATCCCCTATGTAGAGTCCTTTTATTCTGTGACCATTTCCATAAAAAGTTCCTGTATACGGATTATCCTTTGTTCCAATTGGTTCCCATTCACTTACCGAACCTAAAAGTTCGAGCACTACACTGGATCCATTATACCTCATTTTAATCGAATCATTTAATTTAATATCATTCACTAATATTCCATTGAGCCACGGTTCTCCTTTATTCACACGATCACGGAAATCCTCTAGTTGAGATTTGTCCGATATCTCTATAAAATGTGCAGCACTTTGAGGGGTCGTATTAAAACATCTCAGATGCGGGTAGTACATTATATGTTGATCTGTAGGTGAATCTACATTAAACGTCCAATAATCATTCGGCAGAGAACTCATCTTCTCACTTGATCTACTTGCCCCAACACCTGTCATCTCACGAGTAATCAAAGGGGTACCATTTGCATCCGCATTTACGCTTGTGTCAGAATTATAATAACAGTTTTCAATTTTTACACTATTTTCATTTTTTCCACATATAGCTCCTATGCCAGTAGACCCCTTTGCTTCTATTACTCCTACATTATAGCAGTAATCTAAACTACCAGTCTGTCCACTAATATTTCCACAAATACCGCCTACATTTCCACTTCCACCTATCTTTCCGGTGTTGTAACAGTTTTCCGTTTTGCCTGCAGAAGTCCCTATTATACCACCTGTTCCATCTAATTTTCCGGTAACCAACCCGGTGTTATAACATAGCGATACTTTTGAATCAGTTGCTCCACTACCACATATACCTCCAATACTAGAACCGCCTTTACTACCATCAATCGTAACTGTATTATAGCATCTAGTAACAATTGCATCATTTTGGCCACATATGCCTCCAATCGAATTGCTTTGTCCTACAAGTAGTATTTTACTTTCTTTTTCGCTTTCATAGCTGCAATCAGAAACTTCTCCCTTATTATCCCCATTATTGTCATTTAGACCACATATTCCGCCTATTTGTTGCGAACCAGTAGCCCCCACAACATACCCGGACACACTGCAATTTGTTATTACTCCTCCATTATTATGACCACATATCATTCCACTATTTGACTTAGCTTTAACATATCCTCCACTCATTTTGACATTTTTTATTGTACCTCTACTTACTCCAAAAAGTCCCTGGTTAACTCCTGAATCATTATTTATGCAGAGCCCCGTTATTGTATAACCATTTCCATAAAAAGTCCCTGTATATGGGTTATCATCTGTTCCAATTGGTTCCCAGTTAGATTTCTGTACAGAAATTCCGTCACTGTCCTGTGGGTCCCCTGAAGTACCCAACGTATAACTTCCACCAAAATCAATATCTCCTACCAATATTCCATTGAGCCACGGTTCTGCAGAATATCCACTCAAACCATTCACTCGGCTACGGAAATCCTCTAACTCAGATTGATCTGATATTTCTACAAAATAATTTACACTTGGAGGGGTCGTATTAAAGCATCTCAGATGCGGATAGTACATTATATATTGTTCTGGGATCTTTTGCGATTTTCCAGGAGCATCCGCACTAAATACCCAAAAATCACTTGATAATAAGGACATCTTGTCACTAGCCCTGTTTAAACCTATCCCTGTCATCTCACGAGTGGTGAGAGATATAAAAGAATCAGTATCAGTAGCACCTACACCAATCGCACTCTTCACTAAACTTGTTTCAGAGTTGTAATAACAGTCTTTAACTATATTAGTAACCTTACCAGCAGATTCACCAGCAAGTTTGCCTTTATATCCACATATTGCACCTATCCCTTCAATTGTAATTTCCGTTTCAAGTTCAATTTTTATTGCTTCTACTCTTCCTATATTATAGCAAAGTTCAATAGAACCATCAGCATCAGTAGAACCATATCCAATAGAACCACACACACCTCCTATACATTGTCCACATTGAACCTCCCCTGAATTGTAACAATTAATTATAGTACTATGTTTCACGCCCATACCTTCACAACCACATACCCCGCCAACAATACTATCTTTGTTTCCACCTTTTATCTTCCCTTTGTTGAAACTTCGATCAATTATTCCACCTTCATTCCATCCACATACTCCTCCACTTACACTATTTCCTAACACCATCCCTTCATTTTGACAACCAATAATTTCGCCTGCAACATTGATCCCACACACTCCACCAATATAATAAGTTCCACTACCTTTAACAATACACTTATTTTTACAATTATTAATCGTACCAGAATTAACTCCACACACACTTCCTAATCCCCCCGAATCACTATTTTCTCCATTTATATAACCATCTATAGTTAAATTATTAATAACAGCTGTCTCTCCTATAATACCAAAAAGACCTATATTTTCTTCACTTGAAATTATACATAGCCCGTTTATTGAATAACCATTCCCATCAAAGGTACCCTTATACGCTTCTTCTGAATCTGACGATGGACGCATCGGAGTCCACTGATTGAGACTGTCCAAATCTATGGGTTCTCCCTTACATTTGTCTATAAGAACACCATCATTATCAACTGTCCATTTATCAGAACCTTCATTAATCGTAATATCATTTTGCAATTCTGCACATAGGGTTGGATTGTCTTTTACTTGCTTACTAAATTCAACTAAATCAGCATAATTTCTTATTTCCATAGGTATCAATGCACTCAAAACCGAAGAATTTTCTGATTTTGTTGCCAAATTCTGCAGACCATCCTTATTTCCTATCTGTGGATCGGTACTCCCTTTAAATGCTACTAAGTGTGGATAAAAAGACATTCCATCTTTATCTTCTGTAAAAAACCAGACCGTTGTATCAAATCCAGACATCTTTTCATTAGCCCTATCTGTTCCTATACCCGTCATCTCGCTAGTTTTTAAAGTTGCATTAAAATAGTCATTACCTTCGCCTACAGGTTTCATATCTTTACACACATCTGAGTTATAACAGCAAGATGTAATATTGTTAGAACTAGAATTATTTCCACACACACCTCCAACTGTCTCGCTTGAACTACAACTAACACTTCCACCATTGTAACAAGTCGAAATGGATCCATTCGCACATTGCCCACATATACCTCCAGTATTCGATTCTCCACTTATGCTTCCAGTATTGTAACAGTTCTCTATTTTTGCTTTTTCACCTTCCTGGTACCCAACTATACCTCCTACATTACTTCCCGATGAGGTAACTGTACTAGTATTATAGCACTGTGAAATAATCCCTTTATTTGTCCCGCAGATACTTCCTACTGATAAACCTCCTTGTATCGAACCTTCCACTATACCTAAACAATAAATCTTTCCATTGTTTACACCAAATAGACCCACATTATCTTTTTCACCCACTTTTAGACCTTTTATAATGTGACCTCCACCATAAAAAGTTCCTGTATACGGTACACTTTCTGTTCCAATCGGATTCCATGTATAAGAATTACTACTTCCATCAAAAGTAATATCTGTCATCAGATCAGCATCTAAATAAAATTCTCCAGCGTTCACACGCACACCAAAAGACTTTAAATCAGCTATAGAATTTATTTTCATAAGTAATTGTACACTACTTGGTTCCGTATCAAAACATCTCAAATGTGGATAATATCCTTTAACTCCTGTGAATTCAGTACCATTTGTAGACTTTATATAAACATCAGATTTAAAAACCCAAAAACTGCTTGGTAATAATTTCATCTTTTCGCTAGACCTTCCTGAACCAACACCTGTCATCTCACGAGTAGTCAAATGGGTACCATTTGCATCCGCATTTACGCTTGTGTCAGAATTATAATAACAATCTTTAGATTTCTTAGCAATGTTACCACATTCACATATTGCTCCTATTCCTGATCCTCTACCTGTTATTTCATCGGCAGTTACCTTACCAGAATTATAACAAAACTCAATTAAATTATTACGTTTATGACCGCATATTCCCCCTACATAATAATAGTAAGATTTTATTCCTTGACTGTGCTTACCTTCTAATTTTTTACTTCTTACAGTTCCTGCATTATAACAATTTTCAGTAAATCCGTTACACCAACTTACTATCCCTCCTGTACTATTAACTGTGCCTATAACATCTCCTGTATTATAGCAGCAGAATATTTTAGTTCCATCATTATTACTCCCACATATACCTCCTACATCCCATCCACCTTTACTTCCATCAATTCGGCCAGTATTATAGCACTGCATAATTGTTGAGCCAGATCCATCATTTTGACCACATATCCCTCCAATATCAGATAAACAGTCGTTGTCTTCGCATATCACACCTCCTGTATTATAGCACTCAGAAATTAATCCACCGGTAGAGCCTAAATTACCATTATATCCACATATGCCACCAACTCCTCTAGTCCTTTTTGCATCACTAGCATCTTCTCCTTTTACTACAACAACATTCCCAGAATTGCTACAACCTATAATTTTACCACCTTTATTGTAACCACATATCATTCCACTTTTTGACTTAGCTCTAACAACGCCTTCCACCATATTGATATTTTCTATCGTTCCGCTACTTACTCCAAAAAGTCCCTGTTCAACTCCTGAACCATTATTTATGTGGAGTCCCTTTATTGTATGACCATTCCCATAAAAAGTCCCTGTATATGGGTTAACATCTGTTCCAATTGGGTTCCAACTGGGTTCATTTTCCACCTCATAATTCTCACCATTGCTGTATTGTAGATTCCCTGAACCATTCACTGTATAACTTTTCCCAAAATCAATATCTGCTACCAACATTCCATTGAGCCATGGTTCTGCAGAATATCCACTCAAACCATTCACCCGGTCACGGAAAGTTTCTAAATCATTCTGATTGTGGATTTCCATGCATCCTCTAACTTTTCGTGGTTCTGTACTAAACCACCTTAAGTGAGGATAGTAATAATCTATAGAATTTTCAGTCTTTTCGTCTGTTTTAAATACCCAAAACTCAGCAGGCAGTGCGGACATTGTATCGTTGGACCTACCATATCCTATTCCTGTCATCTCACGAGTTGTTAGTGGCATCGCACCCCTAACTCCTACACCATTATTATTTTCTGAATTATAATAACAACTCTCAGGTTTAACAGTAAGCTTTCCACATTCACATATTTCTCCTACTCCTGATCCGTTACCTATTATTTCATCGGCAGTTACCTTACCAGCATTATAACAATATTTAATCGGATTATTACGTTTAAACCCACATATTCCTCCTACATAATAGCGAAGATTTCCTTTTTGACTGTGCTCACCTTCTAATTTTTCACTTCTTATAGTTCCTGCGTTATAACAATTTTCAGTAAATCCGTCACACCAACTTACTATCCCTCCTGTACTATTAACTGTGCCTATAACATCTCCTGTATTATAGCAGCAGAATATTTTAGTTCCATCATTATTACTCCCACATATACCTCCTACATCCCATCCACCTTTACTTCCATCAATTCGGCCAGTATTATAGCACTGCATAATTGTTGAGCCAGATCCATCATTTTGACCACATATCCCTCCAATATCAGATAAACAGTCGTTGTCTTCGCATATCACACCTCCTGTATTATAGCACTCAGAAATTAATCCACCGGTAGAGCCTAAATTACCATTATATCCACATATGCCACCAACTCCTCTAGTCCTTTTTGCATCACTAGCATCTTCTCCTTTTACTACAACAACATTCCCAGAATTGCTACAACCTATAATTTTACCACCTTTATTGTAACCACATATCATTCCACTTTTTGACTTAGCTCTAACAACGCCTTCCACCATATTGATATTTTCTATCGTTCCGCTACTTACTCCAAAAAGTCCCTGTTCAACTCCTGAACCATTATTTATGTGGAGTCCCTTTATTGTATGACCATTCCCATAAAAAGTCCCTGTATATGGGTTAACATCTGTTCCAATTGGGTTCCAACTGGGTTCATTTTCCACCTCATAATTCTCACCATTGCTGTATTGTAGATTCCCTGAACCATTCACTGTATAACTTTTCCCAAAATCAATATCTGCTACCAACATTCCATTGAGCCCTGGTTCTCTTTCGTTCACTTGGTCACGAAATTTATTTAAATCATCTACATTACTTATTATCATATAGTTTTGATGTTTACCTAAAACCACCGATTGTGGATCTGTACTAAAACATCTCAAGTGAGGATAAAATCCTATATTCATCTGATTTTCCTCATTGTCCGCAAAAAAGCACCAATTACTCCCATTCAAGGCTCTCATGAATTCTGGTGCTCTTCTTACTCCAATACCCGTCATTTCACGAGTTGTTAGTGGCATCGCACCTGTATATTTTACACCGTTATTGTTATCTGAATTATAATAACAATTTTCAGATATATCACCTTTTATATCCTTACTACTTTCACATATTTCTCCTATTCCCCCATTTGTTAAATTAACTGCACTTATCTTGCCAACATTATAACAACACTTAATCGGTTTATTACGTTTAAACCCACATATTCCTCCTATACCCCTATATTTCTTTGCTTCACTGTTATCTGGCAAATATTCACTTTTTACAATTCCTGCATTATAACAATTTTCAGTAACTCCGTCACACCAACTTACTATCCCTCCTGTACTATTACATGCACCTATAACAGTTCCTGTATTATAGCAGCAAGATATTTTATTAGTTTCCTTACAATTGCTCCCACATATACCTCCTACATCACTTCCACCTTTACTTATATCAATTTTGCCAGTATTATAGCACCGCATAATTGTTGAGTCAGAGTTTATATTTTGCCCACATATTCCTCCAATAGCAGATGAATAGTCACCTTCACATAGCACATTTCCTGTATTACAGCACTCAGAAATTAATCCACCAGTAGTGGTTTTCCCAGAGTTTAAACTATCATTACACCCACATATACCACCAACCTTTTCAGAAGTTTTACCTTTTTCTCCTTCTACTACAACAACATGCCCAGAATTGCTGCAACCTATAATTTTACCACCTTCATTGCAACCACATATCATTCCACTTTCTGACTTAGCTCGAACATATCCGCCTTCCATTTTGACATCCTTTATTGTACCGCTACTTACTCCAAAAAGTCCCTGCTTAACTCCTGGACCATCTATGTAGAGTCCCTTTATTATATGACCATTTCCATAAAAAGTCCCTGTATATGGATTATTAGCATTACCAATCGGAGTCCATTTATCTAAATCTAAAAGATTTTCACTTGTACTTACACGTCCATCATCATCTATGTTAATTGTGTCATTAATGGTAATGTCTGCTATCAATAAGCCATTAAGTCCTGATTTTAGAGAATCATTCACTCGGGCACGGAAAGCTTTCAAATCTTTCACGTCCTTTATAATTATACAATTCTCTAAACTAATCTCAGATTCTTTCCCACGAAAAACACTCAGTTGAGGATAATAATATGTCTCACTATTCCCATCTTTATTACATTCTTTAATATACCACACACCTTTTTCTAATTCATCCTCCGAATGCAAATCAAAACCAATCATATGTTTTTTTACCACATCCAATGAAAAAGACATCTCATAGGAGGTTAGTGCTACAGCACCTCCTGGCTCTACTTTATTAAGCCTACTTTTGTCATAATAACAATATAATACATTTGAATCCGTACATTTTCCACACGCAGCACCACTAATACTTCCAAATACTTCTCCTATATTATAGCTCAAACTACAATATCCAGATTCCATTTTACCACATAAGCCACCCGCTATAGCAGCACTTTCTTCTTCTGTTGCTGTTACTTTACCTGCATTATAGCAATTTTGAATCTTCGTACCATTACAAGCTTCTCCAATTATTCCTCCCGCATTTTCTTTACCTTTAACCTCACCTTTATTATAACTCCGTTCTACTATTGTACTTTTTTCATCAGTTATTGCACTTCCTTCATCAGTTTTAACTTTTACAGCTCTTCCAATTATCCCGCCAGAACAACTACCAGTTATTTGGGCTTCATTTCTGCATTCTGCAATTAAATTCTCTCCTTTTTCACTTGATACACCACATATTCCTCCAGCAACACCATCTTCACCAGCATTCACGCTTCCCTTATTATAGCATTGTTCAATCCTCGCTCCATTTAGGCGGCCACACACACCACCAATAGTTGATCCATTATTACCAGACAATTCCACTTCTTGATTTTTACAATTTATTATTGTACTTTTGTCACATGCATTCCCGCATATTCCTCCAATACAGTAAAGCCCATAGGAATCCTCACTCACTGCTGTACAATCAATACTCGTTTCATTTAAGCTACAACCAGTAATTTCTGACTTTAATCCACTCGACCCTACTATTCCACCTATATCTGATGTTCCTTCTACGCATACCTTAACAACACCATTTACTATGTTACATTTTTCTACTTTGGACGAATTATAGCATTTTCCACATATACCTCCAATACTAAAATTATCACTAGACCTATCACTAGACCCATCACTAAGCTCCCCACTAAACTTTACACTAATATTCCCACTTGTTTCAGATACTCTAATCTTTGATGAATTATGGCACTCTCCACATATTCCTCCCACACCAAATCCACCACTAACATTTATATTACTGGATGTACAATCAATAACCTCCGATCTTGTATCACAATCCCCTACTATTCCACCTATAAATGACTTCCCCTTTACTGAACCTCCGCTAATACTACATTTTTCAATCCTCGATGAATTACGGCACCTTCCACATACTCCACCTATACATTTACCATCATCATCATCTGTAACACAAAAAGAACTATTAACATTGCATTCTGAAATCGTCGACTTATTGTCACATATACCGCATATTAATCCATTATCATTACTCGTTCGAACATAGCTATTTTTTATGGTTACATTTTTCACTGTCGCACCATCTAAAACACCAAACAATCCACCTTGATTTCCATACTCATCGTTAACATACAAACCTGAAATAGTTGCGCCTTTCCCATCAAAAGTCCCCCTATATGGCCTATCAAGAGTTCCAATAGGTATCCACTGCTGTTTCGGTTTGTTATTTTCATCTATTTGATTTCCATTATACTTTATCTCTTCATCTGACAAACTAAACAATCTATCATTTAAAGTCAAAACATCATCCAGTGCTTTATCTATAAAATCTGCATCTGTATTAGAAGGTATTTTTCCGGTATTTATATCATTTGCAAACTCGATTAACCCATCGAGTGTGGATATATGCCTTACGGAAACCTCGCTTCGCACATAACTACTAGGTATCAAAGCAAAAACCATCATTACAAAAAGAAACACACTAACTATCCTATTATAT
>ERZ1034952.1839-NODE-1839-length-16543-cov-9.210153_pt1 | contig 16543 bp, 19 predicted proteins | sample MGYA00520625_ERZ1034952 | MGnify/ENA primary metagenome ERZ1034952 (study PRJEB33766, sample SAMN09781773) | gut metagenome | biome: gut microbiome | host: Homo sapiens | place: Madagascar | study: EMG produced TPA metagenomics assembly of the PRJNA485056 data... | reverse complement strand
CCGACCCGGAAATGAAGGCAAAGCTCCGCCTGGCACTGCTCACCTGATGCAAAAAGGGGCGCGAATTGCACAGCAATTCAGCGCCCTACATCATCGGACATGGATAACACCCACCGTGCAAAAACCGTGCCGAAACCGTGCAGCTTGAGAATAAAAAGAAAATCCCACGAGGAATCTTACGATTCTTCGTGGGATTTTAGTGCGCTCGAGGGAACTCGAATCCCTGGCCCTCTGATTAAAAGTCAGATGCTCTACCGGCTGAGCTACGAGCGCATATTCTGCAACAATACAATACTGCCGAATAATATTACCATAAATGCCGATAAAATGCAAGTACCCGGCCGAAAATTCTTGCGTTGCACTTATGAAGTCCCCCGCAGGGACTTTAAGCGACCGAACGGTCTCGCCGCAGGCGAGATGGAGGGATTTTATCCCGACAAGTTCCTCTTTACAAAACCGGACAGAATCGTTACAATCAAAGCAAATCCGATTTAGGCTCTTTTCCGGGCAGGCAGTGCCTGACCCCGCCGCGATTCTTTCCCCCTGCAGGAGGTACTTTCTATGAAAAAAATCACTCGCCGTTCCGTTCTTCGTCTGTCCGGGCTGGCGGCCGCTTCGCTGGCGCTGACCAGCTGCCGGGCCGCCGGTTCTGCCGCCGTTGGCAGCCGCTTTTCCGACTGGCTGCGGCAGAAGCTCGCCAACAGCTCTTCCTCTGCATCCTCGGAGGCGGCAGCCTCCGGCGAGGCAGCGGCTTCCAGTGAGGCCGCCGCATCTTCCGCAGCAGCGGAGGAACCGGCTGCGTCCAGCTGGCTGCCTGCCTACGACGCCGACCCGCTGACCGGCGAGGCCAACCGCAGCAGCGGCCGCATCGTGGGCGTGATGGTCAACAACATCAGCTATTCCGAGCGGCAGAACGCCCGCCCTCAGCGGGGCCTTTCTTCTGCTGACCTGCTCATTGAGAGCAAGGTGGAGGGCGGCATCACTCGCTTCTGTGCCGTGTACCGCGACGCCGACAGCATCCCCGAGGTGGGGCCCATGCGCTCCGGCCGGGACCAGTTCTTGCAGCTGCTGATGCCCTGGCAGGCGCTGTACTACCACGACGGCGAAAGCGCCCCCTGCACCAAGTTCATCAGCGTCTACAACTACTCCGGTCTGAACATCGGCGGCAAGAGCTACTTCAACACGCCCACCCATCCCCATGTGGCCCACCGGGACAGCCGCGGCCGCAACGTTGCCTACGAACACACCGAGTTCACCTCCGGCAAGGAGATCCGGCAGGCCGCCGCCAATGCCGGCATCGGCCTGAGCCACGATTACGACACCACCTTCTTCCGCTTTGCGGACTACCGCACCGGGGCCGAGAATACCATGCGCGGCACCGCTTCCGGCCGGACGATACGCATCGTGCACTCCGACAACTACAAGACCAGCTTCAGCTACAGTGTACTGAGCCGCACCTACAAAATGCAGATGTACAGCCACGCCGCCGGCGGATTCGAGAACACCGTGGACGAACTGAACGGCAAGCAGCTGAGCTTCGACAACCTGCTCATCTGCTTTGCCCCCATCGCCGCCTATCCCGGCGACTCCGGCGACGTGCAGCAGGTGAGTTACATTTCCGGCGGCGAAGCCTACTTCTTCAGCCGGGGCGGGGTACAGGTGGGCCGCTGGGAGAAGGCTTCCCCGGAGCATCCGCTGAAGGTCTACGATGACGCCGGGGCCGAGCTGCTCTTCAACCGCGGCAAGACCTACCTTGCCATTGTGGACGACGATGAGTGGTCCAATTTCAGCTATCAGTAAACGAGGGGAACGCCATGAAACGCATCTGGATCCAGCGCATCGGTGCGGCCGTGCTGTGCGCTGTGCTGCTGGCCGGCTGCATGCCGGGCGGCCCGGCAGCCGACAGCACGGCTTCTGCTGACCCCCTGACCGGGCGGCAGGAGCAGCAATACCCGGGCCAGCGTCCGGCGGCAGTGGTCATCGACAACGCCCCCGGCAGCACCACCCAGTGGGGCATCGGCAGCGCCTCTGTGGTGCTGGAGGCCGCAGCCCGTGCGGACACCGCCCCCAGCCTGTGCCTGGTCTATCCCTCTGTGTCGGCCATGCCGACGGTGGGGCCGGTCACGCTGGGGCAGGACCTGTTCTGGCGGCTGCTCAGCGGCCAGCAGGTGCTACCCATCCAGCGCGGCTGCGACCCGTACACCCGCAATTTTCTGGACTACTGGAACCTGCGCGCGGTGGACGCGCTGGAAACAGGCCGCAACGCCTTCACCACCGGCAATACCGACTGGGCCAGCCCGCTGTGGTGCACCAACGGTCAATCTGTGGCCAAGGTGCTGAGCAGCCTGAGCCTCTCGTCCGCGCTGTCCGAGGACCCTGCGGAATCCGCAGACAGCACGCAGGAAGGGGACACCCCCGCCGTACCCACTGTCCCGGCCCTGCTGCCTCAGCAGACCGACGGCCATCTGCCGGATGCGGACGTTGCCGACGCAGTTCAGGCGGCAGTACAGTTCCCGTCCGGCAGCACCACCCGCTTTGCCTACGATACCGACACCGGCACCTACGGGATGCTGCACCATGACGGCACCCCGCAGCTGGACGCCAACACCGGCACCCAGGCCGCCTTTGACAACCTTCTGGTGCTGTACAGTGCCTCCACCCCGCGGGACGATGGCCGCACCCTGGACTACGACCTGACCATGGGCGGCGGCCTGTGGCTCAACGGCGGCCACCTGTGGCACATCACCTGGACCCAGGGCACCGGCTCGACCTTTGCCTTTTATGACGCCGACGGCCGCCCGCTGCGCATCCTGAGCGGCCGCAGCTACATTGCATGGCTTTCCAGCCTGACCGGTGAGGAAGTCACCGTGCAGGATTCCGCCGGGAACGACCTGCTGCAGCCCTGACACACAAAAAGCTCCTCGTGCAGATGCACGGGGAGCTTTTGCGTTTATTCGGTTTACAGATCCACCACGCTGCCCACCTCGGCAGGGGTGGCGGGCACCATGCCCAGTTCCGCTTCGTCCGCGCCGCGCTGCACCGTGAAGGTGACGCTGCGCCCGGCGGCAAAGTCCGGGGCATAGGTGAGCTCCAGCGTCTGCCAGTCCTCCGGCACGGCGCAGAAGCAGTGCAGCAGCGCACCGCGCCCGGCGGCCAGATTCAGGGTAAAAATCGAAGCATCCGCCGCGTTCTCACCGTACAGCGGGGCGGCAAAGCTGCCGCAGCGCACCGCACGGCCGTTGCAGGCGGCCGTGACCCCGGTGCCCATGCTGTACAGGTCCTCCCGGGTGGACACCCGACGGCTCTGCAGGTAGCTTTCGCCCACCGGCAGCGCATGGCCGGACAGGTTCTCCACTGAGAGATACACCAGCACACCGCCCAGACCCGGAGCCGGGGCATAACCCAGCAGCTCCACTGCCGCCTTGCCGTCCAGCAGGGCAGGGTCGCCCGCAGCACGCAGCTCGGCCGCTGCTGCGGATACACCGGTGAGCAGGGCAGCCGCAAGGCTGACCGCACCGGAGCCGGCACATTTCAGGAATGACCGGCGGGAGATGGCTTGTGACATGGGAACTTCCTCCTTGGCGAAACGAAAAAGTGGTTCCTTTATACAATAAAGGATTGTGACCGTTCTGTCAAGCGGTTGCCCCGGATTGTAACCGATTCTTTGCGTTTATTCGTAGGCCTCGTTCTCTTCGGTCTCGGCCTGGCCGCGCAGGGTGTCGGCATAGCCGAAGGGCACGATGTCGATGGCCTCCACCAGCTTGTCCCGCATCCACAGCTGCACGTCAGTCTGCACGGTGTAGCCGCAGCCGGGGTCTGCCATCCACTGCTCGGGGCGGCGGCTGGGCAGAGCACGCTGGCTGAGCATGCTCATGATCACGCCGCCGTGGGTCACACAGGCGGCCTCGGTCACGTCCATGCGGATCATATACTCAAACAGCTTGAGCAGGCTTTCGGCGCAGCGGGCGTGGAACTGCTCGGTGGGCTCAGCCCCCTCCGGCACAAAGCCGGAACCCGGGGTGATCCACTTTTTAAAGTCCTCGTCGTGCACCAGTTCCTTCACGGGCTTGTTCTCGAATTTGCCAAAGCCCGCCTCCCGCAGATCGTGCACCGTAAAGGTGTGGGCCGCGTTGGGGAACAGGATGTTGGCCGTTTCCACCGCACGCAGCATGGGCGAGGAGAACACGGTGTCCACCTGGGGGTACTCAAAGCGTTCCTTCAGTTCGGCCAGCTGGGCACGGCCCTCGTCGCACAGCGGGATGTCGGTGCCGCTGCCGATGTACAGGCCCTGCAGGTTGCCGGCGGTCACGCCGTGACGGATGAGATGGAGCTTAAAGGTTTTCATGCAAAATACCTCGTATCGTTTGCAAAGATCCAAGCCCCCGGAGCCGGTGCACTGTGCACAGAAGATCAGTCAGCGTAGTGGTTGATCTCGACGGTGGAGGGGAACACGTTCATGTCGATGCGGCAGTTGCTGCGCACGGTCACGCTGGTCAGGGCAGTGCAGTCCTTGAAGGCGCCGGTCTTGATGTAGCCCACGCTCTCCGGGATGGTGATGTCGGACAGGGCGGTGCAGCCGTTGAAGGCGGCAGTCTCAATGTACTCCACGCCATCGGCCAGGGTCACGGTGGTCAGGTTGGTGCAGCCCTTGAAGGAGCTTCCGCCCACGGTGGTCACACCGGCTTCCACGACCACAGCGGTGATCTGGTCGGCCTGATCCGCCCAGGGAGCGGGGGAGTTGCTGTTGTAGTCGGTCATACGGCCGGTGCCGCTGATGGTCAGGGTGCCGTCGGTCAGGGTCCAGGTCACGTTCTCGCCGCAGGAGTTGTCGCCGGCGGCAGCAGCGGATGCAGCGGTGGAAGCGGTGCTGGAAGCAGCAGAAGATGCGCTGCTGCCGCAGCCGGTCAGGGCGATGCAGCTCACAGCCAGAACAGCGGCAGCGGCCAGGCTGCACAGACGGGTGATGGTGTTGCGTTTCATTTGGGTAATCCTCTTTCCTATTCCTATTTTTATAGCCTCCCTGCCCACCACAAAGCTGTGCGCCGGGCAAGGACAGGTGCCAAAACAGCATTATAGCACAAAACCAGGAAAGATGGAAGTTCCAATTTGGAATTTTTGCATTTTGCGCCGGGTGCCGTTTCTTTTGGCCGGAACGGGAGCCATTTTCTGGCAGAAAAGCGCGTCCTCTGCCAAAAATATTCCCGCCCGGCATCTTTGTGCCCCAGGCGTCCGCCACAAAATGTATGCTGTTATACCTGTAGTTTAACATAGATGTAGTGTACCCGGCAAGGCCTTTGACAGAAATGACGAAATTTGATGAAAAATATCGTCACTTTTCTTGCTTTACATTTCGTTTTCCGTTGTGTATAATCAACCTGCTGTAAACCAAAAATCAAGGATGTTCCCCAACCCGGGGTCATTGAGGAGTCAGAGATCATGGAATTCAATCGTATCATCAAACTGCTGCGCAAGGAGCGCGGCATCACCCAGAAGCAGGCGGCGGAAGATCTGGGTGTTTCGCAGGCCCTGCTGTCCCACTACGAAAAAGGCATCCGCGAGTGCGGGCTGGACTTTGTGGTGCGCGTGGCCGACTATTATAATGTTTCCTGCGACTATCTGCTGGGCCGCAGCGCCGAGCGCAACGGTATGATGCTCTCGGCCGAGGACCTGCCCAACCCCGACAAGATGAAGGACAACATCTACCACGGCAGCGTGCTGCCCACCATGAACAAAAAGCTGATCTCCAACAGCCTGAACGTGCTGTATGCCAAGATTGGCCAGTGCCACAGCAAGGCCCTGACCACCGAGGTGAGTGCCTACCTGATGATGGCCGTGGCCAAGATGTTCCGCCTACTGTACTCGGCCGAGCCCCACAACGCGTCCAGCATGTTCAGCATCGGTGCCCACCGCTGGCGCGGCTATTCCGACGCCGTGATGCGCATGTCCGAGGCCAATGTGGAAGCCCTGCTGGCCGGGGAGGACCTGAAGGGTGCCGAGGGCGTAAAGGACCCCGCCTGCCTTGCCATGACCACCGAGAGCCTGACCCGCGAGTTCCCGCTGTACACCCCCAGCCTGCTGAATCTGGTCAAGACCAGCGAGACCCACGTCAAGGGCCTGACCCCCGAGGACTGAAATCCCGTCGTACCGGGGTGATATTCCTGTGAATTGTTCCCCCAAACTCTTGCATCTAGGCACCAAAAACGGTATAAACAGAGTAGAAGATTCTGGAAAAGGGCAACATTTCCACCGATCAAGAGGAGGACAATATCTATGTCGAACAAGATTTCTCGCCGTGCCTTTTTGAAGTGCGCCGGCTTTTCCGTTGCCGCTGTAGGCTCTGCTGCTATGCTCAGCGGCTGCAAGAGCAAGGGCGGCTCCACCGTGGTGGACAACATCAAGGTGGGTGATACCGTCAAGAACTGGAACGGCCTGGGCGTGCAGCTCACCAGCGTGTTCCACCTGACCCAGGACCCGGCCCAGGAGGGCTACGAGTACCTGGGCGTCCGGGTCACCGCCGTCAACCGCACCAAGGACCAGACCTTTGTGATCGGTGCCCAGGGCATTGACGCCATCAACGCCGCTTACCCGGTGCCCCCTCTCAGCAACGTGGACGCCAACTTCCAGGCTATGGCCGCTGCCACCCCGGATTTTACCGCCAGCTGCGACGGCCAGGGTGCTGCCATCAGTGCCACGGTGTCCCTGTACAACTCCAACTCCCAGAGCTTCTCCGACAGCGAGAGCCTGCCCCCTCAGGGCACCGGCTACATCGTGCTGATGCTGATGGTGCCCAAGGATTGGAAGGAGCTGCAGGTCACCTACACCCCCAGCTTTGTGTCTGATAAGAGCCTGACCTTTGTGATGAAGGCTGCCGACGTTCTGCGGGCTTGATGGGGCGCTGCCGGGGCAAAAACCGATTAAAATCCGTCTGATTTACCCAGGGGCTCCCACAGAATGTTCACAATTATTTGGTAAAAATCATTGACTTTTGCCCTGATTTCGCCTATTGTATAAGTAACGCCGAAATGGCATTTCCTGTATTTTATCATTCCAGGAGGAGGAATCTATCATGTCCAACGTTTTCTCCCGCCGCTCGTTTCTGAAGTACACTGCCGTGACCGCTGTGGCTGTGGCAGGGTCCAGCCTGCTGGGCGGTTGCTCTGACTCCGGCTCTGGTTATGGCCCGGAAACTGCGATCCAGACCACCTATCCCAGTGAAAACAAGGTGCTGCAGGTCAGGTCCACCCTGACCAAGGTAGAACTTGAGGGAGGCATCGCCAAGTTCACCCTGAAGATCGCCAACAAACGTGCGAACCCCATTCAGGTAGACCACAAGAGCTTCAGCCTCAAGTTCTATGACGCCAAGGGCAGCCTGATCTACAACACCTATGTGGACAACAAGATCGCTACCGAGTGCCTGGAGGGCGAGTCTCCCCGGATCGCAAGAGGCAAGGAGAGCACTTTCCTGATCACTGCTTCCGGTGTGCCTACTGCGTATGCAAAGCTGCAGTTCACCTTCTGGCCGGATCTGCAGTACAATGAGTACACCGCCAACTGGGTCCTTGACCTGGCGACCATCAAGGGTACCGCCTCTGCCGGTACAAACGGCTGAGTTGACCTATTATTTGCCTAAACACCCGTTGAAACATAGGAGGAATAGACCATGTCCTATACATTTTCCCGGCGTGACTTTCTGAAATATTCTGCCCTGACCGCTGTGGCTGTGGCCGGTGCTGGCTTGCTGACCGGCTGTGAGGTCCAGGACCCCAACAATCCTTCCGCCAAAAAGCTGAACACGAAGTTGAGCATCGGCACCACCGTTGCCCAGCTGCAGACCGCTACCGTACAGGGCACGCAGGGCGTCTTTACCATCCAGATCGGCAACAATGCCGACAGTCCTTTGCTCCTGGAGCCCACCTGCTTTGCCGTAAAGGTCCTGAATGCTGAGGGCAAGAAGGTCTTCTCCAGCGACAGCACTCTTACCGTTGCTGCTCAGGACCCCACCAAGGACGTGTACCCCAACCTGCCCAAGAAGACGGTTGCTCTGTACAACGTCACCGTGCCCGGCTATACAGATCCGAAAGCAGGCGAGACGCTGGTGTTCACCTATATCCCCAGACGGGATCAGCCTCAGCTCAGCATGAGCTGGTCTATCCCTGCTGCCAGCCTGGGCGAGAAAAAAGATCAGTAATTCCGGCCTCCCGTTTGCACTTCAGCCCGCACCCTTGGTGCGGGCTTTTTCGGCCCTTTTGTTGGGCAGTTCGTCGCAAAGTGCCTATCGTTTTTTAGTGATTTTGTGTCTTGTGCACAGTTCCGTTTTCCGGTACAATAAAAGAACAAGCAACGGACAAAGCGCAGCGGCAGAGCCACTTGCCGCCGCGCTGTTATATTTTGCGGCGGGTGCGCCCGCCCGGCTGAAAAGGAGTGTTGTCTGTATGATCAACATGGTCAAACTGCCCACCAAAAAGAGTGATCTGTTCCTGCGCATCGCCAAGGGACATTTTGCCACCAGCCACAGCCACATCAACTATTACATCGACGTCACCACCCAGAAGTCCCGCCTGTCGGAGGCCAAAGCCGTGGCCAAGGAGCTGGTGAGCGCCTACCAGCACAACACCATCGTAGATACCGTGCTCTGCCTGGACGGCACCCAGGTCATCGGCACCTGTCTGGCCAATGAGCTGACCAAGGACGGCTTTGCCAACATGAACGCCCACCAGACCATCTATGTCATCACCCCGGAGTACACCACCGGCAGCCAGATCATCCTGCGCGACAATCTGGCCCCCATGGTCAAGGGCAAGCATGTGCTCATCCTGGCCGCTTCCATCACCACCGGCTACACCGTGCAGGCCGCTGTGGAGGCCGTGAACTACTACGGCGGCATGGTGGCCGGGCTTTCGGCTATTTTTGCCACCACCCACGAGTGCCTGGGCTACCCGGTCACCTCCATCTTCGACCCCGCCAGCCTGCCGGACTACGCCAGCTACGACAGCCGTGACTGCCCCCTGTGCAAGGCCGGCCAGCACATCGACGCCTTGGTCAACAGCTTCGGCTACTCGGCCCTGTAAGGAGACCCCCAATACAAAAGCGTCTGCAGAAGCCTCTGCAGACGCTTTTTGTTTGCCCGGGGCACCGGGTCATTGTTTTTTGGGGAACACAAAGGGATTGCAGCGGTATACTGCCACCAGATACAGGGCCATAAAGCACCAGATCACCGGCTCGCACAGGATCACCGCATTGTAGGCAAAGCGGGGGATGAACACCAGCACGAACACGATCTTGCCCAGGAACTCGATGACACTGGAAAACAGCGGCAGCACCTTTTCGCCCAGGCTCTGCAGGGCATAGCGGGTGGACAGCAGCACCCCCAGCACCGCATAGAAGGGGGAGGTCCAGCGCAGATAGCGTGCGCCGTTTTCCAGCACGAGGGCCTCCGACGAGCCGGACACCATGCGCACCAGCCACTCGGCGCTCACCTGCATCAGCAGCACCGTCACCACCATGACCACCAGCGAATACAGGTAGATCTCCCGCATGCCCTTGCGGATGCGCTCCGGCTGGCCTGCGCCGTAATTCTGGGAGACGAAGGTGGACGCCGCATTCGCCATGGCGATGAGCGGCATATCCGTGAAGGCAAACAGCTTGCGGGCCGCCGTGTGTCCGGCGATGGTCAGGGTGCCCAGCCCGTTGATGCCGTACTGCAAGATCACCGAACCGGCAGACACGATGCTGCTCATCAGGCCCATGGAGATGCTCTGGCTGAACAGGTCCCAGTACAGCTTGCGGCCCACGTCCAGATGCTTCCGGCCCGGGATGAGGATGCGCACCCGTGCCATGACATAAAGGATGCACAGCACCACTGACACGCCCTGTGCGATCACGGTAGCCACAGCGGCACCGGCCACGCCCATGCCCATCCCGGCAATGAACCACAGGTCCAGCACCACGTTCAGCGCCGAGCTGAGCAGCAGGAACACCAGCGGCATCACACTGTTGCCGATGGCCCGCAGCAGGCCCGCGCACAGGTTGTAGGCAAACATGACGATGACGCCCAGATCAATGATGATGATGTAGCGGTAGGCATCTTCCAGAATTTCGGCGGGGGTGTCCAGCAGCTCCAGCAGGGGCCGCAGGCCGAAAAAGCCTGCCGTGGTGATGGTCAGCGACGCCACCAGTCCGATGACCAGCGACCCGGCTACCGTGCGCTTGAGCAGGTCCTCGTCCTGAGCGCCGTAGGCGCGCGCTGCCACGATGGCAAGGCCGTTGCCGATGCCAAGGCCGAAGCCCACCAGAAGCTCGTAGATGGCTCCGCAGGAGCCAATGGCAGCAAGGGCGGTGTCGCCCAGCACGTTGCCCACGATCATGGTGTCCACGGTGTTGTACAGCTGCTGGAACAGGTTGGAAATGAGAATGGGCAGCATGAACAGCACCAGACTCCTGAAGATGGGGCCGTGCATCAGGTCTACATTCATCTGGAAGAGGTTCTTCTTCCGGGACTGGGTCTGGGTCATAGGATTCCTCCAACTTTATTTTTACCGCAAAACAAGGGGCCGCCCGGAAAGCAGTCCCTTGTTTTGTCGTTTTATGCAGTTGCTTTTTACGAAGAAGCTGCCCGCGGCGGCCCCTCTCGTGAAAAGGCAGTCAGAGCGGCCCGCAGGCCGCTCTGACTGCAAAATCAAAAACATTTTTCCGCTGAAAATTGCCAGAGCGCAAGCGGCGGCAATTCCAATCGTGCTCTTTACAGCTCCTGGGTCTCAAAGCCGTGGCCGGTGAGCACCTCCACGCTGGTAAAGCCTGCGGCCTTGATGGCGGCAGCGGCCTCGTCAAAGCCGTAGGTCAGGCTGGCAATGTCGTGGGAATCGGAGGTGATGATCACCTTGCCGCCCATCTTCTGCCACTCACCCAGCAGCCAGGGGCCAGGGTAGAAGTCCTTGCGGTAGCCGCGGTAAACGCCGCCGGTGTTCACTTCCAGCAGGCAGTCGTTGTCCTTTGCGGCCTGCAGGGCCTTGAGAGCAGCAGCCTTGTAGCGGGGCGACTCCTCGTCGAAGAACTCACCCTTGGCGTTCAGCTTCTTGATCAAGTCGATGTGGGCCAGAATATCCGGCTTGAGGGCGGCCACCTTTTCCACCTCGGCAAAGTAGGCTTCCACAGCGGCCAGCGGGTCGGCGTCGAAGTCGTCGTTGATGCAGTCCCACAGGTCCTGCGGGCGGAAGTCGATCTCGTAATACTTGCCGGTGTTCTTGCCGTACAGGTGGTGTGCGCTGCCGATCCAGTAATCGTAGCCGGTGCGCTTGTCCTCGCTGAGGATATCCCACTCGATGCCGCACAGGATGTCCACCTTGCCCTTGTACTCGGCCTTGAGCTTGGCGATGGTGGCCTTGTACTGGGCGGTGCGGCTGGGGCTCATGCAATATTCGCGGTCGCGCTGGGTGTAGCTATGGCCGGTGAAGCCCAGCGTGGTCAGGCCCTGCGCGCACGCAGCGCTTGCCATATCCTGCAAGGTATTTTTGCCATCGCACATGGTGGAGTGGCAATGGACACTGGACTTCTTATAATCTGCCATAATTGCTTCACTGCATCCTTTCCTGCTTGACCTTATGGTCAATGACGTGTCGTTTTTCCAGTTCACGGGTCACGTCCTCCACCGTGATGCCGGCGCTGACCATCAGCACCAGAACATGGTAGGCCAGATCACTGATCTCGTAAACGGTTTCTTCCTTGTCCTCTTTTTCGCCTGCAATGATGACCTCGGTGCACTCTTCGCCCACCTTTTTCAGGATCTTCTCCTTGCCCTTTTCAAACAGGTAGGTGGTGTAGCTGCCCTCCGTGGGGGTATCCTTGCGGCCTTTAATAAGCTCGTACAGCCCCTGCCAGCTGAACTGCTTCAGCTCCGGGGAGACGTATACTTCATTGAAAAAGCAGCTTTCCGCTCCGGTGTGGCAGGCAGGGCCGTCCTTTACCACCTCTACCACCAGTGCATCGGCGTCGCAGTCGGCGGTAATGGACACCACCCGCTGCACGTTGCCGCTGGTCTCGCCCTTGCGCCAGATCTCCTGACGGCTGCGGCTCCAGAACACGGTGCGACCTTCGGCAATGGTGAGGGCCAGCGTCTCAGCGTTCATGTACGCGAGGGTAAGCACCTCTTTGGTGTAGTGATCCTGCACGATGGCAGGGATCAGGCCCTTTTCGTCAAATTTCAGTTCCATGGTCGTTTCTCCCTCCCCGGATGGGGATAGCTCTAGTTTAGCGTATTCGGCTTGCAAACGCAAGGGGTACGGCGTATTTTTACAGGCGCATTTCCACGCCATTCTCCGCCAGATATTCCTTCAGGTCCCGGATGGTCAGCAGCTTCTGGTGGAAGATGCCGGCCGCAAGACCCGCGTCGATGCCCTTGTGGTGGAACAGCTCCAGAAAATCCTCTTTTTTTCCGGCACCGCCGCTGGCGATGATGGGCACGTCCACCCGGGCCGCCACAGCGTCCAGCATTTCCAGATCAAAGCCATTGCGCACGCCGTCGGTGTCGATGCTGTTCAAGCAGATCTCCCCGGCACCGTGGTCCACGCACCAGCGGATCCAGTCCAGCGCATCCCGGCCGGTGTCCTCGCGGCCGCCCTTGGCGAATACCCGGAACTGGCCGTTCACCCGTTTGACATCCGCCGAGAGCACCACGCACTGGTTGCCGTAGCGCCGGGCTGCCGCCGGGATCAGGTCGGGGTCCCGCAGGGCACCGGAGTTGACGCTGACCTTGTCGGCACCGCATTTCAGCACCCGGTCAAAGTCCTCCAGCGTGTTGATGCCGCCGCCCACGGTGAGCGGGATGAATACCTCGCTGGCCACCCGGGTGAGGATGTCGGTGAAGAGGGTGCGGCCCTCAAAGCTGGCGGTGATGTCGTAGAACACCAGCTCGTCGGCCCCGGCCGCATTGTACATCCGGGCCATCTCCACGGGGTCGGCCACATCCCGGATGCCCTCAAAGTTCGTGCCCTTGACCACGCGCCCGCTGCGCACGTCCAGGCAGGGGATAATGCGTTTTGTGATCATATCGGTTTCCCCTCCGTTCAATCCTGTACCAGTTGTACGCAGCGTTTAAGGTCCAGTGCGCCGGTGTACAGGCTCTTGCCCAGAATAGCGGCTGCGGTGCCCATCTCTTTCAGTTCCAGAAGCTCCGCCTCGGACGAGATGCCGCCGCTGGCCGTAAAGGCCACGCCGGGCACCTCCTTTGCCAGCTGGCGGTACAGGGCCAGATTGGTGCCCTGCATGGCACCGTCGCAGGCGATATCGGTGTAGATGATGGCGGTGCACCCGGCGTCTGCCAGCCGCCTGCAGAAGTCCACGCCCGGCTCGGCGCTGACCTCTTTCCAGCCGTGGATGGCCACATAGCCGTCTTTTGCATCCACGCCCACGGCGATCCTGTCGCCGTATTTTTGCAGCATCCGGGCGGTAAACGCAAAGTCCGTCACCGCCACGCTGCCCAGGATGCAGCGTCCCACGCCGAGGGAAAGATAGTTTTCAATGCGTTCCTCGGTGCGGATGCCACCGCCCACCTCGATGTACAGCCCGCCCTGCTCTGCCAGCGCGGCAATGGTATCGTAGTTGGAAAGGGTGCCGTCCTTTGCGCCGTCCAGATCGACGACGTGCAGGTTCCGGGCACCCGCCGCCAGGAACACCCGTGCCTGGGCACAGGGATCCTCGCCGTATACGGTCATGCGGCTGTAGTCGCCCTGGGTCAGGCGCACCACCTTGCCGCCGCGCAGATCAATGGCTGGAAACAGTTGCATCATATTCTCCTTATAACTCCGCAAACGCTTTCAGGATGCGCAGGCCGGTGTCACCGCTCTTTTCCGGGTGGAACTGGGTGCCGTACACCTTGCCCGCCCGTACCGCGCCGGTGACCGGGATGGAATACTCGCTGGTCGCCAGTGTACTCTCGGTACAGTTCTTGCCGTAATAGCTGTGGACGTAATATACATACTCGCCCTCGCGGATATACTGGAACAGCGGATCGTCCCGCACGATGTGCAACGCGTTCCAGCCGATCTGCGGCACCTTCAGGCTCTTGTCCGTCAGGTCCGGCTCCAGCGGGCACACCTCGCCTTGGATAAATCCCAGGCCCGCGTGCTCGCCGTACTCATAGCTTTTTTCAAACAGCAGCTGCATGCCCAGGCAGATGCCCAGCAGCGGCTTTTTTTCCGCCTCGGCCCGGATGACCGGCACAAGGCCGGTGGCCACCAGCTTGTCCATGGCGTCGCCAAAGGCACCCACGCCGGGCAGGATGAGCCGGTCGGCTTTGCGGATGGTATCGGGGTCGGCGGTGACCACCGCTTCCAGCCCCAGCTGCGCCAGGCTGGACTTCAGGCTGAACAGGTTGCCCACGCCGTAATCCATGATCGCGATCATACCAGCAGTCCTTTCGTGGAGGGGATCTCGTCCTTGTGGGCTTCGTCGATCTTCACTGCCGCGCTCAGCGCATGTCCGGCCCCCTTGAAGCAGGCTTCGAGGATGTGGTGAGTATTTTCGCCCGCAAATTGTACAAAGTGGACGGTGGCGGGCACGCTGCGGGCAAAGCCCAGCCAGAATTCCTTGGCGCACTCCACGTCAAAATCGCCCACCTTCTCGGTGGTGCAGTGGATGTCCCAGTTCAGGGTGCAGCGGCCGGACAGGTCCACCGCGCACAGGACCAGCGCTTCGTCCATGGGCAGGTGGAAGCTGCCGTAGCGCTGGATGCCGCGCATATCGCCCAGCGCCCGGGCAAACGCCTGCCCCAGCGCGATGCCCACATCCTCGGTGGTGTGGTGGTAGTCCACCTCCACGTCCCCGTGGCAGGTGAGTACCAGATCGAACCGGCCGTGCCGGGCAAACAGCTCCAGCATATGGTTCAGGAAGCCACACCCCGTGTCGATCTCGTAACGGCCGGAGCCGTCCAGATCCAGCGTCAGGTCGATCTGGGTCTCGTTAGTGTTGCGTTCCAGAGAGATCATCCGGTTTTCCATGGTTCATTCCTCCAGAATTTTGTCCAGTGTTTCCACAAGGGCCTGCATCTGCTCCGGCGTGCCAATGGTGATGCGCAGCCAGTTGGCGATGCGGGGTGCGTCAAAATGCCGCACCAGAATGCCGTTTTGCTTCAACGCTTTGTAAAGTTCTCCTCCATCTTTCCGGTCCGTACTTGCAAACAGGAAGTTGGACCGGCTGTCCAGCACTGCAAAGCCGCGGGCTTCCAGCTGCTGCTTCGTCCAGCTGCGGGTGTCCACGATGGCGGCACGGGTGCGGTCAAAGTAGGCCGTATCTTCCAGCGCGGCCTGCCCGACTTTCAGGGTCAGGCGGTTGATGTTGTAGGGGTTCAGGCTGAACTTGACCCGGTTCAGGTCGGCAATGAGCTTTGCATTGCCCATGGCCAGACCCAGCCGGGCACCGGCCAGCTGGCGGGACTTGGAAAAGGTCTGCACCACCAGCAGGTTCTCGTACCGGTCGATGAGGGGCACGCAGCTCTCGCCGCCAAAGTCCACATAGGCCTCGTCCACGATCACCACGTTGTCGGGGTTGGCCTGCAGGATGCCCTCGATGGCGCTGCGCGGCAGGGCAAGGCCGGTGGGGGCGTTGGGATTGGCGATGACGATGGTCTGGTTCAGGCCGTAGTAGTCCTTCGGGTCCAGCGTGAAATCATCCTTCAGCGGGATGATGTGGCTGGGGATGTGCAGCAGCCCGCACCACACGCCGTAACAGCCGTAGGTGATGTCGGCATAGGCCAGCGGGTGCTGTTCGTCGCAGAAGGCCCGCAGCGCAAAGAACAGGTTCTCGTCGCTGCCGTTGCCGGGCATGATCTGATCCGGCTGCAGCCCAAAATGGGCCGCCGCTGCCCGCAGCAGGTCGGCACAGGCGGGGTCGGAGTAAAGGCGGAGCTTTTCCACTTCGGCTTCACTCACCGCCGCCACCACCGCCGGGGACGGCAGATAGGGGCTTTCGTTGGTGTTCAGTTTGATGTACTGCTGATCCTGCGGCTGTTCGCCCGGCGTATAGGGGGTGACAGTAGACAGGGTGGGTGAAAGAAAACGGCTCATAATGGTTTCCTCCGGTCTATTCTGTTATGGCGAACGACCTCGCCTCTTTTACTTCTCGTACCGGATGGTCACGCTCTTTGCGTGGGCGTGCAGGCCCTCGCGCTCGGCAAAGTCGGCGATGCGGGGAGCCACCTCGCCCAGTGCCTCGCGGGTGTAGTAGAGGAAGCTGGACTTCTTGACGAAGTCGTCCACGCCCAGCGGGCTGGAGAAGCGGGCCGTGCCGCTGGTGGGCAGGGTGTGGTTGGGGCCTGCAAAGTAATCGCCCAGGGCCTCGGGCACATTGCGGCCCAGGAAGATGCTGCCCGCGTTTTTGATCTCGTTCAGCACCCCGAAGGGGTCCTCCACGCACACCTCCAGATGCTCCGGGGCGATGATGTTGCAGGCTTCGATGGCCTTGTGTAGGTCGGTGCAGACGATGATCTTGCCGTTGTCATCCACGCTGGCGCGGGCGATGGCGGCGCGGGGCAGCTGGGGGATCTGCACTTCCA
>ERZ1034952.1831-NODE-1831-length-16576-cov-6.929121_pt1 | contig 16576 bp, 17 predicted proteins | sample MGYA00520625_ERZ1034952 | MGnify/ENA primary metagenome ERZ1034952 (study PRJEB33766, sample SAMN09781773) | gut metagenome | biome: gut microbiome | host: Homo sapiens | place: Madagascar | study: EMG produced TPA metagenomics assembly of the PRJNA485056 data... | reverse complement strand
TTAGTGCAACATCCAAACAGCATATTTGCGATATGCAATTCAACGCTGTTGCTGTTGCATTAAAAAAGTTGAATTGCGATAAATCACTTCAACTTTGCGAGGATTTCGTCTGCGCTCACGCCGCTTGCCAGCAGTTTTTTCAGCACGTCCTCTGCCTCAGCTTTCTTTGCGGATTCCGCTGCTTTGGTTTCAGCTTTGCCCTTTTTTACTTCGATTCTGGCGATTTCCTTGTCGATGGATTTCAGCTCTGCTTTCTTGGTTTTCAGGTCAGCTTTCAGCGCATCGATATTAGCGGTGATGGATGCAATTTCGGCGGTAGCGGCTTCCTTTGCGGACTGCTTTTCAGCGAGCTGTGCAGCAAAGTCAACGGTTGCTTTTACGGTCTTGGGCTTGTTCTTGCTTCCTTTGGGACGGGGCATATGGGACACCTCCAATGTTTTTTGATGGCTTCAGTATAACACTCGTCTTTTATGTTCGCAAGAGGTGCAGTATGTAGAATAAAAATATATCTTGATTGAAACGCAACATCTCAGAATCGTACTGGAATTTCAGATGCGCATACAGAATCCGCTGTAACATTTGAATATCCGTTATCCTTTGCAATCTTCAGAATTTCACTGCGTTCATCTGCAAGTTTTAATGTCGGAGATAGGGTAATTCCAATCCATACGTCTTTATCGAAATGAATATCCACATATGGGATATCCAAACCATGCTTCTTCACGGTTTTCCGTTCTTCCTTTATCGCAAGGAATTTATCATCTTCTACATATGTGGAAATTGCCACGCGGAATTCATTTTCAATTGAGAAGCAACTCTTTTTGAAAAACACTCCCTGATCTGACAGTTTATCAATCATCATGCCAGCAATCATAGGACCGTGTCTATCACTTGGATCATATTTCGCAACAAATTTCAAAAATTTTTGGAAAAATGTGTTCAGAAAGTTCCTCGGCTATTGCCTGCAAGCTCATGTTGTTCTTGTAAAGAGCCGTGGCAGCGTCCATCTGGTTCGTCAGATTCTTCTCCGCGCTGTACTCCGGCTTGGCTGGCTTGCGGCCGGGGCTATGTGTTTTATCCACAAGGTATTCCTTCATTTCCATCACAAACTATATAACGGCCTCTAAAAATAGCCGTGTGAACTTCTGGAGTTCAGTGTCCACACGGCTACAGTAATTGGGATAGAAAAATATCCTGATGAGATATAAATTACTACACAGATTGGAAGTGCAAAACGTTGTGAACTACTATTTCTGCGATGTCTGCCATTACGGCTTTGAGGCAGAGTCGCTGCCTGACCGCTGCCCTGATTGCGGCAAGGTCGTATTTCAGGAAAGAGCTGCTGTCCGCGCGGCCACGAAGAAGGAGATTCAAGACCTGCTCCGGGCAAGAGCTGAAGATGAAGAATAAAATAGAGCCGTGCGTTCTAGCTCCAATGTAGGAGAAGAACACACGGCTCCTTAGTTTCAAAGATATGCGGTCACAAACACTTTTCTATTCCCCACTATACCCATATCTATCAAGAAAACAACCTGTTTACATCCACATAAATATTATGAAGTTCATCTAAAATATCTTTATACTGGAGAACCTCCTGCACAAGTTCATTGTCGCTTTCGCTCTCATCTTTATTTTCTCGAATCCTAGCTATATCCTGTGGTATCACTTCAAGTCGTTCTTTTGCCCTATCATATGCCGGATACATTTTTTTGATTTCTTCATAAGTTCTTTTGCTTAGCAATTCACGAATCCTCTTTTGGCAAACATACGAAAAGAAATCCGCCGTATCAAAAAAAGCTCGATAAGTATGCTGAACGGCTTTTCTCATATTTGACTCACAATACTGGTCAACATCTTTCACAGGTCGAGTCAAATATTTATGACCATATACTCGTGCAATATGATCAAAGGCATCTCGTTCTTCCTTTAATGGCTGAATAAATGTGTCAAATCCATCGGACAACTCTTCTCCCAACAAAAGGTAGTGCTTTGCAAGAAAATAAATCTGACAGATATTATCCCAATACGTCGAATACTTTGAATTGCTCATCTATATTACTCCTATGGTAGTGCAATGCTATATACTTCCCTTTTTGCTTCTTCAAATGACTTCGAATCATGCACCGTACCGTTCGCCTGTCTAATAGATCCTCTACTATCCGCTAAAACTCTATTGTTCGCCCTTTCGTAAAAAGCCTGAGCATTTTCGAATTTCAGATTATCTGTATCATAATTAACCAATTCGCTATCAAACTCAAACTCCGTTTGTTCTCGGGTTCTTCGACCAATAACGAACATCTGTAACATTGGCACAAAACTTAAGAAAAAAACTGTGATTGTCATCATCAAAATCAAAGTCAAAATCTCCATGTTTTATACCTCATCTTTTAGAGAATCAATCTGAAGTGGCGTGGATATAACCAGCGCTGCGAGCATGAGTATGACACTTAGCACTACCACCCATGTAATATATTCGGAAGTGAAATACTTAAACACTGCCCACGTTATTTCCAAGAAAACAAATAATGCTATTCCAATAGCAATTAACGCTCCTGTTATCTTCGCCATCTTCTTATGCTGCCCCGCAAAATAGTTCACAGCACAATTCACAATAGCAAACAATAGCACTGTTGAAAATATCCACAGCATATCCTGCTTTGTAATACAGTCAAATATCAATTGCCATAAATCAATTTTTTCATCTTTTGAACTTAAAAGCCATGTTAAGACATGTACATAAATTGGTATAAACGAAGCAAGGATAGATCCCACCCAGATAATCAGTGCAACCCAATTTAATTTAGGTTTTTCTCTAACCGTTTTCTTTTTCTCTTTGACAGAGCCTCTATAATTAGCCATATCTTTACATCTTCATCTAAAATCACAAAACCTCTCCAATAAAGGAGAGGCTTGAACATTGCACATCTCCTAGGTAGGATTTACGATTCACAACCCACCGTCTTCGGATATACGCTTACTTATTATAGCATTTTTACGTTTTCACGTCAATAGCTTTCTTACATTATATTGATTTCTGAATTGTAGGATTACAATAGATGTGTTACAAAGTCAAATAAAGAGAAAGACGAATGAGTCGACCCTGTGGTATAGTTAAGCTGCTAGACCAAACTCACACAGAAAGGACAGCACATTCGTCATGAATACTGTAACACAAACTATGCGGTTTCGCCAATCACTTTTGAACTACGCTGAAAAGCACGGCGTAACCAAAGCAGCCATCAAGTACAATGTGAATTGTCAGTACATCTATCGCTGGAAGCGCAGATATAACGGCGACGTTCAGTCTCTCGCTAATAGATCACATCGTCCACACCATCATCCGAACCAGCATACAGAGGAAGAACTGCATAAGATTGCAAACTCTCGCAGACGGAATCCCAACACAGGTCTAGTCGTGCTCTGGGTAAAGCTGCGCAGGAGCGGTTATACACGCTCCATCACAGGCCTGTATCATGTTTTACGCTGTCAGGGACAGATTACTGTTAAGCTGCCAAATCCAAAATATATCCAAAAACCTTACGAACAGATGCACTTTCCAGGTGAGAGAGTACAGGTTGACGTGAAGTTCGTGCCAGAAGTCTGTATCGTTGGAGATGCAAAAGGAGAGAAGTTCTACCAGTATACTGCAATCGACGAGTTTTCCTGCTGGCGGTATCTGGAAGCCTTTCAGGAGCACAGTTCTTATTCTTCTGCTGTTTTTCTGGAACATCTGATTAAAGCGGCTCCGTTTAAGATCCTCTGCATCCAGACGGACAACGGTACTGAGTTCACCAAGAAGTTCGTTTCAGACAAGGCCAGACCTCACCTGTTCGAGCAGAAACTGAAAGAACTCAACATCCGGCACAAGTTCATTAAGCCATTTACCTCACGGCACAATGGTAAAGTTGAGCGTTCTCACCATAAGGATAATGAATATTTCTATGCTTCACATAGATTCTATTCGTTTCTTGATTTCCAAAAGCAGCTTGCTGTTCACAGCAGAGAATACAATCACTTTCCTATTCGACCCCTGGGTTGGCTTGATCCGTTAGCTTTTCTTGCTAAATACAGGAATCACGCTTCTGCTCCCGCTGTGTAACACATCATTGACAAACCTACCCTCAACGGCTGCGAAATATCAAAATGGTGGGGCTCAGAGGAATTACCCTCAAGGTGCAATCTGTTTATTAGCGCCCACTTCTTTCTTGAATGTCGCTTCATGCGGTCATCCGGCTACGAACCCCATATGCACCTGTAGATGTTCCCATCTGAGCCAACACATAAGTCACAATTCCAGCCTTCATAAACGCACCTCCGTCAATCTCAATGCTTTCGATAAAGCCGATTCCCTTGAGCGTAGCCTTCATGCAACTCATCCAAGTCCAAAGTAAAGCAATAAGCAGCAATATTATTACTTTGCATCTTAGCCACAGCACTCCTACTGTGTTGCCTGCCGCCCACCGCGTAGAGATGTGCAAAGTATCGAGCGGAAAAGCTGTGAGCATCCGTTGAGGATAACTCTCACAGCTCAAATAAGGATCTATTTTCAAGGATGACGGAAAAAAATAGATATATACTTCAATATGTCCTATTTTAATATGTCCTATTTTTCACACTCATTTTTCTGCTCAGCCACGTCCAAGCCACCAACACACCGATCCATCCACCCATCGTATTACCGAACACATCATCGAACTCTGCAATGCCAAGTCCCGTAATATATTGGGTCGTTTCGATTGCCACAGACATCACGAATGGAATCAGCAACACCCATCTTTTCTGAAACCACCTATATAGTCCCGTTCCAAGTGGAATGAACAGCCAGATGTTATTGATGACCCCAACTCTCACAGATTGCTCTTTCAAGAACTTCCCTGCATAGGAAAAGAGGACAAAGTTCGTTCTTGCATCTCCTGACTCACGAAACATCAGTGTTTCATAAAGAATGAAAACCACATAGGAAATCGTCAAAAGGGTGCTCATATTTCTCGGAAGACCGAGCATCAGAATGCAAATTACACACCCGAAGACAACTACCATGCATGGGAAGCCATTCAGAAAGTTGTCCACACACAGCATTACGTTGCTGTTTCTATCAAGCAGAAGGTTCACCTTGCCACTACGTTTGATGCCGTACTGCCCTTTAGATAATGCCTTTGGATTGCCATTCGCATCAAAATACATATCCGTGTCTGCTGTACCATCTCTATGATAGGTACGTTTGAGGATGGTATAGCCTGCATTGGTAGGGGCGGGGTTGCCATCTGCGTCAAGATAAGTGATCTGGCCGATGTGTCCTTGCTCGTTGCGCTGGTATGACTCGCCATACTGACCAAGTAAAGACCTTACAGGATTTCCTTCTGTGTCAAAATATTGCTCACCGACAACAGTTCCATTCCTATCACGCTGATATGTCTTAATCGCATATCCAGATGAAATACACACCGCATGACCGTCTTTATCGAGAAAGGTCAAACTAGTGTTCTGGCCTTCAGTATTAAACCCACGATGAAGCCCATAGTATCCGCCGGAGCACTGTACCTGCTGTCCGTTCAAATCGTAGTAGAAATCATCAGAAACCCTGCCGTCAACCTGCGTTCTGACAATAGTAGAATATCCGTCACTGCGCATTATTGGATTATCTTCGGCATCAAGATATGTGATTACCGTGCTCGTTTCATCATATTCATACGATAATCCGCAATAATCTCCATACCTTGCCACAGGGTTTCCGCTTGCATCAAGATAACGTTCCTTCACAACTCGACCGTTATCATCACGCATTCTACACACGGTCGCATAGCCCATATCAATGGCATCTGTAATGAATCCAGTAGGATTCACATAGCTGGTACTGGTCACGCTTCCATCTACGGTTTCTCGGATACTCAGCTCTGAGGAAGTATATCCTGCATCGTGGTCAACATCCGCATCAGGCAACAACGCCAAGATAGACAGAAGAACCACAGATGCAATCAGCAGGATTCCGCATCCTCGTTTCAGGTTTGCACTCAAACTCCGTAGCCTCTGCTCTTGATAGTCTCCACGACCTGAGACACATACTTCTGGCAGGTATCATGGTCGGGAGCCTCCACCATCACGCGCACAACAGGCTCCGTGCCGGACTCGCGCACCAGAATACGGCCAGTGTCACCCAGTGCCTCAGCCACAGCCTTGACTGCTGCCTGCACTGCCTCGTCATCCTGTGCGGCTTTCTTGTCGGTCACACGGACATTCTCCAGAACCTGCGGGTAGATTTTCAGAGGCTCAGCCAGCTTGCTCATGGGTAGCTTTTTGGCCAGCATTACTTCCATCATCTTGAGACTAGTCAGGATGCCATCACCGGTGCTGGCGTACTTAGAGAAGATGATATGACCACTCTGCTCACCACCGATACGGCAGCCGTTCTTAGCCATGTACTCATAGACGTACTTGTCACCCACTGCGGTCTTGGCGTAGCCGATGCCCTTCTCATCAAAAGCCTTATACAGACCAAAGTTGGACATGACCGTGGTAACGACGGTATTGGTCAGCAGTTTGCCACGCTCCTTCATGTAGCAGCCGTAGATATAGAGGATATGATCTCCGGTGATCACATTACCCTTTTCATCCACGCACAGGCAACGGTCAGCATCGCCGTCATAGGCAAAGCCGATGTCCAGCCCCTTCTCTACCACAAATTTCTGCAAGCCCTCGATATGAGTAGAGCCAGCATTGTTGTTGATGTTCAGGCCGTTGGGCTGTGCATTGATGACGTAGGTGTCAGCTCCCAGAGCATCGAACACAGACTTAGCGATGTTCCAACTAGAGCCGTTGGCGCAGTCCAGACCAACCTTGACGCCCTTGAAGGAATAGATGCCCAGAGAGATCAGATAGCCCATGTAGCGGTTGCGGCCTGCAACGTAGTCCACAGTACAGCCGATATGCTCCCGGTGAGCGAAAGGAAGCTCCGGCCACTCCTTATCGAAAACATGGAGTTTGCCGTCGATGTAATCCTCGACTAACAGCAAGATTTCCTCCGGCATCTTCTCACCATAGCAGTCGATCAGCTTGATGCCGTTATCGTAGTAGGGATTATGGCTGGCAGAGATCATAATGCCGCAGTCAAAGTCATCCACGCGGGCGATGTAGGCTACAGAAGGCGTGGTGGTGACGTGCAGCAGGTAGGCATCTGCGCCGGAAGCGGTCAGACCAGCCACCAGACTATACTCGAACATATAAGAGCTGCGGCGGGTGTCCTTACCGATGACGACACGGGCAGGCTCGTTGTTGCCGTTGCGCTCACGCAGAGCGTTATAATACCAGCCCAGAAAACGACCAACCTTGTAGGCGTGGTCGGCAGTCAGAGTAATTCCAGCTTCTCCACGGAATCCATCGGTTCCAAAATACTTTCCCATTTTTGCATCCTCATTTTATTAAAACTCCAGACAGTAGCAAACATTGCCACTGCAAGATAATATATTTTTGAAGAAACACATATTAAGTACGATCATTATATTGCCTTCAAGGATTCTTCTATCTAAATAAGGTCATCTCTTTTTTCTGTTTTTATTTCGTGTTATGCAATTTCTTCAAAAACGTCCGGGTCATTGTACAGACTAATTCCTTATTCCAAAAAACACCGACAAAAGTAGCCAGCATAAGCCCGACAACAATCAAAATCGGCTGTTTTGTATGATAAATCAAACAAACGACTATGTAAAAGATTCCGAGCGCAGATGCATTTTTCCAATCAATTCGAATCCGTATAAACCGGTTTACATCAATATAACGGTAGATTGACAGAAACAGCATCGCGCAAATCGTAGAGATTGGAGCTGCGTAAATTCCGATTATCTTGATTAGCAGCAAGTCTGTTGTTATATTAATGAGCGCTGCCATGATGCTGGATCTGGAGGCCTGTTTTGTGTCTTTCAGTCCAATATAAATAATGCCATACAATGTTTGCAGCACATTCAAAACACTACCAATCACTAGAAGAGGGATTAGATCATATGCAGCCGAAAAATTAGTACCAACAAGGTACTTAAAAAATGCCGCACATGCCATGATCAATATCATTCCACCGGCACCAAATAATTTAAAGCACTGATTGGAAATTCCTGAGATGTACTCAGCACCGTCCTTGTCATGAATATGAACTGCCACCGATTCCGTCCACGACAAATTGAAAATAGCGAATACGTTTACAACAATCGTTGCAAATTTGGTCGCAACAGCTAAAATTCCATTTGCTTGGACGCCTAAAAACATCGTCACCAGTGTTCGGTCTGATACGCTGATGACCCACCAGGAAAGGCTATTGGGAATCAGCGGCAGGGAATAGTGTGACATTTCCTTGATTACGGAAAAATCCAGCTTGTCAAGGTAAAAATACTTGAACGTTTTTGTTTTTGCAATGACATAAACTGTTCCCAAAAGCTGCGCTAGTGCAGTAGCGCTCAACATTCCTACAACACCAAAAGGAAAAACCACAATGAACAGTATATTGAATACAATCGTAAAAATACCAGAAATGGCACTTCCGATTGCATAAGTGACATTATCCCCCAAGCCACGTGCAATCTGAAGAAAAATAGAAACCAATGCATTCGCAATGATGCAAGCTGCAAACGGAAGAGCGTATTCAAAATCAACGAACCAAGTTAAAACACTATATCCAACGAGAAATATTCCAATCGTCCCACCAATGCATGTCAGGCTGTTTGTCATAATGCGAGATACACCCTCGCCATCTTTGCGGACGTCAATCAAAAAACGGAAAACCGCCGCTTCCATCTGTAGTGTAATAATAGGTGCAATCAATGTAACATATGTGATCAGCAAGTCTACCGTTCCGTATTCTTCTGTCGAGAGCACGGTCGTATAGACCGGCAGAAGAAAATAGGAAATCAACTGCGTACAGGCTTTACCAAACAGAATAATTAGCGTGTTCTTTAAAAGTGTTGTGTTGCGGCTCATCCATTAGTTCCTCATTTTTTTATTTGTTCCAGCAATCGGTGTTCTCGCAGGAAATCCTTTATTCTGTTGCGCAGTGTCAAGTAGTGGTAGCCGCCTGCAAAGCGTTCTGCAGCAGTCCGGTAAGACGTTTTCTGGTAGCAGTTCCAAAAATCATCTACCTGCTTCGATTTTTCGCAGGGCATAATCAGGTGTTCTTGCAGCGCATCTTCCAAGGCGGTTTCCATCAAATCCGCTTTTTGACGAAGAGGGTCTTCAAATGCAACAGCTGCCTTTTCCGTATTTATAAAAACGACATTTACTCCACGGTCGTCCGTAAAATGGTCTGTGACCGCTCCGATGCCCCAATAATCACCCAATGTAATATCTCCGACTCTCCTGCAATCGGAATAAGGACAGCTATAACAGCTTTCCCGCTCTATCAAATTCAGCAAAAACAAGCGTTTATAGCATTGATTCCAGTAGGAATGCAGCTCTGTAGAGCCATCCTGATAAAGAATCCGGTTCATATTGTAACTCCAGCCGAACACCTTATCTCGAAATCGATAATCTGCCACCTTTTTCCCTTCTGATTCGATTGCCTTAATATGTTCTGCAAATAGTTTTGGGCTTGGTGCACTATGGCAGATCAAATCGCACAGCAGAAGGTTTTCACATTCGCCAAATATCTTTCGCAAACCTGCGATCTGGCAGGGCGTGCCAAATACTAAAACTCGATTTCCGGTCGTCAGATCCTTTTTTAAAAGCGGATAAACCGCTTGAATATCACTTTGTACATACTTGCTTCCCTGAATCCTTTGCAGGCCGGAAGTATCTGTTACTCGTATATGCCGTACAACCAGTTTTTCATCAAAAGCCGCACCATACACAATCCCACCTTTAGCAACAAAATCTTGCGCCAGCATGGATGCAATCCCTCCGGAAGAGCTCCTCAGCAATATGCTTGGCTCCTGGGTTCGGGCTGCATAGACCTTTTGAGGTAGCGGATGTTTTAGAACGGGTGATATCACCTGGCAGACTTTTTCGCAGGCTCCGCAATTTATGCATGTTGTCGCATCAATCTCTGGGTGCAGGAACCCTTTTTGATCGGGCCGCATTGTTATACATTTTTTGGGGCAGACCTGTTCACAGGCAGAGCAACCCACGCATTTTTCCCATGGAAGCATTTTTATTATTCCTCTCTATTTTCATGCAGTGCTTTCTGCAAAAACGCAAGAGAACGCTTCTTTTCTTGCATGTGACAGAGCTGCACTTGTTCCCAATGAATGGTGCTGTTCATTCTTTCTGTCACAGAAGCGACCTCCGAACCCATCATCCGCTCCTTCAGCCCCAATGCATCCAGCAGCGTATTCATTCTCGAGTTGTATGTACCATTTCCAAACACCAGAAAAGGTTTTTGATATTGAATGGAAAAAACGTTACGTGGAAAGCACTTGTCAGCATATAACTGGCATGGTGAAATAGTGTAAGGAATTCAGATGGGCCAGCAATCGGGCGAATTGCTTTGACGCCGTTTACTTTTCGTCCCAGCGAAACGACTGGCAATCCGGTTCTCTTATGTAATTCCTGAACAGCCTGCACAACTGCTGGATTTTTGCCCAAAAAATAGACTAGGATGTATCCATTGGAAGGAAGTTGCTCCCCAAAGGCAGGTTCTTCCACTTCACACCAGTCGCTTTGCGATAACAGAAGCGTCGGATCAAGAACCACCTCAACATTCTTTTGGGACAAGCGTTCTGTGGGGAGCCGCATATCCTGCTCTCTCACAGAGATTGCATCAAATCGATGTAGGAGCTTCCAGTATGTTTTTAAATATGGCTCCCATAGAGAAACGTTTCCTGCACTTGCAGCATAGGCAATTTTTTTGCAATCCGCAGTGCCAAGCAAAAATGCATCAAAGTCTTTAAAGATCGCACGTGGGTTCCATACTTGATCACTTCCACAAATGACGGCATCATATGTCTTTTCCACCTGACGTAGTTCTTCCGGCGTAGCACATATCTGCGACAACTTCATCCATTTTTCCCAGAATGCAACAAATCTGGTATAAATAGCTTTGTTATATGGATAGCGCAGAACCTTTCCGATCCGAGTCTTTAGGGCAAGTCCCTTAAAAAAACTCGGATCGGAATATGAATATATATTCATATTACGATAATCAATAATCTCTGCCTGTACACCCATGTCGGTCAATTTTTTTTTCAACGCATAGGCTTGAAGTGCCGCACCGTAATTTGTTGTACGGTGAAATGTAAGAATCCCCGTTTTCATCACAAATGCTCCTTAAATCTACGCACCTTCAACTTGATCCAGATTTTGCGCGGAGTTAATGCTGCCCAGCGCTTTTTCTGGTACTGTTTTTTCTGCTGTGTATTTGGCTGTTCGCAATCCGGTGTATACTGCTGCTGTGTAAAAAAACCCTGCGGTGTAATATAAATCGCCCCGCTATACCCTGGTGACACTGTGTACGGAGGCATTGGGCGCTTTTGAAGATGAATATACATCAATTCTTCCCGCACCGCTTTTGTTCCCTTATTATACACACGGTAAAGAGTTCCTCTTTCCCAGTAAAATGTCTGCCCCTGCTTGTTTTTTATTGCACATAACGGTGCAATCACAAAATCACCATATTGCGGAAGAATATCTGCAAAAATATTTTCGCCATACTGCACGACGCCTTCTTTTTGACAGATAGCAGGCATAAAAACCTCATCAAAAAAACAAGGCTCTGGAATTGTGATTGCTTGCCGGAATCCGATTCCTCCCGGAACAGGAATCTCAAACATCCTGTTCATTCTTTCCGTGTTTTTATAAAGCGTCAGGTGTCCCTGGGTCAAAATACGTTCGCTTTGGGCAATTTTCTCAAGGGATAGCAAGTCGAAAATTTTCCCAAAAATCAGGTCCACATCGCAAAAGCCCCAAAAATCCGCATCTTTCAAATATTCTGCAAAAATCAACCCATAAGCGGGTCTATAATCGCACAGTTTATACGGCGTTAGAACCTGTACGCACTGTGAACTTAGCGAGAGATTTTTCTGTACAATTCCTTTAAACGCATCAAACGACATCACATGAAAAGAAACATTTGAAGGATGCTCAGGAAAAACACTTTGGTCGGTAAAAACAAGAAATTTAATTTCATCATTTGCTTCACAACTTTTCAAAAAAAATTCAAAATAGTTTGGAAATCTTCCAAAATATGGGATAACGATCTTAATTTTCATGATAACCACTTTTCCTCGAATGTTGTTTTTCCAATGTATCGCCAACGATTAATAGCATAATCGGAAAGAGCTTACAGCGATGTCTAATGGCCGTTCCGTAGTTAGATGTGACTGCCGCAAACATTGCGATAATAATGAGTAAAACCCAAAAGAGCATTAGCACAAATTTCACATTAGAATCCTTGTTCGGATCACGCAATATTTTTCTCATTTTTTTGTATATCTGAACCGAAAAATAGATATACAATACTGCATCAAAAAGACCAACCAAATCAACAACCGCTCTTAGCATCCACGGAAAAGGAGTGTACATAAAATACAACATTCGAACTGGCAGAAATAAAATGGTCATAATCGGATTTGAGAAATTGACACCCTTCAAGTAAGCCGCACGTCCTGACGCAGACATATTTCCTATTTTACTCACACCTGAAACACTTAGTTCTACTCCACCTCCAACGCTAAACTTTTCAGTCCCAATGCCATTTGCCAGCATAAAAACAAAGGTCCCCGCCATCAGCACCACTAACAGTGCTTTCCCAATAATATTCGATGCTCTGCTAGTTGATCGATTATTTCTTGATAGAATGATAAATCCAGTTAGTGCCATCATTGCCAACATAGATGTATGCAAAATCATTGCAGGCACTAGGAAGAAAATTGACAAGATGAGATTTTTTATATTGCTGTTTTTGTAATACTTATACGAGTGCTTTAAGTATAAAAGCGTAAAAATCATAAGTAGCGGTTCACGATTTGCAAAGTAGCTTGAAAAACGTATCAAATTTGGAAAGAGTGCCATCCAAAGTGCACATTTTTTTGTAACAATGCTATCATTATAAAGTTCATTTGCAATGTCAGTTGTAACATAGACACAGCAGACACTGATTGCCATATTCATTGCACGAACAGGCGTATAATAGCCACCTAAAAGGCGAAACAGAAAGCTAATAACCCACGAATACAAATATGCGCCCGTAGGAAAATTTAAAAACACCGTCTCTATAGGCATCGCTGCATATTTGACAGCATAAGCCGCATATCCATCCGCATCACCATCATTTTGCAGCGTGCATAACAAGAACATTGCTAAACGTGCAATATAAGCGATTGAAATTTCATTTGAAATCATCGGTCTTTTTGATGCGCCAGCGGCCAAAAAAAACGAAAGCAGTGCCAGTAGTAGAAAACCATATCCCCAGTCAAAGTTATTTCCAATAATACTAACCGCTGAAACCAGAGCACTGAAAATAGCTGTCGTTACGATTAAAATTGGTGCCGTGCGGGTTTTTATAGTTATAGACATCGCTTTTATTCCTTTGCGAATTTCAAATATTTTTCTGCAGAATAATCAATTTCAAATTCTGTCGCTTTCTGTTTAAAGTCTGCCTTTTTATATTCCTTGTCAAGTGCCAACAAAATGCTACTCGCTAATGCTTCTACATTTTCTCTCTCACATAAAACCCCATATTTTCCAATGCCGCATTGCTCCATGATTTCTTTTGGGCCACCACTCACACAGTCTGTTGCAACACAGGGAAGGCCACAGGCAATAGCTTCTACCAGTACATTACCAAAGGCTTCCTGACGAGAGGACAAAACATACAGGTCTGCACTTTTCATAAATGAAAAAACGCATTCTGTGTAGCCAAACAGGTCAACATCTTCTTGCAGCTTATTCTCTGCAATTTTTTTCTGCAAAAATTCACGTTGTTCTCCATCACCTAAAATAATCAGTTTGACCTTTTGATTCTGACGGACGATTGCAACTGCATCAATCAGATTATCAAAGGCTTTTTCTTGCACCAAGCGACCAACAGCTAGCAGAAGTTTATATCCATTGCTTTTTGCTCGAACAAACGGATGATTTGTTTCTGGTTCTGCCGCAATTATAATATGCGGATCAATCAGTGGATGGTGTATAACATGTAGTTTTTCGGGTCTAACGGAATAATGCTCTGCAATATCCTCCATGGCGGGTGTATGAGCCGCTACAACCTCATCGGCAAAAGGATAAACAAAATTATTTGCAAAGTAAACAGCCTTATGATAAAGGCCGCCTTCCATTAGCAAGGAGCATTTATTATCATTGATAAGAACAACTTTTGTGCGAAAAAACAGTTTCAAAAAAGAAGCCACAGTACAAGCAAGTCCTGGAGCTGCGTAAATCACTGCATCGGGATTTTTGCTCATATATCCGGCAATTTGAGGTAGGGAGAGCAGAACCTTCAAATCTCCACGAGCTTTTCTTTTTCCAAAATCATAAACCATGCACTCTTCTGGGATCTGTTTTCTCATTTCACCAGTTGCATCAGCAATTAAAAAATCTATTTCTGCCACTTGACCAATCATTCCTCTTGCCAGATTGATCATAATACGCTGAACGCCACCATTTGCAGCACTTTGCATCAGTAATGCAACTTTTTTCATGCCTGTACCTCAACAGATTCGTATATTTCTTTCATTTTCATTTCGACACTAACAAGATCAAATTTTTTAACCGCACTCAACGCCGCAGTCGCCATCCCATACCGCATTTCTGGATTCTCCCACATCTGCATTACAGCAACTGCAACATCTTCGGCAGCGCTCACTACGATCAATCCACATACGCCGTCCTCTATCAAATCTGTATTTCCCCGAATATTGGAACAAATAGCTGGGAGTCCGCAGGCCATGGCCTCCATCAGTGCCACCGGAAGCCCCTCCTGATGGGACATGAACACAAACAGGTCTGCGCAGTTGCAGATTTCAGAGATATCATTGCGATAACCTAGGAAATGAACATGATCCGCCACATCCAGTCCTTCTGCCAGCTTTCTCAAATCAGCCTCATAGGAACCTCGACCACAGATCACATATTCGATATGATTCAACTTGTCCAGCTTCTTTAATACTGACAGTGCCCGGATAACAACTTCATGATTCTTACGAGGAATCAGCTCGCCTACAGAAAGCAACACAAAATCGTCCGCAGATACACCGATTTCTTTACGTTTCTGTTCCTTATTCACATACCCTACATTGAACTTCTTCAAATCAATGCCAACGCCGGGTACATAGCACACCTTACCAGCTTTGAACGTCTTTGCTCGCTCAAAGTCTTCTTTATTGATTGTTATAAGAACATCAGTATATCGGGAAAGCCACTTCTCAACCGGATAATACAGAATCCAGTTGATTGCTGGTGCGCCTTTATAAAAATGGAAGCCGTGTGCGGTATAGAACACTTTCGTTCCCTGTTTGCGTGTCTGTTTTGCTGCCAAGCGGGTCAGCATAGCACCAACCGGAGTATGACAATGGATGATATCATACTCGCCTTCGTCAATTATATGCTTCAGTTCTTTATATGCCTTCAGATTGCCCGGTTTCAGCGGGTTACGCTCAAAAGGAACATTATAGTAGGTATCACAATAAGGGATCACACAATCAGCCGGATTTTCATAATCGTTCCGTGCTACGACCGCAGTCTCCCAGCCCATTTCTTTGAACATTTTTAGATATGGAATGTGAAACTCCATAATGTGCGTTTTTACAACGGTCGCAACAAATAATACCTTTTTCATCTACATTTCTCTCTCCGCATATCAAAGATTACAGCCCAGACTCATCTCAAGGAGTCTGAGCCGTTTATTCCTTATAAAGCTCTACTAATAGCAGTGTGAGTCACACTGCCGCTATGTCTTGTACCGCTACATTGGGTCTCCACTAAACTCTAAATTGCACCATTTTTGACGCTATGGTAGCTCCTGTCTTTAGTCCTGATAACACCAACACTCGTTACGGTAAGTCATGTGCTTATTCCAGACTCCACTCATCCACGCCATCGTAGCTTTCTTGTTTATGCCGGATTACCCCACACGAATGAGCATCTCTGCGACCATGTAGTTATCACCATCACTCTCACAGCCGGCTTGTTATCTCCAAGACCGGGATAAAATCTCAGATGATGTTATCATCACCAAGCCCCGAAACCGCTATGTGAGAGTCACCACGGTGTCGTTAATACCCTCACGGTGCCATCCGGCATAAACCCACGAGCTACGGTCGCATCCATAAAAGTGCTTTTTCAGGGCATAAAAGCCTCATTTCACACTCGTTTTGCCCTTGCTCACGCCCATGCTTTTGGCATTTTGCACTATCAGGAGTGCTATATCACCCCTATGCAGGTCATTTTGCCGACTTCCCAGCTTGACGCCACCGTAAGAGGTGTATTTATGCCCGATTCCACTCTGGATTTTCTTCCAATTTTTAGCAGTTCAGAATGTGAAGAAATATCGATATTTAGTGATTTTCTCCACTCATAGCCGTGGTTTGACCCTCAGAAACTCCCTCAGTACTTTCAGGCATAAACAGGATCTTCACCGTAGCCAGCATGATCTTCAGGTCCTCGA
>ERZ1034952.1829-NODE-1829-length-16585-cov-44.768058_pt1 | contig 16585 bp, 12 predicted proteins | sample MGYA00520625_ERZ1034952 | MGnify/ENA primary metagenome ERZ1034952 (study PRJEB33766, sample SAMN09781773) | gut metagenome | biome: gut microbiome | host: Homo sapiens | place: Madagascar | study: EMG produced TPA metagenomics assembly of the PRJNA485056 data... | reverse complement strand
ATTGAATATAGATTAAACTGATTAATCTGATTCCTCAGTTCAATCAGCACAATCCGTATTCTCTATTTATTGAATATAGATTCATCTGATATCTCTGATTCCCTATTAATTGAATATAGATTAAACTGATTAATCTGATTCCTCAGTTCAATCAGCACAATCCATATTCCTTATTAATTGAATATAGATTCATCTGATTCTCAGTTCAATCAGCACAATCCTTATTCTTATTTCGATGCTTATGATAATTATAGAGCCTTTCAATCTGCAATTCAGGTGCGCCAAAGTTTACCAACAGCCCCAATTCATAATTCGTTGCTTTCAGATAATTTGACACCTGTGAACGATGAGAGTTTGTTAGTTCCGATACAGCTTTCAATTCTACTATTATTTTGTCGTAGCAAATGAAATCTGCAAAATACTCTTGCTGCAATAATTGACCTTTATAATAGATTTTTAATGGTGCTTCCCTTTGAAAGGGGATTCCATTATTATTAAACTCTATACCCAAAGCCTCTTGATATACTTTTTCAAGGAAACCGCTGCCAAGTTCATTATAAAGGTTCATCATGCAACCCCTTATCTTATATGTTTCTTTTTCGTAGATATATTCCATAACTCTTTTATTTATTGAATATTGATTTATCTTATATTTCTGATTCTCTATTTATTGAATCTAGATTCATCTGATATCTCTGATTCCTCAGTTCAATCAGCATAATCCGTATTCCCTATTTATTGAATATAGATTTATCTGATTAATCTGATACCTCAGTTCAATCAGCACAATCCGTATTCTTTATTAATTGAATATAGATTTATCTGATTCATCTGATTCCTCAGTTCAATCAGCATAATCCGTATTCCCTATTAATTGAATATAGATTCATCTGATTAATCTGATACCTCAGTTCAATCAGCACAATCCGTATTCCCTATTTATTGAATATAGATTTATCTGATTAATCTGATTAATCTGATACCTCAGTTCAATCAGCATAATCCGTATTCCTTATTAATTGAATCCAGATTCATCTGATTCCTCTGATTCTCAGTTCAATCAGTACAATCCATATTCCTTATTAATTGAATCCAGATTTATCTGATTCCTCAGTTCAATCAGCACAATCCGTATTCCTTATTAATTGAATATAGATTCATCTCATTCCTCAGTTCAATCAGCACAATCCGTATTCTCTATTAATTGAATCCAGATTCATCTCATTCCTCAGTAAATTGTCTTCGTCCGATGCTTCCTTCATATCCTTCAGAATATAGTTCACCTCATTGTCAGATAGGAACATTATAGAAAATAAGTCATAGATACTTGTGTCCTAACTTTATATTTATATATCTTTGTAAGTTGCCAGTACCGATTTTCAGTACCATATAACTGGTACTGCAGTTTAATATATCTGGTACTGGAGTTTCATGTAACTGGTACTGCAGTTTATTATATATGGTACTGGCAAGTAGATTATGTTCATGAGTGATATAGGATGATAGAAGTGTATGCAATTATTTAGACATCCCAGCAGATTAGTTCTTCGTAATTGTCGAAGTCCATTGAGGGGTCGGCGCCTATCTGCTGCAGAAGCGTTCGTATTATTTGTTGCTCCTCGGGTGGTAGGATTATTTCGCCACGTCTGCGTGCAAAGTATTGGTTGCGTCCGAATTGCATAACAAGAGTAGTCATGAACTGTTCATACTGCTGAGGGAACATCTGCTTTTGGAATCCGGTGAATCCGCGGGCGTATTTCACGGTGTTAGAGTAGCGGTAGTAGGGACATCCATCGTCCTTGGTGCACTTGTTGGGATTGATAAAGCGCAGAAACTCTTCCTGCTTTATCAGATTGTCAAATGCAATGTGGTGTAGGCAAGAGGCAGCCATGGAGCAGTCGTGATGTAGGCAAACAGGGTAGTTGTGCGGTACGGTTAGCTTGTTTTTTATAGGCATAATATTATTGTTTTTTGGTATTGTAAGTTTCCTAATATGCAAAAATAATGTTTTTTCTTGGAAAAACAGGCATATTGCATAACAATAAAATCGCCAAAACAGATAAATATGTGTTATGGCAAATAAAAAAATGCGGCCAAACAAAATTTTGTTTGACCGCAAACGTTAATGCTTATCACTTGATAAATATCTTCTTGCCTTTATCTGTGATATAGATATGTCCCTTTTGAAGCGACTGCACACGCACACCTTCCAAATTATAATATCTGGTTGTGTTAGATGTTGCTGTGCTTATTTGTTCAATGCCTGAAGGCTGTACCACTTTGAGCGTAATTTGCTTCGAAATGTTTGATCCGTCGCGTGTTGTCAACGCTATAATGCCAGAGCCTGGCTCTACTCCCGTTACAACATAGTTGTCGTGGTCAATATAGATGCAGTTGTTCGTTGCATTGACAAGAATGGAGCTAGCCTTCAGATAGCTTGGATAGGCAACACGTGTTAGCTGCATCTTCTCGCCAACCTCGATGGTGGTCTTAGGCATGTAGAGGTCTATGTCCTCGTAGTGGTAGGTGCCTTTAATGAAGATTTTCTTCTCGCTATATAGACCTGAGCCATCTGTTGCTTCAGCTCTAACCACAACGTCACCCCAGTCAAGACCTTTAGATGTGAGCACACCATCAGAAGACAGATGGGCAATGTTGTCGCCCGATACTATCGACCATTTAACGCCCGACAGAGAAGCATTGGTAGGCAGCATCGTTGCTGTGAGATGGAAGCGACAATCGCCATTATATATAGTCTTAGAATCGTATTTCTCAAGTATGCCTATCTCGATGCTTGTTGCTGCTACCGCCTCTGTAGCCTCTGTTGTGCTTACTGCATTAGACAGCATGTATGCGTTTGACGTGTTGCTACGCATTGCACACGATTCAGCAAGCTGTTGTGTAGAAGCGGGCACGTAGGCTATGGCATAGAGGCATGTTCCTGCAGGAGCCGAGATGTCGGTATAGTTTTGCAGGCTGCCTGCCACTTCGGCTATCTGTGTAAGGTTGTCGGTAGAGGTGCCACGCAGGATGCGGTAGCTCTCAATATCCATTCCCTCATAAGCATTCCATACAAGGCTATAGCCCTTTGTGGCTGACTTGTAAATTGTAACATGAAGAGGTTTGTGTGTCTCCGAGAATGTGCTTGTCTGTACATTGTTATTGGCAAGCAAACGAATGCGGTAACGTTGTGTCTGTATGCGGTTGTCGCTCGCTGTGTCAAGCCATGAACCTTGGCTTACAGGCATTGTTGCTACCACTTCAAACTCGTTGTAACGGTTTGTTTCTCGCAATATCTCAACACGGTCTACCATTTGCGGCACGCTTGTGTTCCAGTTTACGCGGTAATGGTTGCCATCGGCAAGCACGCCCGTAATAATGGCGTCAGGCATAGTCTCTTCGGTTACGGTAGTCTTGTTTACAAATGTACATTCGCTTCCGTCGTTGAAGCCAACCGAAGAAATAACTTCATTGTAGCCCGCATCTCCTAATGTAAGGATAAAGCCATCGTTGGTTGTCTGGCTCTTTGTAACACCCTTAACATTGAAGTAGCTGATGTCGTTGTCGAACATGGTCTTCGGTCGTTTTACGCTTATAGGCGTATCTTTCATCACCTTAGAAGGAATGGCGAGAGCAAAATCTTCGGGTGCATACACCTTTACAATGGTACTGAATGTGCAGCCGTCTGCAATCATATCTATAGTTTTCTCGCCACTTGTGCTCCATGAGATGCTCAGTTTTCCGTTGCCTTTATCGTTAACAGTAGCGTCGGTTCCAGCCTTGATGGTGTAGTTAGAAGGCTGTGTTCCTACAAACTGCACGTTGCAAGTCTCACCCTTAGCCTCCATCTGGTGTGCGGCACTAAGATAGCCATTGGTATTTACTTTTATCTCTACAGGCTTGGTCATTGGCGAATGTGCACCCATAAGGTCAATGGCTTGCACCTGAACCTCGTAGCTTTCGCCCGACTTGAGAACGTCGAGCGGGATGTACATCTGTGTAGCCCTACGGTAGTAAACGTTGGAACATATTGTTGCCTCGTCTGCGAGTCCGTTGAGAGGTGAGATAAGGAAAGCGTTCTTTTCGCCAACCTTCTTGTTCTTGTATTTCACGCTGACGTTATAGCGCATCTGAGCTGCCGGGGTGCGGTCATCCTTTGCATCATCCCACTTTAAGAGCATACCCTTATCGGTAATTCCAACACGTAGATTCTCTGGAACTGCAGGTGCCTCATTCTTGATATTCGACTTCAGACCATTGGCGTAGTCGCCTGGGAATAGTGGCTGCCAGAGAAGTTCATTGGATATAAAGTCTGTATCATAACGAGGATAGTTGACCTTTGCATACTTGAAATCGGGCTGAATTAGATAAACACAGTATTGGGTTTTGTCGCCACCTACCATAGAAAAAGTAGGTTCTGCGGTTACTAAATCAACAAATCCGTTATTGTCCAAATCATTTGAAACTGTTAGTGGATACGATGAATGAATAGTCATCACCACTTCGTCACAGGGCCATTGGTCAACAGGCTTTCCTTTAATGACAACATGCTCATTGTTGTTATTTTTCAACAAAAAGTCAGGGTAGCCGTCATTGTTCAAGTCAGCAATGCCTTCAAGATGTCTATTTCCATCGTCAATTGTTTTCACTGCCAGCTTCTGCTCATAATCGTTGGCGACATTAGCCGAAGCGGTTTTCATATAGACGTTAATCTTCCCATACTCGTCCAAAGCAACGTCCCAATAGCCATCTCTGTTGAAATCGCATATTATGCCTGTTTTCTTATAATAGCCGAAATTTTGTTCTGTTGTTTTCAGCGAAGTGTCGCTTGCTTTAGTTGTGTTAAGATAGCCTACGAAATCTATTTTTCCGTCGTTGTTGTAGTCTAATATCGGCTTATTGGCAAGGTATGACGGTGACGAATATACTCCAGCGTCTGTAGTATATTCAAAATCATTGTCTTGTTCGCCGCTGTTGAGATATACGTTCTTTGAACTTCTTGCCAAGAAGAAATCGGGGTAGCCGTCGTAGTTGTAGTCAAACGTAGTCATATCGTTTGTGAGATCTGAGTTAAAGCTCTTCTTTATCTCTGTCTTTTCTCCTTTTGAGTTGAAGTTGTAGATGGGGTTAGATCTACCAAATGCATTGTAAATCTCGGGCAAGCCGTCTTGGTTAGCGTCAAAAACGTTTTGAAATCTAAAGTCGAGATCTGTGCTATCAAAAATCTCAGCAAACGGCAACACGCTGAGAGTCTTTTCCTTGCTCTTGTATGTCTGTCCACCAAGCTCCATAGCAACACTTACCTTTAGGTTGCCAGCAGCATGCAGAATGGCTTGTGCTGTGCTACCATTATTGCTTTGGCTTATGATAGTTCCGTTCTCTACATTCCATGAGTATTTTGCGTCAGAACGTGGATTGTTGACGCGTAGTTGCAGAGTATCAGCAGCTGTGATGTTAACAGGCAACTGTGCAATAGATGGTGCAGTCTGTTTATGCTCATACACACATTCGTCTGACCATGCTCCGCCCAAGCCACCAGCATCTATTGCTTGTACAGAGATATAATATTTGCCAGCGTCAAGTCGTTCGGCATCGAACATATAGCTTAATGCCATGCCCATATTGCCACCGAAAAGGTTGCGGCGTCTACCGTCTGCCAATGAGTTTGCATAAAGAATGTCACCCTTGCCTGGCTGTGTGCCTATGCGTAGCTCGTAGGTTAGGTCGCATGCTGATGTTTGTGCGTCGGAGCCACGTTGCCATGTTATGCGCAACTTGTTGGCATCGGCAAAGAATTGCGCTTGAGGCTTCTGCATCTTTGAAGGTGCTGTGTTCTTCTTTGCGTTAGGTATAGGACCATAAACAAAGGTAGAACCACAACTATAACCATACTCGGTAAATCCGTCGTTGTTGAAATCGCCTACAACGATATTGGCATTTTTAGGCTTATTTGGCTCATCCAAGGCGGTGACAGTAACCTCTACTTTCTTTAGGTCGCATTTTAAGAGATAGTCGTAAGTACCATAATTATCATCTGCTAAGCTTGCAATAATTTCATACAAGCCATCGCCGTCGTAGTCTTTACAGGTGTAGCTTGTGTACTTGCCGTCGATATATGTCTCTTTGCGCTTGAACTCGCCGTTGCCGTCGTTGCGATAGAATACAATGTATGTGATGTCTTTATTAGGTATGAAGAACAGCAAGTCTACATCGCCATCGCGATCGAAATCGCCGAAAAAGGCGTTCTGCATGGCTGAGTTCTCAAACAACTCTTTGCCATCTCCAAGGCTACCGTCAGCCTTTGTGAGATATAGTGTCACCTTTCCGGCACCAAAGTCAACATAATCGTTGATGCCATCGCCGTTAACGTCGGCAGAAAATATCTTACCTACATGAGCGCTACGGAAGAAGCGGTTGTTGCCGAGGTTATAGAAAACATATTTCTGGGTTACAATATCTTGCAGCCCATCACCGTTCATGTCCTTAAAATATATCTTGTCGGCAGAGTCGTAACCCTCTGAGTCTGATGCAACGCTCTTCATCATTGAAGACATTTCAGCGTCTGTTTCCTCCGTTTCGTCTATATATTCTCTTTCGCCAGTTTTTACAAACATTCCGTCCGAGAGTGAAGGCAGTCTTGAGCCAGGAGTGTAGTTGCCCAAAGCTATTGTTGTCAGTTCGTTTGCATCATCGGTAATGGCAAGCTGTTGCTGCTCATAAGTGCCATCAGCCTTACGTATGTATGCCTTAATGACATTCTTCTTTGAGTTAAATGATTCGTAATCGTTCAAACCAATATAGTCGGTCAAACCATCACCATTTAGGTCGCCAAACACACATTTTCCTACAGGTTCGGCTGTAGTTTGGGCGAGGTTGTTCCACGGAGCAATGTAATGTTCGGTACTATAGAGTAAATTTTCCTTGTAAGCATATACTGCTTCTGTGTTGTCTAACTTTATAAATTTTTTGAATTCTTGTAAATCCTTGTTCGAAATAGAATCCAGCACATTGCCAGTTGGTGTGGAAACAAGATGGAGGTAATTGCCATAGTTGCTGGAACTAGTTCCGATAACCTCCATTATGCCATCTCCGTTAACGTCATAATAATTGTTGTGTGTAATATCCCAGGTAGACGTCACATTAGAAGGCCAGGTAGGATGCACATTGGAAGGCAACGAATACAATCCGTTGTCCGACACTATTTTGTATTTGCTTAGTTCGTTGATGGCGTTAGACATGATGCTGTCTGGCACATACACAACCATGTCTTTTGGCAGTTTAATATTACTAAAAAAAGCTGAGGATGTGTAGTGAAGTTCTTTCACTTTGTCGCCGGTAATATAGCATTCTTGTATAGGCCAACCATCTTTGTCGTATCCTCCTCTAAACCCTATCTCCTTGATAGGATATTTTTTGTTCTTATAAGACACACTTGAGGGTAATGTTACCGACTCTTGATTAGGAATGTTGCCTATTGCGGCATAAGGTGTTGTTGCAGAAGTGTTGATGAAATAGGTAAATCCTCCTGACAAATACGTCATGTAAACGTCGTTGTCTGCCTTGATTCCCGTTGTCGTCAACAACAGAAAAAGAATAATCCCTAACCTACGAAAATATCGTCGGGGGGGGTAAAAAAGATACTTTTCATAAGAAAAATAATTAAATGGTTAATACAATGTTCTTGTGTGTATGTAACGCACACGAATTTATTATTTAATATCAATGGCAAAGTTAGAAAAAAATAACCAATATATCAAATAAAAAAGTCCTTTAATTGCAAATTAAAAATCCTAATTTATAGGTATTTCTCAATTAAGCATATATCTGTACCTTTGCACTCCTTGTAGAAAATAAAAGTGTAATATGAATAAGAGAACTTGGAGAAAACAACATAAGTGGATAGGTATTGGCATGACATTCTTCTTACTGATGTTTTGTGTGTCGGGGATTTTGCTTAATCATCGGTCGCTAATAAAAGATGTGAATGTAAGCAGAAAATATCTACCAAGCAACTATAAATACGAAAAATGGAGTGGGGGATTGTTAAGAGGCACACTTGCTTTGGACAACAAGGTTTTGCTGTATGGAAATAGTGGTATATGGCAGACTGACTCAACGGCTTCGTTCTTCGCTGATTTGAACAAAGGACTGCCTGAAGGAGCTGACAACAGACAGATAAGAAACATTATAAAGACGGATAATGGAGAGATAATGACAGTCTCGCCCTTTGCACTATACAATTACGGCGAGCACGAGACTTGGCATAAAATGGAGTTGCCTTTGGAGGATGACGAGAAGTTGACGGATGTTGCCTCACATGGCGATACGCTTGTTGTGCTAAGCAGATCGTATGCATACATCTCTCTTCCTCCTTATAAAAACTTCAGACGCGTACAACTTGGCGCTCCTAAGGATTACAAGCAAAGAGTAACATTATTCCGTACCATTTGGCTGTTGCATAGTGGTGAGTTGTTCGGGAGTGCAGGAAAAGTGGCAGTAGACCTCATTGCAGTTATCCTTGTATTGCTCTGCATAACTGGAGTTGTGTTTGCAATAAGACCAAAGCAGAAGGCATTGCTCAGATTGTCGCTTAAACTGCACGACAAGATAGGCAGATATACTATCGCTTTAACACTATTGATAGTGTTGACGGGTTGGTGTCTTCGTCCACCTGTTATGATAGCATTGGTTTTAAACAAGATTCCAGCAATACCATGCACAACACTACGAAGCAATAATCCATGGAACGACAAACTGCGCATGATTAGATACGACAAGGATGAGCACGATTGGCTTGTGTCCACATCAGAAGGTTTCTATTCATTAAAGCTCAATAATGGTGCCATGAAAAAGATTGAGTCTGCTCCGCCCGTAAGCGTTATGGGACTTAACGTGCTGCAAAAAGACGCAAATGGCAAATGGTACTGCGGCTCGTTCAGTGGACTATTCGTTTGGGATAGACAAAAAGGTACGGCTATTGACTACTTCACGCATAAGCCTGCACCCAAGAAAGCAGGAGCTCCATTTGGAAAGAAGGCTATTGCTGGCATGAGTCAAGACTTTGTTCATCAGTCATCTGAAGCAAGCATGACATATAATAGATCTGCTATTATAGCAGATTATTATGATGGAACAACTATTATAGCACAACCATCAAGCATGAACTATTTGCCAATGTCGCTATGGAATGTGGCTCTTGAGATTCATAGTGGCAGATTCTTCATCGGAAATATCGCCACATACATATTTATATTTGTAATGGGAATCCTCGCCATTTGGTGCTTATGGTCGGGATATAACATCAGACTGGCAAAGAAAAAGGGGAAATGAAGTAAAAAAAGCTTGTTAAAAATTTGGTAGTTTAAATTTAAAAGACTACCTTTGCAGTCGATTTGGAGGTTCCGTAGCTCAGTTGGATTAGAGCAACAGCCTTCTAAGCTGTGGGTCTTGGGTTCGAACCCCAACGGAATCACAAATAGACAAAAATGCTTCAAATTTGATTAATACCGATAAATGCTTATCTAACAAGCATTTATCGGTGTTTTCTTTTGCATATCATTGATAATTAATAAGTTAAGTCTGCATACCTTATTTATAAACAAGTTTACGTCACAAAGGTCAGGTATACTTGCATTTATCGGCTTTCTTGCACCTTTAAAAACTTTTTTTGATAAAAAATTTACTAATGTATTATCAAATCGTCTAAAATGTATTACCAAATACGTGTATTACGGAAACATTACATACATTTTATAATTTATATACATTATGGCAATTTTAAGATTTAATATTATTTATGACAGAAAACACGCTACAAAGAGCGGAAAGCAAGGTTATGTTGAAGTTCGCTTTTGTATGAATCGCCAACAGAAGTATTTTTCTACAGGCATTAAGGTGTTTGCAGACGAATGGGATTATCAGGAATGTAAGGTTGTTCGCCATCCCGACAGAATGGAATTAAACCAACGTCTGACTGCAATCAGGGCCAAAGCTTATAAGATTGTAAACAAAGCCTATGATGACGAGGATGGCTTTGACTTTAACCTACTTACTCGTATGTTCCGGGGTGAACCTGCCAAGAAAATAGATTTCCCTACCTATTGTGAGCAGCGTACAGCAGCACGTTGTGTCTCAGAAAGTACAAGGACTCGTTATCGTGTCTTTACTCGCTTCTTGCGCTCATGGGGTAAGATAATCTCTTTCTCAGACCTTACCGTATCCAAGATTCGTGCCATGGATGAATACTTGCATACTCGCAAGATGGGATTGGCTACTATATACAACTACCACAAGTCTCTTAAACTTTTCATCAACGATGCAGTAATAGACAATCTTGTGCAAGACAATCCGTATCGTCGTCTTAGCTTCAAAATACCTCGCGGCGATAAACATTACGTCGATTGCCTCACCATTGAACAATTCGAGTCTATTCGTTCACTCGCTGTTACCAATCCTCACCTCGCTAAGGTACGCGACCTCTTTCTATTCCAATGTTACACCGGTTTGGCCTATTCCGACCTTATGGCATTTGATTTCTGCAAATGCAACCTTATAGACGGAAAGTTCTTCTATCACAACCGCCGTGTTAAGACCGATGTCGACTTTGTTCTCCAACTCCTTCCCCAGGTAGTGGAGATACTAAATAAGTACAACAACAAGCTGCCTCAGATTAGCAACCAGAAGTACAACGACTTTCTTAAGGTTATAGGCTCAATGGTAGGTGTTGATTACCTTCACAGCCATATGGGACGAGCTACAGCTGCCACCATGTTTCTCTCCAAGGGTATGCCTATCAATGTTGTCTCCAAAGTTCTCGGGCATACTAATCTTCGTCAGACTCAACGCTATGCACGCACTCTCAGCCGTGACGTTCGTTCTGCTTTTGATGCTCTAGAGGATAAAATCTAATATGATTGGGTAGTGGCTTTATAGTTGCTACCTTATTTTATTTCTTCTTTCACGTAGTCAACGGCACGGTTTATATAATCTACAAAAGGTTTGGTGGTTTTGAACAGTTCGGCCACACGCTGAGCAAGATTATCTTCAAGCAAGAAGTTGTCATCGGTTTTGACAGTCAAACAATAGGCTTTCATTCGCATCCAATCTGCGTATGGCGCATTCGGGTCGTATTCTCTTGGTACGCGCTTTAGTGCTCCTTCCATGTCAGGAACAAACAGGCTGTCGGCTTTCCCTAATATGCTGGTGCTGAATGTTTCCCATTCGTCGCTAATATCTTCACGCAATATCTTGACAGCCTTATTGTCTTAGCAATATTTGCCTGAAGCAAGCATGTGGGCATGTGGATATTCTTGGCCATTGCCTGTTCCGATATGGAAATAATATCCTGCATGCATTGACTTCTTACCCCCCCCCTGCCATGAACACTCCGAAATGAGTTTTGTATGGTGACTTGTCCTTGCTGAATCTTGTGTCGCGGTAAATGCGATACGTACAGTCTTTGATTGTCAGAGGAGCGATGTCTGCATCAAAACGTCCGATTTCAGTAATGAGGCTTTCGCAGAATGCGTTCCATTTCTTTAATACCTTTTGGTATCGCTCTTTATTTGTGTTAAACCATACGCGATTGTTGTTCTTTTCTAAATCGCGAAGGAAATTCAGTATTTCCTTCATGATGTATGTATTTTTATTATTCCGTTTCTACTCTTCATGTGTGCAAAGATAGTGTAAAACGAAGACAATACAAAATTCTTGTTTGTTTAGCTGATAGAAAGTGCTTATCTTTGCAGTAGTTTTATGAAGACAAACAGCAATGGAGTAAACAATATGAACGAAAAATATCAGTTTCTTACCCATGCGCCAGTCCATCGAGTGATAGGCGCAATGGCTATTCCTACAATCATATCTATGTTGTTGACCAGTGTGTATAATCTGGTTGATACTTTTTTTGTTGGGCAGATAGACACGCAGTCGACGGCAGCCGTAGGTATAGTGTTCAGCGTGATGTTCTTCATACAGGCGTTCTCTTTCTTCTTCGGCAATGGCTCGGGCAACTATATCTCCCGACAGCTTGGCGCTCAGAATACGGAGGATGCAGAGACGATGGCAAGTACGGGGCTCTTTTACACATTGGTGTTTTCCGTCGGGATAATGCTGACAGGCTTGCTTTTCCTTAAACCTATCAGCATTCTTCTGGGCAGTACACCCACCATTCTGCCTTATACATGTCAGTATCTGGGCATCAGTCTACTGGGCACGCCTTTTATCATGGGTACTTTCTGTATCAACAACCAGATGCGATTTCAGGGATTTGCCAAGTATTCGGTATATGGAGTGGTAGGCGGCTCTATCATCAATTGTCTGCTGGATCCGCTCTTCATCTTCGGCTTCTCCATGGGCGTTCGCGGAGCGGCATTGGCATCTGTCATAGGTCAGTTTTGTGGATTTGTAATTCTGCTTATTATGAGTAGAAAGGAGGGCGTGATTCATTACAGTCATCGCAAGATTTCCTTTGAGGTAAGATTTGTGAAGGAAATAATCGCTGGAGGAACACCCTCTATCTCTCGCCAAGGACTTGCAAGTATTAGCAGCATCGCTCTGAACAGCGTTGCCAGTAACTATGGCGATGCTGCCATTGCTGCGATGAGTGTCGTTACGCGTATAGGCATGTTCATTTTTAGCGTCATTATTGGCTTAGGTCAGGGATTTCAACCTATGTGCGGCTTCTGCTACGGTGCCAAACTCTATGATAGGGTAAAGGAAGGATTCTGGTTTAGTACAAAGATTGGTACAGTATTTCTTTTGTTCTGGTCTGTGGTTCTAATCATCTTCAGCGAGGAGGCTGTAGCTTTGTTCCGTAACGACCCGGACGTGATAGCTATAGGTATTAAAGCGTTGCGTTACCAGATGATAGTATTCCCAGCATGTAGCTTTATGATGATGGCAAACATGATGATGCAGACGTGCAGAAAGACAATACGTGCCAACATACTTGCAGCTTCGCGTCAGGGTTTGTTTTTCATCCCTCTCATCATCATCCTTCCTCATTATTTCGGGTTGTTGGGAGTGGAGATTTGCCAGGCTGTGAGCGATCTTATCTCTCTTGTTGTGACCATTCCAATAGTGTGGACAGCGTTAAGGGAGATGAATATGGCATAGGCTTCACAATGCTGATTCCGTGTTTATAAACCAGTAGTGATCGGCACGTTTAGGCTGCTTGTTTGTTATGAGAATCATGTAAAAAACAGTTAGATGGTGGGCGAATATATTACAGATCTTGACCTGAGCAGATACCTGAATTATGTGATTAGTAGGTCAACGACGTGTAGTAAAAAACTGCATGATGAAGATGATTCGTGACCGTAAAACAAAAATGCGCCCGCACAATACGGACGCATTTCCGTTTTTATAAAAGCTCTATCTTTCCACCTTGAATATGGCGGCACTTATGCCTGAAGCTTTAATCACATCAGTCTTTCTTCCTGATTTATACACAACCTTTCCTGTGGAAAGAACAGAAACTGCCTTACCACCTACAGAGCTGATGTTGAGAGAGGCTGCCTTGGCACCAGGATTCACGACAACAACATACTTCTCCTCACCCAAAGTACGCTCATATACCATCGGATATTCCTGCCCCTTCCGGTTCAGGAGCTTCCAATCACCCTCATTGTCAAGAGCCTTTGCAGAATGACGCAAAGCGGTCAGCTTACGGGTATATGACAACAGAGAATTCTGATCACCCTGCTGAGCCTCAACTGTCAACTTTCCGTTTTCCGTATCTACAGGGAAGTAGAGCTTATCAGGTGCACTCGTAGAGAAGCCGGCATTCTTACCCTTGGTCCACTGCATAGGAGTACGGGTACCAGAACGCTCATTGCTACCCTCCTTGTTAGGGAGATTCATCTGATACTTCATACCAATCTCATCACCATAATAGATAAATGGAATACCAGGCATGGTGAGGAAGAAGGTCATCGCCACCTTCAACTGGTCTGGCGTGTTGCGGGTACCGATGTTAGGACGCTGGTAATCGTGGTTGGCAGATGGAACAGCGATGTAGCCGAGATTCTTGGTGGCATTGAAAGCCTTGGTATAGTTCTCGCTAAATTCCTTAAGCGAACCCTTGCCCTGCTTGTCGAAATAGCAGTTCTGATAGCTCTGCTCCCATTTGCCCCATGGAGTCTTGCGGTCGAAGAACAGAGAGGCATAGCCCTTGAGACCGAAATGGATGTAGAAATCGATGTTGAAGCCGGCAGGAATGGCTTGCTGCGGATTAGCCCACTCTGAAATCAGGACGGTCTCAGGATAGTACTTGTCCTTCCAGGCACGCATCTCATTCCAGAGTTTGGAAACCTCCTTCTTGTCGGGGTCGTTCTTGATAAGCGATGATGCCATATCTACACGGAAGCCATCCACACCCTTATCAAACCAGAAAGCCATAATGTTACGTATTTCCCTGCGGACAGCCTGTGGTCCTGGAGCATCTACGCCCTGCTCCCAAGGATGATTTGGATCTGGATGAGCAAAACCATAGTTCAAGGCAGGCTGGCACTCGAAGAAATTCTTCTCATAATACTTGGCACGAGGAGCATTAGCCTCCACATATCTGCCTCGGGTACTAGACTCCGGACTTGCCTCCTGATGACGGGCTTCTATTTCTTTCTTCTCACTCTCAGGGATATCATTCATCCAGATATAATAGTCGCTGTAACGCTGGTTAGGATCTTTCTCGGAAGACTCCTTAAACCAGGAACACTTGGTGCTGGAATGTCCTGCCACCAGGTCGAGACAAACCTTCATGCCACGCTTATGGGCCTCATTGACCAATGTAACCAAATCGGTATTGGTACCGAATCGAGGATCCACCTTGTAGAAATCGATGACATCATAGCCACCATCAAACCATCCCGACTCAAAGATCGGATTGAGCCAGAGGGCGTTCACACCCAGAGACTTGATGTAATCCAACTTGGAAGTGATACCCGGCAGATCGCCAATACCATTGCCATCAGTATCCATATAGGAAGATGGATAAATCTGATAGAAAAGTGCATCACTCAACCAAGCCGGTCCCTTCTTCTGTTCTGCCTGAGCAGAAAGTGTGGTTGCCGCCAAGGCAGCAACCAACAACATTTTATTCATTCTTTTCATGAGCATTATTATTAATTCAAGAAAAATTTCTTTCATAACAACTTAAAATCCTGCATTTTATTGTGCAAGTTGGCATTTTTGCGATTACAAATTTAATAGTTTTTTTTCAAGATCTCCTAACCTTATTAATAAAATAGTGGAACAAAAACGACAAAAAACGCAATAACCACCTCATTATCAAACAATTTTCTTCTTTAACAGAAAAAACAATCCACATTTTCACTCTTCATCCTATGTGGGTCATTGCCCATATCATTCCTTACATATATTAAGCCCTTATTCCTCCCCATTCAGGCATTCGCCCGTCTCATAACTCTTCGTCATATCCTTTAAGATACCAATCATCTCCTGCCTCAAGCTCTCAGGCTTCAGTACGATGATATTTCTGCCATGCCATAACAGTTCCTGAAGGAAATCACGGCTGGGGCGAATGGTGAGGGTATATTCCCGATACATTCCATCTTTCGACTCCTTTACTTTCTGCTGACTCTCGTGCAGCGGAACCTCCTCGATGTAGTTGTATTCCGGATAGAAGGCACGGATGCGGATTTTTTCCACGGGCACATCTTCCATCCGATAGATGCCAAAGCAATCTTCATAATAATTCTCTGGAGTCAGGAACTTCTTCATATTTGCCGACAACGGATACTTCTCGCAAATCATTTTCAGAAAACTGATACGGTCGAAAGGAAGAACCCGAATGAGCTTCTTCTCATCAAACTCACCATTCAAATCTGCATCTCCATCAACCTCAGCACTTGAATTGGCTTTCCCTTCTGACGCCGAACGTTGTTTCTTCACTCTTCGTTCTTCACTCTTCACTCCAATCACGTACCACCGTTGTTTGAAATATCTCACGAAAGCCGGTTGTAACACTATATCGCTCTCTGCTCCGAAACCCGAAACATACTTAAACTTCAGCAGATATTGCTTATCTATCGCTGCAAGAATATCATCCAGATATTCCGTGTTGTATGGCGGCGTATCGAGCATCACCTTGTTATGAAATTTCAGCATATCACCAAGCGAAGCCAATCGCAAGGAACTCAGCATCCATTCCGTCACATCATCATTTTCCACGGGGTCACGCTTCAGATAATACCGATAGCCGTCGCTCTTGTTGCATTTCACAGTAATGCCAAACTGCGACTGGATATTATCACGATAACGATGGAAGGTACGCTTGTCCAGCACATCATTATTCTGATTAGCATGGGCTTCCTTCCATTCATCAGCAATCTCCTCAAAGGTAAGATGCTTACGATCCAAGAGGCCTATCAGCCAACTATAGAATTTTACACGATTGTCCATTATTTCTAAATATCTAATGAAAATTTAAAAGAATATTGCATCACAATTTATTTTTCACCTTTCCAAACAAGGCACACCCTCAGGCCAATGAGGGTCATTCTCGTTTACAATATCTCGCTGCTCTGACACGCTGCGCTCATAATTCAATTTCACATTGATAGTG
>ERZ1034952.1828-NODE-1828-length-16597-cov-4.256136_pt1 | contig 16597 bp, 11 predicted proteins | sample MGYA00520625_ERZ1034952 | MGnify/ENA primary metagenome ERZ1034952 (study PRJEB33766, sample SAMN09781773) | gut metagenome | biome: gut microbiome | host: Homo sapiens | place: Madagascar | study: EMG produced TPA metagenomics assembly of the PRJNA485056 data... | reverse complement strand
ACGTACCCGATGTGACTGCCGACGCCCTCAAGAGCCTCGGAGTGAAACATGTCGTGCTGTTGGGAAGCGAAGATGTTGCTAACGCGTCTGCCAAGCGCCAGCTTCAGGAGATCGTGGGATCCAGCGGCACGGTTGAGCGTGTTGCCGGTGCCGACCGCTACGCCACGCAGATGGCAGTGTATGAGTACGGCAAGAAGAGGGGCTTCTGGACGGGGGACACGGTCATCGTGTCTGCTGCGACGGGATTCGCCGATGCCCTTTCCATCTCCCCGGTGAGCTATGCGCTCAAGGCGCCTGTGTTCTTCTGCGATGAGAGTGGCTACTTTCCGGCGGAGCAGGAGCGCGTGTTAAAAAACGAGCTGAAGGCGAAGAATTTCCTTATCACGGGCAGCGAGGTAGTCGTTTCGCAGAAGGCACTCAACGTTGCGAAGGGCCTGGCGTCGTCGCGCGGTGGTTCCGCTGTTCGTCTCGGTGGGGACGATCGCTATCAGACGAGTCAGGAGATCGCGAAATACGCCGTCAAGAACCTTGGCTTCTCCTGGGACAACGTTGCGTTTGCCTCGGGCGAGGGTCCCTACGACTCGCTCGGCGGAGGCGTTGTGCAGGGCAAGGAACGCTCCGTCCTCCTGCTCGCCGACGGGACGAACAGCAGCTCGGTGAACGTGATCAAGCAGAGCGGCGGCTCGGTTTCAACGGGGCTGAAGTTCTTCGGCAGCACCGTGGTCGTTCCTGCTGACGTTCGCTCGAAGATTTGCAGCACGCTTGGCGCCGAGTATCTCGGGAACGTGTCGTATGTTTCGTACGGCATTTCGAGAAGCCGCATGGCGGAGCTGCAGGTTGCGCGCAGTGAGGGTAACGGATACGGATACGACGACTTCTACAGCGCCCTCAACCCCGATCAGCACGAGTACGGCACGTCCGCGTTCTACCAATTTGCCGTTTTGAACAACGGGTACTCCGGCGTATCTGCCTCGAGCATCAACGGCTACGTGTCGGCAAACTGCACGTATCAGGAGAGCTCGACAGGTAGGAAGAGCGCGCTGCGCAATGCGGGGCAGTATTTCGTGAACGCGGCGAAAGCCTCGGGCGTCAACGAGGCCTATCTGCTGGCTCACGGCATCTGGGAGAGCGGATGGGGCTGCTCTGAGCTTGCGAGCGGCTGGACGCCCACGGAGGACGGCTACGTGACTGTCAACGGCACGAAATATCCGTACAAGAAGGGCACGACCTACTATAACTTCTACGGCATTGGCGCCGTTGATTCGGGTCCTCTTTCGGGCGGACGCGCGATGGCGGTCAAAGAGGGGTGGACTTCACCTCAGAGGGCGATCACGGGAGCGGCGGAATGGATCGCGAGCAACTATCTCAATCGCTCGAATCCAGGGCAGCAGAATACGCTCTACCTGATGAAGTGGGATGTTCCCGGTGCTGCTAAGACGGGTAGCGCGTGGCATGAGTATTGCACGGGTCTCGATTCGTGGGTTCTCGGCATCGCTAAGATCATGGGGAGCTGCTATTCCTATGCTGGCATGTCTTTTGATGAGACAGGCGTTGCCTTCAGCGTACCCGTGTATGCGGGAAACTAGCGTACGGTGAATTTGATTTAACGGTTCGTTGGGAGGGCTTGGCCGGCGGTCGAGCCCTCCTTGTTCTCTATTGAGGTGAAAGCTTGGCGGATTTCGAGCGCAGTATTCGAGATGCGGTGGTCTTCAGCGGGTTTCCTGGCAAGGGAGAGCGTCAGCTGTACCTCGACAATCTCAAGATCATCGCCGCCTTCGCGGTGGTTATGACCCATATCGCTTCGATCGGCTGGCAGGTTCTCCCCGTGAGCTCATGGCAGTGGTTCGCGACGAGTGTTTTCGAAATCGCCACGCGATTCTGCGTTCCGATCTTCTTCATGTGCTCGGGTGCTTTGCTGCTCAACCCGCATAAGCGCATCGAACCTCGGGCGCTTGCCGTCCGTTATGCCGGCAAAACGATAGTGATCGCCCTGGTTGTTTCACTTCTGTTTATGCTTCTCCAGTACGTCTTCTCGGGTTGGCCGGGTTGGAAGGCGCTGCTTCGGGCAACGTTGGACGGCCCGTATTTCATCTGGTATCTGTGGGTTCTCGTCGGGCTGTACGCTCTGACGCCGATCTTGAAGGTCGTTGCTGAGGACGAGAGGCTGCTGGGATATTCCGCGTTGGTTCTGCTCTTCTTCGTGATGTTCAAGAGTACTTGCAATGCGATGATTCCTGAGAGCGAGATCGCGGTATGGCTCAACAACTTCATTTTGTTTGCGGATGGTGCGGAGGGTGTGTTCTACTATCTGGCGGGCGCGTGGCTGTGCTCCCATTCGTTCTCGCGCGCCGCTAGCAGGGCGATATACGGCCTCGGTATCGCTGCCTTGCTTGCCGCGATACTGCTCAACTACCGTTGTGCGTTTGAGTACGGCTGGGATCTCTACTACGTGAATCGCGATAACCTTTTGATCGCGTTGTATTCGATCGCCGTCTTCCTTTTTGCAAAAGAGAAAATGGGGAGGGACTACATCGGCGGCGCTCCGTTCGCCAAGAAAGCCGTGTCCTGCGGGCTGTTGATATATCTCGTCCATCCGTTCTTTCGTCTTATCATGGAGTCGTGCGATGTGTTCTCGCCTGCGGTAGACTTTATGCTCGCGCACCCCTGCTTGGGGGTCGCGGTTGTTACGGTGGCGGTGTACCTCCTGTCGTTCGGGACGTCTATGGTCCTCAAGTTCGTGTCGGCGAGGATTGCGCGTTTTGGACGACGGTAGCGAGAATACTCTCTGGCTTGGAATGAGGAAGTTGGATCAATGATCATTAGTGTTGCCGGTGCGGGATATGTCGGCCTTTCCCTTGCAGTGCTGCTGTCCAAGGACAACGAGGTGCGTCTTCTCGATGTTGTCGAAAGCAAGGTTGACCTCGTCAATGAAGGGTGTTCGCCCATTCAGGATGCCGAGATCGAACAGGCGCTTGCAGACGGCGGATTGTCGTTGACCGCTACTCTCGATCCGCGGATGGCGCACGAAGGCTCCGAGTTCGTGATCATCGCCACGCCGACGAACTACGATCCCGAAACGAACCGTTTCGATACGACGAGTGTCGAAACGGCTATTGAGGCGGTGCGCTCATGCAACGAACGCGCATGGATCGTCGTGAAGTCAACGGTTCCCGTCGGGTATACCGCCGCGCTTCGCGAGCGCTGCGGTGACGATAGGCTGTTGTTCAGCCCCGAGTTTCTAAGGGAGGGCCGTGCTCTGTACGACAACCTCCACCCGTCCCGTATCATCGTAAGCGTTCCTGACGGCTGCGCTGATGCCGATGCCGCAGAGGCCGCCCGTGCATTTGCCGCTCTGCTGGTAGAGGGAGCTGATCCTGCGGAGCGCGTGCGAACGAACGAGGACGGAAGCGTTGGCATTCCCGTGCTGATCTGCTCTTCCACCGAAGCTGAGGCGGTGAAGCTGTTTTCCAACACGTACCTTGCCCTGAGAGTTGCGTTCTTCAACGAGCTCGACACATTCTCAGAGATGCGGGGTCTCGATGCGGGACATATTATTCGCGGTGTCTGCTTGGATCCGCGCATTGGGGGGCATTACAACAATCCCTCGTTCGGGTATGGGGGATATTGTCTTCCGAAGGATACGAAGCAACTGCTCGCGAACTACCGTGATGTTCCTCAGAACATCATCGGCGCTGTTGTGGAGGCCAATCGAACGAGAAAGACGTACATTGCTGAGCGAATCGAGCAGGCGGCGGTTGAGCGGGATCCTCAAAAGCGCAAGCCCATCGGCGTGTACCGTCTGACCATGAAAAGCGGTTCCGACAACTTCAGATCGAGCTCCATTCAGAACGTCATCGAGCTGCTGAAGGACAAGGGCTTTGAAATCGTTGTGTACGAGCCGACGCTGGAGGCCGATCAGTACGCGGGATGTGCAGTGGCCCACCATCTCAATGATCTGAGAGATTGCAGCGTGATAGTGGCGAATCGCGTGACTGAGGAGCTTTCCCCTTACGGCGATCGTGTGTACACGCGAGATTTGTTCGAGCGTGATTAGGAGATGGGCGTCTCGTTTGTCGAGGCGCCCATCCTGCATCTTATCTGTTTGACGCAATCGCTTTCATGAGCAAGTTGCGGTCGAACGAGTTGAACCTCATGTCGTTTCCAACGAAGACGAGGCGTTTGACGGTGCTTCCGTGATGCTCGAGGTATGTGATGGCATTTGAAACGCTGTCGAGGCTCTGGGGGTTGTCGAAGAGCAGGCGGGCGTTCAGCCTGCCGACGAGTGGCCCGACGACGCGGTTGTCGACCTCGCTTGCGGGGGAGGTGACCACGACAGTATTGGCCTGTCTTCCGAGGAAGCCGTCGACCCAGGTGAGCACTTCGTTGGCGTGCTCGCTTTCGCTCAGCTGGGAGTCGAAAGCGACGATTTCGCAGTTGGGGATGCGACGGGAGAGGGCTGCGGCAAGTGCGTCGCCCTTCTCGACGACGATAAGCCTGTCGAATGTGCGAAGCGTCTCGAGCGCTCTGTCGTCGGTGTCGCCGGCGAGGTAGAACACGGGCGCTTTGTCGGCAAACGCCAGCGAGGAGAGGGCGAGCATCGAAGGAGCGAAAGACCCGTCGGAGACGATGGCGGAGCTGCCCCATGAAGAAGATCTTGCGCCGTATTCGAAAGCGCAAACGCCCGTTACCGGGCCCTCGTCTGCAAGGCGCTGAACGCGCGCTCCGGGAAGCTCGTGCTCTATCTGCTCAACCACAAAACGGGAGACTGCTTCTTCGCCTCCAACGATGATGACGCGGGAAGGGCTGCGGTGTTTGATCTCCTGGAGGGTCATGTCAGGCAGCTGGTCTCGCTTCGTGTTGAGCAGCGAGGCGTCGAGCAGCCCTGCGAGGCTTGCTGCAATGTGCGATTCGCGTTCGAGATCGCTGTTGATGATGACGACTGTGTCGCTCGGCGCCTCGGAGAACTCGTTTGCCTTCACGGCGGTGCCGTAGCGGTCGTCGCCGAACACGGATACCGCTTCGACGCCGAGATCTGCGGGTAGCTTCGCCTCAAGGAGGTCGAGAATCTTTCTCTCGGATTCTGGCTTGCCCGATCTGCCGCCGATTGCCCGGTAGAGCTGGCAAACCTCCTCTGCGTTTCCGATAGTGCGCAGATGCCCCTTCTCGATCCACACTGCCTTGTTGCAGAGGCGCTGGATCTGGTCGTTGTTATGCGAGACGATGAGCACGGTGACCCCGTGCTCCTTGATGAGCGACTGGATCCTTTGCTCGCACTTCTGCTGGAACATGAAGTCGCCCACCGACAGAAACTCGTCGACGATGAGGACGTCGGGCACGATGACGGTGGCGATTGCAAAAGCGATGCGCGCCACCATGCCCGATGAGTAGTTCTTCATCGGCATGTCGAGGAAGTCGCGCACCTCCGCGAACTCGACGATCTCTTCGAAGTGTTCCTGGATGAACTTCTTCGAATAGCCCAGCAGCGCGCCGTTGAGGAAGATGTTCTCGCGCGCCGTGAGCTCGAGGTCGAAGCCAGCGCCCAATTCGATGAGGGGCGCGATGCTGCCCTCTACCGTGCAGCTGCCCTTCGAGGGCTCCAGCACGCCTGCGATGATTTTCAGCAAGGTCGACTTGCCCGAGCCGTTGGTGCCCAGAATGCCGAACACGTCGCCTTTCTTGACCTCGAACGACACGTCGTCAAGCGCGCGGAACTCCTTGAAGTGCAGTTCGCGCCGCGAAAGCGCGATGGCGTACTCCTTCAGACTGTTCAGCTGCTCACTCGCGATGTTGAAGATCATGGTGACATGATCGATTTCGATCATGGTTTTGGCCTGGGGGTCGTCTTCCGGCATGGAGAGCGTCCCCAGATAGGAGGTGTTGTTCGTCGATGTCATAGGTGTGCCAATCTAGACGTACAGGATGAAACGCTTCTGGAGCTTTCGGAATACGAGGAATCCCACAAGGAATGTGACCGCGGCGTACAGCAGGCATATGAGGTTGGATTCAAGCGTTGGGCACTGGCCCCAGAGCACGATCTCGCGGAAGTAGGTGACGTAGTAGTACATGGGGTTGAACTGCTCGATAACCATCATCCAATCGGGGAGGATCTCTGCGGGATAGAACAGCGGCGTGGCGTATGTCCAGGCCGTAATGACGACGCTCCAGAGGTGGCACACGTCGCGGAAGAACACGGCGAGGGCGGAGAGCAGCAGGCTCAAGCCGGCGCTGAACAGCAGCACGTATACGAGAAGAAGGGGGAGGAAGAGAATGTTCGCGGTGGGGGCGATCTGGAAGAAGATCATGACCGCGGCAACGGCGATGAGCGCGAAGCAGAAGTTGACGAGAGCGAAGAGCACCTTTTCCAGGGGGAAGATCATCTTCTCGATGCGGATCTTTTTGATGAGGGAAGACGAGTCGATGATCGAAGTCATGGCGGACGTGGTGGATTCGCTCATGACGCCGAACAGCGTGTTTCCGAGGATGAGGTAGAGGGGGTAATTCTCAATGTCGGAGAAGCGGAGGAAGAAGCTGAACACCGCCGCCAAAACGCACATCATAAGGAGCGGATTGAGCACCGACCACACCACGCCAAGCACGCTGCGGCGATACTTCAGCTTGAAGTCACGGGAAATAAGAGACGTGAGCGTAAACCAATTACGCTCAAAAGCCTTCTTCGATGTTGCGTCTAGTGCCATATGGGGCAGAACCTCCAGGGGTTGCGGTTTCGTGAGTTTATATAAAGTCTACTATGCATTGACTTTATATAAACTCTGTCAAGCATTGAGTTTATATAAACTCAATTAGTTTAGCGGCTAGAACGAAGCCAGGGTGTGCTTGCCTCGTCTCACATGAAGCGGTCAGGGCGTTTTTTCGTGAAGCTTCTCACGAAGCGATTGCTGTATCGAGCGAGTTCATCGTCCGTTAGGCGAACATGAGGAATAAAGAGCTAAAATTGAGAGAGAGGACCAAGGACCGAGGGTGAGCGTGATTTGAAAGATGAACGAAGAAGGCAGACGCATTGAATGTGGTTCGAGTAAGGCAATGGTTTCGATAATCATCCCTGCTTATAATGCCGAACCTTTTTTTGAGGAATGTCTTTCAAGTGTAGAGAATCAAACATATCGCAATATCGAGATTATTGTTGTTGACGATGGGTCTACGGACTCAACATATGAAATCGCTCGCAAACATGCGGCGGTGGATTCTCGCGTGAAGGTAATATCTCAAGATAATCAATATGCTGGTGTTGCAAGAAACAATGGCATGGCGCTGGCATTGGGGGAGTTTTTGCTTTTCTTTGACGCGGATGACATTCTTGATGCATGTGCGGTTGAGTTGCTTGTTGCTCGAGCTACTGAGACGTTTTCCGATGTGGTTGTTTGCCGTTCCACCGGTCTCGATGTGCAGACGGGGTTTTCCTATCCTTTGTTGCACGCGCTTCATGGAGTTGACTACGAAGGAGTCGTCTCTGGTTTTGATCTTCGGAGCTGTTTATTTCAGAATTTTGTTGGATGGCCGTGGGATAAGTTGTTCCGGCGCTCATTTGTGGAGGAGCAGCATCTTCGGTTTCAACCATTGAGAACGACGAACGATGCCTTCTTCGTCTTCATGGCGCTCGCTCTGTCTAGCGGCATCTCCTTTGTCGATAGTTCCTTGGTAACCCACCGGGTTTCTAATTGCTCTTCTCTGGAGGGCACGCGCAATAAATCATTCAACAACGCAATCGATGCCGCAAAGGCGATTAGGGAAGAGCTTGTGAGGCGCGGGCTATACGGTAGTTTCGAAGGTTCTTATCTCAACTGGCTGATCGATTTTTCTGTATGGAATTACAGGACGCTGGAAGGGGCCTCTAAAGACGCCTACTACAGTCTGATTGTGTCGGATGTCGCCCCTCTGTTGCAGGGGGTCTCGGAAGGTGATTTCTTTCTCGGACGGCTTGAGAAGTCGGTTGCTTCTATCCTGACGGATGCGGAGAGCTCTTCCTGCGCAAAAAGGAGGGCGATCGATCTTGTCCTGGATTACGATGAGCTCCTTAAGCGCCTTGATGAGCTTGAGGAGGAAAAGGCGGTGCTGTTGGCAAGCAATGATCAGTTGCGCGCTTGTTTGTCTGAAGAGAAGAATCGAAACCGGGAGATCGTCAATTCAACCACTTATAAAGTCGGCGGCATAGTGACAAGGGTGCCGTGCGCCATCAAGGACGCCATTCGCTCGCGATGAAGTGGAGGATGCGGGGGAAGGGCACCGAAACCCTCTTCCCCGCCTTGTTTAATCGTCGAAGCGCTCTCGAATGGCGTGGAGCGCCTTGTATGGTTTCGAGCGTGACACCTTTCGGGCTGCTCGTACGATGGCGGTGTTTCCGATTTCCTGGTGCGCCATATCGTCGAGTGCTCTGAGAATGAAGCAGTTCTGCCCCGATTCGCGTACGAAGGTGATCATGTTCGGATCGAGAATCGATTGAATTCGCAGAAGCCTCATGAGAACCTCGTAGTCGTCGATGTTCTGTGTGATGGCTTCGTAGTAATCCTCGTTGAGACGGTGCACCAGCAGCGTGTACATACGCGAATAGTTGCGCTCGGCGGCGAATTTCAGATTTTCCTCAATGCCCTTGAGCAGGTCGCGTGCTTTGCCGACCGTCCAGTTCGCGGGCTTGAAGTCTTCGCGGTAGCGATACGCCACAGACGGAACGGCGTAGTATTTCCCCGCAGCATCTGCAGCGTTCTTGAAGAAGACGGGGTCTTCGTACCACTGCATAATGGGAAAGCGGATGCTGCTCTCTTCCAGGAAGCTCTTCTTGTAGATAAAGCGAATCCAGCCGTAGTCGTTCTGATCGATCGCGAGCTCGCGGAACCCTTCTTTTTGGAATGTGTAGAAGGACTGGGTGCCGACGAACCGATCCTTCACCTCTCCTTCGGGATTCACGGTGCTGAATGATCCGCCGCAGATGTCAGCGCCGTTTCTCTCGGCTGCGTCATGCAGCAGGCTCAGGACGTTGCTGTCGGGGTAGTAGTCATCGGGGTCGATGAAGGCGAGCCTGTTGCCCCTTGCGAGATCCATGCCCCTGTTCCGCGCACCGCCCGCGCCCTCGTTGACCTGGAATGCGAAAGTGAGGCGATCTTCGTTCTCTCGGTATGCTCTCAAGATGTCGAGCGACCTGTCGGACGAGCCGTCGATCACGCAAACCGCTTCGATGTTCTTCAGCGATTGAGAGAATACGGAATTGAGGCACTCCTTGAGGTACGCCTCGGCGTTGTAGATGGGGATGACGACGCTGATGTCGGGCGATGGCGTCTCTTCCGCATCAGCGGTTGCCATAATCGCGGGTTTCAGCGTTTCTGCCGACGGTTCGGGTCCGACAGTGAGCTTGTCGGAGTATTTCAGGTTGCGATGATTTTCCCGAACGAGTCTCCACAACGGGTCGATCAGGCGGAGTGCGGAAAGCCGTCTTTCGGGGTTTGCGAGCGAGAAGGCATCATTGACCCAGTCGAACAGATCAAGAAGGGCCGTTGCAGATGCGAGATAATCCTTCGGATCGCATTTTTCGGTTGTGTCAGGCGTCCAGAGGCGGTTTTCGGCGGCCAGCGCGGGGTCGCCTTCGGATGCGGGTAGGTAGAGCCCCCCAGCGAGAAGCGATGCGAACACGGGCGCCTTAAGTGCCGTCAGATAGTCTTTGGGGTACTGAATGACATGAGCTCTGGCTTGAGGCGATTTTGCTGCAGCATCCAGGGTGCCAAGCTCGTTCAGGGCGGATTTGAACGATGCGTCGTCGTCAGCGACGAGAACGCGCAGCTGATTGCCGCGGAGCTTCTCCGGCGCAAGGAGTCCGCTCGACAGGCTATCGAGCACTTCTTCGGCGTTGATTACGCGTTTGTCGTTTGCTCTGGCGCGTTCGACCGCCCCAGCATCTGAGTTCGTCGCAACAGCGCAGAGGATTTCGTCGTTTTCTCCTGCCGCATTTGCAAGGGCTCCGATCGCCTTCTCTGCTGCCGAGAAGCCCGAGGGAATAAGGAGAAGGTAGCTGTTTTCAACGCTTGTGGGGCCGTATTGCGCGCGATAGTACTCTTCAGGATCGGCGAGCATGCGAGACAGGTCGTTCCACGAAGGTTCGTTGAATCGATCTTTCTCAAGGAGACCCCGCTTTTCCAACTGCTGGAACTCTTCGAGAAACACGTGGTAGAAACCGGGCTGAAGGCTGGGGGTGAGACGATCGAGGTTCCATCGGTAGCCGCCGTACTGCATGAAGGGAATGAGCTTCCCGAGCGATCCCTCGGCGATTCCGCGCTCTTCGGCGAATCGCCAGATTTCACGATATTCATCGCAGATGCAGAAGACCTTTTTCTGAGATTTGACCGAGGAGTTGACGTTGTCGGTTCGGTAGTGAAGGTATGCGCGTTTCGTTAGGTAAGCGCGCTCCGCTGCGGCGAATACTTTGAAGTTGAACGAGGTGTCCTGAAAAGAAGCGCCGGGAGTGGGGAGGAATCGGATACCGTTCTCCTTGAGGAACGATGCTTTGTACAATCCGCTCCAGATAGCGGGACGCCACAGGAAGATTCCCTGATGATCGAGCGGACGGAACACCGTGTCGAAAGGCCCATCGCCGAGATTCTCGGTGAGGGCATCCTGCTTCGGGGTGTTGCCCTCCTCGTGGGACAGGAAGTTGCTCTTCACGACATCGGCGTCATGCTGCTTGGCGAGATTGTACAGTTCCTCGAACATCTCAGGAGAGGCGAAATCGTCGGATTCGACGATGCCGACATATTCTCCGCGTGCGAGATCGAGGCCCTTGTTCATGGAGTCGCCATAGCCCGAGTTGGGCTTGTGGATGACTTCGATGCGGTCGTCCATTTTCGCGTACTCGTCGAGAATGGCGGGGGAGGAGTCGGTTGAGCCGTCGTCGAGGCAGATGATCTGGATGTCCTCGAGCGTTTGGGCCACAAGGCTGTCGAGACATTGCCTCAGATAGCGCTGGACGTTGCAGACGGGTACGAGAATGCTAACTTTGCAGGTGACGGACAACTTTACCTCCCTGAGTGATGGCTGGGGTTTCCGAGTGGATGTCCGTTCTCGGAATGCGCAAAGTAAGGATATCAAATTGATGAGAGGATCAACGGGGGTCGATTGTGTTTGCTCGCTGATCCCGCAAAGTTAATAGAGTGGGAAATAAGTCTGGCACCTTTTCAACCGCTAAGTCGAACAGGTGCCAGACATTGCTTCTACAATTCGGGTCATGTTTATTCAGAGATCTTGTAAAGCCTCATGTCATTCTGGGCGAGAATAGCTTCGAATCCAGGAGTTGAGTCGTTGATTGACGAAATCCCCGTCCACCATTCTTTGGTGTAGGGCGCGGTGTAGACTGATCTGTCGATTTCGTTGTTTTGGTCGAGGAGAAGCACATATTCAGCTCCCGTGTTGTGGACCGCCCGCTTGACTCTCTCATCGCTGGCGATATCGCATAGGCTCAATCTGATAATGCTGTCGTCATCTCCGCTTGCGTTGATGTCGAACGGAGAATCAAACCACCAGGATCTGTAGCGCACGTCTAATCCTATTGCCCCGTAGGAGAACATGCTTCCATCGTATGGGAGGTTGATAATAACCGCGTCGCTCGGAACGATTGATGCCACTTTGTCGAGAAAGGAAAGCTCGTCGGAATCTAGGGTGTTTTGATCGGGGGCCAGTGTATAGCATGCATGAAGGAGGTCGTCCTCGATTCCGAAAGCGGTGGTTGCTCCTCGATCGTTGTCGCTGAGGCAAGGAATGAAGTTTACGACCATAAACAGGGCAGCCAGAAAAACCCCACTAGACCTTTTCCCGTATTCAAGTGCCGAAGGATTGCTGCACATCAGGCTGATTATTTTCTGAGCTACTTTGTAGATTGTCGCAAGTCCTATGGTTGCAAGAGGCATAGACGCCAAGCTCATCACTGCGGCAACTCTGAACGAATCAGTGTACCAAAATCCAGTAAGGAGATGCTTGGTGTAGCCGTCTGTTGCCGTGTTCACAATATACAAAAATGCCGCTACGCAATATGACGCGACTAGCCAGATGTTGCGTTTGGCGACGATGCAGTACGCGACGCCCGCCATTATTGAAAAGGCTAGCGCCATTTGAGGAGCAGATGTTTTTGTGAGGGTGACTGTCAGGATGGAATAGGCGGCTTGGGAGAATGATTGAAACGATCCCCAAGAAAACGAAACGGTAGATTGGAGACTCGGTAGTCCGAACGCTACTCTCCATGCAATGCAAACCACCGCAATAAAAGCGCCGACCGCCAGACTTTTTAGAGCGTACCCAGCGAGCCCAGTTGTTCTGTTGAGTGTGCTCGATGTCCAGATTTCATGGCAGATAAAAGGGGCCATGAGTACGATGCCTGCAAAGACAGAGCTTTGGTGGAGGAAAAAGAGAGCAAAAAGAGCCCCTAGGAAGTAGAGCATTCTAGTCAGTCTTAACCGAATGCCTGCGTTTTGGAAGACAAGAATTAGCAGCGCTGAAGATGCGGGCAGCATGGAGTATGCGGCGATGAACGGAAAAAGAGGACCGAAGGAGATCAGTCTGAGGGGAAAGGCTGCAAAAGCAAGCGAAACAAGCGAGCCTGAAATGATGGCTATATTATTGTTGGGAAAGACGAGCCGAATAAGGGAATAGAATCCTGATGGCAGTACGAAAGCGATGAGTATAAAGACGGAAGCGTTGATCGCAACCGTGACGGATCCTCCCAGGAAGTTTGCGCAGAGGGCTGCTAGTGTGAGCCATGCTTGAGGATAGATCCCCCTCTCAAAATCGAAATACGATTGAGTGTCATATAAGTTTCTCACGTTGTTCAAATGAGAGTAATTATCGTATTCTTGAGCAAACGAGTATGCTCCATCGAGATTTTGGACAAAGAAAAAGCCTGCGACAATAACGCCAATCGCAAGATACAAAACGAGTGTCGCGATTTTTGCGAATTCTGACTTGCGGGTTGCCGAATTTATCGCGTGGGTGCGAATCTGCTGGGATTTACGGAATGCGCGAATCTTGGGCGCTATGTAAAACAGTATTATGCAGACGGCTGCGGGAATGCTAGCAATCGCCAGCACTGTCGCCCATGAGCATCTGATATTCAGGCAGGAGAGGATTACGGCGGACACCAAAATGCAGAAGGTGGACGCTAAGGGAGCGATAGCAAGTCTTAAAGAAGGTGCAACTCTGATTGGGGTCAGGGCGAAATAACCAATGGGGAATAACGCCAAGAGCAAAAACACGGATCCTGCCGCAAATTCTGTCCACATTGAGTGATTCCCTTTCGATCTGTATTCAGCGGGCTACGGAGGGAAAAGCGGGATTTATGCTGCACCGCCATATGGGGAGTGGCGGTGCAGCATAAATCCAAGCTTGTTTAGAACTAGCTTCCAATGATAGCCGAAATCGTCGTGCATCTACGTGTGGACGCGATATGGGCATGGTGTGGCTTTGACGACACGATCGCCGTTCCGCATCTGATCCTTTCCGCTTTCTGATCTAAGGTTTGCGTTTTGATGGACGGGTTGAGTGATGTGGGGCACGTCTTTTTTGCCAATGGTGTTGGTGGACGCGGCTTGGGCGCAGTGCGTTCTATCGTTTTGGCGTATCTGGCCTGCCGGTCGCGAAGTTCCTTATATAGTATGCTGATAGTGTTTAGATAATGCCAAAACGATTTGTGAGGGTATCTTGAGCCATGAATCAGGCGGGATTCTAATCATCATTCCCGCGTACAATGAGTCCGCGAATATTGAGCGTGTGGTGCGCAAGGTTGAGGATGCGGGCTATGATTACGTGGTTGTCAACGACGGCTCGACCGATGAGACGCTTGCGATTTGCCGCAGAAACGGCTTCAACGTTCTCGATCTGAAGGAGAATCTCGGTATCGGGGGCGCCGTGCAGGCGGGTCATAAATACGCCGCCCAGCACGGCTACGATGTGGACATCCAGTTTGACGGCGATGGGCAGCACGATATCGCCTACGTCCCTGCGCTTCTCCAGGCGATCGAGGGCGGTGCTGATCTTGCGATCGGGTCGCGCTTCGTTTCCCAGACGGACGGGTTCCAGTCAACGTTCATGAGGCGCGTGGGCATTCGCTGGCTCGCGTTCTGGATCAAGGTGTTTACGGGCAGAAAGACAACCGACCCTACATCGGGTTTTCGCGCGTGCAACAGGCGCTGCATCGAGCTGTACTGCCGAGACTACCCCATGGATTACCCTGAGCCGGAATCCATCGTGACGGCGATCAAGCGCGGCATGTCCGTCGAGGACGTTCCCGTCGTTATGCACGAGCGCGAGGGCGGGGAGTCGTCGATCAGGGCTCTCTCGAGTGTGTACTACATGCTGAAGGTGTCTTTGGCTATTTCCATTGTGGGCCTGTCCAGAAGGAAGGGTGCGTAATGCTTCCCTTGCAGTTGTTTGTGGTTTTCGTCTGCCTCGTATTCCTCATCGGCGTTGTTCGGCAGATCAAAACGGGGCGCTTGCTGCTGAGGTATTCCCTGCTGTGGCTCGTTCTTGCGCTTATCGCGATGCTCGCTGCGATCTTCCCTGACGGGATTTACGCGCTCTCCGATCTGCTCGGCTTCGGGACGCCATCAAACTTCATTCTGTTCGTGGGCGTGTTCTTCCTGCTTGCGATTTGCCTGTCTCTCAGCATGATCGTGAGTAAGCAGGCTCTGAAGATAAAGGGCCTTGTTCAGGCGCTGGCAATCCTCGAGAACGACGAGAAGCGAAACCGTGATGTCGAGCAGTAAGACGTACTGCATTTTCTCCGCCAACTATCTTCCCAACGTAGGGGGCGTGGAGAAGTACACGCAGAACCTTGCATTTGCTTTGGCGGACGGGGGCGACAGAGCGATCATCGTTACGTCGAACGTGTTTGGTCTTCCTGCTTGGGAAACGCTTCGCGACGGCGTGGAGATCGTTCGGCTTCCTTGCTGGAAGATCCTCGGCGGCAGACTGCCGATTTCCCGGCGGAATGCGGAGTACCGAGCTCTGTGCTCACGTCTTGCGAGCGAGCGGATCGACTATGTCGTCGTCAACACCCGGTTCTACCGTCATTCGTTCGAGGGCGTCCGCCTGGCGGAGATGAAGGGAATCCGCCCGATCGTGATCGATCACGGCTCGGCTCATCTTACGCTTGGGAATAAGATCCTCGACGTTGCGGTGGCTCAGTACGAGCACGCTGTTACGCGATCCCTGAAGCGCCATGATGCCGACTACTACGCTGTTTCGGGTGCGAGCTGCAGGTGGCTTGAGCATTTCGGGATCGCATCGAAAGGAGTGCTCAACAACTCGATCGATGCGGAGGCGTTCCGTCGCTCGTCTTCTGGGCGCGATTTCAGAAACGAACTCGGTCTGGGCGGCGACCGCTTCGTCGTGTCGTTTGCCGGCAGGTTCATTCCCGAAAAGGGAATCGTTCCGCTGATGGATGCGGCGCAGCAGCTTTCAGATGAGTCCGACGTGGTGTTCCTTATGGCGGGCGATGGTCCGCTCAAGCGCGAGGTCGAGGGCAGGGGACTGCCGAACGTCATGATGCTGGGCAGGCTGGACGCTCCTGATATAGTCGCCCTGCTTCAGAGTTCCGACGCGTTCTGCCTTCCGTCGCGTTCCGAGGGCTTTTCCACTTCGCTACTCGAATGCGCTGCGTGCGGGGTTCCTCCGATCGTCACTCACGTAGGGGGTGTTGACGAGCTCATGCCCGACGAGGGATACGGATGCCTGCTGTCGGAAGCGACTGCGGAGGAGATCGTGAAGTGGGTTCTCATTCTCAAAGGCGATCCTGGGAGATGCAGGGCAATCGGTGAGAAGCTGCGGGGGTACGTTGAAGAGGAGTTCTCGTGGCCCAGGACCGCATCTAAGGTGAGAGAGGCTTGCGCGGCGGCGAATAGCTCTCGGACGTCAGGCTAAAAGCAGTGCATCGACTGGGTCGACGCACTGCTTGTTTTGGGCGCGAAACTAGTTGTCGTCTGAGCTGAAGTCGATTCTCAGGGGTGCGTGGTTCTTTCGCTGGTCTTCGGGCGGCAGTTCGTTCCAGGTGTCGCCGTAGTAGAGCACGAGAAGCTCCTCGACGTTACCGGGGACGGGCAGCATGACGTTCTCGAAAAGCATTTCCTTCGTGGGAAGGAAGATGCTCTCGGGAAAGCCTTGCGCCGTGGGATAGGCGGGGCAGAAGTAAAGAGACCCCGGGTTTTCGCTTCCCAGTGCGGCAGCAGCTTCGAACTTCTCCACGATCGACTTGTGGGATTTTACGAGGCGAAGCGCGCAGTGTGCGATCGAGCAGGCCGTTTTCTCGGCAAAACCCAGTGCGCCCGCATGGGGAACGTTGATGTGGCTTGAGTGGTAGAGGTACGAGACGCTCTGCCATTTCCGACATTGTGCACGCTGCTGCTGGGCCGTGGCCTCGTCGGCGCTCAGACGGTCGTAGGGGAAGATGTCGACGAAGATACCCTGCGCGATACCCGCGTCGCGCGTCTCCTCGGTTTCGAATGCGGTTCCCTTCTTCCACACCTTGGCGAACATCCCCGCAAGGCGATCGTTCGTTCTCGGCTCGACGAGCTCGTATTCCGGCTCAAGCTCGGCACGTGCGACTTCGAGGAAG
>ERZ1034952.1827-NODE-1827-length-16609-cov-3.794914_pt1 | contig 16609 bp, 15 predicted proteins | sample MGYA00520625_ERZ1034952 | MGnify/ENA primary metagenome ERZ1034952 (study PRJEB33766, sample SAMN09781773) | gut metagenome | biome: gut microbiome | host: Homo sapiens | place: Madagascar | study: EMG produced TPA metagenomics assembly of the PRJNA485056 data... | reverse complement strand
GCTCGCGTACTCGGCGGCGAACAGGTCGAGCCCGTCGAGCACGGCTTGGCCCGCCTCGTAGCCGATCGCGCAGTCGGACGCTTCGCGGGCGAACTGCGCGATCGTGCGGATGGCGGTAAGGTCGTCCGCGCAAGCTTCGCAGTCGCGCACCTTGCGCAGAAGCGCGGCGAGCTGGGGCAGCCCGTCGCGGCAGGGCGTGCACTTGCCGCAGGTCTGGGCGGCCGCCGCCTCGAGCAGCGATGCTTGCAGCGCCACGGGGCATGTCCCGGGCGGTGTCGCCTTGATGCGCCGCTCGAATCGTTCGAGCTGGCTGACGACGGCGGCGTCGTCAGCGGCGCGCGGTGCAGTGGTGAGGTTGGCCACGTTGATCTCCTTGGCTCAGACGGGCGGGTTGGATATGGTCACATCATACGACGAGAACCGTTCCACGACCTTTCGCTATCGGTGAGGCGTCTGTCGTCTGACGACTGGGGCGGCGGCGAAATGTTACGTATTGTATTCACGATTGGGAAGAAAAGCGTCGATCGGCGCAATTGCTCGGTGCATGGGGCCTGTAGCGACGAATATGCCCTGTACAATGATGCGAAATGATGGGCGTCGACGCAAAGCGGCCGGCGCGTTTCCGACGGTGCGCCGCGCTCGGATGCGTGCCGCACGGCAGCTGAAAGCGGTGATCGAACGTGGACGAGCGGCGGCGCAACTATTCCGAAGGCGGGTATTCTGCGCATCGGCGTACGGCGCGCGAGCGGCGTGATCGGCGTGGCGAAGACCGCTTCGACGATCGTGCGGCCCAGCGCCAGGCGGAACGTCGTGCGCGGGCGGCGTACGACGACGCGCCGCGACCGTCGCGCGGTGATCGGCAGCGGGCGGCGCACGGCGACCGGCCGTATGCGGCACATCGCCCGCAGCGCCCGCCGCGTGCTGAGCGCGAGCGCGACATCGACGCGCCCGCGCGCCGCCGCGCTCCGCAGGACGCCCGCGCCAGCGCCCCGCGCGACGGTCGGGGCCGACCTCCGCGTGCAGGGCAGGCGCGTCCGCGTCGCGATGTCTACGCGGGGCGCCCGCCGGCGGGCGCTTCGGGCGCACGCCGCACGTCGCCGACTGACGTGTACGTCGGCGGCGCACCCGCACGCCGCCGATTCCCGTGGGCCGTTGCTGTCGTGGCGCTCGTGGCGGTCGTCGCCATCGGCGTGTTCGCCGTTCCGCGTTTGTTCGCGCCGCTGGATGCGCAGCCGTCTGCCGATGCGCCGGAAGGCTCGATGGCGGTGACCGACCAGGCTCCCGAGCCCGTGACGTTCACCGTCTCGTTCGCGGGCGACTGCACCCTCGGTACCGACGAGGCGTTCAACCCGTCCACGAGCTTCAACGCGCGCTACGACGCCGAAGACGATCCCGCGTACTTCTTCCGCAACGTACATGACATTTTCAGCGCTGACGATCTTACGGTGGTGAATATGGAAGGCACGCTCACCGAGTCAGCGGCGCGCCAGGACAAGACGTTCGCTTTTAAGGGTCCCGCGGATTACGCGCAGGTGCTCGTGGAGGGCGATGTGGAGGCGGCGTCGATGGCGAACAACCACTCGCGCGACTACGGCGAGCAGAGCTACACCGACACGATCGACGCGCTCGAGGCCGCGGGCATCAAGCATTTCGGCTATGACGACATCGCGTACATGGACGTCAAGGGCGTGAAGGTGGCGCTTGTGGGCACCTACGAGCTTGCCGAGCACGAAGGCATCGAGGAGTCGATGGTCGCCAACATCCAGAAAGCGCGCAGTGAGGGCGCGCAGGTGGTGATGGTGTACATCCATTGGGGCATCGAGCGCGAGACGGTTCCCAACGCCACGCAGATGAAGCTCGGACATGCGGCGATCGACGCGGGCGCTGATCTCGTGATCGGCTCGCATCCGCACGTGATTCAGGGCTACGAGGTGTACCAGGGCCGTTACATCGTGTACAGCCTTGGCAACTTCTGCTTCGGCGGCAACTCGAACCCCTCCGACAAGGACTGCATGATCTTTCAGCAGACGTTCACCGTTACGGGCAACGAGGTGGAGCGCAACGACGCGATCAACGTGATCCCGTGCTCGATCTCGTCGTCGAGCTCGTCGAACAACTACCAGCCCACTCCCGCCGAGGGAGACGAGGCCGCCCGCATCAACGCCAAGATCGAGGAGAGCAACGAGGCCATTGCCGCTGCGGCGGCGGAGATGGCGGCGTAGTCGAACGCAAGCGCCGCTGCGGAGGTGGTGGCGTAGCCGAACGCGAGCACGCCACCGCCAAGGTGACGGCGTGGTTAGATGTGCGCGCGCCGTTGCGCTGCGTCGCCGCGAAGGTGGCGGTGTGGCTAGGTGCGCGCCGCTGCACGGCGCCGCAACCTGCGGCGCTGGGGCGGCTTTTCCACTCGCGGGCTCTGCTCACACGATGGTCGAGCCACTGCTTTGCGCGTCGCGCGACACTCTGGCTGTCGCTTAGCGCGTCGCAGGGTGCCTCGGTTGTCGCTTAACGCATCGCGGGCTTTTCGGGGGCATGTCTCGCTGTTTCCGTCGATGCTGTTGCCTTGAGAGCTAACGTGGCTAGCGTTTCGAGTCGCTGCGGGGCTGGTTTGGCAGAAAAATCGAGAAATGCACTGTCGAGAAAAAGCGTTGGCAGTTTTTTGGCGAAATGCACGATTTTTCTCGCGCAGATGCGTCTGAATGGACTTATCGGCGAGGCACTGGAGATAGGGCGATTGCAAAAGGCCTGGTCAGATCAATGAGCATCACTGCGTCGAACGAAAGCGTTGAGCTCGTTGAATGTAAAATCGTGCATTTCGGTATCTTTTCTGCCGCGCAATTTTGAAAAGGGTGCATTTCGCAGATAAAAAGCCATTCTTAAGCATCTAAGCCCTGTTAAGTTCTTCCCGATTGCGTTTGGGCGCGATACGGGCAGGGTCGCGGCTTCGCAACACCTCCCTCGCGCTAAGGCCCAATGCGATCACCCGTGCGAGGAGCCGCGGACGCGGTCTCTTCAGCACGAGCGAGGGCCGCTGATTCCGCGCTCGGTCACCACGAGGCGAACGGGCGCGTCGTGCTCCTCGAGAACTCCCGCTTCCCGCAGGTCCGGAATCAGCTGCGCCTCCCGACACAGCCCGATCGCTGTACCAGGAAAATGAGTGATGAACGCATCGTAGAATCCGCCGCCGTAGCCAATGCGGAATCCCTGCGCATCGAATGCGAGCCCCGGCACAAGGGCGATCGCGGAGGTGCTTGCTGGCGCCGTCGCTGCGGGGTCGATGAGCGTTGCGGGGTCGTCGGGAGGTTCCTCGACACCGAATGCGCTGCGTACGAGGCCATCGAGGCTCGTCACGCGATACCAATCCATCGTACGCGTGCCGCGCACGCAACGGGGAAGCGCCACGGTTTTGCCAGCGCGCCATGCCTCTTCGATGATGCGGTGCGTATCAACCTCGCTGCCGAACGAGAGGTAGGTGAGCACCGTGCTCGCCTGCTGCCAAAAATCCGTTGCGAAGAGGCTGCGGGCGATACCTGCGTCAATGCGCTCGCGTTTCTCGCTCCCCAAATCCCTCCGCGCGTCCTTCATGCGGCGGCGCAGCGCGTCCTTGCGCTCCGCAATGTTTTCTGCGTCAGGGTGGCCTCCATCTGCCAACTCGTGCATCAACTATCTCCTCTTTCTGCGCGACGAAGGGGCGGAGTTTTCGCCGCACGGTTATCTCTCTGACGCGCGGCGTGATGCCGGCCTCACTCCTTTGTCGTCCAGCTACGCTTGTCGCTCACTTCTGTCGCCCAGCATACCGCAGATGTGTTTTTCACGGAAAGACGTACCGCACAGACGCGGCGTGCGAAACGTTCAGATAATAGTGCGCAGCACAAAACCGCACGGGAACGTGCGTCGCAAACAACCTGATGAAAGGGTGGAAATAGGGAAATGGCAGAGTTCATCTACCAGATGTACAAGGCGCGTAAGGCGCACGGCGACAAAGTCATCCTCGACGACGTGACGCTGTCGTTCTACCCGGGCGCGAAGATCGGCGTCGTGGGTCCCAACGGTATGGGCAAGTCCACGCTGCTCAAGGTCATGGCGGGCATCGAAGAGGTGTCGGCGGGCGAGGCGAAGCTCACGCCCGGCTACACCGTGGGCATCCTGCTGCAGGAGCCGCCGCTCGAAGAGGACAAGACGGTGCTCGAGAACGTGCAGCTTGCGTTCGCCGACGTGCTCGCAAAGGTTGAGCGCTTCAACAAGATCGGCGAGGAGATGGCCGAACCCGACGCCGACTTCGATGCGCTCATGGCTGAGATGGGCAAGCTCCAGGATGAGATCGACGCCGTCAACGGCTGGGATCTCGACAGCCAGCTGTCGCAGGCGATGGATGCGCTGCAGCTGCCCGACTCCGACATGCCGGTGAACGTGCTGTCGGGCGGCGAGCGGCGCCGCGTGGCGCTCTGCCGCCTGCTGCTCGAGGCGCCCGATCTGCTGCTGCTCGACGAGCCGACGAACCATCTCGATGCCGAATCAGTGCTCTGGCTCGAGCAGTTCCTCAAGACGTACCCCGGCGCCGTGCTCGCCGTCACACACGATCGCTACTTCCTTGATCACGTGGCCGAGTGGATCTGCGAGGTCGATCGCGGGCAGCTGTTCCCCTACAAGGGTAACTACTCCACGTATCTCGAGACGAAGGCCGCGCGCATCGCCGCGCAGGGCCAGCAGCAGGCGAAGCTCGCCAAGCGCATGGAGCGCGAGCTCGAGTGGGTGCGCTCCTCACCGAAGGCGCGCCAGGCGAAGAGCAAGGCCCGCCTCGAGCGTTACGAGCAGATGGTTGCCGAGGCCGATGCGGCGAAGAAGCTCGACTTCACCGACATCCGCATTCCCGCTGGTCCGCGACTCGGCTCGAAGGTGCTCGTGGCCGATCACATCCACAAGGCGTTCGGCGATCGCGTTCTCATCGACGATCTGTCGTTCGAGCTGCCGCGCGGCGGCATTGTGGGTGTCATAGGCCCGAACGGCGTGGGCAAGTCCACGCTGTTCAAGATGATCATGGGCCTCGAGCAGCTCGACGGCGGCACGCTCGAGATCGGCGAGACGGTGAAGATCTCGTACGTCGATCAGAATCGCGAGGGCATCGACCCCGATAAGCGCCTGTGGGAAGTCGTCTCGGGCGGCACCGACTACATGATGGTGGGCGACACCGAGGTGCCGAGTCGTGCCTATGTGGCAGCGTTTGGCTTTAAGGGCTCCGACCAGCAGAAGCCGGCGGGCGTGTTGTCGGGCGGCGAGCGCAACCGTCTTAACCTCGCGCTCACGCTCAAACAGGGCGGCAACCTGCTGCTGCTTGACGAGCCGACGAACGACCTCGACGTCGAGACGCTCTCCTCGCTTGAGGCGGCGCTGCTCGACTTCCCAGGTTGTTCGGTGGTGATCAGCCACGACCGTATGTTCCTCGACCGCGTGGCCACGCACATCCTCGCGTGGGAAGGCACCGACGAGAACCCCGGCAACTGGTACTGGTTCGAAGGCAACTTCGAGGCCTATCAGGCCAACCGCGAGGAGCGTCTCGGCAAGGAGGCTGCCAAGCCGCATCGTCTCCATCGCAAGCTGACGCGCGATTAGCGCAGCGAAACGGAGCGGGCTGGGCGGGCTCGAACGGCTCGCGCTCGCTTGCCGCCCGCCCGTCGCGCGGTTTCATGAGGCGCCCATGGCGCGCCCCGTGCGCCCCGCAACACGCTGCAGCGTGCGAAAAAAGAAGCGGCTCCACCTTGGCGTGGAGCCGCATTGCTGTTCGGACGGCCCGCGAAGTGTTCCGCGGGCCGTCCGCTCTTCTGTCGTCTGTCTGATCGCGGCGGCGTCCCGTATGGCGGTCAGCTGTTTGAGGGCGCGTGCTTTCGGCAGCGAATCAGGCAGTACAGCGCTCCTCCGAGCAGGTAGGCTAGCAGATCGAGCGGATCGCCGATGCTGCCAGGCACGAACAGGGGAGCGGCGTATTCCCAGAACAGCGCGCAGCAGAGGATGAGTGCGAGCGCGGGGGCGGCGCGTCTGATCATGCGGTCGGGCTTGACGAGCGCGAAGAGCAGATTGACGTACGCGAGGAAGGCGACGCCGCCGAGGAAGTCGTTGAAGTGGTTTTTCAGAAGAAGTGCGATCGCTGCCGCGGCGCCCGGTTCGATCCCGGAACCTGCCGCGTGGCCGAGCAGCAGCGGCTTGGCCACAAGCTCGTTGAGGGCGTAGACCCCCAGCGAGACAGCGAGAACGAGGGCGTCGGCGCGCCCGTACGTCCTTAGCCGCAGAAGGCAAACATAAATAGGCCGAGGCAAATGCCGCACGCGATGATCATGATCCACGCGCATCCGCCTCTTTCTTTTCCGGACATGGCGATCCTTTCAGGATGGTCCCAGCAAACAGCTCGATTATACAGGAGACAGCGTACGCGCGTTCCTATCCCTATTCGTGATTGTCGTCGGAGGGGTCGGAGGATGGCGAGGAGCTGCCCGATGTAGTCGGTGTCTGCGCGCCGCGCCCTTCCTTTCCTTTGCCGAGTGATCCGAGGAGGGTGCTGGCGGATTTGGTCTTCTCCACGGCGAAGTGTCCGAGCCCTCGGGTCGCTCCAACGAGCGCGGTGCCTGCGGCAGCGGCACCTTCCGCAGCTTTCGAAGCGGCTTCCTTGGTGGTGTTTGCCACCGATTCGAGATTGATGGACTCGCTTTTCTCCTCAGGGACGTCGGCTACTCCCGAAACGGGAAGGCTGCGCAGATACTGGCGAAGGTGCTCCGCGCCTGGCTTGAACGAAGCATAAGTAAGCCCGCCCGATATCGCTCCGCCGATGACGGGGACGGCTTTCCCCACGGCTTTGGAGAAAACGTCTTTCGTGAGTTTGACGCCGATGACGCGAAGGACGTTTTTCATGGGCGTGTAGAAGAAGGTCTTCGTGAGCGCTTGGCGCTGGATCGTCCTGACGACGCTCTGCTGTGCGACGTCGGCTGCGAACTTGGAGATGCTTCCCGCCACGCCGCCAACGCCCAGCATGATGCCCATGAGTGCAACGAGCTGCATGACTGTCTCGTCGTCCACTTCGTCATCGTCGTTCAGGAACGACTGCCAACCGTACACGTACGCGAGTTTTTGCTCGATGCGCATGACGTGCGCGAAGTATTGCGCAAGGTCGGCGGGAACGGTGGCTGCGAGTGCGGCACCTCCGGGAACGCCAGAGAGAAAGGACAGCCCCGCGCACTTTTTCGTTTCGAGGTCGATGGCGCCTCGGGCGATCTTGTCGAGCACGGCTGCGGGCACACCCGCTGCCGCGGGGGTAGTCAGCAGTGCCTGCTCGATGTTCGCATCGGGGCAGTGCTTCTTTAACTCGGTGCGAAGGAAGACGTCGCGATCGATTTTCACAACGCTGAGCGCTGCGGCGCGCCTGATGATTTTGCCGGCGAGTTCCTCGGCTGCTTTGTCGCTCTGCGCCTCGCATTCCTCGCTTTGGGAAGAAAGGGGTTCCGCGACGGCATCTTCCGTCTGCTCGAGATCGGTGTTTTCGCTGTTCGTGCTATCCATGCGACGATCCTCTGGCTCGATGGGTGATCTCGTTGCCGTTGGCGTGCTTTTTCTTTCTGCGCCTGTGCTCTAGCTCCAAGAAAGGAAGGCACTGTTGAGCACGAAGAAGAGCACCGCGACAAGGACGACGATTCCGGCGATGATCGCGATGGCTTTATTCTTTTCCTTCATGCGTTACTGCCCTTCGTTCTCGTTCGTCGGTTCCTCTTGGTTCTGCCAATTGAATTCGACGGTGTAGCTGTCTCCCAGTGCGCCGATGAACATGGCTCGAATGTTCGCCTCCGCGTTCGCTCTGGCTTCGTCCAGTAGTCCGCCGGCGATTGCGCTCTCCTCGCTTTGCGCGATACAGTCGCGCTGGAAGGCATCGACGTCTTCGATATGGATGGGGTTCAGCAGATTGTTGTTCTCTTCGAGGACGCCCGACTTGTTCATATCAGGCGTGTTGGAAATGATGTAAGGGTCGGAGAGCTTGATCGTGAGAACCGTGCCATTCATTTCGATCTCGGCGTTTTCCAGGTTGACACCGGCTTTTATCGTTCCAGCGTAGCGATACCAGAAGCTGTTGATCGTGAAGGGAATCTCAATGAAGTCGAACAGCTTGTTGGAGTCGGTTGACTTCTCTACGATCTGGTATTGCTGCGAAACGCTGACGAGTTCGTTTTGGTTTACCATCCGCTCGAATATGACCGAAACGCTTTCGGAGGGATCGATCTCGGGATCTTCGGGATTGTGGTTTTGCAGAAAGAGAAGGCCGCCGACGCCGATGATAAGGCCGATTACGATGCTGATCACAATCATGCAGAGCCCTGTCGGGATGAAGGCGATTTTCTTCTGCAAGAGCTTCACAGTCTCGTCTCCTTAGGCGTATTCGTATCCAAACATGCTCTCTATAAAGAGCCATTGTTCATGATAGCAAACATACACTGAGCGGATGGACAACGAGCGCGAAAAGAGAAGCTTGGGCGCCTCCGTGAGGGCTGTGCGCGAACGGCGCGGCATATCCCAGCGTCAGCTTGCCCTCATGACGGGCACGAGCCGCTCGTATCTGTGGAAGATCGAAACGGGCACCGCCGACGTGGGTATCGACGTGCTCTGCCGCATCGCCCGCGCTCTCGACGTCGCCGTGGGGGATCTCATCGACTTCTAGCGTTTGCCGCGCTGCTCGTTTTCTTCTCCTCCTTGCGCCTCGCGCATGATTCCTCGTGCTTGCACATTCTACCGTCGAGCTCCATTGCCCGCGACGAACACGATAACGGCTCGGCGTTTCGCTATCCTCAGTTGGCAACTGAATTTATCGCGGTGCCTCTTGTGCGCCAGCAGCGCGCTGGGTCGCCTTTCTCGCCGCACGCCTCGCGCCGTACCAGCACTCGCGTCCCGCGCACCGCGCCCTCGATTCAGCTCCCAACTGATTTTTTCGCCCAGCTGTTGCAGTAGTCTTACGGCGTGCGGCTGCGGACCTGATCCAACGTGATGCGCTCAAGCTCCCGCTCGAACAGGATCTTCGCGTCGATCCATTGCTGCCGCATGATGTGCTACCGTTTCGTCTCACGAAGTTCCCAAGGAGGTCGGCCATGGCGGAAGAATGCTTGACGGAGGATCTGCTCGCCCGTTTGCTTGCGGCGAACAGCCCGAAGGATTACCTCGATCAGGAGGACATCGCCGACCGAAAGCTTTCCGACTACCTGTTCGAGCTGCTCGACGAGAAGGACGTCAAGCGGGCGGACGTCGTGCGCGCATCGGGGCTGCACCCGACGGTGGTGTACGACATCTTTGCCGGCAAGAGTCTACCCGGCCGCGACAATGCCATCATGCTGGCATTCGGCCTCCAATGCACGCTCATCGAGACCCAGCGCCTTCTGCGGCTCGCCGGCGTCTCCGAGCTGTGGCCGAAGGTCCGCCGCGACGCCGTCATCCTTTGGTGCGTCGACCACGGTATGACGCGCGAGCAGTGCGACGATCAGCTTTGGGACCTCGGCGAGAAAACCTTGTTCAAGACGAGCCGTTTGCGATAATGGAGCAAAGCGTTCGAGAACGGGGTTTGCTGGACAATGTCTGACAGGGGAACAGGTGGGTTGAACGAATCCCAGGTCATGCATGCTATGAGCATCGATGACGCGTATCGCGTCGAGCAGGTGCTCGCGCGCAGCGCCTGCGGAGTCACCGAGCTCGTGACCATCGACGGCACCGGCCCCTTCGTACGCAAGAAAATCGATCGTGATCAGGCTCGCCGCAGCGTCTGGGCGATTGTCGCCGATTGCCGGTGCCGATTCCTTCCCCAGGTGCGCGCTACCTACGAGATGCCCGAGTGGTTCGTCGTGGTATACGACTTCGTGCCCGGAGAGACGCTCGAGCACCGCGTTGCCCGCACGGGTGCGCTTCCTGCCAACGAGGCGGTGCGCATGGTGCGGAACGTGTGCGTCGCCGTGGGTGAGTTGCATGCTCACGGCGTCATCCATCGCGACCTGTCGCCCGCCAACATCGTGCTCTCATCCGACGGCGCCCATGTGATCGACCTGGGGATCGCGCGCACCCTCGCAGACCGATCGCCCGGTGTCTCGACGCCGTACGGCACGATGGGGTTCGCATCCCCCGAGCAGTACGGCTTCGACGGCATCAAGACCGACGTGCGCTCCGACGTGTACTCGATCGGCCGCCTGCTTGATTTTGCGCTGACGGGCGTTCGCTCCGAGGATACGCGCCACGCGGCGCTGCTGCACGATGCGCGCGTGGTGCCCCTGCATCTGCGCGAGATCATCGAGCGCGCTTGCGCCTTCGAGCCGAGCGCGCGCTACCAGACGGTCGCCCAGCTCGGCGCGGCGGTGGATGCGGAGGTTGCAGATGTCAAGCCGCTGCAGGGAGATGCGATGCAGCAGGATGTCAAGGTTGGCGTCATGCCACCTGTCCAATCGTCTCAATCGGGGGCTGCGTCGGCGACAGTTTCGCCGGCGTATTCGAGTCAGAACAAGGGCTTCTCTCGATTCGCGCGCATCATGCTCGTGGTCTGCGCAACCGCCGTTACGTTGGTCACTGCATTCGGGGCATTAGTTCACCTTGCCGGAGGCAGTCTTTCCTCTTTCACTTTGCTGGGCCTGATATCTGCGATTTCGGAAGAAGGTCGTGATGGCGCAAGCTCTGCTGCTGACCCAAATAATGCCATCGTGTCGTCGGCGTCTTCCGCAAAGTCTCACGAAGCCGGCCAGGCTGCCAAGGCGGAAGCTCCTGTTGATGAGGCGTTCGCCGCTCTCGAAGTAGCGGAATCGGGATGGTTCGTTAAAGAGAGCGGCTATATCTACTATGCGTTTGCACTGCACAACTCGTCTACGGAGTATTACGTGGATCTTCCTGGGGTCATTATTACGGGCCGCGCGGAAGACGGATCGATCGTGTTCACGGAGACTCAGGTTCTGTCGGGGGTTACGCCAGGTGAGACGATATATTACGGATTCTCTGCGGGAAACGGCACACCGCCAGCTTCGGTTGAGTTTGCGGTCGATCGACCGCAAGAGTGGGCGGTCGATCGTTTTTCGGGTGATGCGCCCGTGTTCTCGACTACTTCGGTGAATGCGGTGCCAGACGGCATAGGGGGCGTTGACTTCACCGGAGAAGTAAGAAGCGAGTCGGGCGACGATGATGCCTCAAGGACGATGGCTGCCGTGTCGGTCATTCTCCGAAACGAGTCAGGTGCTATGTTGGCAGGCGCTACGACTTTTGTGAGCAAGCCCGTCGAGGGCGAGGCGGTGCCTTTTTCCGTAAACATGTATGATCCCCCTGAGTATGCGACAGTTGAGGCGCATGTTCAGCATTGGTAGCCCTGAGTTCGAAATAGCTTGCTTGTGAATTCAGGCGCGGAAGACCTTCAGCGGCAAAACCTCGATACATATTCGTCCGTCGATCTATCTTTGCGGTAGTTGTGGTACGTCCCGTCATCCTTCGCCTGTTAAAATAAGTTGTACGTATAATGTTGTACATTTTTGAGAAAGGCTGCAGCTCATGAGCGACGCGATGGTGACGGGACGCATGCCCGCTGAAAAGAAGCAGCAGGTCGGTCGCATTTTGAAGCGTAACGGCATGAGTGCGTCCCAAGCGATCAACCTGCTCTACGACCGCATCATCGAAGAGGGCGGGGTCGGCTTTTTCGCGGGGTCCCGCAGCGCTCCCGACGCTTCCGCTTGGAAGAGCGCTGCCGAATTCGTTGATTCCCTCGTTGTCAAGCAAACGACACGCTTCGACAGCATGAGCCGCGCTGAAATCAAAGCCGATCGGCTGCGCAGCCAGGGGCTGATGTAGCCATGGCGCGTCTCAGATTTCTCCTCGATACCAACATCGTTGTTGACTATCTGAGTATGCGGGATCCTTTCTACGCGAAGGCGCGCCTGCTTATGCTGCTCGGCAGAATGGGGGAATGCGAGCTGTGGATGTCCGCTTCCCAGATAACCGACCTGGTTTATATTCTCTCGGATGGTGGGAAGCCTTCGCTTGTCCCGTCGGTTCTTGAGCGGTTGCGCGGTTTGAGGACGTTTATCGAGGTATACGCCGCAGGCGCGCGAGAGGTCGACGGCATGTTGGCGAGCGGGTGGCGCGACCCTGAGGATGCTTTGCTGTTCGAGAGCGCTCTTGCGCTCAAGGCCGATGTCATCGTTTCGCGCAACAAACGCGATTTAGAGAGCTCGCTTGTGAGTGTGATGGATTGCGACGAGGTGTTCGATCGGCTGCGCGATGAGCACGGGCTCGACTACGCCGGAGTTCCGCTCTAGCACGCGGGATGCGTTTCTGCGCCTGTTGGGGTAAAGTGGAGCGCGTACCTGTTGTGTCGGTCGTGAACGGAGCTAAGTCGTATGAGCAAAAAGCCGAACAAAGGCAAGCAGAAGAGCCATCCGCCGCAAAAGGTGGGCATCCCCTGGGTGGCGATCGTCATGGCGCTCATTCTCTGCGCCGCCTTTGCGTTCGTGAACTTCGTTCTGATTCCGGGAATGGGGTAGGGTCCCCTCTGAACAGGCGAGATGGGCGCCGTCGTGCTCGAAGGGGCACGGCGGCGTTTTGCTTTGCGGGCGCGCTGCCCGAAATGATCGTCGCCGAGCGCATGGCGCTCGCGCCGCACGCGGCTGTTTTGGCCGCGGTGGCGGTGCTCCCTGCCCGCATCGCGAGGTCTGTGGGCGACGGTATAATGCCGAAAAACGGTGGGGAAGTTGCAAGGAGGCGGTGTTGGGCGAGATCTCGCTCGTGCTGTTCGTGCCGGCCGCGCCAGCAGGCGGCGTGGTCTGTCTGATTATGCTGGCTGCGCTGGCGCTTGCGGGCTTCTTCGCTGCGCGCTTCGCCTTCTGCGCGATGCGCTTGACGGATAGGATGTGATAGCCGTGGCGATGCTTATCGGAAAGAGACGCAGCATTGCGAAGCTGGCGGTGGGCGCTGCTGCTGGAGCGGCGGCTGCGCTGGGGGCGCGCGCGGCGTGGCGTGCGTGGCGGCGGTTCGACCTGCACGTGTTCCCGCGTACCATGTTCGGGCGTGTGCTCGTGTATACCGTGAGGGATGCGGCGGGAGATCCCGTTCGCGTGCTCAACGTGGGCGGCGGCTATCAGTCTGCGACATACCTCGGCGATCGGTGGGCCGAGCCCGCGCTCGCGTATTACCGCGCATTCGACCACATGTTCGAGGTCGAGGGCAGCGGCTCCGGGGGCGCGGACGGCGCTGCCGCGACAGGCGGCTTCCGCATCCGTCGCGTGCTCATGCTCGGGGGCGGAGGCTGTTCCTATCCCAGGCATCTGTTCGCCGCACGCGGCGGTGTGAGCATCGACGTGGTGGAACGCGACCCTGCCATCGCGGCGATCGCGCGCCGTCTTTTCTTCGTCGATCGTCTCGAGCGTCTGCTCGCCGAACGCGGCGAACAGGATCGGTTTCACCTGATCATCGACGATGCGCTTGCGTACCTGCGCGCCTGTGCGCGCTCCTACGACGCGATCATCAACGACGTGTACGTCGGTACGGCGGCGGTGCCGGGGCTCAACGGTGCCGAGGCGGCGCGTCTCGCGAAAAGCCGCCTTGTGCCAGGTGGCCTCTATCTCTCGAACGCCGTTGCCGAGCCGTCGGAGGAGGGCTACGCTGCGCTGCTCGGCTATACGCGCGAGCTTGGTGCGGTGTTCGCGCGCGTGCACGTGATCGCCGCGAACGATAGCGACTTCGGCGGCGAGGACAACTACCTCGTGATCGCCACCGACGGCGACTACGCCTTCTCTGACGTCATACCCTTTGCAGAATGAGATAGCGGTTGAGGTCGCCCCGCTTGCCGTCGGCTGAGAAGCGCGCCGTCTCGCGCACGTCGGGAGCCTCCGCCATGGCGTCTCGCACGAGCGCGTCGATCTCGCGCTCCTCGAAGTGGTGGCAGAAGCGGTAGACGCCACGTTCGTGCTGCCAGCCGAGGAGGTAGTCGCCCGTTTCGAAGGGCGGCAGGCCATGCGCGGCGCGACCCTCGGCGGTTGCGGTGCGCGCCTTCGCGAGCAGCTTCTCGCTGCGTGCGAACTGCCAGAACGACACGGCGACGAAGCCGCCTGGCCTTGCATGTCGCACGAGTGCGCGAAGCGCACGGGTGCGTTGGGCTGGCAGCGGCAAGTGGTGCATGAAGCCGAACGCGACGGCGAGATCGCACGGCGGCGCGTCGATGCCCGCGTCAAGCGCGGCGGGGTCGTCGTCGAGCAGCGCTTCGGCGAGGTCGACCAGGCGCGCGTCAACGTGCGCGCTCCGCACGAACGCGGCGGCCGGCAGATCGCCTCGCGCTCCGGCTTTTCGCCGCGCACCATCCGCGCCCCCGACGAGCGGGGCGCAGTTGTCAACCGCCCACGCGCGCAACAGCCTCCCGCTGGTGTTCGCCGCGGTGCGCTTGTCGTGCGCCGCAGCTTCGCTGCTCGCGGCAGCGCGGCCCGCGCTGCCAGCACGCGCTTCGCTTTCCGCCCCGCTGTTCGCGAGCCTTCCGATGAGGAACCGCTCGAAGCGCAGGTTGCCGCATCCGAGGTCGAGCACGCGCATTCCCGGACGTATCGCGTCCGCCGTCTCCTTGGTCACGCGCTCCCAACCCTGCCAGGCGTGTTGGCGCGTCTCGGAGAACGAGGAGCTCACGCGCGCGTAGAAGTCGCTCGTGAGAGTGCTCAACGTGCGGGCGGTTGCGGTGTCCATGGTCTCCTCGGTTGCCGTGGGTCGGCGTGTCGGCGGCAGGTGCGTTCTTGCCAGTATAATATCGCCCCATGGAAGTCACACTGCTCGACATAATCGCCGCGCTCAAGGCGGGGGAGCGCCCCGACGCCGCCTGGCTCGACAAGCTCGTGCGCCGCCGCAGTCGCGAGACCCACGACGCCACACGGCGCATCGCCAAGAAGCGTCTGCTGCCGTACTACCTCAAGGTGAAGGCCGAAGACCCGCAACGCTGGGCGAGCTGGGGCGTCGACGAGGCGACGGAGCGGGCGCTCGTGGCGCTTCTGCAGGCGAAGCCGCGGCGCACGGCATCGGGCGTGGCGACGATCACGGTCATTACGAAGCCGTGGCCCTGCTCGAGCAACTGCGTGTACTGCCCCAACGACGTGCGCATGCCGAAGAGCTATCTGCACGACGAACCCGCCTGCCAGCGCGCCGAGCGACTCTTCTTCGATCCGTATCTGCAGGTGGCGTCGCGTCTGCGCGCGCTCACCGCCATGGGGCACGTGACCGACAAGGTGGAGCTCATCGTGCTCGGCGGCACGTGGAGCGACTATCCCGAGGAGTACCAGACCTGGTTCATGCGCGAGCTGTTTCGCGCGCTCAACGAGGCGGGCGACGCGAAGCCGGCGCCGCCTGCGACGAGTGCCACCGTGCCCGTCGACGAGTCCGGCTGCACGGCAGCCCCCGCTGGCGCGGCCGGACCGGCCGCTGCTTCCGAACCCGAGCCCGCCTCCGCCCCCGATTCCGCCGACATGGGCCGCACCTGGGACGAGCGCGTGCGCTTCTACGAGCGCTGCGGCATCGCGTGCGACCCCGCCGCGCTCGAGCGGGCGGCGGCGCCCCTTCAGCGCGCGGTGAACGAGGGCGCCTGCACGTACAACCAGGCGATCGAGCGCTTCTACCGCCGCGGCGCGTGGCGGGCGGCGGCGCAGCGCCAGCGCGCGAGCTTCGCCGATCTTGAGCGCGAGCAGCGCACCAACGAAAGCGCGGCGCACCGGGTGGTGGGGCTCGTGATCGAGACGCGCCCCGATCTCGTCGACCCCGCCAGCCTGCTGCTCATGCGGCGCTTCGGCTGCACGAAGATCCAGATGGGCATTCAGAGCCTCGACGACGGCATCCTGCGTCTCAACGAGCGCCACGCGACGGTCGACCTGATCGCCGAGGCGTTCCGCTGGCTGCGGCTGTTCGGCTTCAAGATCCACGTGCACTTCATGGTGAACCTCCCCGGCTCGACGCCCGCGCGCGATGAGGCCGATTACTTGCGGCTCGTCACCGATGAGCGGTTCTGTCCCGACGAGGTCAAGCTCTACCCGTGCTGTCTTGTGGAGAGCGCGCGCCTCATGGGGCTGCATGCGCGCGGTGAGTGGACGCCCTACGCGGAAGACGCGCTCGTCGGCGTGTTGAAGTCCGACGTGCTCGCCTCGCCGCCCTATCTGCGCATCTCGCGCATGATTCGCGACATCTCCTCGACCGACATCGTTGCGGGCAACAAGAAGACGAACCTGCGCCAGATGGTGGAGGCGGAACTCGAGCGTGCGAAAGCTCCCGTGCGCGAGATCCGCCATCGCGAGATCGTCTCGATGCACGTTGATCCCGCGGTGCTCACGCTCGAATGCGTGGACTACCGCACCTCTGTCGGCGAGGAGCACTTCCTCCAATGGGTCACGCTCGACGGCCGCATCGCCGGCTTTCTGCGGCTGCTGCTGCCCTCGGCGGAGGCGGTGTGCGCGCTCGGCGATGCGTTTGCCGCACGGCCCGATGCCGCCGCCTGCACCGCGCTTGCGCCGCTGCGCCCCGGCGAGGCGATGATCCGCGAGGTGCACGTCTACGGCGCCGCCACCAAGCTTCACGAGGCGGGGGCGGGCGCGCAGCATCTCGGCCTCGG
>ERZ1034952.1825-NODE-1825-length-16618-cov-21.052829_pt1 | contig 16618 bp, 7 predicted proteins | sample MGYA00520625_ERZ1034952 | MGnify/ENA primary metagenome ERZ1034952 (study PRJEB33766, sample SAMN09781773) | gut metagenome | biome: gut microbiome | host: Homo sapiens | place: Madagascar | study: EMG produced TPA metagenomics assembly of the PRJNA485056 data... | reverse complement strand
CCAAACTAATGTTTGCATTAGACGAGCGCATTGCAACCCAAAACAAAATCATTGAGGATTTGAAGAAATTAAAGTCTGCAATTAGTAAACTTTTGTTCACGCGAAAGGATTTGTTAGAAACAACTATACGTTTAGCGGATATTGCAACATTGAAAAATGGTTATGCATTCCAAAGTAGCAAGTATAATATACTGGGGAAGTGGAAGATAATTACAATCGCAAATGTGTCTGGCGGGCGATATATAAACGAAGAAGATTGCAATTGCATGATTAACTTGCCGAATGACATACAAGACCATCAAGTATTAAAAGAAGGAGATATTTTAATATCTCTCACGGGTAATGTTGGGCGTGTTTCTCTTTGTAAGAGTGGCGCCTATTTACTCAACCAGCGAGTAGGCTTGTTACAAATTGAAGGAAATATAGACAAAGAGTTTCTATATCAAGTTCTCTCTTCTCGTAGATTCGAGAATAGTATGGTTGCTTGTGGTCAAGGTGCAGCCCAAATGAATATAGGCAAAGGGGATGTAGAAAACTTTGTATTACCATACTCCTCAAATGCCAATAATATTCATTTGGTTGCAAGAATACTACACTCATATGATGAATGCATCATTAATGAGCTACGAGAACTAACACTGCTAACCATGCAGAAGCAATATTTTCTTGCCCAGATGTTCATATAAACATCTGTGACAAGAAATAGTTCTTTTGCCGATGTAGCTGTTCAAGTACAGATAACTCATTGTCGATTTTCGCATCAACTCCTTGCAGTGTTGATGCAATTTCTATATTGTGTCTATATCCGTAAGTAGGAATCATTATTCCGCGAACAATATCTGCGTTAATATTGCTTTGTGTACCAGTTTCAAGGTACTTGTGGATGTGTCGATACTTAAAATATGACAAGTAATAGTACAGATAATCCAACAAGTTTTTTTCTTTTAGTTGCATTGCAAACATTGCCTGACTTGTAGCAAGAGGCATTTCATTTATCGTTACCAAGCCAACTGATGCATACATTGACATAATCAAACTATACTTTGGAACTACCCATGCCGAAGAGTTTGCTAATCCGCTTTGGCTCAAATAATTTTCTGTGCATCGGACATACTTACCTTGTTTTGTTATATCGTTAATACTTAAGAATGGTATTTCTCCATTATAGTATTCTTTATTTGTGGAAGTCGGAGTACCACCTGCCTTGCCTTTTGAAAACAAAGTATCTAATCGATTCCATCCATTAGGCATTTGAGCAAATAACAATTTACTAATTGCAGACCTACAAGCCACAAAATCCTTAATCAATGGAATTAGAAACGATGTGTATGGGAAACTTAGAAAAAGTGTCGGGTTTAATGCGATGATTAGCGATGTCCTCAGCTATGAGCAACCACAACCATATATTGTTGAAAATACAGAATATACAGCAGAAGGGATTCCGGTATTAACTGCAAACAAAGCCTTTGTTTTGGGCTATACATCAGAAACTAACGGAATATACGACAAGGGCGATTGTATAATATTTGATGATTTTACTCTTGATTGCAAATATGTTGATTTCCCTTATAAGATTAAATCATCTGCCATCAAAATTCTAACGGCAAAGAATAAGGAACTCTTACGTTATACGTTTGAGTTTTTGAAGTATCTTGATTTGTCAACAGAGGAACATAAAAGACATTATATTGCAGAGATACAAAATCAAGAATTTATTTTGCCAACTGAACAAATTGTTAAAACAATAGCCCACATATTTTCGACATTATCAGTACGAATGGTAACAGCTGTAAAGCAGAGAGGCGTATTTGAAAAACAGAAGCAGTATCTGCTTCGCCAAATGTTCATATGAAAATCTGGCGAAGCAAGTATTGCTTTTCTTTCTCGTACAATGTTTTTTGTTTATTCGCTAACTCTAATCGTAAATTCAGTACAGATATGGTACGTCCGATTTTTTGTTGTTGGTCAAATGAAGGTATTTTGAATACAAGTTGCTCGAATTCTTCCATGTTTAGATTTCTTCTTACGACACTTGCACCTTGCTCGGAAACCAACATATAATTGTATAAAGCACGATGCGTCTTTAGCGTAGCAGCTATATATTCTTTATCGAAACCTTCTGCAATGGAAAATATTTTATAAGATGGTGATACAATTCCGACATCAAACTTGCCATTATAATTGATATTACCCATCCATAAATTTTGAGGACTAAGCACAACATCATGAAGACGAATAATCTTATATCCGACATTGTTTTCACTTGCTATGTCTTTAGAGAAATATTCTCGTTGTGAGAAAATGCCCTTTACTGTAGAACTTAAAACTTCATGTTGATTATTCTCTTTTGTTCTTTCAGAGCGTTCAATTAGAATCTCTCCAAGAAGAACAGAATTTCCATTATTTGCATAAAGCAACTGGTTACTAATTCCATTGATTAGGGACTGCAACTTGTCAATGATTTTGTTTTGAGTGGCGATACGCTCATCAAGAAGAGATAATAGTTTCGCTATTTTACTTTCTTCCTCGATAGATGTTGTGTAAATTGGAAATGAGGAATATTCTTGTGAATTTATGCCTGGTTGTCCAGAACGTGCTGACATAATAGACACCCATCTCCAATATCGATGGGTGTGTAATTGAGAGAATACAAAATAAGGGTCATGTGTCGTCACATTCGCTCTAATCAAGAAACCTGCATAATACAATTTCCCATCTGATTTTTTATACAAATAAGATTTGCCAGTACTCGCTCCTGTTCTTGCCAACAATATATCACGATTATTCACAAGATAGTTATCTGTTAAAACACCATCTGGAGAAACGATGTCCTTATCTGTATAGGTGGATGATGCTTCGTCTATATCCGTGATACGAATATATTTGTTTACACCATCATAGTTTTTTGCAGCAGCGTTCATGCCATAGTCAAAACCTGTTGCAATATCACCAAACTTTGTTTTTTTCCACTCCCCCTGAAACTCAGGGAATCTGAGATTTGGGACATCAGAGACCTATTTTCTCTAATTATATATGTACACCTTCTAAATTAAGGATTACAATGACAACAAAAACAATTAGAGAAATTGCGTTGGCTTGGAAAATTGACAAGCAACGCTACGTTAAGCAGTCTACATACGCTGCTTATGTGTTAGTTTTGGAGAACCACATTCTGCCATCATTTGGCGATTGTGAGGCTCTGAGTGAGAAACTTGTGCAGGAGTTCGTTCTGCAGAAACTCAATGGCGGTCTCAGCATCAAAACGGTGAAGGATATCCTGATTGTCCTGAAAATGGTGATGAAGTTCGGAGTAAAGAACGAATGGACGAACTATTGCGAGTGGGACATCAAGTACCCCACGACAGAGACCAACAAGGATATTGAGGTGCTGACGGTGGCACACCATAAAAAGATCCTCGATTTCATCAAACAGCACTTCACATTCCGCAACCTTGGTATCTATATCAGTCTGACCACAGGTTTGCGTATCGGAGAGATTTGTGGTTTGAAATGGTCGGACATCAATACCGATAATGGTACTATCACCGTGAACCGCACCATTGAACGCATCTACATTGTGGAGGGCGAACGCAAGTACACAGAGTTGGTCATCAACACACCCAAGACCAAGAACTCATGCCGTGAGATACCGATGAACAAGGAACTGCTGGCGATGGTGAAACCACTGAAAAAGGTGGTAAACACAGACTTCTATGTACTAACCAACGAGGAGAAACCGACAGAGCCACGCACCTACCGCAACTACTATCATCGACTGATGAAACGCCTTGACATTCCTCGGTTGAAATACCACGGACTGCGCCACAGCTTTGCGACACGCTGCATTGAAAGCAACTGCGACTACAAGACAGTAAGCGTACTACTCGGTCATGCCAACATCACAACAACCCTTAATCTCTATGTTCACCCAAACATGGAGCAGAAGAAAAAGTGCATCACCAAGATGTTCAAGTCTTTGGGAAAATAAGACATTATACCTATATGAGCAAGAGAGTATGTAATAAACACACACTCTCTTGCATTATTATCTACTACGGAATTTTCTTTTTACAAAACACACCTCACTCGGGCAGTGCCGTAACAATCACCACACGATTATGCTCGTTCTTCTCATACGGCTGCGCATTGCAGCCGATACCTTGGGCATCGATGCGTGAGGGAGCGATGCCGTAACGCTCTATGAGGATATTACGCACGCTGTCGGTGCGGCGAATAGATAGCATCAGATTTGTTCGTGCCTTGCCTGTGGCTTTGTCGGCATAACCGTCCAAACGGATGCGGGCAGAAGGGTGCTGCTTGAGATATTCGACGATGTTCTCAAACACTATCTCCTGCTTCTTCGCCGGCTTGGCAGAAGCGTAAGCAAAGCTAATAGAGGCAAGACGGAACGCTTCCTGCTTCTTCACCACCGGTTTCTCCACGATGCGGTCCTTAAAGACGGGACGCTCCACTACCCTCTCCACCATATACACCGTGTCGACCACGGTTTCACGACGATGCTTCTTACTGCGCTCCTTCCTGACGTATGGCTTTGAGGCGTTGAAGCGATAGGTCAGTCCGAGCGTTGCACCGAGCGTCGGCTCGTACTTTCTGCCCGTGATGCGACCGTCGAAATGGTCGGGCATGAGAGCCGAACCAATCTCAAGGTTGACATCCATACCCTTCATCACGCTGTACTTGGCAGCGACAGAGAAGTTAGCTGTGAGCGAGTTGGTGTTCGCCGTGCCGCGATAGGCGAAGGCGTGAGCGTAGCCAAATCCTACAGCAGGAAGCACGTCAAACCTGCCCTGACTGCGGAAGAGCAGACGCGAGAGGCTCACCATGAAGTCGGCATGAGCGTTGACGTAACGCAGATAATGACGATAGGTGCCGTCAGGGCGGACCGTCACATTATCTATTACAGGGTCGTGAGGACCATATACAGAACCGTCGGTCTGAGGGTCACGCAGATAGAGTCCTTCCGATGTGGACATACCGTTAAGCGCATAGCCTCCAACCTGCAGACGAAGGGCATAAGCCGGAGTGATCCACTTGCCCACGCCAATAGTGTATGACGGAGTGAGGCGCTTGCCGAAATCCAGCTTGCTGGCATCGCTCGAGAAGATAGTCTGCACACCTCCGCCTGCCTCAACAAACCATCCGTTCTGTGCTGATGCCGGGAGCACAGATATGCACCCCAGCACCAAGCTTATTATAGTTTTCTTATTCATATATACAGACAGTTTTTAGCTTATTCGACAATGAGGAAAGTAGGTCTGCCGGGCTCGCTGACTGTGCCATAGCTTGCGCCACTGGCAAAGGTGAACACCGAGGGAGCCTGATAGAGATACTTGTTGCGTGTTGAGTAATACTTCAGTGTCACAGGTTCCTCCGCTCCCATGCTGCCGTTTATCTCCATGCGGAAGACATACTCGCCGTTCTCCGCCTGTTCTGCTTTTGCCATGCCGCGACACTCAGTGCCAACGAAGGCTGCCATCACGTCGTCCGCCGTTGCCTGACGGACGATGTTCTGAGGCAATGCCACGCAAGCCGTCATCTTGAGAGGATGCTTGCCTTCGACAACGAGAGGTACAGTGAGCGGCTGCTCGGGCGATGCTTCCACCTTGCCGTCGGCGAAGGCGAGACATGCAGGTGCCGTGAACACGTAGTTGTTGCGATGGCTGTAATAGCGTATGTCCACAGCCGCTGACTGTGAGCTGACACCATTCACCACCATCTTATATACGGGTCTGCCGTCCTGCTCGCCCACTACTTCGCCCATGCCGGCGCAGACATTGCCTATGAACGCCGCCAGCTTGTCGCCGCTCTTGTCGGCATAGCTGCCTGTAACGGCGTCAAGGGTGAGGTAAGCGGTCATGCTGCCTTGCGGCACGAAGCTGAGAGTCTGCGGCTGTTCCTCAGAACCAACCACCGAACCGCGCTTGCCGATAACGAAGGACTGCTCGGAAACGAACACCTGCTTCTTCTCTGCACTGTAGTAGCGGAACGTCACCTGCTCGCCCTCGGCACGTCCGAGGATGTCATAGCAGTAGAGCATATCCGCCTCGCTCTCTACGTGCTTGATGCCGCGGCACTCGTCGCCGACGAAAGCCTGAAGCTCATCGCCAGCGGCTACTGTGAACGGCAGCTGTGCCTTGTCCACCTTCACCCATGCCTTGGTGGGTACGGGGAAGGGACCTGACTGCTCGAAGTCGGGGAAAGCAGGATTCTCGGCTGTGCCGTAAATCTTATCCACCTCATACTTTACGTCTGATGCCACGGAAACGTAGACGCGCTTCGCAGCTGCACTGTAATAGCGCAACTCCACATCACCGCTCTCACTGGACGGTGCCTTCACGTGGATGAAGAAGAGACGCACGCCGTCGTTCATCACCTTCTTAGCCACACCGCGACACTCGCCGCCAATGAAGGCAGCCATCATGTCGCCGTCGGCGGCAAGGGTTTCGAGGACAGGGCTGAGACGCACCACGGCGGTCATGCTCATAGGATAGACGCTCTTGTCGGGATCGGTCCACGACGGCACCGAGGCATTGCCAGTGAAGTCGGCTCTCCACCCTGGGGCGGAGGCAGGGGCGTTGTCCGCCACCTGCCACGCCGGAGCCTCGCTTACGAAGTCCTCCTCAACCACGCTCCACTGGGGAGCGGGTTGCTGGGGATAAGTCTTGTCGCTTTCCTCCGTGCATTGTACGAAGAGGAAGCCCAATGCGGCAATCAATGAATACTTTATATACTTCATATAGATTTTCTGTTAATATTATTTCTTGATAGCTTTCATAGAGTAGACGTTGCCGTCTACAGAGATGCTAACGATATAAACTCCCGAAGGAACTGTGTTGCCGGCGTTCCATGTGATATCCACATTGCCGCCAGCGTTGCAGTCGTTCCATGCCACGACTCGCTTACCGCTCATATCTGTCACGTAGACATCGGCGTAGGCATCGCGGTCTACCATGGCGCGTATCTTCAGCTGCGAGTAGAACGGCGACGGATATACATATAGTCCGCCATCTGTACCGAGGAAGCTGATGTGCATCGGCTCGTTGATGGTGCCGACATTGCTGTTGGCAGCATAGCTGATGACGCTCGGTGCCTTGGCGATGATGTTGCCGCCGCGCTCTATCGTCACGTCCACAGCCTCTGGCTTGTCGCCACCCACGGCGAGCATGAAGATGGTTCTGCCGTCGGGCAGGGTTATACCCTCAGCATAGCCGCGCGGCTCGCCTGCTACGTAGCTTACGAGGCGGTCGCCCTGCTGCAGCTCTACGCCCTCTACTTCTACAACAGCCGTCATATTGGCTGAATACGGGAAGTAAGCGTTTGTGCCGTCAGCGTCCTTGGCAGCTGCCATCGCAGCCTTAGCCTTGCGTCCTACGGAAGTCTTCGACGGATACTGCAGCACGGCGTCGTCCTGCGACTGGCGCTGGAGCATATAGCCCTTGCCGTTCTCCATGTATGTAAGACTACCAATCCATCCCAGATTGCCGCTGTACATCGCCATCTGTGTCTGCGACTTCACGATGTCGCCCTCCTTAGCGTCGTAGCCGGCGAGAGCCTCCTTCAGCGTGAAGTTGTCCGAAGGCAGATACGAGATGTAGTTCCAGCGCGGTGTGCCGTCCTCCTTGGCTCCACGGATAGTGAGCTTGTGCGATGTCGGGTCAACCGCCGGTCCTGAGATATGCAAGTTCTGAGGTGCCGAACTGTGTACGAGATACATCTGGTCATTGTCAATTTCGGTGAGCTGTCCCACCCATCCGTTGCGCTTTGTCCATGATGCGAAGCCGTACTGCTCGCTCTTCACCTGGTCGTCAGAGGTCCACTTGCCGTCGGCAAGCAGCTTGTTGAGATCAGAGAGCTTGTCGGATGCGATGTTCGTCGATATCCACGTCCATCCCTCGTTCAGCGTGATGTTCTGCACTCTATAGTCCTTAGCTGTGAACAGCACTGGCTGCGCCGGACTGCCCACTACGGCGTTGTTCTCGAAGCTTATAGGCTTCTCGCTCTGTGCGATGTAAGTCTGTCCTGTGCTTGCGTCCCAGATGCGGAACTCAAGGTCGGAGCCATTGACATCGTTAGAGTATACCGTGAGCATGGCGTAGTGCATATCGTTCTGCTTGTAGTAGCGGTTATTGCAAACGCCTACGCACTTTCCGCCGCTGAACGCAGCGAGCATATCCTCGTCGTCGGAAGAGTACACCTTATTAATATACAGCTTGCCGAAGACAGACATATTATACTTGAAGTCAGCCGGATTGACCGTCCATTCCGGTTTCTCGCCTTCCACCTTAACGGTGAGCTGCAGAGCCTCCACCACGTTGTTGTCGCCACGCAGATAGAGCGTCTCGTCGTACGTACCGATGTTCAGACTCGGGTCGATGGTCAGCACGATGTCGGCAGACGCTGTCGGGTCGATAGTGCCGCTTGCGGGTTCTGCCTCCAGCCATGAAGGAAGGTTCTCTACGGTGAAGTGTTCTATCGAGCCGCCCTTGTTGAGTGCCTTCACCTTGAGCGTCTTCTCCTCGTTGAGCTTCTTCACTACGGTGAGAGCGTTGTCACTCCACTTCAGCTGGTTGCGGTCGATGTATGCGCTCCATGTTATCGGCGAGAGAATCTCGTTGCCGTTCTTGTCGCGCACGCCGTCCACCGTGAACTTCACGATAGTCTTCTCGATACGCTCGTAAGGCTCCTTCAGGTTGATGATGAGCGCGTCGTTGTTCACCACGAAGTCGTAGAGCAGCTTGCTCTCCGGTCCCTTTGCCTTGACAGGAGCAGAAGCCTTGGTCTCTACGTCGCCTCCTACAGCCACAGCGTCAGGCACCTTCTGTGTCGGGTCAGCCTGCTGCTTCTGGTCCATAAGAGAGAACTGGAGTTCCTTCACACCCTGCCACTCGATGTATGTCTCGAACGGATAGTAAGCCAAGAGTCCCTTCTCGGTGCCGTCGAGTCGGTTGCTGTTACCGTTCTCCACGAGCGTCTCGCTCTTATAGAGATTCCATACACGCACCTCGTCAATCTCGCCCTTGAAGAAGTTGTCTGCCTTCTCCTGCTGCAGGTTGTCGGCAGGAGTCCACACACGAGCACCGAGATGGATGTAAGCCGCTGCTATGCCACCGAGGTCAGCTGCCTCGAAGTAAGTGTTCAGCTTGCCGTCCACATAGATCTGACCACGTCCGCTCGTGCGGTTTACAGCCACTGCCACGTGGTGCCAGTCGTTGTCTGCGAAGCTGCCGTCACATGCCACACGCACACCGTTGTTATGGAATACCAGTCTGCCCTCCTCCAGATTGAGAGCGAAGAGATTGAGCGAACCGCCCATTTCCTCACCGTCGCCACGTCCGTTGGAGATGATGGTGGCTGTCTGCTGAGCCTCGTCAGCCTTAAACCAAGTCTCGATGGTGTAGTCCATGCTTTTGTCTACGACACACGAACTGCCCGAAGATAGCTTCAGATACTGGTCCTTGCCGTTGAACGCTGCTGCGCGTCCTTCGGGATTAGCCCATTCGCCGCCTCGCATCTCAAGGTTAGCGCCGTGTGCCTTGTCGGCAAGAACACTGCCCTTAGCCTCCGACATAGGATAGTAAGCGATGAGATTGCTTTCGGCTCCGGAGAGCATTGTCAGCGAGTTGGTCTGCAAACGTGCCGGTGTCATCACCTTGTCCCAGATGCGTGCGCCGTGCATCTTGCCTGCGAAGTGTCCGCTTCCGTCCACGCTGGCTCCGAACACATAAGCGCCCTCACCATTATACTCGCCCACCTCAGCTGCACTGATAAGCTGCTCGTAGTTATAGTAAGCCGACACGTTACCCTCATTGTTATATACGAGAGCCACGTGTGCCCATGTGCCCTGCTCGTAGTCGAACGCCTTGTCGCTGACGATGGTCTTGTCAGCCACCTTCACCTTCAAGCGGTTGTCGCTCGTAGTGGCAAGTTCTATTGAGCTGTTGGCGTTGCCCTGACTGAAGAGCACAGCGTCCTGAGGCTTGTCAGCAAGTGTCCACATCTCGATGGTGAGGTTCTTGCCGCTCCAGTTGCGCTGGAATTCAGACACGAGTTCGTCGTTCTTTCCGTCCAGGCGTACGCTTACGCTATGGTCAGTCTGTGCGCCGTTGCGTATGCCCGTTACCGAGAAATTGTTGTCTGTCAGCAGACCGTCCGCTATCGGCTCGTTGAACGTCAGCATCACCTCGTCGTTCACGGTGAGCACGCCGTTCGCCGGCTGTGCGCTACCGAAGAGGCGCGGATTATACATATCCTTGATGCCGCTGTGTACGGCAGAATAGTTATAAACCTCCTCATTGTTGATCATGCTCGTACCCACCGTGCGCAGGTCGTAACGCTGATCCTGCTGGTCGTCCATGAACCAGCGATACTTGATCGTGCCCGCGTCCGCCGCCTTTATCATCTCCGCGTTCATGCCGTTCTTCACCGCCTGGTCATAGAGCGTCTCGTCGTTATAGTAGCTCATGAGCGTCGTCCAGTCGTTGTCGCTGCCCGACGACGGCTTATACTGAAGCATGATGCGATGGAAATTGTCATAGTTCACGTCGAAGCCGTCTATCACCACGTCCATGTAATGCTTCTGCACGCCGTTCACCTCCGTCGTAGGCAACTTCGTGTTGTACGTCCAGTTGTCCGTCGGCTTCTTCAGGCTCACGTCCGTAGCCGAGGGCGTGAAGTGTACGCTGAACGTCACGTCGTCATAGATGTCGCCCTGGAAGTCGGTCGGGTCGCACTGACACTGCGACTGCAGCATCAGTCTGAGGTTGTCATAGTTCATCACCGAACCCTTGCGCACCTCGAGCGTCTTCGTAAGCGTTCCGCCTGCCGGCACGAGCAATGCTCTGCCGTTGCCGATCGGTGCGCCGTCGATGAGCAGCTGTGCTCCGTTCGGATTGCTGCTGTCGTCGATTACGAGGTTATACCAGTTGTCGTCCTGCGACTCCGAGTTGTTGCGCAGATACAGCGTGAAGTAAGCCGACTTGCCCGAAGGAACATTCTCTACGAAGTCCTTCTCCACGGTTATCTCCGGCACCTCCATCTGAACGGTAGCCTCATTTATCACGTGCTGTCCCGGCTCGTAATACTTGGTCTTGTATTCGCCCTCGTAAGGACACGACGTAGCACCGCCACGGGTCTTGAAGATGAACGTAGAGAAAGTCTGTCCCTCCTCATTCTTCATATCCTTGTACTTGACGTACTGGTCGCCATCCTTATATCCAGCCTCGCGGCAAACGTCTACAGAGAGGTAGTCAGAGCCTTCCTCCGCAAGCACATAACCCTTACAGTGGCGTGCCGTCTCCTCGGTTGAGAACTCGCCGCCGTGTTCAGTGGTAAAGCTCTCGTCTACAGTGAGCACCATACCAGTGCCATTGAGTGTCCATCCGAAGTTGTTGGTGAACTGAGCGCCAATCAAGATAGAGAAGCGTTGAGTCTCCGAACGTCCAACCTCATACTCCTCAGAGTATTCATAAGAAGCACCGCCCTGGAACGAATGGTTCTGCATGAGTTCTGCCTTAACCTTCTGTTCCTCGTTATTGCGAAGCTGCATCTTCCAGTTGTCAATCGACTGATTGAGGAACATGATAGTATCCTCCTTCAACGGCTGTCCTGCAGGAGCGTAAATCTTGTAACTCGGTCCGTCTGTCGGGGTGTTGGCATTGGCACCCTTAAACACCTTGTCGCTGTTGCTCTTGCCGAAGTTAGGATCGTCTACAGCAAGCTTAGAAACGTAAACAGGCTTCTTGGTGTTGTTAGCCATAGCCTGGAAGTCTACACCTTCAGCCGACTGATGCAACAGCTTGTTGCGTACATCCTCAAGTTTAGGCAGCAGCACCTGCTCAATGTGTACCTGCGGATAGGTGAACATAGTGCCATACTTCTGCGAAAGTCCCAGACCAGTAGTCTTCACAAGCAGATACTCGTTGCTTTCAGGAGTAACACTGCCGAACAGTTCGTATTCTGAAGGATTGGCCTGATACATCTCACGTGTAGTAACGGCGATGTTTTCGGTCTTGCCCACGCCGATATTAGTAGAATAGCCTACGAAGAGGTCGCCGTCGCTTCCCACATACTGCGGGTCGCTACTTGTCTCGAAGCGTGTGGTAGTGGTCATCGTCTTAGTGTCAGAGTCAGTACCACCGATTGTCTCACTGTGAGAAGCGCCAAATGAGAATTCGTTCTTCACATCGTTCTCGTTCACCACTCCGGCACCAAGACCGGTGAAGGTGATGACCTTGGCACCAACCTTTGCCTCGTTATTCAATACTCCCTCGTTAGTGACATTTCCCTCATACGTACTTGTAGAAGTAACTGTCACGCCCTTCTCAAGATAAGCATACGAGTTGCTTCCCGGCGGGTCGCGCAGCACGAAGAGCACCTTGTCCGGTCCGTTCGTAACGAAGTCCGAACCTAAAGTCTTTGCACCAATTACGATAGCCTTAGTGTTTCCCTTGCCATCAAAGCCACCCTTCCAGTTGATTGTTGTAGAAGATGTGCTTTCGCTGTTTTCGCTGTAGGTCATATCCATAGCGGCAGAGCGCAGGGCCGAGGTCATTTCCGGATTGTTCACCTGGAATGTCCATTCTGCCTCACCCTTCTCGTCGGTAGTGATGTCTTCTTGCGTTCCGTACGCAATGTCGCCTCTTGAGAACGACAGCTTAGCCTCAGGCGTTGGCACGATGTCTTCCTTAACGCCATCCTTACGTCTGCCGTCCTTATCCTTATATTCGTACACCTCAGCTGTGGTGATATGATAAGTGACGTATTGTCCCTGCTCATACACCGGCACGCCGAGTGTGTAAGGCTGTGCAGCATTGTCAGGATTGTAAGTCTTTACCTTTATGGTCTTTGTCTGGTCGAGGGTAGCAATGCTGAGTTCTTTCTTTCCGAAGAAGTCCTGAAGCTTACCCTTCACCTTCTCCTTCACGATGATTGACGGAGTGTAGCGCTTGATGAACTGCTGCTTCTTGTTGTAATATACGGTGTCGCTGCAATTGACAAACTTGCCCTGCGTAGAGATAGAGTCGACATAAGCATTCACCTCGCTCTGCTTTGCAAACTCGTTGCTCAGGTTGAGGTCTTCGCCACTGCCCGGGATGTTGTCATGGCCCGGCACCACTACATTAATCTTATACTTCTCAGGAATGAGGTCGGCAAAGAACTCACCCGTCTCGGCATTAGGATAAATCGTAATCTTGTTGCCCTCGTACACCACGCGGTTGTCGTACTGCTTCTTGGCATATACACCCTTGAAGTGGTTGAGGGTTTCCTCGTGCTTAGTGGCGGTCATTTGGTAGGCATCGTTCTGATATGTAAGCTCGATGCGTACGTCGTCAGCGAGGTTGTTCTTCGAAAGCGAGTGGCCCACGGGGAACGCCTCCTGCTTGGTGCCGCCGGCAACACGTCCGATGTAACGTACGGTTGTAACGTCAAAGATTTCGAATCCGTTGTCGTCGTCCTGATAGTTGCGGTCGGTGCCGTCGCTGTTGGTCAGCTTGCCGCCGTTCTCAAACGTATGGTTGGCGAGCACTGCCTTCACCTCGTGCTGTCCTACAGGTACGCTTATGGTGAACTGTCCGTGAGCGTCGGTCTTCACGATGTTGCTCTTGCCGTCCATTACGGTGACTCCGTCCACGGCGAACGACACTCCCTCTACGGGCACGTTGCCACCCTTGTACATCACCTTACCCGAAATCTTGAACGACGACTTGTCCGTGAAGTTCACGGTGTGGCTCTGTGCCTGCGAGTTGATGAGGCGCAGCTCCTTTGCCGATGCAAACTGATGTATGCCGAGTGTCGGCACAATCATATACGTAGTTCCGTTGCCGGTGTAGGGCAGCGAACGAATCTGATAAGAACCGTCTGTAGCTGTGTAGCTGCTGTAGCCGAGCTGTGCGGAAGTAGGAATGTCTTTCGAACTGGTCGTAACATTCGTAGCCACACCATGGTTCATGTTGTACTTAGTGCCCTTGTACGATATGTCGTAGAAAGCGTCGTCAACCGAATAGTCGAAGGTGTAGTAAGCCTGCAGACCGTCCTCATTACCTACGAGGTAGCGGTTGTAGTCGCTTGCGATGGTGTCAGCATTGAGCGCCTTGTTCCACAGACGCACCTCGTCGATGGCTCCTTCGAAGCCTTCGCCCATCACCACCTTATTGTTATTGCCCGTAATCTGAGCCGTACGCTCGGCTTCTGCCACAGCCAGTCCGTTTACATATATATAAAGGTGTGTGTCGTTTGCCACGGCTGAGAGATGCACGAACTGAGCGGAGGAAGCGTAGTCGCTGAGCTTCTTCGGAGTCTTCAGCGTCTGAGTGCCAGCTGTGAACTCAATCTTCTTGCCGTTATACGCCAACTTGTACATGCCCGGCTTCTCGATGATGGTGCCTTCCTTGGCTGCTCTCACCCATGCCTGAAGCGTAACTGCTTGCGTGGCGTCATTCAGAAGCTGGTCGTTGTCGACGGTAAGATTAGACGCACCGGTGAACACGTACGACTTGCCCGGAACGCCCGAACCTTCCGTTGGCTCAGCGCTAACCTTTGCGCCCGACACAGCCTGGCCGCTCTCGAACGTCACGCGTCCGTAGATGTCGCCTGTAGGTGTGCGGAAACCAACGTCAGTAAGTTTCTCATCGCTCTCAATCAGTTTGCCCGAACACATCACCTGTCCGCGTATGCGATAATCGTATACGATGCCAGGTATAGCATTAACGTCGTTGTAGTAGTAGTCGTTCTGAGCCTCGTTGCCCTCAGTAACGGCTATCTGCTTATAGTCTGTATCGGGAGCGCCATGCTCCTTGCGGTTGATTACGAAGCGCTCAAAGTTGCCTTTGCTGCTCCATGCCAGTTCAACGCGGTCTGAGTAGTAGCCCTTGCCGGCTGTGAACGCAACAAGATTGCCTATGCTTGTGGGCATGATTGACTCAGGCGCAGCCACTGTAGGTAGTGTGCCGTAAGCCTCGGTAGGCTTCACCGTGAGGCGGTAACGATATTCGTTGCACACCATTATCATGTCGTCAACATACTTGCCGCTGAGGAATTCTTCCTTCGACAGCTCGATGTTGTCGGTAGTGTTGGTTGTTACGTTGATACGTGTAATCACCGCTTTGGTGCCCGAACTCCAGATGTCGCCCTCTGTCTGCCAAGTGATAGTGGCAGTCTTGGCTTCTTCGTCCAGTACGGCATGTACAGAACCTGCTGTAACATTGCTGTGCTTTGCAGAAGCCGATAGAGAAGTATGCTTACTGAAAGCGTTGTTCCACACGTCAGAGTTGCCTGTATGCGAACGCTTAATGCTGAATTCATAATTCAGGCTCTTGCCTAAAGGTACGTCAAACTCATAGCTGTATGCTGTCTTACCAGCCATATACTGGATATTCTGTGTGGTTGTCTCCACAGCATTTGTAGCCTTGTCTGTACTCTTGATTGTGAGCACCATATTGTCCTCAATGCAGTTCTGCGTCGGAGCCGCACTGAGATTCCAGTTCACCTTCGCCTTGCGCGTCACCTGATTATAGTCGGCGCTGATTTCCTTCACCTGCGGATAGGCAGGGCGCGTGTGGCTGTCACTGAGCGTAGAGTATGTCACCTGTTTGTTATAGCTTGGCGTATACTTCTGCTTCACCTTATAGTCGGAGAAGTTGTCAAGGCTCATCTTGTCAGTCGGAACGAAGAACGAACCGCTTGTATTGCTTGCACTGACCGAACCTATTCCGCTTATTTCCTCTCCCGCCGAGTTGCATAAGACGAAAGAACCGTAGCTATCAATGGAATAGTCGGAAGCCTTTCCGTCTTTCTTAAAAAAGATGATGTATCCAGGAGTACGGTTCAACACGTAATATCTGCCACCGGTTATCACGGTTTTCGTACAACCATAATTTGTTTTTATGTTAACCGTATGGGTAACATTATTATCGCTGCGTCCTCTACGCCACCATTTACCAGTGTATGTAACGCTCTCGCTCGAATTGACTTGCTTCAAAGGAATGATAAGTCTTAAATAATATGCTTTCTTATCATTGGTCGGATCTGTCGATTTGCCCAGCCATTGAACATACTTGTAATCGATTCCGGTAACTTGGTCGCCACCAACCTCAAGACTCGTCCATTTATCTTCGGGTCCTCTAAGTTTGATTTCCTTACCTGCTACATTCACAGTGAGATAACCATCACCGCGGCAGAATCCGCAATGACCATCACCGCTGCCACCCCAATCTTGATATACGCGGATATCAAGTTCAAGAGTAGCATTAACCGGATTGAACCGTTGCTTAATCCAAGCATTGTTCCAATCGTCTGCCGACGCCTTCTGCACTGAGAACGCCATCAGCATCACAACGCAAAGGAAGAACTGCATGAATCTTCCTGCAGACGTTCGCATGGAACGCTGCGTAGAAACAGAATTGCCTGCAAACCGCCTGTCCAGATAAGGAGGAGGTTGCTGAAGTCTTCTTCTTTTCATTTTAATGATGTTTTAGAGTTATTGATTAATTTATATTATGTGATTTCGTTTCACATTACAAAATTAGACTTTTTTATTAAAATTAAGTCATAAGTGTCCCGTTAAAATCGGGACCAGTTAAATATTAATCAAATAACCCCG
>ERZ1034952.1820-NODE-1820-length-16637-cov-15.198468_pt1 | contig 16637 bp, 15 predicted proteins | sample MGYA00520625_ERZ1034952 | MGnify/ENA primary metagenome ERZ1034952 (study PRJEB33766, sample SAMN09781773) | gut metagenome | biome: gut microbiome | host: Homo sapiens | place: Madagascar | study: EMG produced TPA metagenomics assembly of the PRJNA485056 data... | reverse complement strand
AATTTTGGTTCAACCATTTTTTCAATATACATTCGATTGTTATTATTAGAAAGGAAATCCATAATCTGTGCATACCAAATAGGATTAAATGGTAATTCCCAAAAATAATTTGCCTTGATTAAACCTACCATTATTTTAACTTGATGTTCATACTTAATTTTTTCAGAACTATTCTCATAAAAATCAGCTAATACAGAGTCCACAATATCATTCATATATGGAGATATGATTGTAGATGCCATCATGGATGCACCATTCCAATAATAGACATACAAAGATTTATCCAAAATTTCTGCACGCTTTACTCTATGAGAAATCAACATATTCGTCACCCAATCTTCCCCTATAGATATACCTCCTCTTAAAACCTTTTCGAAGATATCCAGTGAGAAAATAGTCCGCCTATAGATAGAACTATGCAAATATGGAGAAATATGATTATGAAGCATATCTAAGATATATGTTTCTGTATCAAGTATTTCACCGTCATTAATCATATAACTCTCCTGCCACCTTTTCCCATTTTTATCCTCTCGCAGAGGACGACTCTTCACCACGTCATAATTTCCCTTTTGAGCTGTATTATACAATGTCGAAATAGCCCCTATTAGCAAATAGTCATCAGAATCAACATGCATCACATATTCTCCTCGTGACTCCTTAAATCCAGCAAGCCTTGCAGAAACCAATCCTCCATTCTTCTTATGCACCACCTTGATGCGTTTGTCTTTCATGGCATATTCATCACAAATCTGTGGGCACCCGTCTGGACTGCCGTCATCCACAAGAATCAGTTCATAGTCTCTGAAGTCCTGAGACAATATAGATTCTATACAACGAGGTAGATACTTCTCCACATTATATATCGGCACTAAAATAGAAACTTTTGGATTTTCCATAAAATAATCATTAATGTTTTAAGTCAGTCTCACCCACTACATACACTGGTCTTCTTTTTGTCTCATTGAATATCCTGCCAATATACTCTCCGAGGATGCCTATAGTTAGCAATTGGATACCTCCCAAGAAAAGCATGATAGCGGCAAGAGTAGTGAAACCCTGAACGGGATCACCTATAATCAATTTCTTTCCTACATAGAAAAACAAGAAACAGAAAGCAAGAAAGGCAATAACAGAACCGAGAACCGTTGCAAATCTTAACGGAGCTGTTGTAAACGACGTGATTCCTTCAATGGCAAGATTAAACAGGCTCCAGAAATTCCAATTACTCTCACCGGCAGCACGATCGCCTCTATCGAAAATCACTTCTTTCTTCTTGAAACCTATCCAGCAAAACATGCCTTTCGTGTATCTTTCGCTCTCACGAAGTTCTTTTAATGCCTCTATGCATTTGCGGTCAAGTAAACGGAAATCGCCTACATTTTGCAACACATCAAACCTTGTAGCATGATCAAGAATACGATAAAAGAGCAGAGAGAACTTCTTGCGAAGCCAACTCTCTTTTCCTCTATTGGCACGCTTGGCATATACATCTTCATACCCCTGCTCCCAATATTCAAGCATTTGAGGTATCAGAGATGGTGGGTCCTGTAAGTCACCATTCATAATGACCATACAGTCTCCCGAAACATAATCAAAGCCAGCCAGCATAGCATTCTCCTTTCCAAAATTACGAGAAAGGCTTACATAATGAAAGCGTTCATCCTTTGCACATATATCTTTAAGCATCACGAGACTGTTGTCCTTGCTACCATCATTCACAAACACCACTTCCCACTCATACTTGTCTTTCTGCGCATCCATTAGTTTTTTCACTTCTGGTTCAAGCAGTGGAAGCATTTTCTCCTCATTATAGACGGGAATTAAAATAGAAACTTTCTTCATTTTCTTTAAAATAATATTTAAAATTTAATTTCTTTAAACAGAAATAATTACGATTTCAATATTTACACAAACGTTTGCAGCATTTATGTTTTTTTACATTATTCAGATACTTTTTTATCCAGCCAATTACACTTACATGCTTTCTTTATATTGTCCACAACACAAGAGTAATGATAACAGACTATCAAGGCTGTTATTACGCAAAGACAGCAGAATATATTTGGTCCGAAAACGATATAGCTTAACATTGGAAAGACAAAAGTGTTCAATAGCCATAAAACATAGTAGTGTGTGCAATAAATTCTTAAGGTATGTCTACCCAATTTTACAATCCACAATAAATATTTAGCCATGATACGTGTCAAGACACACATCACAACTATACCAGAAATGGCTCCTAAATAGAAGATGGTCAGCGACTTGCCATAAGCACCCATAACCATATCGATATTGCCGTTAGTTCGCAATCCGTACACCATGGCACCTGCATTAACGGAAATGCCTCCGAGAAGAATATATAGATTATTAACCTTTCCTATGAGCTCTTCTGTGCGCACTATATAACCCAACAGAACGAACACCAATGCCGCAGGCACAACATGCAAACAGAACACAAGGCTGTGATGCAATAGGAATTGTGGCATGATAGCAATTACGGTCATTATTATGAGTACTATATACATGTTTTTGCAATATCGTATCACTGGATATGCAAGAAGTTTTGTAACAAACAAGACTGGCAGAAACCATAATCCGTAATTGCAGTAACCAGGATATTCTGACAGATTGAATAGAAACGACATAAAAAAATGTTTCTGATGGAAACACGTATCTACCTGCCAATACACTAATGCTATAGTAAAGACTAACGTGTAGAAGATGTATGGCACCAATATGCCTTTGTACAATTTTACAACATAAAAGCTAAAACTAGACCTTGCGCTCAGCGTCATTCCTGACAAAAAGAAGAACAAAGGTATGTGGAACGTGTATATTTCTGCTGTCAGAAATTTAGGACACCCCCAACTATGCCCCATAACAACCAGCATCATTGCAATTGCTTTCAGGGCATCTATCCATATAATACGTTGTTTCATCGTGACAGGTATTTCCAAAAAAATGTAGTTTTATAGTCGTGGGCGAAGAACTGCCCCTCACCTAATTTTATGACTTCTAAATCAGAGGTATTACAAAAATGCTCGTTGGCATTGGTAAGGACAGGTTTTCCCGCACAAATCGTATCTACAAGCGAGTTGACCATTAACTGCAAAGCAGTAAGAGAAGTCACAACAGAGACAACGACTATCAACATCCTCCGTGAGTGCAAATTTCGCATACACCATCTTGTCCAATACATAAACACAATGAACAAAGCAGGAAGTGATGCACGCATCATAAAGTCATTCCATACTGTCATCTTGTAAAATGGTATGAATAGTAACACGACAAAAGATATAATCAACCAACTACTTTTGCACAGTTCGTTACGCATGGCATAGAAGTATATTCCCAACTCCAATAATATGAAGGCAATGTATTTTGGCAGGAACACCATAGGCTGTTCAAACTTCCACCACCATCCGCAATCTGCCAAAGGATGTCGGTTGGACATATAAAAACTACCTACCACCAGCAATACAAACAATGAGAACACGATGTTCTGCAATGTTAGGACAGAAAGCATCAACTTAATGTCCTTGAAAAGTCGGTATGCTACATAGATAAATATTACAGGGAACAATCCCATAGCAGCCCATGGCGAATATAACAATGTGAAAGAGTACCAGAACCCAACCGACTTCAAATCATTATTCAAAAGAATGAGAGAGGTAATCAGCCAAACAGGAATACATTGGTTAAAACACCAGTAAAGAGACGTCCAGTTGGCACCATAATAAGAAAAATAAGGTCTACACCATTCATCAATACGCCATGTAGCATAAAGAGGTGAAACACCTTGAACCTTTAAGACTATCAGACGCAATATATGGCCGACAAAATCGCCCCCCCCCGAAAAAGATAAAGAACAAAACTATTAGACAAGCATAACGTTTAGAACATATCTTGGGAAGTGAGAACAACACAAGCGAACAGATGACAAGAAACAGTCCAATAGCTGTCCAGAAATACAATGCAAAATGGGCAGCTCCGATACCAAACAGTTTACCTATGCAAGCTGCAGGCATATAGAAGAAAAAATAATAAACCAGAGCAAGCGAGTCGCTACCTATGAGAGCCTGTATTTCTGCCGACATACATTTGGGATATATAATTACAGGCCATGCCGAATCCACCAAGTCGTTCAGCACCGGATTCTTTGCCATCCAGTCTGTAGATTGGGTATAATAGCCTCCGACCCCCAACAGAAAACTTATTGCGAAAGAGGCTATTGCCACAATTAATATATTTTGTGGCGATATAGATATTTCCGAACACGCACACTCTCGTCTTAGGGATTGCAACACCCTGCATGATGCCAACGAAAACAGGGTCAATACTGCAACTGTAATATACCAACGCAAATAGCCTATTGAAAACACCAATAACGGAGTTCCAAGGTATAATACAGAAAAGTAGTTTAACATTTTCTTATTCATAATTTACAAAGCTTTATTTCGTTATTATTAATATATGCTTTAAGTTATTATTCAAACCCAGCCATGTTGCGCTTTTTTAAGATGTCGCTTGGCGCCACATGAAAATTAGCAGGAACTGGTGGAATCTGATGTTTGGTGTAAATATTAAATCCTTTGTATGTATTCATCAGATGATAGCCATCTTTTGTCAACAAAGGCTCATATTTATCTATATTTTCCTTACCATTCAAACTTACGAAATCAGCCTTTCCTTCTGCCATTGCTTTCTCTTGAGCATCAAACATAGCTTGTGTCTGTCCCATCTGTGTTATCCAATAACGACAATAAGGACGACTGTAAGCCAAACAATACCCTGGATCCTGCCCCATGATAAGCAAAGTGGGATATTTCGTAGAATGAGCCATTTGCCAATTAATAGCCTCAAACTGAGTGGCATTTGATGCTTTCGTGATAAAATTCTCGCTACAGTAATGCAATTTACCCCAAACAAGATAACATAAGCATAAAGTTAAAAGACATACATAATACCTCATATTTATTTGATGTCCTCGAATAAACTTTAACAAACTTATAATTGCGAATATAGCAAATGGTCCTACAATGGATATGTAATGTCCGAAGTTGTCATGACGAATAGCCAAAGCTATAAAGAACATAGCAGAAAGCCATGGTAAAGCAGAAATGAACCAATGACTTCTTTTCCATAGAAGAAGCAATGGTAAAGTATATACAATATATATAATTCGCTTTGTCATAATCATGCTAAGCCACTCATGCGAATAGCTCGCTATAGTTTTTGGAAGAGGCTCGCTTACTGATGCCATTGTATTGGCAAAGTATTCATGCCACATAGCCCCTAAGCTGCCAGTATAAATAAAATAGACAGCAAAAGGCAACAACATAACCAAAACGCCAATGATAAAACTCTTCAGATAGTTCAATAATGATTTTTGCTGATAAGCATAGATGCCCATACTGACAATAAGGCTAACCATCATCAAGGCTATACTCCATTTCATCATCAAAACTGCAACAAAGCCGATTCCTACCAATGCCCATTTCCATACAAATCCACGAATTTGTTGAGGACGACAAATCATCTTCAGCAAGCGATAGATACAATATGCAACCCAAAACATGCAGAAATGCTCAGCTTTTCCCTCTGTATAAAAGTTCCAGTACCAGTAAGGAACAGCCATACTCATAGCTGCTAACAAAGATTGTGGCTTTTCTAAATATAACCGACCTGTTTTATAGGCTATTAGAAATGTCAACCAGAATGACAAGCATGTCAACCAAAATACTCCAACATAAGAGTTGTGATGTATTTCATATCCCCAGCCATATATAATCCATAACAATAAACCTTTGCTATCTGCAAAATCGACATATGGCGTATATCCATTCATCAAGAACTTGCCACACTGGAAGAATATGGCAGCATCATTATGCCCCGTGTTGGCATAAAGATATGAATCAATATTGAACACCATCTGGCACACCACAACATAACATAGCAGGAATAAAGCAACGCCATACTTGGTATTGCACATCTTTGTTATCAAATTCATATTTCTCATTCTTCTATAAGCTCAACCCATTCTTTTAATATTTTATCCATAGCGAAACGTTTGCTGCTTTCATACGCCTTTACACCCATGTCCGCTCTCAACTTATCATCCTTCATGAGTTCCATCAGTTTTTCCGCAAACTGTGTCACATTCTCTGGTTCAACAAGGAGACCGTCAACACCATCGGTGATTATTTCGCTTGGTCCGACAGGACAATTGTAACTTACAACTGGTACGCTGCAAGCATTGGCTTCTGTAAGCACCAAGCCAAAACCCTCAGAGCGACTGCTAAAAGCAAAAATGGCAGCATCCTTCATCACTCCAGGAACATCTGCTGTTGGTCCTGTACAAACTACATTCTTACAACCTATTTCCTTAGCTTCATGTTCCAAAGCTTCGTAGTCACCATAACCGCAAACAATCTGCAAAGTCCAGTCTTTAACTTCCTTCTCTACAAGAAGCCATGATTTCAGAAGCAGATCGAACCCCTTTAGAGGATCAATGCGTCCCATTGCCACCACCTTCTTCTGGCCTTGATGATTAATAGTATGTCCGATTTCAAACGACAACGGATTGTATATCTGGCGAAGGAAGGAAGGGGAGAAATCGGTTTTCTCCAAATAAGTCTTACGCAACGCTTTCGTTATCAATACTAAGGCATACGCATCCTGCTTAACAAGTTGTAGAGCCTCCTGACGTTTCCAACCCTTCGAATATTCAAAGTCAAAATGATCCCACGATATCCATTTGATACCAAGTCCTCGTATTGCCTTTGCCGTCCAATTGGCATTGAAAGTATCAATATCAATGACCACGTCTATCTTGTTCTTCTTCAAGAATCGACGAAGCTTCCACGAACCATACCAGAAATGCCAGCGCATCTTACGTTCAAAGCCTCCATGACCAAGAATAGTCCACAGCTTCAGCTTTGGGTGCGTTGGGAAAAACGGCTTATGATGTTTGGAATCATAATCCACCATCCATACATTATAGCCATACTCCGCTAAGGCATTGGCAAGACGCAAACCAACACGTTCTGTTCCTCCTCCGCAATCAATATTGCGTATAGTAAAACAAATATTCTTCATTTTAAATGTTCAATACTTTACTTTATTACTTAAGACCAACCATGGTCATCGGTTCCTTTCTTACACCCCATCTATTCAGCCAATATTTTATTCCATTTTTCCAATACAGCAAACTCAAAGGACTTTTGAAATAAGGGAAACGATATTCCTTCCATGGTGTCATCAACAAATACCGGCGATAAAGATAGCGATAAGGATGCTTGCAGTCTGCAAACCAAGGTTTGATAGGTTCACAGAAATGAACTATATATGGATCTTTACGCAAGTCATCCACTTCAGAATGATACTTATCCAATATTCTTGGTTCTTGCTCGAAATAGAAAGTAGTGACATTCCACTTATTTGGCAACAGCATTATATTTCCCTTAAAATATAAAGCAAATCCATCCTGATCATTGTTCAGAACGTTCTTATAATCCTTTAAGAACTCTATCATCGGGCATACGCTTCCTTTCTGTCTCCAAGCCTTTAAATCCACCACCATGACACCACTATTCACATACAAGTCGTCCTTTTTCAATCCGAGACGTTGACGATGAGCTGCTTGAAATTTATAGTCATCACAAGCAGCTACGATATTGCCATTAAGATCTGTATCATACAGCTCATCAATAGTATGATTAATAACCATATCCACATCGAGGAAGAGGAAGCGTTCCACATCCAATGGGAGTTTCCGCGGTATCAAGAGTTTAAGATACATGATAGGATTCCAAGCCTTAGTGGTTGTCTCCGTCTTCAAGGCATTGATACCCGAATCCTTGTAGTCATCCTCAAGAATATGCAGCTCGCCATGTCCCTTCACCACCTCAGACAATCGTCTCTTCGTTTCTATCGACATGGTGTATGTCATCAAGAATATCCGAAACTGCTTGTTTCTATTGTGGTAGAAGAGAGAAGCAAGCATCACTGCTGTATGCTGGGCATAAGCCTCATCGGCTATGCAAACGATATTGTAAAGCATGAACTATGATTTTGTTATATCTGCAATAATCAGGCTTAAATATTTTGCATCATTACAAGTTTCCATAGTAACGTTCCAATTTTCTTCAACTCATTTATTCGTTTTTACTTCTATTTATCCTGTAGAATAATTATCAACCTATACTATCAATATATTCAAATGATGCAGATTGAAAAATCTTTAGTCTATTTGCAACATCTGAATAATTTATTTTTTGAATTTTTGCAGGTTGATCCAAATCCATGATGCAATGCGAAAGACCTAGCATGGACAATATGTTTAAACAACGACCATCATTGCCGTCATTCAAGCGATACACCAATAAGGGCCTTTGGAAAATCAAACTGAAAGCTGTACCATGAAAAGAAGTAGTAACTACACATTGAGCGTATCTTATGATAGAGATAAAATCCTCAGGAGAATACTTGTAGTCAGATAAGTCTATTAGTTCAATTCCCATAGTTTTTGCCAAAATAGAAGCGTGTTGCAAAACTATCTGTTTATGTTGTCCTGAACGCCCTACTTGGTAAAATGCTAAAAATGATCTTTGACTCCATTTCGAGTTCATCATTCTGTCCCAGATATTTTTATTCGCCAACAAAGTCGGATCAATATCTACCCTTACTGTTTGTCCAGTCTTGTCATACAGCATTTCTCTTGTATCCTCCTCGCGTAAGGATACAAAAGAAAAGCGTTTTAATACTTCTTTTAATTTGATATCGTCTATAAATTCCAAACAAGAACATTTGGTACTAACAGCGTATGTATATAACTTGGCATCTTTATTATGCTCAAAATTACCCCAATAGACTTTATCCATTCCTCCTGTATAATCAAAATTCCATAGTTGGTCACTGCCTATTATATAGGCATCAAAATTTGTGGGTATATTATAATCATGACACGAAGCTGTTAATCTCAAATACTTTTTCACGAAATGATTGATTCTCCGATGTTCCATCATAGCTATAGGAATATGAAGTAAATATCTAATGATATTACCGGGATGTCTTTTATTTCTGTCTAAGTATTTAATATCAAATATTTTACGATTGTTCTCTATTGCAGGTTGTTTATAATCTATTACATATACGTCATGCCCTTTATTTTTTAATATTTCCTGCAAAGCATAACATTGCAGAACTGCTCCATAATTATATGCTCTATGAAAAGTCAATATTCCTATTTTCATTTGATTTTCTTTAAAATAATATTTTTCTTTGCGCCTAACCAAATATGTATATCCTTAAAGAACTTACGAAGTTTATATCGCCAGCCTTCTTCACCATATTTAAAATATACATATTCAAAACCTCGTTTTTCGTACTCTTTTTCAAATTGATCCCTTTGAGGGTCTATAGATGAAGGATGTTGCATATTGGGTTGGATACAATCATCCAATTGTGCAGGAATAACATTCATTCGTTCTTTTACTGCATCAAATAATTCCTTGCCTTTCTCAGTATTTATAAGAATCAAAGAACAACCTTTGTCATCAGCATTAAAGGTTGCATTCGTCTTTTCCCATCCCCAAAAATCAGCTATTGTTATATCACTTGGACGTTTCGTATTTGTAAAATGGCATTTTCCGCATGATTTGCGGAACATAATATGTTTATAGAATAGAAATGTAAAGCTCATTTTGCCCCCCCCATTTTAAATTTAAACGTTTCATGGTGGGCACCCCAACCATACTTTTGCTTATCTCTAAAATTAACCCATACTATAGGTGAACCTTGTTTCTTTTCCAAATAAGCTATATAATCTCTCCACATATATGGACTTGGTACGCCATGGCAAACAATATCAATAAGGAAAAGATTCTCTCTCAATCGCTTGCCTACATATGAATTTAAGCCTGATGTCTGGCAAGGTGTACCTGAGAACAAAACAGTAAACCCATCACGCAAATCTTGTTTTACCTGACGGAATACACCAATCATATCACTTTGCACATACTTACTGCCTTTAAATTCATCACGTTCTTCTTTTGTTGTTGCACGCTTATGAACTACCCGGAAATGATCCGTGTAACCGGCTCCATAGACAACACCGCCCTGTTCCAATATATAATCAGAAATGGCAATGAAAGCAGCACCACTACGACTGGTCTCCACCTCATTCATATCCTTATGGCGAGCACCATAAGCCAAAGGCTTGTCAAGATTCAAGCTGATGTCATAATTGTCATTGAAGGCACATACCTTCTCACACAAGCCACAGTCCACACACTTTTTCTTATCCACTTCTGGATAAAGAAAGCCAAGAACATCTGGCTTCATTGTAATTGCATCGTGAACGCATATACTGGCACATGCCGTACATCCGCAACAATCAGCTGGATTATTTATTTTTATCATGATAATTTTTCATTAATTTATAAATTCTGCTATATACAAATGCTCTTTCTTTTTGATCGCATCCTATAAAAAAGACAACTAATAGAGTACAGATCAATGTTAAAGCCGTCAATACAACAAAAGAAAAAAATGATTCACTAAAGAACTTGAATAAACCAAACGGTACAATAAAAGACAATACCGAAACTATTGCCACATTGAAATATACTTTTTTCAAGAATTGAGTGGCAGACAAGCCGATAAGTCCACGTAGCATATAGAGCCTTGCAGCCAAGCAACATTGAGAAATAACAATCGCTACAATCAATACACTTTCAGGACATCCTCCAATACGAATGCATAGATAAGATACGGGTAAATTAAGCATTTGCAAACCACCTACCACAATTTGATAGTTTCGAATTTTGCCTGTGGCAAGCATTGCAGTTATCAACGGATTAGAAATAGACTCGCTCATAGCAAACAACAAAGTCAACTGTATAAAAGACACTGCATATTCAGGAACAAGTTTCAACCAAAGAACTAAAATATAGTGAGTATTTACTATTACAGGTAATGATAATAAAAGAAGCATGTAGTAAGAAAGTCTTGCACCTTGGAAAACCAATGTCATCATATAATCTTTATCTCCAGAAGCATATGATTTGGTTATCTGAGGGTTTAGAGCTGCCATAAAATTAGAAACAAAACCAGTAATCGCATTATTTACTTGCCCAGCAATACCTTTTGCTGCATTTATAGAAGGTCCAAAGAAAAGATTTATAACAATATTGCCTCCTTGATCCCTCAAAACTGCTGAAGAAGCTCCAATGAAGTTCCATCCTGCAAATCCGAACATAACCTTTAAAACGTCTTTGTCCCAATGAAAATGATAAGTACATTCTTCAAAATGAGTCTTACAATATCGGAGATATGTTATTTGTACAAAGACAGATAAACAACACATTAGCAGCGCATAGAACACCAACTTGTCTATTGGAGAAAAGGCGATGATGTAAGAAATTAACAATTTACCTACCGCCTCAAATATGCTTATATATGCATATACCGACATTTTTTCATGAGCAACAAGGGCGGCATTGTATGGTACACTCACCAAGTTTAAGACAAAAGAAATTAGAGAGAATTGTAAAACCCAGTTTGCGGCAACAAGTCTATCTGGAGGAATGGTCATCTTATAATTAAGAAACCAAATACCCACAGATTCAAGTAATGCAACTATTATCAATGAGAGTAAAAATTGTATCGTTACTGATGCCGAGAAAATCTTGACAAGTCTTACTTTATCACCTTTGCCCAACTCGAAAGTGATAAAACGGCTTATGGCTGCTGACAATGAACCTGATATTACCGTGAACATGCAAACGACTCCACCAACGACATTGTATATACCAAAGTCTTCTACACCCAATGCGTTTAATATGACTCGACTCGTGTACAGCGACACAAGCATCATAAAAAGCATTCTGACATATAGAAGGAGTGTGTTCTTGGCTATACGCTTATTATTTTCTGATGTTTGCGACATTTATTTGTTATTTCTTGTTGTCATCATAAATTTAAACTGCTCTTCATACAAGTCTAACAGCTGTCTAAATGTCATTGCCTCGAAGCTGTCTTGATTCAGAATAAGGGCATGTTTATGATTTTTGCTCTTTTTTTTGCTTCTTTCTGCTTGTTCTGATTCTAATTGGATACGAATAAAAGCACTCCAGAAAGGTGTTGAGAAAGAATATGAGTTTCTATCTTCATCATATCTAATAATATAGTATGGTTGCCCTTGTAGTTCTGTTAAAGCTTGATTAATCTCATCTTCAGAAAGTTGAATACACTTGGGATTTATGCGATTAATAAGTTCTTTGTAAGTAATCGAATCCTTATTGAATATATTCATCGTTTTTAGAATATACCATGCAGCCTTGTTTTTTGCGGTTATCAAGTCATACGATTTTTGAAGAGTGTCAGAGTTTCGGTCAAGATAACCTTTTATAGCGACATCGAAAGATTTATCCTTTACAATAACTTTGTTAAAAGAAGTTTTCTCAACTCCTAAGTCATAGCAAATATCCAAACACATGAAATGCGCTAAAGAACCTATATTGTTAGAATAAGAAACCAAGTTTTGAACTAAATTATTAGACATAACAACGTTTAACAAATGACATCCTTGTTCTATGATTTCTTTAATCTCTTCATCTTTAAGAAGTGGTACTTTGATTTGGTCAACCCTGGAACTAAGATTAGGATCTAAAGCGATAAGTTCTCTTGGGGTACTAACAGCTCCGATACAAATTATCTTACTTGGCTGTATGCTATCCTCTATATCATTAGCTTCATCAACAAAAATCTTCATAACATCTGCTAATTTCTGTTTTTCTTCGTTGCATAGTTTATGAAAATCTTCTATCATCCAAATCTTGCCAGTCTTTCTGAAAATTTCTGCTAATTTCTGAGGTGTTAGTCTTGTGGGTAACAGCCTTGTTAACTTTTGTTCTACCGACTCTTCGTTGACACTATTTATTTCAGCCTTGATGGATTGCATTTCATTTTTTAGACTGGCACTTACTTTCCTGCCTTTCTTAAAAGTTTTTTCGCTAACACAGAAACTATCAAGTTGAGAGAATGCGTCCAGTATTATATCATTCAACGTTTTATCTGTAGAACATTGGGTTCTGACAAAACTGTATTTCTTTTCATCAAGCAATTTTCTTATAACTGTTGTTTTACCACTACCTGAATGACCGTATAGGATAATTTGCACTCCTGGAGTATCTAAACTTCTCGCAATTCGTTGCTCTAAATCATTGCGCCGAAGATAATTTACATTTGCAATAGTGCTTGGCGTAAATACTTCTTGAAGACTGCGTTTATTAAATATTCTATGGTATAGCTCTATAAAATAATGCATAGTTAACTAAGTTTTTTATAAAACAATACATTGTTTCTTGTTAGATACTCTAAATCAATCGCCCAAACTTCAAGAGGTTCGTTCATATAAGGAAGTATTGATGAGTTTTCATCATTTGTTTGAAAATACGATGAAAAAAACTGATTTCTATTAATTTCGTCAACTGGCACAATAATTAGCTTGCCTATTTTTAACCCCCTTTCGGTCGTTGTTCCAATTAGTTGACTGTTATTTTGTATAAATTGTATCGCTTCTGAATAGTTCATATTCTGTATTTTTATAGATTACTTATTAAATCTTGCTATTTCGTCTCTTTCCTAAAAGTATCAGTGCCAAGTATGGATTGCCTTTAATCATAATTGAACCCCAACTACATATAAAACATATAGGTAGTGCTATTACAAATGCTATCATAAAAATAATGAAAGGATTCGTTGATTGAAAAGCACTTGCATCGCAAAAATGGCATAAATAAAACTGCATTACATATATACCCAAAGATTCTCTTCCAAATAACTTAAACATATTGCTAACAGCTCCATACATTTTGAATTTTCGAGAGAAGTTTAATAACACAATAAAGGCTAATATAGAAATTAACACTTTGTATACGACATCCACCATAGAGCCTTGAAAGTTCCAATGAGTAACAAAAATGAAAAATAGCACAAAAGCTATACTATATATAGAATCTTTTGTTACTAAAGTTTCTAACCAATCGTATTGGGCTAAAATTGCCCCCCCCGAAAAGAAAGCAAAGTACATTATCAAGTATTTTTCATCAATTCCTATTGCGACAATCATGCTAACTATAAGCATAAAAACGGCATAAGAGCACATAATCCGTAGCGAAGTTTTTGTATGTATTTTATTCTGTATAAAATCATACGCTCCGAAAGCCACCAACAATAAAAAAAGACTCTTCAAATACCATAGCATGGGATATTGTAGCTTATGTATAAAGTATTCAGTATTTACAATATACCAACGTTCTTTAAGGAAAAATGTATCTATCAATAATGTCCATACAAGGAAGGGTATTGCTATTGCTATGATTTTCTTCTTTAGAAAATGCCAATATTGTGACCATGATTCAATTTTAGTCACTTTTTGGATTATATATCCACTAATGGCAAAGAATAATGGCATGTGAAATGAATATATAAATTCAAACACTGGATTATTCATTGGTATGCCATTGAACTGGATAATATGTCCTACAACAACTAAGGTTATTGCTATGCCACGTATAATATCAACATATTCCAATCGTTTGATATTTTCCATAATGTAATTCTGTAATTAATCTACAACAACTTATATACAGCTCTGTAATCTTGGTATAAAAAAAAGCTATATATTTGTCCTTTACGTTAGTACTCAATTTAGGGCATAGCCCTTTGTATAGGCACTTTTGCAAGTACCTATACATTGAGATGTTAAAAATTTCACTTGTTTATTAACTATTGGCATGTTGCCAATCCGATATTGCCTGGCCGCAGATTGAAAAAATCTCTGCAACCGTTAAAGATGTTAACAAAAAACTTTCCAAGGTAATCCCACGCCGACCGACCCTGCAGCTTCACCGTACTTATTATACTGTGATAAGTGGCTGCCATCTTCGCTCCCTCATCACTGCCGAAATGGAGCATGTTGTTTCGTTGGGTTGTCAGAGGACGGACTGCACGCTCGGCTGCATTGTTGTCTATCGGATAACTACCATCCTTTATATATGTAAAGATGTTTGCCCAAAATGTATCCAAATAGTTCAACGCTTTCTGCAAATAAGGAGTAACAGTCGCAGGATCCTTGGACTTCTCTATACCGAGATGAGTGCGGAGATTTATCAGGATGCCTTTCGTCTCAAGACCTTGACGTTGTTTCCCCCTCTCCTCGTCAGTAAGATTATCCTTTGTATACTGGCGTTCCAAGTTGTACAAATCCTCTATATACTTAATGAAGATATCGGCATTCTTGTCACCAGCCTGCTCGCTTGCTTTCACAAACTTGGCACGCGCATGTGCAAGACACACCTGATGGTCTGTCTTGGATAAATTGGGAGTCTCGGCTGCCTTCAACTCGTTACCAATAAAGGTATAGGCATTGTAGCCGTCAGACATGATGCTCTTCAATTCTGCATCACCGATAAAGTCTGTAAGCACATCACGTCCACGGGAACCATTGTCGTAGAAGAAGATAACCACACGCTCTGTCTTGTTCACAAGTACCCAGATGTAACATTTCTTGTAGTGGTCGTACTTGCGCACCTTGCACCAGGTCTCGTCGCAGTTTACGATTGAGTCTTTCTCCAACGCTACTTCCTTCAGTGACCCAACGAGCTTGTCAAGATAAACTTTGCCTTTCTTCAACCAATTGCGCAGCGTATTTGCAGAAACGGTCATTCCCATATCCGTCAGCCATTGATGGAGAAGCCCGAATGTGACGTTCTTCACATACACCTCGTAGGCAATTGCCTGTAGGAACTCAGGTGTTGCCTTTGTTCCCTCGAACTTCGTCACAAATTCAGGATTCCCGGCTTTGGGGAAATAACCCCATTTCGGCTTCTTGCCTTTCTCCACGTAATGCACCATCTCGAAGCGTTTCTCGACAAGGTTCATCTCAAGGTGAAAGACGGAAACCATCTTCTTGCCAAGGATTCGCCCTGGCACTTTAGCCTCATCTGACTTGTACTCTTCAGAAAGTCCCTTAACGCACATGGTCTTGTATGTTTCGGGACGGTTGGACAAGTCACGCTCCTTCTTTGACGGATTCTCTTCTTTGGAACAAGCCTCGTTCTTGGAAACGGAGTTGTCCGGAAGAGAAGATGAAGTGCCGTCAAAATCATCCTCGTCTTTACCACGATCTGACTCTTCTGCTTTTGTTGATTCTGCCTTCTTTACTTTCTGTCTCTTGTCACCAAAGCGGTTCTTGTCGGCAAACTTCAGTTTGGCAGTAAGGTCAGCAACCTTGCGTTCTGCCGATTTTAATTTACGTTCCTTTTCCTTCAACGACGACTCTAAAGACGAGACCTTAGACAACACATCATCCAATTTGGACAAGCGTTCGTCATATTCCTTCTGCTTATCAAGAAAATCCTGAAGCACTGCATCACGGGCACGTAATCCCAAGTCTGCCTTTTCGAGTCGTTCCGCAAGGTAATTGATATAACGTTTTTGTTCTTCTACTGTCATACCTTCACTGTAATCAAGAACTGGGCGCGAGATTGATTCTCGTGCCAAAAGTTCTCGCTGTTAGTACTCAATTTAGGGCATAGCCCCTTGTATAGGCACTTTTGCAAGTGCCT
>ERZ1034952.1819-NODE-1819-length-16642-cov-8.813408_pt1 | contig 16642 bp, 15 predicted proteins | sample MGYA00520625_ERZ1034952 | MGnify/ENA primary metagenome ERZ1034952 (study PRJEB33766, sample SAMN09781773) | gut metagenome | biome: gut microbiome | host: Homo sapiens | place: Madagascar | study: EMG produced TPA metagenomics assembly of the PRJNA485056 data... | reverse complement strand
GATGCGACTGCACACCTTCCACTCGTTCTGTCTGTCCCATCTTGAGTTTTCTCAGGAACGGGATGATAACCGGTCCCAGAATCACACTGATTACAAATGAGATCAGCACAGGAAATACAACTTGAATATTCATCCTTACACCTCTTATTATTCTTTCGTTTTTTATTACGTTTGATTATAAGGCTTTTTATCCGATTTATCAAGCGGCTTTATCTTTCTGTCAGATAAGAAAGACTGTTTTCAAATATGCTCCGCACCACCGGCGCCGCGATCATTCCTCCATAATAAACTCCTTTTGGATCATGAATAATGCAGAGCGCCAGAACCTGGGGATCATCTGCAGGTGCAAATCCCAGAAATGAGGATATATAGCGGTTTGCACTTCTTGGAAGAGTCTGAGATGTTGCTGTTTTTCCTCCGATCCGATATCCTTCCACAGACGCATTTCGGCCAGAACCTTCCGATACTACCTGTTCCAGAATATAACGGACTGATTCAGAAATCTCTGATGGCAGAATTTCTTTTCCTTCCACATACTCCAGTTCTCTGACGGTCATACCATCCGATGACTCTACTGCAACCCCAAAATGAGGAACAATTTCTCTGCCGCCGTTGATCAGTGCACTTACCGTTGCAGCCAGACGAATCGGTGTAATCTGAAAAGACTGGCCAAAAGAAACTGTCGCAAGTTCTACCTCTCCCATATTTTCAGCTTTATGCATGATCGTTCCGGCTTCTCCCGGAAGATCGATTCCGGTTTTTTCCATAAGATCAAATTGTTTAAAATATCTGTAAAAATTTTCCACCCCAAGCCTCAATCCAACTTCAATGAATACCGGATTACATGAATTCTCTGCTCCTTTTACAAAATTCTGCGCACCATGACCTCTTCTGTTCGCACAATGGATCCGCCTGTCCTCCACGATTTTATATCCGGGACAATAAAAAGAATCATTCAATGAAACTACGCCTTCTGCAAGTCCCGCTGCCATAGTAATGATTTTAAATGTAGATCCTGGCTCATATGTATCATTAAGACATGGATTTCTCCACATCTGATTCAGAAGTTCCTGTTTCTTTTCCTCGCTCAATCCTTCCGTATTCTGTCCTGTATTCAGTCTGAAAGGTTCATTCAGATCAAATTCCGGCACATTTACGCATGCATAGATCTCTCCATTCTGCGGATTCATAAGTAATATAGAAACTCGCTCTGCCTGTTTTTCTTCCATCACCTTCTGTGCTGCCTGCTGAACGTACTTCTGAACATCTGCATTCAGACTGATTCGCAGATTATAGCCCTGCTGTGGTTCTTTTCTGTTTTCTCCTTCTCCCTCCAGTTCGATTCCTCTTGCATCCGTTACCGTCAGGATTTTTCCTGCTGTTCCTTTCAGAATATCATCATATTCTACCTCAAGCCCGATAATTCCCTGATTATCACTTCCTGTAAAACCAAGCACTTTTGATGCAAGATTTCCCATCGGATAACAGCGTCTGTAATCTTCATCTACTTTTATCCCCGCAAGCCCTGCATTTCTGATAGCATCTCCGGTTTCTTTTTCTACATTTGTCTTTATCCGCTCTATCGAAGAAATCTTCTGCACCTTTTTTCGGATACTCTCCTCTGGTATTTCCAGCTTTTCTGCCAGAAGTGCTGTCACCTTTTCCGGCTCTTCTATCTGACTGTGTATCACAGAAATCGTACACACTGTTTTATTTGCAGCCAGTACTTTCCCTTTTGCATCCAGAATCTTTCCTCTGGCAGCTTTAATATCACGTTCTCGCTCATGAAGCTCCTCTGCTTTTTCGTAATAATAATCTGACTGGATTCCCATAAGACAGATAAGTCTTATGATCAGTCCGACCGCCAGTAACATACATATCACAAAAACGATCCCAACTTTTCTTTTATGAAAGGTATAATTTTTTTTCAAAAAAAATCCTCCAGAAAACAGTCTTAATAATATATGACTGTTCTCTGAAGGAGATACTTATTTAATCCAGTCCGGCTTCCTCGTTCGTGATGCCTTCGCTTTCCATATCATTATTTTCAACCGTGTCTGATTCATCTTCTTCCGGAGGCGCCGGTACATTTGTATCAGAAATCGCTTCTTTCAGCGAACTGCCCGTCGAAGAAGATTGGGTGATGATATGTTCGGACATAATATACTGTCCATTCTCATCCAGCTTATGTTCTCCATTTTCATTTAACAGATAACCATTTTCATCAATGCGGTTACCCTCCAGATCTACACGGTTTCCACTTCCATCAACAAGATTTCCCTGATCATCCACACTACTTCCGGATACATCCACTAAATGTCCCTTAAAGCCTTCCCAAAGCTCTGTTTCCGGAACACTTCCATCTTCTGATTCATCAGGAGCAACATTCAGATATGGCAGAAGTTCTGAGAGAATTCCCTGTGCAATATACTGTGGATATTTACTGTCTGCCTGTTCCTCGGCTTTTGGCTCGTCCACAACTACATACATCAGAACCTGCGGATCATCTACCGGTGCAAATGTAATAAAGGAAACCAGGTATTTTCCATTTCCTCGCGGAAGCTTTTCTGCAGTACCTGTTTTACCACCGGAGCTATATCCCTGAACTTTCGATGTAGCACTCGTACCTTCCTGCACACTGGCCTGCATGTAAGAACGAATATCTGCTGATATTTCAGAAGATACTGTCTGTTTCATCAGAATCGGATCGAATTTTTTTACAGTAGAACCACTGCTGTCTCTGATCTCACTGACCAGATGCGGCTGATAATAGGAACCTCCGTTGATAACAGAGCACATTGCATTGATCTCCTGAATCATGGTGCAGGTAAATCCCTGACCAAACGCAGAACATGCAAGCTCTGTCTCTCCCATTGTTTCTTCTGTATGAATAACACCGGAGCCTTCATTCGGAAGATCAATTCCTGTACGACTTCCAAAATTAAAGAGTGACTGTGCTTTCAGAAACTGTTCTGTTCCCATTTTGGCTGCAATCTGCATCATTGCATCATTGCAGGAATTCGCAATAACATTCCGCAATGCCTCGGTGCCATGTGCATCCGGCCATACTGCACATTTGATATATGTGTCACCATTTGCACCAAACAGCTGTCCACCATCACATACAAACGTATCACTTTCTGATATCTTACCTTTCTCCAGTGCTCCGCCCATGACAATCGGTTTCACAACTGATCCTGGTTCAAAGGTTTCTGTCACACAGAAATTACTCCACATCTCATTCAGTGCTTTTACCGTATCTTTATCACTCATCGCTGAAATCTGTTCTTCAGAATAAAGTCCGGAAAGATTTCTCGGATCATTCAGGTCATATCTGTCTCCACCATCCATTGCAATAATTTCACCGGTAGATGGCTTCATCACGATCACACCAATATTCTTTGCACCCATGGATTCTTTAAATCCATTGACATATTTCTCAACGATCTGCTGCGCTCCAACATCCAGGGTGGTCACAATACTCTGTCCGTCTTTCGGGTCAATGATTGTCTGCTCCACATCTGCATTATCATTAATATAACCATACTGACGTCCATCAGTCCCCATTAATGTACTGTTATAATAACTTTCCAGACCAACATCGGCGGTGTCTCTTGAAAGAGTAAAACCAATCGTATCACAGGCAAGGTCATTGAATGGATAATTTCTCAGATAATCCTCTTCAAACCATACCCCTTTGACATTTTTACGCTCTGCTTTCTGTGCGTCAGTCAGTTCACTGTCTTCACCCGGGGAAGCATATTCTTCAAATGCTTTCTTTTCATCCATGGAAAGCTGCTTCTTCAGAATCTGATACTGGCTGTTTCTGGTTGCCTCTGCCGAAAGAACTGAACGCACCTTATCTTCATCAAGACCCAGAACTTCCTTCAGTGCTCTTACGGTAGGTTCTATATAGTCTTCATCAGAATTTACTGTCTTACAGTCAAGTATGACTGAGTAGACTTTCTGACTGGTGGCCAGGATATTACCATTGCGGTCATAAATATCTCCTCGCTTTGCCGGAAGCGTACTGCTTTCATACTTCTGCTGAGCCTGCGTAAACACCTGTTTTTTGTATTTTTTTCCACTGGTTGCATTAATATACGTAATTCTTCCCAGTAAAGCAACTAAAGCTAGCAGCACCACAGCAAACAGGCCTACTAGCTTTCCTCTCATCTGATGATTAATTTTTTTCTGAGGTCTTCTCTTGTTCCTCTTAACGGTATTTCTCAATGATCTATCACCTCTTAGTTTCAGGAACATCCTGATACTGTCTTACATAACTGTTACTTGGCATGGTATAAGTCTTTTTCTGATCATCTTTCGGATAATTCATTCCAAGACGTCCAATAGCAAGCTTCTTAATGGTATTCAGATCCACATCTGAAGTAACCTGACTTTCATATGCGTTATTATCCTCTTTGATCTGTGACAATTCCGATTCCAGCGAAGCTACTGTTTTCATTCTGCCCGTCAACTCTGATTTTAACTGAAGATAGTTGACACAGCAGAAAAGCACTGCCACACTGACAACTGCAAGAAATATAACAAATCCTCTGCCCATATTCTGAGCTTTTTCTCTGTTTCTCTGTACTTCCCGACTGAGTTGTCGCGGCTCTGTCACCTTTTTATTTTCCCGCACACGCCGTGCGGTCTGTGCACCAGGCGCACGATACTGTCTGTCAGGTACCTCCTGCAGTCTTCGTACCGCATTCCCATCCACATACATTCCGCGGGCATTTCGTGCATTTGTTCTATTTTTTCTAGATGTGACTGCCCTGTTCGTCCTCTCCATCTATCTCTCACAACTTTCTATTATTACTTTATATCATCTTTCTTTCAAAGATTCTGAGTTTTGCACTCTTTGACCTCGGATTCTCTTCCATCTCTGTTTCACTTGGCAGAATTGGTTTCCTTGTGATCACTTTTCCTTTTGATTTCTTTCCACATACACATACTGGAAAATCAGATGGACATGTACATGGATTCTCATTCTTCCGGAAAATTGTTTTCACAATTCTGTCCTCAAGTGAATGGAATGTAATAATGCAGATTCTTCCGCCGTCATCCAGCAGATCGATCATTCCATCCAGAGAATCTCTCAAAACATCCAGTTCTCGATTCAGTTCAATACGAATCGCCTGAAACGTTCTTTTTGCAGGATGCCCTCCGGTCACCTGCATCTTCATCGGAATCGACTGACGAATAATTTCTGTCAGCTCTCCGGTTGTCTGAATTGGCGCCTGTGCTCTTGCAGCCACTATATGTTTTGCAATATTTTTTGCAAATTTATCTTCACCATAATCACGAATGATACGGTACAGTTCTCTTTCATCATAACCATTGACAATATCCGCAGCCGTGCGGCTCTGTCGCTGATCCATTCTCATATCCAGCGGTGCATCTACCCGATAGGTAAATCCTCGCTCTTCATTGTCTAACTGATAAGACGAAACTCCCAGATCCAGAACAATTCCATCAACTTTCTGAACTCCCAGGGATTTCAGCTCATTTGCCATGTAACAATAATTGCTGCGAATAATCTGAACTCTGTCGCCGAAAACAGACAGTCGCTCACTCGCAGCAACTATTGCATCTTGGTCCTGATCTATGCCAATAAATCTCCCCTTGGCAGAAAGTCTGCGGCACACTTCCTGTGCGTGTCCTGCACCTCCCAGAGTTCCATCCACGTAAATCCCATCTGGTCTTACCCGCAGACCATCGATGGTTTCTTCCAGTAATACAGATTTGTGTTTAAATTCCATATCCGTCTCCTGTTGGATTTCTTTCCGGCGTAATGCTTATATGACAATACCCATCGCCTGCATCCCCTCTGCAATGCTGTTCATATCATCATAATCGCAATTCTCGCTCCACTTTTCTTTGCTCCAGATCTCAATTCTGTTGAGATTTCCTGTAAGTACAACATCTTTGTCCAGACCCGCAAATTCCCGCAACGTCTGTGGTACAAGAATTCTCCCCTGCTTGTCCAGTTCGCAGTTTGTTGCACCTGCCACAAAAAAACGTGTGAAGGTTCTGGCATTTTTATTTGTAAGTGGTAAGGCTCTGAGTTTCTCTTCAAAGGCTTTCCATTCATCCATAGGATAAACAGACAGACAACCATCCAGTCCTTTTGTCAGTATGAACTCCTCTCCCAGAAGTTCTCTGAATCTGGCAGGAATTATCAGACGCCCCTTCGCGTCGATTGAATGATTATACTCGCCCATGAACATCTAAACTCACCTACTCTCGTGAGATACGATTCTCCCCTTCGTATCTGCCGGCGGAAATGGATAAACATGCCACATTTCCTCCATTCGCCACCACTATTCACCACTTTCTACCACTTATACAGTAATTCTAACCTATTTACTTTGAAAATACAAGTGGGAATCGTAGTTTTTTTCCGAACAATTTTATACATTTTGGCTGTAAAACAGCTATATTTTACGATAGTATTACAGAAGATTTTCTAATTTTCAAAGTTGTTGCTTTTTCTGATTTAAAACTTATCATTGATATTTTCTCTCAATAACAAAGGAGGATTCTAAAAGAATCCTCCCCTGCACTGTTTCGTTATTTATACATTTCCGCCATCATTCTGTCCAGTTTCTGACTTAATTTCAACTGTCTCATCAGATCCATTCGGCTCCTTATCCTGTGGTTCAGCCTCCTCTGCAGATTCAGAAATTTCAGTTTCTGCAGTTTCTTCTGAATGTTCTTCGGGATAATCTTCCGTATCTTCTTCCAGATGTTCTTCTGGCTTTTCCGTATGCACCGGTTCTTTCGTCTGCTCAAAAATTTCTTTGAACTCGTCCTGCACATTTTCATAGTTATGAACTGTTTCCAGTCTGCTGCCCTCATTTTTTTCTTCAGCGGCATAACGCTCCTCTCTCCTGCGTCTGCTGACTTTTTCTCTCTTCTTTGAAAGAAACCTGCGCACTGTCGAAACAATGCCGCAGATCAGAAAAAGTCCGATTGACACAGGCAGGGAAACCGGAATCTTTGTCATTGGAATATACAGCTTATCTGTACGCAGCCATTCGATCAGACATTTTCCTAATCCATATCCTGCCAGATATCTGAGAAATATTTCTCCCTCAAATTTTTTTCTTCGCGTGTAAATCATCAACACCAGCAGAAGAAACAGACACCATATGCTTTCATAAAAAAACAGTGGATGTACCTGAATATATTCCATACCTCTGAAATTTACCAGATTCTCTTTCATAAGTCCAGTCACTGCACTGCTTTGCACGCTATCAATTGGAAGTCCCATTGCAAACAGACTGTCTGTATATTCACCAAACGCTTCTCTGTTGAAGAAGTTTCCCCATACACCTATTATCTGTCCGCTCAGTAAACCCATGCATACAATATCTGCCATATTCCAGAAAGAGACCTTACAAAGTCTGCACATCAGAGCTGCAGCCAGTGCACCTCCCAGAATTACTCCGTAAACGCCCATTCCGCCGCTTCGGATATCAAGCAGCATTTTCCATGACTTACCACTGAACTGTTCCCACGAAAATGCAATGTAATACAGTCTACCACCGATCACACCACCTGCCAGTGCCGCAATTGTCGCGCCCAGGCAGATATTCATATTCTGTTTCTGCCACTTTGCCAGTAGAAGAATCACCGTCATCCCGACAAGCAGACTTACTGCCATCAGAATTCCGTATATTGTTACTTTAAATCCCAAGACTGAAAACGCTCTGTCCTCATATTCAAATAAAAATCCAAGATTTGGAAATCTTACTGTTATCTCCATAAAACCCCTTCATCATAATACGATTCACATTGTCATTGTCTTCAATACATTGATACAGATTTCAGATCATATCTTTAAAACAACTTTGCATTATACATTAAATCTGAACAGGATCACATCTCCATCCTGCACAATGTATTCTTTACCTTCCATACGTACAAGACCTTTTTCTCTTGCGCCCGCATAAGAACCACAATCAAGAAGATCCTGATAATTGACCACTTCCGCTTTGATAAATCCTCTTTCAAAGTCTGTATGAATCTTACCAGCTGCCTGAGGAGCTTTTGTTCCGATCTTGATTGTCCATGCACGTGTCTCATCTTCTCCTGATGTCAGGAAACTCATAAGACCAAGAAGTCTGTAGCTTGCTTTTACCAGTTTCTCAAGGCCGGATTCTTTGAGTCCCAGATCTTCCAGGAACATTTTTTTCTCATCATCTTCCAGTTCAGAAATTTCTTCTTCGATTTCAGCACAGATAACAAATACTTCGCTCTTCTGCTCTGCCGCATATTTTCTGACTTCCTGTACAAATTCATTTGTTTCACCGTCATTGGCAAGGTCATCTTCACTTACATTTGCTGCATAAATAACCGGCTTCCATGTAAGAAGATTATAAGTTCCCATCCAGGCTTCTTCATCTTCATTTTCCATTTCCATGGTGATTGCCATGTTTCCGTCTTCCAGATGTTTTTTAATTTTCTGCAGGAAATCAAGTTCTTTTGCAGCTTCCTTGTCCATACGTGCGGTTTTGGTAACTTTTGCAATACGACGTTCCAGAATTTCAATGTCTGAAAAGATCAGTTCCAGATTGATCGTTTCAATATCTCTGAGCGGATCAATGCTTCCATCTACATGAATGACATTCGGATCTTCAAAACAACGTACTACATGTACAATTGCATCAACTTCACGGATGTTTGCCAGGAACTGGTTTCCGAGTCCTTCTCCCTTGGATGCTCCTTTTACAAGTCCCGCAATATCAACAAATTCAATTACTGCCGGTGTTACTTTCTTTGAATGATAAAAATCACCCAGAAGTTTCAGTCTTTCATCCGGAACAGTAACGACACCCACATTCGGATCAATTGTACAGAACGGATAGTTTGCTGATTCCGCTCCGGCTTTTGTCAGTGAATTAAAAAGTGTGCTTTTTCCTACATTAGGTAATCCTACGATTCCAAGTTTCATATCTCTATAGTTCTCCATTTCGTTATTTTATTAGATTTTATGCAACTGTTCAGTACCTTCCCAGTCACGATTCAATATTGGTTTAAGTTTATCACACATCTGATAAAGTTTCAATTGCTATGATAGCATCTTCAAACTGCGTTCCTGTAAAATGGCTGCCGTTCACTCTCAGACATCCCTCAGAATAAATTTATGAATGATTTCTGCCACTCCATCATGATTATTGTCGTGTTCTGTCACATAGTTTCCATATTCTGCAATTCCTGGAAATGCATTACACATGACAGCGCCTACATGAGCAGCTTTCAGCATTTCCACATCATTCTCTGCATCTCCTGCTGCCACAGAATTCTCGATCGGAATTCCAAGATATTCACAAAACCAGCGAACTGCAAAGCCTTTAGAGATTCCTGCCGGAACAATTTCCTGATAACAGTCGTTTGAAAAAAAGCTGTGCACTTCCCCGGCATACTGCGAAATAACCTCTTTCTGAAAAAGATCATTTTTTTCTCTTTCGTTTGTCGGAGTGATTGCGATCAGTTTATATGGATCTTCCGGAACCACATCTGCTGCACACTCTACGATCTTGTATGGCAGACGGTTACGTTCTGCATATTTATGAAGTTCCTCAGTATCCCTTACCGAAAGAATATGAGTGTCTGAATAACTCTGGATATGAAGGTCTCGTTTTAAGGCTTCTTCAATGATTTTTGCGGCAATTTCCTTTGAAAAAGTTTTTCCGTAAACCGTTTTTTTGTGGTAAGGATCATAAATCTGACCACCGTTAAAACAGATCACATAACAGCCCTCTTTATCCAGACCGGCTTTATGTGCACAGACACTTGCACTTGCCAGTGGACGTCCTGTGCAAACCACGATTTTATGTCCATGAGCCAGAGCTTCATCGATTGCAGCCTGATTTCCCGGAGTCACCTCTTTGTGATCATTCAGTAAAGTGCCATCCAGATCCGTAAATAATATTCTTGTATCAACAGACATTATGTATTACTCCTCCATTGTTTCCCCGCCACTGTATTATTAAATACAGCAGATTATTTCAGATAATCTCGTATTTTCTCTTCGTTCAGTTTCTCACCAATGACGATCAGCACATCCTGACCTGCTTCGATTGGTTTCAACGTTATATCATGATGCGTGGCATTCAGTTCCAGCCACTGTTCTCCATCTTTCAGAAATCCCTTGATTCTTAAAACTTCGCCACAGCAGCTGTCCTTAAAAATATTGTCGATTCCGGCCTGTACTTTCGCTGCATCCACTTTTTCATCCATAAAAAATAATGTCTGAAAAAGCTCGGTCTGATCCGCATAGCGTTTCTCATAATCTTCGACCTGATAACCGGACTCCATGATTTTTTTATAATCTTTTTCCGTAAAATCATCCCAATATTTTGCAATTACTTCATCTTTCAGAACACGCGGACAGTGAATCTCATTCAATGCACGATTCAGATGTGCAACTGTTTGCTGAATCACTCTATCCGATACACTTTCTACTTTGCTCAAAAGCACACAGCCAGCACTGGCAACTTCTGAAGCCAGTACGTAGTCTGCTTCTTTTGAAAGTTGTTCATCCAATCCTGCATCCACCACTGAAATCACATTTCCAATCTGATACCAGCGATCCAGTGGTTCCTCATGAAGTGCATCAAAAAAATCATCCACATCAAAAATTCCGGATGGCTCGATCAGCACTTTGTCATAACCGCACATTCCCATCGCAATCAGTTTTGTTTTGAATCGTCTCCGGTAACAATCCCTGTCGCAGCCGCCTGCCACCATTTCCAGTTCACAGTTTTCTCCTTCCAGTTCCCGCAGGAGCATCATATCCACATTGATCGCGCCAAAATCATTCTCGAGAATACCAATATTTAACCCCTGGTTTATCAGATAACTGGCATATTTTTTTATAAATGTAGTCTTTCCGGATCCGAGAAATCCTGTGATCAAATCTACTTTTACCATTGCTTTTTTCCTGTATTTCTCTAACTTATGTCTTTCCTGTTTCTGTTGTCAAAATCTTATATATTCAATTCTTTACGCATATTTTCCGCAAAAATACGATGTCCCTCTTCCGTAAAATGAACGCCATCATAAATTGTGGGGATTTCCCATTCACTGGCATCTGTAAAAGCAATACCCAGACGCGCGGCAGTTCTTTTATATTCTTTTCCAAGATTACGTGATTCTGTCACAAGTTCCGGTCGTTCCACCCACTGTCCTTCCTGCATTGCCGGAGGTGCCACCAGTCGAAGCCGCATTTTTCTGCTTGCAAGCCCAGCTTCTTCCATCATTCGTTTTAGAAAACGTTCCATTCTTTTTGCCACATCTGCAGCAGTAAAATCAGGATTTTCCAGCAGATCATTTGTCCCCAGCATAACCAGAAGCCAGACAGAATTCGGTTTTCTGTGCCAGTCACGTACCTGCTGACAGGCAAATTTTACCGTACTGACAGTATGCGGGATACTTCGGCCATTTACTCCATAATTTTCCACATTCCATTCTGTCTCATTATCAAGGATCCCCGTCCAGCGGGCATCTTTGGGATATCGTCCCTCATTTGTGTCATGCGGATCATATCCATATGTATTTGAATCTCCGTAACAGATAATTGTTCCCGGCATCTTCTTATCCTCTTTTCTGTAGATTCGTTAAAGAATTCCTGTATACCATACCAAGACAGCAGCTGCCGCCTCTGCCACCAGGATCAGCGGAATACCAACATAAAATTTAGGTTTTCGTGTTTTATGATGAAAAATACTCATCGCGGCCAATGCCCCAACACTTCCACCGAGTGCGGCTATTCCCAGGAGAGTTTTTTCCGGTATTCTCCAGGCATGTCTCTGAGCTCTTCTTTTATCTGACTCATATAACAGAAATGCAATAACATTGACTCCGATCAGATAAAAATATAAACACTTTATTATTGACATAATCCTCCGCCTCCTTATATTTTTATGCTGGGATTTCTGCCAAGTTGATCAGTCCCTTGTCATCAGCATCAGCAGTGTTCCTGCCTCATACTCCACAATTGCTTCTTCCTCAGCAATCTCATTGCTTACCGTCAGTCCACTGTCAGAAGCTTTCAGGCAATGATTATTCAGGGGATATTTAAATCCCTTTAACGTCAGCCCCGGCAGATCTCCTTCCAGTGAAAAAAAAGAAACATATTTTCCAAACTGTTCTTTCTTCCTTAGAATCGTATGACTGCTGATCAGTTTCATATAATTCCACTGATCGATCAGAATAATATCTGCACCTCTGCTTCTGCCATGTACAAGCAATCCGAAATTTGCCATAAGATGATCGATCCTGTTTCCGGTTGCACCCAGGATCACAATTTTTTCAGCACCACGATCAATTGCAAAATTCGCGGCAGACTGCGTATCTGAATCATCCTTTTCCGGCTTCAGATATATGATCTCTGTATCTGTCAGTGTTGCAAGATATTCTTTTCCTGCTGCGGAGAGACTGTCAAAATCACCGACCGCTATATCCGGTTTCCATTCTGTTCCTTCAAAGAACTCTACTCCTCTGTCAGCAGCGATCAGCCTTGTATTTTTCTGTTTGTTTTTCTGTAAAAAATCGAGGGCAAAATCTCTCTGGATCGTGCCCCCGCTTACGATGATCACATCTTTCATGCTTTTCCTCAATCAATCTCTGATTTAATATCGTCCATTTTATTCATAATATCATGAACATTTGTTTCCAGATCACCATTGAATACATAAGAACCTGCGACCAGAAGATTTGCACCAGCTTTCATAACAGTTTCCATAGTTTCATCATTGATTCCACCATCTACCTGTATATCCACGTTCAGTTCTTCTTTATCGATCAATTCTTTCAGTTCTACGATTTTCTCTGTACATTCCGGAATATATTTCTGTCCGCCAAATCCCGGCTGCACTGTCATGATCAAAACCATATCTACTTCATCCAGAAGATGACTGATATCATTCACTGGTGTTGCCGGTTTGATAGATACGCCAACTTTTACACCGGCATCTCTGATCAGTTCAATTGCTCTCTCCAGATCCTCGCAGGCTTCTGCATGCACAGTAATGGAATCTGCACCGCATTCCACAAAATCCTGAATATAGCGTTCCGGTGCTGAAACCATCAGATGCACGTCAAAAAACATTTTTGATTCTTTGCGAATAGAACGGATTACCGGCATTCCAAATGATATGCTCGGTACAAAATCTCCATCCATAACATCAATGTGAAGCCATTCTACTCCGGCTTTCTCCAGAGTCTGAATCTGTTCACCCAGACGGTTAAAATCCGCTGATAAAATCGAAGGGCACAATCGATATTCCATTTAATTAATATCTCCTTTTCTCTTTCAATTCTTCATATAAACTAAGATAATCTTCGTATCTGAGATTGCTGATTTCTCCTTTTTCCAGTGCTTCTTTCACTCTGCATCCCGGTTCATGGATATGTCTGCATCCCTGAAACCTGCATGCATCTTCGTATCTTCGGAATTCCGGAAAATAATCTTTCAGTTCCTGTTCTTCCATATCTGTAAGATAAAGCGACGAGAATCCCGGTGTATCCATCAGAAAAGTATCTTCTCCTACAGGGATAACCTGCGAATGACGAGTTGTATGACGTCCTCTCTTCAGCTTTCGGCTGATTTCTCCGGTCTCCATCTGCACTTCTCCCTGCAGCAGATTAGTCAGAGAGGATTTTCCAACTCCGGACGGACCTGCTACAACGGTTGTTTTTCCTTTGAGAATTCTGTGGATTTCATCAATTCCGTCCTGCTCCAATGCACTTGAAAGAATCACCTGATAGCCACAGTTCCGGTATATTTCACAAAGCGTTTCTGTTTCTTTTTCTTCCGCAAGATCTTTTTTGTTAAAACATATCACTACCGGAACTCCTGACTGTTCCATCATAATAAGAAAACGATCCAACAGCATGAAATTGGGTTTGGGATTTTCCACTGCAAAAATCACGAATGCCTGATCAACGTTGGCAACTGCCGGACGAATCAGGAAATTCTTACGGGGAAGGATTCTGATCAGATTTCCTGTCTGCTCCTGTTCATCCAACACTGTAATTTCTACATTGTCACCCACAAGCGGTTTCTGGTTATCTTTGCGGAAAATTCCCTTTGCCTTACATTCATAAAGCACATCATCTTCTCCGTATACATAATAGAAACCGGCAATTCCTTTGATAATTTTCCCCTGCATGTATTACTCCGCCTTTTTGAAAGTAAGCGGATACTGACCCAGCTGCTGGAAGTTTCCATTAATCACTTCAGATACATACAGCGTTCCCTCACTGACACCAGGTGCTCCTGTAATATCCAGTGTGTATGGGAAGGTGATTTTCTGCCCATCCACTACTTTTGTAGATGTCGTTTCACCATTCACTTCCTGAATGAGTTCCAGACGAATTGCACCTCCCTGATATCCGGTCGGTGTATTCAGTGTCTGTGTACATTTCCAGATTTCACCATTGGCTGCTGCTGTACTCTGCTGTGCAGTGTCTTCTGTACTGCTCTGTACCTCTGTTGTGTCAGAAGACGGTGCTTCATTTCCACTGCTAACAATAATTTCTATTGGCTGATCCGGATCTGCATATTCATCAGCTTCCGGGCTCTGAGAGATAACTTCTCCTGCTGCCACTTCACTGCTCTGCTGTTCTGTCACCTGAATATCTGTCCATTTTCCAAGAGTAGTGATCGCATCATTTTCTGTCATTCCAACAACACTTGGTACAGAAACACTGTCACCCCAGTCAAGGCCACGGCTGACGATCAGTGTCACCTCATCACCTGCTGTTGCACTGCTTCCTACAGACGGCGTAACAGAAACCACATATCCTGGATTTACAAGTGGATAACCACTTCCGTCATCCTCACTGTATTCTTTTTGTATTGTTACTTTCAGGCCAAGATCTTCCAGCGTCTGCTGTGCATCAACACCGGTTTCACCTGAGAGATCCGGTATAGTAACTTCCTGCTGACCTTTACTGATATAATATTTCAGAGTTGTATACTGTTCTACTTTTGTTCCTGCCGGAATATCCTGAGAAGAAATTCGTCCTTTTTCCTGCGTGGAGTTTTCTTCACCCATCATCTGCTTGCCCAGTTTCTCTTCTTCCAGAAGAGCTGCTGCTTCTTCCTCAGTCTTTCCTACCAGAGCCGGTACTGTCACCATTCCGTCGTCATCCGCCACGTTTGCTTCTGAAGCTGCTTCCTGCTTACCAGTCTGTTCTTCTCCGCCTATAATACCTGCGGCCTTACCGATAAAGAAAATAACTGCAACCAGAATTACTGCACCGGCAAGCAATGCCAGAATAGTAAGTCCGCTGTTTGGTGCTTTAGGCTTTTTGTTTGCTTTGCGTGCTTTCTTTTCTTCACGTCTTCGACGAGAATCCTCTTCGTATTCTTCGTCGTTGTTATCGTAATCTGTATCGTAAACTTCTTCTTCCAGATCGGCTACTTCCGGCTTACGCTGTGCTGTGCGATTCTTTGAAGTATGTTTGATCTCTCCAAGTTCTTCATCTGAAATCACTACGGTCTTCGCCTCATTATCCACGGAAGATAATTTTACAAAGTTCCCCTGCGGATCAATAAGTGAATGTTTCAGGTCAGCGATTACATCTTCCATCTTTTCATATCGTCGATTCACACTCTTCTGTGTACATTTCAGGATGATCTGCTCCAGACTATGCGGAAGATCTTCTGTATATACGCTCGGCGGCACCATTTCTTCCTGCAGATGTTTGATCGCAATTGCTACAGTTGTATCTCCATCAAATGGTACACGTCCTGTAACCATCTCATACAGTGTAATACCAAGTGAATAAATATCACTCTTTTCGTCACTGTATCCGCCACGCACCTGTTCCGGAGAACTGTAATGCACAGATCCCATTACATTGGAACTGATCGTATTGGAGGATGCTGCTCTTGCAATACCAAAATCCATGACCTTGACTTTTCCGTCTGTTGAAATAATGATATTCTGCGGTTTTACGTCACGATGAACGATTCCGTGATTATGTGCTGCTTCCAGCCCCATTGAAACCTGAATGGCAATACTTGTTGCTTCTTTAATAGAAAGCTTACCCTTCTTTGCAATGTATTCCTTCAGAGTAATTCCCTCAATCAGTTCCATGACGATATAGTATACCCCTTCGTCATCACCGACATCATATACATTAACGATATTCGGATGTGTCAGCCCTGCTGCTGCCTGTGCTTCACTCCGGAATTTGCGGATAAATGTCATATCCTCTCTGAATTCAGGTTTTAATACTTTTACTGCCACAAAGCGGTTAAGCTTGTGATCTTTTGCCTTGTAGACATCGGCCATTCCGCCAGTGCCTATTTTGCCTAATATTTCATAACGTTCTGCTATGATCATTCCCGTTTTTAACATTTTTCTACCTCGTTCGTGAATGGTTCCACCAGTATGACTGCTATGTTATCTTTCCCACCGTTCTGGTTCGCTTCTTTCAGAAGTTGCTCCCCCTTCTCCGACAGGTTTTTTGTCTGATCCAGTATAATCTGCTCTATTTTACTATCCTCTACCATATTGCTCAGACCATCGGAACACATAAGAATCGTACTGTCCGGTTCCAGTTTCAGGTCAAAAAAGTCAATATCTACGGTTCTCTCTGCACCAAGCGCCCTGGT
>ERZ1034952.1811-NODE-1811-length-16685-cov-7.114432_pt1 | contig 16685 bp, 15 predicted proteins | sample MGYA00520625_ERZ1034952 | MGnify/ENA primary metagenome ERZ1034952 (study PRJEB33766, sample SAMN09781773) | gut metagenome | biome: gut microbiome | host: Homo sapiens | place: Madagascar | study: EMG produced TPA metagenomics assembly of the PRJNA485056 data... | reverse complement strand
TATTGTACCACAACACATACCCCCAGTGCAAGACTCTGCGAAAGAAATATGAAAAATTTTTTCGATTAATTTATTTACTACTCGTTCTTCAAGCGTCATATCGTTCTCCAAAAATCAAATCAAGCCGTTTTGCAACTTAGCGGCAGTGAGTGTATTACGCATAAGCATAGAGATTGTCATAGGTCCGACGCCGCCTGGAACAGGAGTGATGAACGAGCACTTATCCTTTACATTTTCAAAATCAACATCACCGCAAAGTTTACCGTTTTCATCTCTGTTCATACCGACATCAATTACTATTGCGCCGTTTTTAACCATATCGGCTGTAACAAATTTAGCCCTGCCGATAGCGGCAACGAGAATATCCGCCTCTTTTGTGATGCTTTTAAGGTCAAGTGTTTTTGAGTGAGTAATCTCAACGGTTGCGTTTTCGTGAAGAAGAAGCATAGCCATAGGCTTACCGACAATATTGCTCCTGCCGATTACAACAGCTTTTTTACCGGTTACATCAACACCCGTGGAATGGATAAGTTCCATAACACCTGCCGGCGTACAAGGGAGAAAATTATAATCACCAATCATAATTGCGCCGACATTAACCGGATGAAACGCATCTACATCCTTAATCGGGTCAATACGATTAATAACCTCTTTATCATCAAGGTGCTTGGGAAGCGGAAGCTGGCACAAAATACCGTTTATCTTTTCGTCCTTATTAAGTTTATCTATAAGAGCGTTAAGTTCGCTTTGAGTTGTGTCTGCATCAAGGGCATACTTAACACTGTAAAAGCCGCACTCCTCGCAGGCTTTTTCCTTATTTCTTACATATACCTGAGAAGCCGGATCGTCACCTACTATAATAACCGCAAGACCGGGAGTAACACCCTTTGTTTTAAGTTTGTCGCATTCCTGCTTTACCTGCTGTTTTACCTGAAGCGATACTGCTTTTCCGTCAATTAAAGCCATTACTTATCTCCTTTTTTTCTTGCTTTTCTTTTTTCTGCTCGTTGTGCTTTTTCTTGCTTAGATTTTTCTCTCTCGATTTTATTAATATCATCTAACTCATCAAGATTGTCCAAAACGAGAGCCTTAGGAAGTTTATTCTGCTTGAGTCTTATAAAGAAATACACGAGCGCAACCAAAGCGACTGCCGCAATAACTGCCGATAGCACCTGAGAAACACGAATGCTGGTTGAGCCGATATAAAGCGAATCGGTACGCATACCCTCAACAATCATTCTTTCAAGGCCATAGAGAACGCCGTACATCATAAATACTTCGCCCTTGAATTTTCTGAAATAGGTAACCACAATATGCAGTACCAAAAATGACAGCAAACACCATACGCTCTCATATAAAAATGTGGGGTGCACCGGGGTATTGGGGTCAACGGTTACTCCCTTTTGTGCAAGCAAAGCAGACGATGCTTCAAGAGTATCGTGAATCTTGGGCGACCACATACGAAACAGAGCGGTATCGGTATTTGTTCCGAACGCCTCCTGATTAAAGAAGTTGCCCCATCTGCCTATGCCCTGACCGATAAGAAGTCCGAGGGCACCCAAGTCAAGTAGATTAAGAAAATTAATCTTACCTGTTTTACATCCGATTGCAGCACCGATAAGAGCGCCGATAATTCCGCCGTAAATAGCCAAGCCGCCGTTCCATATGGCAGGAATTTCGCTAAGGTGAACGCTGTAATAATCCCATTCAAAAGCAACATAGTAAAGTCTTGCGCAAATAATACCGAACAGAGTTCCCCAAAGCAGAACATCCGTCATGCCGTCAAGGCTCATCTTCCACTTGTATGCCTTTCGTCCGCCATACAAAACCGCAAGGGCAAAGCCGAAAGCAATGATCATACCGTACCAATGAATCTGATATCCGAACACGGTGAACGCAACAGACGGCAATTCAAAATCTATGCCGAGTCCGTCAAAATATACGTGAGTGAAATTTGACATCTGTATTCCCCCAAACAAACTAATGTATATAATATAGCACAATCAAGGAGGAATTTCCATAAAATTATAATAAAATATACAGAAGTGCCAAAATTAATTTATTATCAGCGCCCTCTTTTGACAATATAAGAATGAGCGCAAGAATAAGAGTCGAGGAGGAATCGTCGCTTTTTGAAAGACCGAGAGAGGAAAAAAGAGAGCCGAGAATACCGCCGCTGTCGGAATTTTCGGATTTATGACCGTTTTCCTTTTTATGATTAATTTCATCAGCATTTTTTTCTTTACCGTTATTCTCATTTTCAACAAAACTTTGAGAACGGCGACGCATTTCCTCTACCCTTTTCTTTGCGTCATTTATATCATTACCCGTAAAATCAGCCATTAAAACAAATCCTTTAGATACGGCAAAATATCAAACAGTCTGAGTATTCTTATTGCTTTATCCGCCTTATCTCTTGACTCCGGACTAAGGTGCGGCTTCAAAGCCAAAATAAGTTCTGTATCTTTTGATGAGGAATTATTCATCTTTTCGATTATAGACTTTGCCTTGAGCATAAAATTCAAATCGTTTTGGGACAGGTTAAGCCCTGAGAGAGCGGCAGCTTTAGGTTTAGACGATGGAGCGGAATCCGGCTTCTCACCGAGAATTGACGAAGCTACGCCCTTTAACATCTCAATATCATTATCGCTGAGAGAAGAAATGATTTCATTAATATCGTCCATTTTTACCTCTTTTTATCGCTCAGTTTTTTCATAAGTTCTCTTGCCTGCGGAGACTGCAGAAGTTTTTCGGCAGCGTTTTTATCGGAAAGAACTCGTTTTATTTTTGCGCTTTGTTCGGGAGTGAGACGTTTATCGATAAAATCGTTTACATTTCCGCTGTTTACCGCTTTTTGCAGTTCGTTTATATCCTTATCGCTGATATTTTTCATTGAAAAGCACAACCCTTCATAGTATAATCTAGTTAAATATATGCGATAATAAAAGGTGATATACTATGAGAATTGTTGTATTTTCGGACAGCCACGGGAGAGTATCAAATGTGCTTAAAATTATTGAAAGGCACAAAAACAATGCGGATTTGTTTTTCTTTCTTGGAGACGGCAACGATGATGTTGACGAAGCTTTGACAATGTACCCCGATATAAAAATCGAAAGAGTCAGCGGAAACTGTGACTTTTCGTCTGTCTATCCCGCAAGCAAAATAATTGAGTTCGGCGGCAAAAGGTTTCTTATAACTCACGGTCACCCATACTATGTAAAGCACAATCTTTACAATCTCGAAAGAGAAGCAAAAAGCGTAAAGGCGGACATTTGCCTATTTGGGCACACTCACATTCCGTATATTGAGAACATTGACGGCATTCGATATATGAATCCGGGAAGTGCCGCTGACGGAAGATACGGAATAATAGACACAGAAGATTCGGGAATAATGATGTATCACTCCGAAGTGTAAGTGCAAAATAAAATACATACACATTTATGTACTTGTATAATTTTTTCAAAGTGTTATAATGATGTTATAAACAAAGTAAGGACACGAACAAAATGAAAGAAAAACTATCCTGCAGTGAAATTACAAAAAGGAAGATTGCATACGCACTTAAAGAACTTATGCAAACCATACCGTTTGAAAAAATAACAATTTCCGACATTTCAAAAAAGAGCAATATTCACAGACAAACCTTTTACTACCATTTTCAGGACAGATACGAATTACTTGACTATCTGCTTAATATGGAACTTGTATCAAACTTTGTGGAAGATTTTTCTTATTCAAATATGGAAGATAAATTTTACGAAGTGTTCAACACGATATATAACGACAGAAAATTTTATCAAAATGCAGTAAACATAAATATGTCCGATGTATACAAATACTTTGCAAAACTATCAACAAAGGAATTGCTCGCCTTGATAAATACAACGCTGAAAAAAAATCAAATTAACGGTAACGACTGTGACGCAATATCGATTGCGGAATTCTTTGGCTTTGGACTCGGCGGAATGATAATAAGTTGGATAGAACGAGGAATGAAAGAAACGCCAAAGGATATGGCGAAGAACGTAACGGGCTTTGTAAACAAATTTTCCAAACTAATTACAAATAAATAACAAAAATTGCAATCGGTGACAAAATCGATTGCAATTTTTTTATTGTTTTATTTACGAAAGAGAATGCTTATTTGTAAAGAAAATTGCTTTACATTAAGAAAAAATGTTGAAAACCATGTGGAATAAATGTGGAAAGTCAGTATATATCGCTGTTATAAATGTGGAAAAGCAGGTGGAAAGTGGGGAAAATGTAAAGTAATTCTCTTTCCTCACAAAAAACGGTAAAATACAAACAGTAATTTTAACTTTATACAAAAATCAATATGTCAAGCATAGTAACTTTACAAACTAAAAAGCGACTGTTCACACCGAACAGTCGCTTTTAATATCAGATATTCAATTATTTCTTAAAGAAAGATACGATGTCATTAAACGAATCATCATCGTTTGATGTAAAGCCTGTTGCGGGAGCAACCGGAGCTGCTTCTACCGGAGGCTCAACCGGCTTATTGGCTGTAGTTGACTTAATAGGAGCACCAGGACCTTCTTCACCGAAGCGAGTAGCGATAACAGTAATAATCATCTCGTCCTCGAGCTGCTCGTCAAAATTAGCACCCCAAATGATTTCACAATCAGGATGTACTGCTTCCATAACAACTGAAGATGCAGCATCAATTTCTTCAAGTCCGATGTCTGTTGATGCAGTAATGTTAAGCAATACGCCTCTTGCACCGTCGATAGAGGTCTGAAGAAGCGGAGAAGAGATAGCCTGCTGAGCGGCAACTTCTGCCTTATCCTTACCCTTACCGTGGCCGACACCCATATGAGCATAGCCTGCATCCTTCATTATTTCGGTAACATCGGCAAAGTCGCAGTTTACAAGACCTGTTGCATTAACAAGGTCGGAGATAGACTGAACGCCCTGACGAAGTACATCGTTAGCAATTTCAAATGCGTTAAGAAGAGTAATCTTCTCCTTTGATACGAGTTTAAGGTTTTCGTTAGGAATAACCATAATTGAGTCTACATTTTCTGCGAGTTCCTTAATACCCTCTTGAGCCTGAGCCATACGGCGCTTACCCTCAAAGGCAAACGGAGTTGTAACAACGCCGACAGTAAGAATACCCATTTCCTTTGCTATCTTTGCAACAACAGGAGCGGCACCTGTACCTGTTCCGCCGCCCATACCTGCGGTAACGAATACCATTTCACAGCCCTGAAGTACATCTGTGATGGCTTCCTTTGATTCCTCGGCAGCCTTAAGACCAACCTCAGGTCTTGCGCCTGCACCACGACCCTTTGTTGCCTTTTCGCCGATAAGAATCTTATGTGTTGCGGTTGATTTATTAAGAGCCGGCTTATCTGAGTTTACTGCTACGAACTCAACATCCTTAACGTTACACTTTACCATACGGTTTACGGCATTTCCGCCGCCGCCGCCGACACCGATTACTTTAATAGATACTACCTTGTTATCATCTACATCAATTTCATATCTTCCCATTTTGAATTCTCCTTATCATTTATTGTCCGCACGAATTATACCTTTCGTGCTCTTGCATTTGATATTGTAACAGTTTTGTAACCAATTTGCAATACCTTTTAGAAAATAATCTAATTATTTTTTCCAAATCTTTTTTAAATATTCAAAAATTGATTGTGCAGTGTGCATAACATATACAATCTGTATATAAAATTTCAAGTTATATACTTTACATAATATATTACAAAATTTAACTATTTTTGTTCTGTAAAGTAAATCTGCTTTCCACCTGTTGATGTAAGCAAGCCGTTAGCTTCCGGGTTGGAAGAATTTAACTTTTCAACAGACGCTAAAGCGGCATACAGTTTATCCTCAAGATTCTTTGTATCACCGAGTTTTATGGTAATTCTGTTTTCATATACAATATAATTTTCGTTATTGCCGTCTGAATAAAGAGCCGTGGCTTCAGTCATATATGTGCTGTCTATAACAGCCATAAGTGCACTCAAATCATTCTTTGTACTGTCATCTGTAAGTGCGGCCTTTTCGCCCTCAACAGGATTGGAAAGAGCAATTTTTTGCACCTCTATTCCGTTTTTATCGGGCGGAAATTCGGCATTAATCTTAACCACCTTAAATGTATCGTCAAAATATGTATATGTATTATCATTATTTTTTACATAATACAAAAAAGACGGTTCATTAACGGTAACAATTACGGTTGATGGGAGTTTTTGCTTTATATCGACGCTGTAAATATACGGCAAATTGCTAATCAGTTTTTCGCTGACGGAAGATTTATTGATAAGAAGCAGACTCTTATTTTTTTCTATCGGCAAAACTGAGGATATTTGCTCGTTAGTATATGTTGTACTGCCCGAAATTTCTATATTTTCCGTCTTAAACAAAACGGTGAAACTGAGCACAGTCATAATGACTATAAGTGCAAGCACGAGAGCAAGAACAGAAAAAATTATTCGAAACTTCTTTTTAAGTCTGCGCTTTTTCTTGTGGCGTTTCATTTTCTGCTCTTTTGTAAGCGAAGCTTCAGGCTTTGATGTGCTGCGTTTTTTTGGCGATTTTTGTGCGTTGGGATTATCATATTCCCTTTGCGTATACGCCTGATTCGAAGCACGCTCCTGCCTGTAATGCTTTGGAGGTTCCAAGCCGAATGAGCCGAGTTCGCTGTTAAGTACATCAAGTTCGCTGTCATTCTTATTCAGTTTTGTCTGTTTATTTTTTTTCATCTTTTATTCTCATTACATTTGCACCGAGCGATGCAAGTTGATTTTCAATTCTTTCATATCCACGGTCGATATGCTTTATATCCGAAATGTATGACACTCCGTCGGCAGTCAGAGCGGCAATCACAACAGCCGCACCGCCTCTGAGGTCGGTACATTTAACACAGGCGGGATATAATTTTTCTACACCGTTTATCATAGCGATTCTGTCCTTAACGGTAATATCCGCACCGAAGAGATTAAGCTGTTCTGTATGCTTAAAGCGGTTTTCAAACACGGTTTCTTTAATAGCAGACATACCATCGGCAATGCACAGAGAAGCCATAACGGGAGCTTGGCAATCGGTCGGAAAGCCGGGAAAAGCCATAGTTTCAATAAATCGTACGCAATGCGGTCGCTTATCGGCTTTAATCCTTATACTTGATTTGGTGCAAGTAATTTCGCATCCCATCTCCTCAAACACGGGGAGGGTGGGCATAATATCATTAATTACAGCGTTATCTATTAACACATCGCCACGGCATGATGCTGTGGCAGACATCAAAGTAGTTGCCAAAATCCTATCGGATATAACCGTATGTTCTGCGGAATGAAGCGATTTAACGCCTTTAACCGTTATTACGGAAGTGGAATCAACTCTGATTTTTGCGCCTGCTTTATTAAGAAAATTTATTAAATCTGTAATTTCCGGCTCCTTAGCCGCATTTATTACAGTAGTAGTTCCCTTTGCGAAAACGGAGGCTAAAATAATATTTTCCGTTGCTCCGACGCTCGGAAACGGCAACACAATCTTTGTGCCCTTAATATCTTCGCCCGAGGCACAAACATTACTGCCCTGAGTGTAAACGAAATAGCCGAGGGACTTTAGACCTTTAAGATGCAAATCTATGGGTCGCAGTCCTATATCACAGCCGCCGGGAAGATAAAGGCAGGCGTTGCCTGTTCTTGCGGCGAGTGCGCCCAAAAATATAATCGACGAACGAAGTTCACTCATATATTCCTCTAAAATATTTGAGCGACATATACCTGTTGTATCGACTGTGAGGGTGCTCCCGTCTCTTTTTACTCTTGCGCCGAGGTAGCGAAGAATATTAACCGTAACTCTGACATCGGACAAATCGGGGCAATTATGTATAACCGACACGCCGTTTACCAAAACCGAAGCCGAAAGAATGGGCAAAACGCTGTTTTTTGCACCGTGTAGGGTAATCTCTCCGCTTAATCTTTTACCGCCGTCTATCATTAGTTTTTCCATATAACCACCTAAGGCAGTCTATGAAAAAGAAAGAATTATGTTAATTTTTCTCTGCAAGCGAAACAATGATGTCGGCGATTCTTTCTCGTGAATCAAGAACAGCCATATTGCGTGCGTTATTTTCTATTTTATGAAGTTCGTCCTTATCGGAAAGAAGAGACTTAATAAGTGCTTTAAGCGAGTCTGAAGTCAAGTCCTTTTCCTCCAAAATGCGAGCGGCATTTCGATTAACCAAAGCCATTGCGTTATGAAACTGATGATTTTCGGCAACATAGGGAGACGGAATAAGAACGGACGCCTTACCCATCGCCTCTATCTCGCTGAGAGAAGAAGCACCTGCCCTGCCGACAACCAAATCTGCAGCCGCCATACAGGTATCCATATTATCTATATAAAGTCTGACTTCGCTCTTGCCCTTAATGAGTACTGTATCGCTCTTTTTCTTAAAGCCCTCCGCCTCAAACTTTCTTAGGTAATCCTTACCGTTTGTTCCTACGGAATGGATATGATAAGCCTCTGCACTTTCGGCATTTTCTTTAAGAATGTCAAACATTGCGTCATTTAACGGTGCGGCACCGAGTGAGCCGCCGAACGAAAGGACAAGCGGTGTATCATCTGCAATGCCGAGTTCTATTCTTGCCTCAATCTTAGACTTATTGAGAAGTTCTCCACGGACGGGCAGACCGGTAATCTCTACCCCGTTTTTAGGCTGAAGATGTTTTGCGGCATCTTCAACGGTGAGCATAACCTTATCCACTTTTTTTGCGAGTTGCTTATTTGTAATTCCGGGGAATGCATTTTGCTCGTGAATACAGCAAGGGATATGCATCTTTGCGGCTTCTTCGAGCACAGGACCCGAAACATAGCCGCCAAATCCGATAACGACATCGGGGTTAAATTCCTTAATAATATTCTTTGAAGCCTGTTCGGATTTAAGAAGTTTGAATACCGTCTTAACATTTGCCGCAACAGCCTTTGGCGAAAAAGAACGCTTAAAACCGTTTATCTCTATTGTCTTAAAATCAAAGCCTGCGTTAGGTACAAGTCGGGATTCCATATGGTCGGCAGTTCCGACAAACAAAATTTTTGAATCGGGATAAGTGTCCCTGATATACGAAGCGACTGCAAGAGCGGGATTAATATGTCCGGCAGTGCCCCCTGTTGCAAATAAATATCTCATATTTTCACCTACAATTTCTTTGTATTAACCTTTCGTGACACGGAAAGCACAACGCCCATTTCAAAGCACAGCATCAAAAGTGCCGTACCGCCGTAGGAAAAGAACGGAAGTGCAATACCTGTATTCGGAAATGTATCCGTTACTACCAAAACATTAAACAGCGTTTGGATAGCGACCTGGGACACGATACCGATTACAACAAGTGCCGCATATTTATCATCACATCTCTGTGCAATTTTAATTCCTCGCCAAAAGAGAAGTGCAAAAAGTGCAAGTATAACCATTGCGCCGAGGAAACCCAGTTCTTCGCACACGATAGAAAATATAAAGTCGTTTTGCGGCTCGGAAACATAAAGATATTTTTGCTTTGAATTACCGAGACCGACTCCGAAAAATCCGCCCGAGCCTATGGCATAAAGTGAATTATTGGTCTGCCATCTTAAACCGAGAGGCTGGAAAGTCTTATCCGTCCACGCTCTGATACGGTCAGCCTGATAGGACGGGAGAACATCGGGATTTTTAATAATCACAAATGCAACCGCTCCGACAACGCACAAGCCTCCGACAAACCACTGCCAACGGGTTCCGCCACAGAACATAAGGGTAATGCCTATCATAAACATCAAAACCGTACAGGACAAGTGATTTTCCAAATAAATCAAAACGCAAAACAGTCCGATGATAAGGCCCGGGAAAAGTACGCCGTAGGTCAGACGCTGCATATATTTACGGTACTTACCGATATAAGCCGAAAGAGTCAAAACAAGGCTGAACTTTGCTATATCCGAAGGCTGAAGTGTAATCGGTCCGAGAGGAATCCAACGCTTAAAGTCCTCGCTTCTGTCGTCAAGATTTACATGGTAAAACAAAACGAGAACAAGCAAAAATATCGTCACGACGAAAAGCGGTTTTTCTATAATTTTAACCCATTTATAATTTATCTTTGAGACGACAATCATAACTATTACGCCGAGCACGGCAAAGATAAGCTGTCGCTTAAAAAAGTAATAGGAGTCGCCGTTATATTTTTGGTAAGCATAGGGATAAGAGGCAGAAAAAAGCATCACGAGTCCTATGGTCATAAGAGCCAGAACTGCGGCAAAGAATGTAACATCAAAGCCGCCCTTTGCATAGAGAAACGAATTTCTTACCCCTGTTTTAAGTTTTGAGGTGGTTGAGAGGTGCTGAGAGCGAGCCTGCTTTTTTGAATGCTTTTTTACTTTTTTATTATCATATTGAGCCTGCTTGTCACGAAGTGACGGCTTAGGCTTAGGTAAATTATCAGGCATCAAAGGCTCTCCTTTCGATTATTATTTTCTTCCGAAGTAAAGAAGTATAAGTCCGACTGCACAGCCGAGAACATTTACAGCGGAAAAGACGATGCAAATTTTTTTCTCATTCCAGCCGCACATTTCAAAATGGTGGTGAATGGGTGCCATCTTAAACACACGCTTTCCGTGAGTCAACTTAAAATATCCGATTTGAATAATATCGCTCATTGTTTCAGTGACATAAATGATTCCGATAGGAAGAAGTAAAAGCGGGCATTTAAGCGCATAACCCATAGCGGCAACCAAGCCGCCGAGAAACAGTGAGCCTGTATCTCCCATAAAGACCTTTGCGGGATTACGATTCCAGCAAAGAAAGCCGAGAACGCCGCCGAGCAGTGCCCCAGACAAAATTCCGAGCCCTGCAAAGTGAAGAATAAAAGAAGCTACAATAAACGATACGGCAACAGTGGCGGTTACGCTCGAACATAAGCCGTCTATGCCGTCCGTAAGATTAACGGAATTTACGCAGCCGTAAATTATGAATATTGACAGTATCCAAAAAATTACGCCTGTTATAAAGTTCTTTTCAAAATTAACATTTCCCAAAAACGGAATGAACCAAACCGTATTATGAGAAGCCCAAAGGGTCATTGTGTAACCGACCGTTACGATAAGTTGACCGAGGGTCTTTTGTTTTGCCGTGAGTCCCTCGTTTCGCTTTAATTTAATCTTAATATAATCATCGGCAAAGCCGACAACTCCGCAACCGAAAGCAAGAAACAGTCCGGAGAGGATAAGCACATTATCCCGACCGACGAGCACTTTTGCGTAATCGCTTTCAAAACTTCCGCCGCTTAGAGTAAATGTAAGAGCACCGACTGCAAAGGCGGAAACGATACCTATAATAAACATCAATCCTCCCATATTGGGAGTACCCTGCTTTGACTTATGCCATGAGGGACCTATATCCAAAATAGTCTGACCGAACTTTAACCTTTTAAGCCACGGAATAATGACAAAGCCCAGTCCTGCCGTTACGCCGAATGAAATTACTGCTGTAATAATTATTGCAACAGTCATGCTCATTAGTTTTCCCACCTTTTATATACAGTGTTCATTACATCCTCAAGTTTCATACCTCTTGAGCCCTTAAACAAAACGGCGTCGCCGTCCTGTGCAAGAGAGGTGAGGTAATCGGATAGTTTAGTCTTATCGTCAAACAGGACAGCATCTTTTACTCCGTTTTCCTTTGCGGCTGAGATATAGTATTTTGCGTTGTTGCCGAAAGCGAGAACGCAGTCGATATTATTCTCTCCTGCCATTTTTCCGACGGAGAGATGCGCCTCTTTTGAGTAATCGCCGAGTTCGAGCATATCGCCGAGGACTGCGATTTTTTTATTGGCATTCATATTACCGAGAGTGCCGAGCGACGCTCTCATGGAATCGGGAGAAGCGTTATAACAATCCTCTATGCAAATCCTGCCGCCGACTGTATTGAGTCTTTGTCTCATTCCTGTCGGAACATAGGAGGAAAGCGCAGTCGCAATTTTCTCGGGTTCAATATTCAAAGTAATGCCGACAGCAAAAGCGGCAAGTGCATTATACACATTATGAATACCGACGGTAGGAATAGTGATTTTCTGCCTGCAAAGAGAAAACTCCGCCTTAACTCCGTCAGTTTCATCAATCTGCTTTGATACCGTATAAACCACATCAAAAAAGGTTGAGCCGTTTTCTTCCTTAATATTCTCTGCGTTATAGTTGAATTTATTTTTTATACCGAATGATATTACATTATATTTTGAGCAAATCTCATCATTATGAAGAACGGTAGAAAGCATATCGTTATCGCCGTTAATAATGAGCGGTGCGCCCTCACTCAGTCCGTCTAGAATTTCAAGTTTAGCTTTAAGTATGCCCTCTCGTGAGCCGAGATTTTCTATATGAGAAACGCCGATATTGGTAATCAGTGCAAGAGTCGGACGGGTTGCATTTACAAGACGATGAATTTCGCCAAAATGATTCATTCCCATTTCAACCACAGCCGCCTCGGTATCATCGTCAATTTGAAAGAGAGTCTGCGGAAGTCCGATTTCGTTATTGAGATTGCCTTGAGTTTTAATAGTTTTATACTTTGACGAAACAACAAGGCTTGTAAATTCCTTGGTAGTTGTTTTACCTACAGAACCGGTAAGAGCAACAACAGGAATATCAAACAGACTTCTGTAATATCCGCCGAGCGCAAGAAGTGCCTTTGAGGTATCGTCAACCTTAATATAAGCACCGCTCAAATCTACATTTTCATGCACCATTACTGCGGCGGCACCTTTTTTGAGAGCTTCCTCGGCGAATTGATGTGCGTCAAAGCGTTCGCCCTTAATGCAAACAAAAAGACAATTCTTTGTGATTTTTCTCGTATCTATACAAACTCCGCAAAACTCGGCGTCTTTATTATATGTGCCGTTCAGCGGTGCGGCTATTTCTGATAATTTTAATGCTCTCATTTATTATTTATTTCCTCTAAAACCTGATTTACAACTTCACGCTCATCAAAGTGAATAGTGCCTGTGGGGAGAATCTGATATGTTTCGTGTCCCTTACCCGCAAGAAGAATAATATCGTCTTTTTGAGCGTGCTTCATGGCCCATTCTATGGCTTCGTGACGATTTTCAACAACCTGATACGGAGTCTTGCTGTCTTTCATACCGACTAAAATATCCTTAATGATTTCGCCCGGAACTTCGCTTCTTGGATTATCCGAGGTAACAACGCAGAAGTCGGAAAGGTCTGCGGCAATTTTACCCATCTTAGGTCTCTTTGTTTTATCTCTGTCGCCGCCGCAGCCGAACACGGTTACAACCCTGCCTTTTGCGATTTCTTTTAGAGAAGTGATAATATTTTCGAGTCCGTCGGGAGAATGAGCATAATCGATAATAACCGTATAATCCGTACCCGGAGTCGGCACAACCTCCACTCTGCCCTTAACGCCCTTCGACTTTTCGATAGCGGTGAGAATATCGTCAAAATCTATACCCAAAACGCTCGCAACGCTTGCGGCACAGAGCGAATTATAAACGCTGAATCTGCCGGGAATCGGACAATTTACTCTGCTTATTCTCTCTCCGATTAATTCATATCTTACACCGTTTGATGCAAAGTGAACATTTCTTGCGGCAAAGTCTGCGTGCATATTATCAACGGCATAGGTGAAAACCTTACAGCCGCAGTCCTCTACTATTTTAAGGCCGTATTTATCATCGATATTTGTAACGGCGGTATCGCAAGCATAAAACAATTTTTTCTTTGCCTGAAAATAATTTTCCCAAGTCTTATGATAATCCAGGTGATCCTGTGTAAGATTGGTAAATGCACCGACGGAAAAATGAATACCCTCTACTCTGCCCTGTGCAAGTGCCTGAGAAGAAACCTCCATTACGCAATACTCGCATCCTGCGTCCGCCATTTTTCTAAAGAGTGACTGAAGTTCCTTCGGGTCGGGTGTTGTATAGTGAGCAGGATAAACCTCATTGCCGACCATATTTTGAACCGTACCGATAAGGCCTACCTTTTTGCCTGTATTTTCCAATATCTGCTTAATGAGAAATGTGGTGGTGGTTTTTCCGTTAGTTCCGGTAAGTCCTATAAGTTTAAGCTGTTTTGTCGGATTGGCATAAAATGAAGCGCAGATGGGCGAAAATGCCTTTCTTGTATCATCGACAATTACCTGTCTGTCGAGTCCGAGATCATGCTCGCACACAACGCAAGCTGCGCCCTTTTCAAGCATTTTTTCAGCGACCGAATGACCGTCAAAGGAAGCGCCCTTAATACAAACAAAAAGTGAGCCCTTTTCTACCTTTCTTGAATCGGCTGTTACATCGGTGATTTCCACATCGATATATTCATTTTTTACTTTTACATTTTCCAAAATCTGTGAAAGTTTCATATTAGTCATTGCCTTTCCTTGCAAATTTAATTTATCTTTTAGTCAAGCACCGAATTAATGCTCTTAAATGTTACCGTAATAACCGTTCCGCACTCGCATTCGGTGTTTGCCTCAATACTCTGCTGATATGCGACCACCTGCGACTGGCGCAAATTATTACCGCTGATTTCTATATTAAGATTATTTTCCGCCGCAAAGGAGTTAACCTCGCTTATGGACATACCCGAGAAGTCGGGCACGGTAACGGTATTCTTTTCGCCCTTTTCGGTATAGAGCACAACCGTACCGCCTACGGGAATCTTTGATGTATTTGACGGAGACTGACGCACAACGCTGTCGCCGTTTCCGACAACCTTATATTTAAGTCCGCTGTTTTCAAGGCTCGACTTAGCGTTTCCTAGGCTTGAACCGATTACATTCGGAGTATCTATAGGAAGTGTGCTCGCCTCATCGTCATCATATACAGGTTCGATATTAAATTCCTGCATAGCCGTCTGTACAACCTGTGCGGCAATCGGAGCGCATAGAGCGCCGCCGCCCAAATCCTCATTAGGCTCATCAACAATAATGAGCATTGCAATCTCGGGGTCATCGCTCGGAGCGATTGCGGCAAACGATACGATATATTTATTCTTTCCGTCGGTGGATTCGGCAAGTTTTGTTGAAGTACCTGTCTTACCGCCGACACGGTAGCCTGCCACATAACCGTTTTTACCCGTTCCGTTATCGACTACGCCCTTCATCATGGAACGAACCTTTTGGGAGGTATCCTCACTGATTACCCGTCTCACTGCTGTGGGTGCAGTCTTTTTAACGGTGTTGCCCTTTGCGTCTACTATATGGTCTACGACATAGGGTTTAACGAGAGTACCGCCGTTTGCTATTGCCGAAATACCGGTACAAATTTGAATCGGAGTAAGGTTATTCGACTGACCGAATGCGGCAGACGAAAGTTCAACTATTCCGTACTGATTTTCTTTATAATACTGTGACGACGCCTCACCTGGGAGATCAATGCCTGTTTTCTCGGTAAAGCCGAATGCCTCGAAATACTTAAAATAATTATGCACGCCGAGTTTTTGTCCGACTGTGATAAAGAATGGGTTGCACGAATTTGCAAGACCCTGCGCAAAGGTTTGGGTACCGTGACCGGGGTGATAGTGACAATTCATTTTATAATCCTCTACCTGAATAGAACCTGTGCAGGTATAAGTAGTATCGAGAGTTACTATATTTTCTTCCAGAGCGGCACTTGCCGTAAAGGTCTTAAATACGGAGCCCGGTTCATATGTACCGGATATTGCAAAGTTATTCCACTGATTTTGAACAGCCTGACTCTCCGCCTGCTTTTTTTCGTCCTCGTCGGTAATCTTTGATATTTGCTCCTTGACGGTATCATAAGTGAGTTTATACGGCTCGTTACAGTCAAAGTCTGGCATTGACGACATAGCCAAAACTGCACCTGTTTTACAATTCATTACGACGCCGTAAGCACCCTTGCACTTATATTCGTTTAGGGTTGCTCTCAAATTCTTTTCGAGGGTATACTGAATATTTTGATTGATTGTAAGAACAAGCGAGTTGCCGTCAACTGCGTCAATCGAGGTTTCGTAATCGGTGGGAAGATTATTCTTCTGAGCGTCCTTTACGGTTACGATTCTGCCGTTTGTACCTTTAAGTTCGTCCTCATAGTAATATTCAAGACCGTAAAGTCCCTGATTATCGTTGCCCGTAAAGCCGAGAACAGATGAAGCGAACTGACCGTAGGGGTAATATCTCTTTGTATTTTGCTCTGCACCGATACAGTTTGCTACCTTATTTTCAACCTTAAAGGTCGAGATAGCTTCCTTTATATCGTTTTCAACCTGCTCTGCGACAACAACATACATTGTATCCTTTTTGCTCTTTTCGAGAAGTTCCGACTTGCCCTCATCATCAAGTTTAAGAATGTCAGCCAAACCGTCTACTATGAGAGTTCTTTTTTCCTCACTTTTAATATTTGACGGGTCGAGAAAAATATCCCAGGTGGTAGCGGACTGTGCGAGAACATTTCCGTTACAATCAAGAATCGAGCCTCTTTTTGCCGGAATTTCGGTATCTGAAATCTGCTGGCTTTCCGCCTTAGCCGAATATTCCGAGCCTTTAATCACGGAGATATAAAACACCCTGAGTGCGTCAAAGGAGAACAAAAACAGAATTACAAATGCTATTATCGTTACTCTTTTGAGCAAATTTTTACTGAAATTTTCCGACATTTCCGCCACCTCTTTTCTCTCATATAATATAAATT
>ERZ1034952.1809-NODE-1809-length-16689-cov-3.733498_pt1 | contig 16689 bp, 15 predicted proteins | sample MGYA00520625_ERZ1034952 | MGnify/ENA primary metagenome ERZ1034952 (study PRJEB33766, sample SAMN09781773) | gut metagenome | biome: gut microbiome | host: Homo sapiens | place: Madagascar | study: EMG produced TPA metagenomics assembly of the PRJNA485056 data... | reverse complement strand
CGGCGCGGGCGAAAATCCTCAGGGCATGCTCTACACCTTCAGCGTGCTGGCTCTCGACGGCACGGGCGTCGAGGCGGCGGTGGGCGGCTGCGTCGGCGGGTTCGCCGTGGTGGTGATCATGGCGGCGGCGTCGCTTCCGTTCATCATGAAGTTCGGGATGATGAAGGCCGTGCGCATAATCCCGCTTGCCATTGCGGCGCTTCTGTTCCTGTTCGTCACGCTGTTTGTGGGCGACGGCCCCTTTGCCTACCTGCTCCCCGATATGACGCAGTGGCTTGACGGCGTGGGGCTGCACGTGCTGCTCGCAGGACTGGTCGCGGTTGTGGCGGTGCTGTTTGCGGTGAGCTTTCTGGCGGCGGCGCGGCTGTACGCGCATCGCGAGTTGTAGCGTACGTTGCGCACTGCGACGTATGCGGAAGGGCCTGTTCCGTGAAGGGGCGGGCCCTTCTTGCGGTTAGGGGTGCGTGGTGTGCGTGCGGTGGGCGGCGCGCCATTCGCTGGGGGATGCGCTGGTTTCCTTTCGGAATGCTTCCGAGAAGCTGCTTTGGCGCTGGTAGCCCACGGCCTGCGCGATCTCGGAGATGGGAGCGGCGGTGCCGGCGAGGAGCTCCTTCGCGCGTTCGACGCGGCAGGCGCGCAGGTAGGCTCCGACGCTTTGGCCTGTTTGCTGTTTGAAGGCGATGCAGAGGTAGGTGCGGCTCGCGTACACGCGGGCGGCGATGTCTTGCAGCGTGAGGTTCTCGCCGAGGTGGGCGGCGATGACGCGTTGCGCGTTGCGAACGGTTTCGGCGGCGTTGTTCGTGCGTTCGTGAGAGCTTTCCATTGCCTGCGGTGCCTTCCTGCGCGGTGCGTTATAAGTTTAATGAGGCAAACACTTACCGTGCAGGATAAGTTACCAATAGAAAACTTTCAAGGAGTAATTCGGCGTTGCTTGCGTTGGGCTTACGCTTTGCGTTGGATTTACGCTTCGGGCTCGATGATCTCCTGGTAGAGCGCATAGAGCTCGGGGAACGTGCGCTTGATGCTGACGGGCTTGAAGGTGGCGCGCTCAACGATGCAGCAGGTGACGTGTGCGGCAACGAGGGGTTTGTCGGTTGCGGGGTCCATATCGGCGCGATAGACGTCCTGCGCGTAGGTGGTTTTCGTGGGGGTCGAGCGCACCACGCGCGTGAGCACGAACGCGTCTTCGCCGTAGCGCAGGGGGGTGCCGTAGGTTACGTCGATGTCGTGGATGGGGCTCATGTAGCCTGCGTCCTCGATGGCGGCGTAGGATGCGCCCACCGTGTTGAGGAAATCGATGCGCGCGTCCTCGAAATACAGCAGGTAGTTCGCGTGGTACACCACGCCCATCATGTCGGTTTCTCCGTAGCGGACTTTGATCGGGGTGCGAACGTGCATGGATGCTCCTTCGTGTGCGCTGTGCGTGCTGGCTTGCTCGTCTTACGGGCGACGGACGTGCGCGGCGCCGTTTCTAACTGTTTTCCCTGAGAAGGATACAGGAGTTCGCGGCGATCTGTGCGCGGAGCTGTTCGGCATCGGTACGACGCAAATCGGCGAGCTGCGCGAGGATGCTTTCGAGCTGCGCCTTCCACGTGTCGGCTGCGAAGGGAGCGCCTTGACGCGGCGGCTCGTCGGTTTCCAAGAGGAGGCGCGCGGCGGGGATCGCCTGCGCGTAGGCACGTCCGCGTTTGGTTGCGAGCATGCGCGGGCCGACGGAGAAGGAGCAGCCGATTTCAATGGCGCGGTGCAGTTCGTCGGAGGTGCCCGAGAACCAGTGGAAGATGCAGGCGTGTTGCGCGGCTGCGCCCGTGCGGACGAGCAGATCGAGTACGGTGCCTGCCGAGCGCACGGCGTGGAGCGTGATGGTTTTGCGCGTGCAGTGCGGGGCGTGTGATGCTGCGTGTGGCGCGACGTGCGGCGGCTTGCAGTTCGCTTGCGGGCGCGCCTGAAGATCGGGCGTATCGCGGCGGTCTTCCGCGTCGCTTTCGGAATCTGCGCAGCAGGCGATGAGTGCGCGCTCGAGCGCCTCCGATTGGTGGCGGCGCGCGGCGCCTTCTCCGCGCTCGCGCGTGAAATCGAGGCCGATCTCTCCGATGAGGGGTGCCGTGGGCGCAAGGCGCTCGAACAGGCGAAGGTCCTCTTCCGTTGCGTTGCCGTCGGCGACCCACCACGGGTGCAACCCGAGCGCCACGTGGATGTGGGGGTATGAGTCGAATTCGTTGCGTGCAGTGCGGTATTCCGTTGGAAGTACCGTTGCGGAAAGCGCCTCGATGCCCGCCGCCCCCGCCGCGTACGCCAGCGCACGGGGGTCGTCGGCGAAGCTCACGTGGCAGTGCATGTCATAGAGGTGAGACGCGCTCAAGGTGGGTACCCGCTTTGCTGGTCGCTTTTTCTTTGTAGACATGGTACGCCAACGTTATGCCAATGCGGAAAGATCATCCTGGGAATTGGCCGGCAATTAGACTGGCCGGCTCCTCGGCGATCACCTTGCGCAGCGCGGTCCGTCATTGCCAGGCATGCTAGACGTGGACATTTCCTGCACATGAACATGTCGCGCCTGCACGCGTGTTAGTATTCAAAAGCTATGCGGTCTCTGGTCGCATGGGTCTTTATTTCGCCGATGACGGCGTGCTCTGCTCAACGTTTGACGGGGAAGACGGAGGTCTTTCGTTTTGGATATGCTCATTGAGGCTTTGAAAGCCTGTCTATTCGGTATCGTTGAGGGCATTACCGAATGGCTTCCCATCTCGTCCACGGGTCACATGATGCTGCTCGATGCGTTTCTGCCGCTCAATGTGTCGGAGGCGTTCTACAGCACGTTTCTTGTGGTGATTCAGCTCGGCGCCATCATGGCGGTGATTGTGCTGTTCTTCAACAAGCTCAATCCGTTCTCGCGTCGCAAGACGGAACGCCAGAAGCGCGTTACCTGGGGCATCTGGGCAAAGGTGGTCGTCGGCTCCATTCCCGCCGCCATTGTCGGCCTGCTGCTCGACGACTGGGTCGAGGAGAACATCATGACGAACGAAGACATGGCTGCGACGGTGGTGGCAACAGCGCTCATCGTGTACGGCATCATCTTCATCGTGATGGAATGGCGCAACCGCCGCCTCATTGCTGAAGCGACGCCGCGCGGCAAGCACGCGCGTCTTCCTCAGAAGGGCGAGGCCGCATACGAATCGGTCGATCCTGACGCCGACACCGAATACGACGCTTCGAGCGTCATTGCCTCGGTGAACACGTTCGAGCAGATGTCGTACGCCAAGGCGTTCGTCATCGGCATCTTCCAGAGCCTGGCGATCATCCCCGGCACGTCGCGCTCGGGTTCGATTATCATCGGTTCGATGCTCGTGGGCACCTCGCGCACGGTGGCGACGGAGTTCGCGTTTTTCCTCGCCATTCCCATCATGTTCGGCTGGAGCCTGCTCAAGTTCTTCAAGCACGGCTTCGCGTACACCGCTACTGAATGGATGATCTTCGTCATCGGTCTTGTGGTTGCGTTCGTCGTGTCGGTGGTCGCCATCAAGTTCCTCGTGGGTTACGTGAAGAAGCACGACTTCACGGCGTTCGGCATCTACCGCATCATCATCGGCGCCGTGGTGCTTGGATACTTCCTGGTGATCGCGGTGTAGATGACGCCTTCCGTCGGCAAATTTCCATTTTGTTAATTCTTTTCCAGCGGGCTTGCCACCCTGCGCGGCCTTGCGGGTGAAATACGCTCTTTTGCTATCATGGTTGCCACACGAGGGCGATGCGCTTTCGCGCGTTTCGCCACGCTCGTTAAAGCATGTGGAAACGAAAGGAAAAGCGATGGCTGAAGAGAACAGCAATCTTGCCGAGATTCAGAAGCATCGTGAGCAGATCGACGCCATCGATCGTGAGCTCGTCGCGCTGCTGAACAAGCGCGCGGGCCACTCGCTCGTCATTCGCGGTCTCAAGCCGGGTGCTCATATGGGCCTGTACGATCCGCGTCGCGAGGAGGAGATCTTTGCGAAGGTCGACGGATACAACGAGGGACCCCTGTATAACGAGAACCTCCGTGAAATCTACGCCACCATTCTCAAAGTTATGAAGGAGACCCCGTCCGTATGAGTGAAGTAAGCATCCCAGCTATTCCCGATCTCGGCGCGCGGAGCGACGAGATCACCATTTACGCAGGTCCCTGCTCGGTTGAGTCGGTCGAGCAGTTCGACGAAGTTGCCGCATGCATCAAGGAGCTTGGCCTCACGTGGATTCGCGGCGGCGCATTCAAACCGCGCACCAACCCCCATTCGTTCCAGGGTCTGGGTGAGGAAGCGCTCAAGATCATGGCCGATGCAGGTGAGAAGTACGGTCTCAAGACGCTCACCGAAGTGATGGACTCCGCTCACTGCGAGATGGTCCACTCCTATGTGGACGGCCTGCAGGTTGGCGCGCGCAACTTCCAGAATTTCAGCCTGCTCAAGAAGATCGGCCACGTGACGCGCGACTCGCACAAGATGGTGCTGTACAAGCGCGGCTTCGCGGGCTCGATCGCCGAGTGGCTCGCGGCCTGCGACTACGTGACCGCCGAGGGCAACGAGAACATTGTGCTGTGCGAGCGCGGCATCCGCACGTTCGAGACGGCCACGCGCTTCACGCTTGACATCGCGGCGGTGCCTGTGGTGCACAAGCAGTCGCTGTTCCCGATCTGCGTGGACGTGTCTCACCCTGCGGGCCAGCGCGACCTCGTGCCGTCGCTCGCGTATGCGGCGGTGGCGGCGGGTGCCGACTCGATCATGATCGAAGTGCATCCTAACCCGCCCGTGGCCAAGTCTGACGGCCCGCAGCAGCTCACGCCTGCCCAGTTCGAGAAGCTCGTCGGCGAGCTGCGCGCCATCGCGGCCGTCTTCGGCAAGAAGATCGTGTAGCGAGCGCGAGCCCGCGCAACCCGAGGCATTTGAGAGCCCGCCTGAGGTCAGGCGGGCTTTTTTGTTTGCGCGCGAAAAAGACTCCCCCTGTGCCATGCGCGGTACACCCGCCAATTTGTAAGTTGTCGATTGCGAAGGTGCGCACCTGGCCAAGCGACCAAGGGGGACAGATGAGGTAACGCTGTTCGGAACCCAGTCCAAGGGCTGGAGCAACGCAAGCAAGCACCGAAAAGCGAGGAAGTACCGTGGCTGATGGTGCACGAGCCGAAAAGAAAGTGAATGGTTTTGACCTGGTGGCGCACTGAACCACCAGGTCAAAAAGTATGCTCCCCGCAACCGCGGGGATACCCCGTGATTCAAGAACAACGGCATGTTCCCCACGTCTGCTGGGGGTTCGATTCTTGGCAGATCGACTGTTGTGCCGCTCCTCAGCGCAAGTGGCGTCCGCGGGGATAATGCGCCTTTGACGTGCGAAGACGCTAGATCGAAAACCCACCTTCCCCGATATAGTATACTCATACGGTTAAGCGCGCTGTTTCGATGGCGCGTGGCGATGCTGTGGCGCTCGCTTGTCGGAGCGCCAGAAGGTTGCCGGTGGAACGGAGTTTCGTGAGTACGCTAGGAACCATACTCAAGGATAATTGGGAATGGCGTAAGCAGATCAGCAGGCTTGCCATTTTCGAGCTGGTGAAGAAGAGCCGCGGTGCGGTGCTTTCGTGGGCGTGGTTCTTCATCAAGCCGGCGATGTACATCTTCTGCTTCTGGTTCGCGCTCGACGTGGGCCTTCGCACGGGCGACGGCATGACCGACACGGGTGCGCCGCCGTACATCCTCTGGTTGTGCGCGGGTCTCATCCCGTGGTTCTTCATGCAGGACATGCTCGGCGCTGGCATCGACGTGCTGCATCGCTATCCGTATCTCGTCAACAAGATCAAGTTCCCCTTGAGTGGCATCTCAACCATCTACACGGGCGCCACCATGATCGTCCAGCTCATGCTGATGGTCGTGTTGTTCATCATCTACTTCGTTTGCGGGCAAGGGCTCGACATCTACCTCATCCAGGTTCCCATCCTGCTTGTTCTCATGTTTGTGTTCTGGGACATGGTCTCCATCCTGTTCTCGCAGCTCTCCGCTATGAGCAAGGACGTGGCGAACCTCATGCACGCCATGTCGACGCCGTTCTTCTGGCTGTCAGGCGTCATTTTCGACGTGAAGAGCATCCCGATCGACTGGATTCAGGTGATCCTCTACTTCAATCCCATCACGTTCTTCGCGTCGGCGTTTCGCGGCGCGTTCTACGACAAGACGTGGTTCTGGGACGATCCCGCCATGCTCGGCGGCTTCGTCGTGGTGTTCGTCATCACGCTGGTTCTGATGACAGTCGTGTACAAGAAGCTCCACGAGGAGGTGTCCGATGTCCTCTGATGCGCAAGCCGCTGACGGCAAGCTCTCCGACGCGCGCGACCTTCACAAGACGAGCGTGAGCGACGAGGTGGTCATCCGCTTCGATCATGTGACGAAGACGTACAACCTGTACAAGAACGATCGCGGGCGCTTCCTCGGCATCTTCAACTACAAGAAGAAAGGCGTGTTCCTCGGTAGCGTTGATGCGAGTAAGGACCTTTCGTTCGAGATCAAGAAGGGCGAGGCGGTGGCGTTTCTCGGCCGCAACGGCGCGGGTAAGTCAACCGCGCTGAAGATGGTCACGGGCGTGACGCACCCCACGAGCGGAACGGTCGAGGTAAAGGGCCGCGTGAGCGCATTGCTCGAGCTCACGGCTGGGTTCGACATGCAGCTGACGGGTCGCGAGAACATCAATCTACGCGGCCAGATTCTGGGACTCTCGAAAGCGGAGATCGCAGCCATCGAGCCCGATGTGATCGACTTCGCCGAGCTCGGCCTGTACATCGACCAACCGATGCGCTCGTATTCGAGCGGCATGAAGGCGCGTCTCGGTTTCGCCTTCGCCGTGGCAATCGACCCTGAGATCCTCGTGGTCGACGAGGCGCTGTCGGTGGGCGACCGCACGTTCCAGAAGAAATGCATTGCGCGCATTCGCGAGATCATGATGGATGAGAACGTGACGGTGCTGTTCGTCACGCACGCCAGCGCAACGGCGAAGGAGTTCTGCAGTCGCGGCATCGTACTCGACCAGGGCACGAAGGTCTACGACGGCACGATCGACGACGCGACGGCGTACTACGAGGCGAACTACTAGGCGGCATCGGCGCTTTCTGCCGATGCTGAGAGAGCACACCGCCGCCGATACGAAGCGGCGCGCCGAAATAAAATGACGCGGGCGTCTGCGGGTACGGGCGGCGCGCAACGACCAAGGAGACGAACATGGGCAAACACAACGCATACGCCGCCATTCTGGCGGGCGGATCGGGAACGCGCATGGGCAACTCGGAGAAACCCAAGCAGTTTCTCATGCTGGGGTCGAAGCCCATCCTCGTACATACGGTGGAGAAGTTCTGTCTGTCGAACGAGTTTGACGAGGTAATCGTGCTCTGCCCCGAGGCGTGGCTGCGCCAGACGTGCGATTTGCTGAAGAAGTACAGCCCCGACCTTGCGGGCGGCGTGGCGGTAATTGCCGGCGGCGCCACGCGCAACGACACCGTGCTCAACGCGGTTCGCTACGTTGAGGAGAGCTGCGAGACCGATGGGGAGACGATCCTCGTCACCCACGACGCCGTTCGCCCCTTTGTGTCGCAGCGCATTATCGAGGAGAACGTCGAGGCGGCGCGCACGTGCGGTGCGTGCGACACCGTCATCCCCGCGACGGACACCATCGTGGAAAGCCGCGACGCCGAGGCGATCTCCGCCATTCCCGATCGCCGCTATCTCTATCAGGGGCAGACGCCGCAGTCGTTCAACCTTGCCAAACTCAAGCAGCTCATGCTCAGCCTTACCGAGGAAGAGGCGGCCGTTCTCACTGACGCCTGCAAGATCTTCGTGCTGCGCGGCGAGCGGGTGTCGCTTGTGCGCGGCGATTCGTCCAACATGAAGATCACCTACCCGCAGGACATGCGCCTCGCGGCGGCGCTGCTGGGGGAGTAGCATGCTGAACTGCGTTTACAGGCTCATCGCGCCCCGCTCCATCGAGCCGGTGCAACTGGAGGTTCCCACGCTGGGCACCTCGACGGTGGCGGTGCGTCCGACGCATCTGTCCATCTGCAACGCCGATATGCGCTACTACCTCGGCGCACGCGATGCCGAGGTTCTCGCGCGGAAGCTTCCCATGGCGCTCATCCATGAGGGCATTGGACGCGTGCTGAGCGATCCCTCAGGAGCGTTTGCACCTGGTCAGCGCGTGGTGATGCTGCCGAACAATCCACACGAGAGCGATTCGTGCGTCGCCGAGAACTACCTGCGCACAAGCGAGTTTTGCGGCAGCGGTTTCGACGGCTTCATGCAGGAGTGCATGTACCTGCCGGCGCGGCGTGTGATCGCGCTGCCCGAGGGCATCGACGATGAGACGGCGGCGTTCACCGAGATCGTGAGCGTGGCGATGCACGCCGTGACGCGCTTCGAGGCCATCGCGCACGCGCGGCGCGACTGCGTGGGCGTGTGGGGCGACGGCAACCTCGGCTACATCGTGGCGCTCATCCTGCGGATGCGCTATCCAGGCATGCGCATCGTCGTCGTCGGGCGCAACGCGTATAAGCTTAACGACTTCACGTTTGTCGACGATGCGTTTACCTCCTACGACGTGCCCGCCGGCCTCGCTGTCGACCACGCCTTCGAGTGCTGCGGCGGCGACGGCGCAGCGGCGGCCATCGACCAGATCATCGACGCAATGCAGCCCGAGGGCACCGTCTCGCTGCTCGGTGTGTCGGAGAACCCCGTGCCCGTGAACACGCGCATGGTGCTCGAGAAGGGTCTGCGCCTGTTCGGCAGCAGCCGTAGCGGGCGCGCCGACTTCGAGGCGGTGGTGAGCCTCTATCGCGAGAAGCCCGAGGTGCTCGGCTATCTGTCGCTGCTCGTAGGCGACGTAGTGCCCGTACGCGCCGTGTCCGACATGACAAAGGCATTCGAAGCCGACCTGCGAAAAACCATGGGCAAAACCATCATGGAATGGCGCGTGTAGGCAAGGCGGTTCGGAGTGAGGGCGGTCAAAGATTTCATCAAGGCGCGCATCAAGGACGTGGTGTTCTGGGGCGTGTTCCCATTCGTGTACAAACGCGCCGTCAGGCATACGGGCGTGACCCCGGGAAGTGCGCTCTTTCTCGGCCGCAATGCGGCGGAAATGCCCGACAGCTTCGCGCTCCTGTACAAGCGATTTGAGCAGGAGGAGGGTCTTGAGCCGCAGTTCCTCTCGCTGGGATATGGGCGCCTCAAGCTCGTTCCGTACTACCTCAACTGCATTTCCGCGGTGAAGGAGCTGGCGAAGTACCGCTACATCTTCCTCGACGATGCCTCCGATGTGGTGAGCTGCCTGCCGCTGCGCAGCGAGACCGACGTCATCCAGCTTTGGCATGCATGCGGGGCGTTCAAGAAGTGGGGCATGAGCACGGGCGATCTTTTGTTCGGCGGTACGAAGGCCGAGAAGCGTCGTCATCCGTACTACGAGAACCTTTCGCTCGTCACCATTAGCAGTCCCGCTATCAAGTGGGCGTACGCCGAGGCGATGGATCTTGAGGGGCGGGATAGCATCATTCTTCCGCTCGGCACAAGCCGGACCGACGTATTCTTCGACGAAGGCTTCGTTTCGGCGGCACGTGAGGCGGTTGCCGCTGTCGTGCCTGGCATCGTCGGCAGGAAGGTCGTGCTGTACGCGCCCACGTTCAGAGGGAGCGCCACTCACGCGCAGGCTCCTGACGCGCTCGACGTCGCATGCATGCACAGCGAACTCGGCGCGGATTACGTGCTGCTGATCAAACACCATCCGTTCGCGAAGAATCGTCCGGCGATCCCCGAGGGCTGCGAGCAGTTCGCCTTCGACGTGACCGATGATCTGCCGATCGATCAGCTGCTCTGCGTGGCGGATGTCTGCATATCCGACTACTCGTCGCTCGTGTTCGAGTATTCGCTGTTCGAGCATCCCATGGCGTTTTTCGCCTACGATAAGAGCGACTACGATGATTGGCGCGGCTTCTACTACGATTACGACGAGCTGACGCCGGGGCCGGTGGTGGAAACCACCGAGGAGCTGGTCGCGTACATCAAGCAGGTTGCCAGTGGCTTCGACGCGTCCGAGGTGCGCGCGTTTCGCGAGAGGTTCATGAGCGCCTGCGACGGGCGTTCCACCGACCGTATCTTCGATTACGTAACGGGCATGCTGGGCGCGGTGGGGAAGTAGCCCATGAAGGCGGCGTTCGTGGCTGTTGCCAAAACGGTGTTCAACCTGCTCTATCGGCTGTTCTGCATGCAGAAGCGCCGCGATGAGGCGCTGTTCGTGTCGCGGCAGTTCAACGAGCCGAGTTACAACTTCCGTGCGGTGGGGGATGAGCTCGAACGGCGCGGTTGGGAGGTCGTGTACCTCACGAAGCGGCTCTCGAAACGCTCGGTTGTTCCCTATGCGTTTCACGTGGTGCGCGAGATCTTCCACCTTGCTCGCTGCCGCGTGTGCTTCCTTGATCGGTACGACCCCGTGGTGAGCTTGCTTGACTTTGCATGTGAGGATGTGACGTGTTGCGATTCGGACGCCGCTCATATCGAGTTTCCGCGTGAGCCCGTTGTTGTTCAGCTGTGGCACGCGTTCGGCGCGTTCAAGAAGTTCGGCTACCAGAGTCTCGGCACGGTCGAAGGGCACAGCCCCGAGACGGCGCGCCTGTTCGGCATTCATCGCAACTACTCGTGGATCATCTGCACGGGGGAGTCGAGCAGGGCTCCGTTCGCTGAGGCGTTCTCGTATCCGATCGAGCGTGTGCTGCCGCTCGGTCTGCCCGAGTACGACAAACTGCGTGCTGTGCGCGCGGAACTGGAGGAAGAACGCGCAGAGGAAGCTGACGTTGGGGAACGTCCCCTCAGGGTGCTGTTCGCGCCCACGCTGCGCAAGAGCTCGGAATCGCGTCATCCGTTCCGCGAGTTAAAGCAGGAGTGGGATGCGCTGGCGGGTGATCTGGAGGATATTGAGGTCGTGTGGTCGTTTCATCCGCTCGAGGAGGGTGCGGGTGCGGCGATCGATGTGTCGAGCGCGCTGCTCGACTGCGACATTGTGGTGACCGACTACTCGTCCATCGTGTACGAGGCATACGCGCTCGGCAAGCTGTTCGCATTTTACGTTCCTGATTTGGATGAGTACCGCAAGTCGCCGGGCCTCAACGCCGACCCTGCACAGCGGTGTCCCGAGATCACGTTTGCTGATGCGGGTTCGCTAAAGGCGTTTCTCGAAAGGGTTGCGACGTGCTTGTCCGAAGGTGACGCAGCGACCTTTAAGGCGGCCGCAGGCCGTTTCGTCGGCGACGTGTTCGACTCCGAGGTGCCCAGCGTAGCAGCGGCGATAGCCGATTTCGTTGAAGAGCAGCTCGCAAGACGCTAACTTTCACCAGGCGAGGCGATTCCGTGTTCGGATCAACTAAATCGTTCTACTGAGCTGCGGCGCTAATCGACAATTGCGAATGCCGTTACGCGGAATTTCCCTTCATACGCTCGAAAAGAGATTCCACGGTGTTTACAGAAGAGAGCACCGCATGGGAATGGGGGGGACGCGCTGCGCCGTGTGCGGGATCGCGCTCTTTTCCAAGGCAAGTCGAGTGTCTAAGAGACCGATAGCGCGATCGATGTGAAGAAATGCGCGACCTGAAGGTAGCGTTGCGAAAACGTAAAATGCTCATTGATCGGACCAATCTCAAATCCAGGCGATTCGTCGACGTTCTTACCCCCTGCGTCGACGTATGCCGGAAGAATCTTCTGGATTGCTTCTCGTCGGTCCAGATTCCGCGGTTTGACCTCCCTTTAACTTATAATATAGCCAGTTTGTAATCTGGGTGAAGGGGAATCTGTGGACAACATTCTCGTCACGAGGTCTTCGATGCCGCCGCTCGAGGAGTATGCGGAAGAGATTTCGTCTTTATGGGAGTCTCATTGGCTGACGAATCGCGGCGCCAAGCATCGAGAGCTGGAATCTGCGCTCAAGCGTTATCTCGACGTAGAGGCGATCTCTCTTTTCACCAATGGTCACTCTGCTCTGGAATGCGTGCTGGAGGCTATGGGGCTGGAAGGCGAGGTGATTACGACTCCCTTCACATTTGTTTCTACGACGAATGCCATCGTGAGGAAAGGACTTACCCCTGTTTTCGCCGATGTGAGGGAATCCGACTATACGCTTGATCCCGCTGAAGTGGAAAAACTCATCACGCCGCGTACTTGCGCAATTATTCCAGTTCATGTATATGGCAACATCTGTGACGTTGCCGCTTTTGAAGAAATCGCTCTGAAGCATAATCTTAAGCTGATATACGATGCAGCTCACGCGTTTGGAATCCGCGTCGATGGGCGTCCTGCTGTTACTTTTGGCGATGCCTCCATGCTCTCGTTTCACGCCACGAAAGTGTTCAACACGATTGAAGGCGGTGCGATCGTCTGTCACGATGAGACGCTGGCGCACTCTTTGGAAGAGTGGAAGAACTTCGGCATCGAAAGCCCTGAAAGCGTCGCGCATATTGGCGGTAACGCGAAGATGAACGAGTTTTGCGCGGCAATGGGTCTGTGCAACCTTAGGCACGTCGACGACGAGATCGCTAAGCGGAAGGTTGTGGCAGAGAAGTACTTTGAGCTGCTCGATGGCGTTCCTGGCGTTAAGCTGAGCATCCCTACTGACAACGTGCGTTCGAACTATGCCTACCTACCTGTGGTGTTTGATGAGGCGTTTGGCGCGACGAGGGACGAGGTGTACGAGGCGCTGCTCCAAGATGGAATTCACGCGCGAAAATACTTCTTTCCGCTCATCAGCGATTGCGCATGCTATTGCGGCCGATATGACTCTGCGGAAACGCCCATCGCCAAGCGCCTGTCGGAGTCGGTGCTGACGCTGCCGATGTACGCCGATCTGGCGCTGGAGGATGTTGAGCGAATATGTCAGTGCGTGCTCGCGCAGAGATAGGGTTTGAAGAACAGACAGAGAAGGGGACTCTTTATGCCAACTCTTCTATTACTCGGAGGCTCGAAACAGCAGGTTGTTGCGATAGATACCGCAAAACGCCTCGGCTGCCGTACGGTTTTGTGCGACTACCTTGATGATAATCCTGGTCAACATCATGCAGATGTGTTTTACCTTGTCAGTACAACTGACAAGGATGCTGTACTGGAAATTGCGAAACGGGAAAAAATCGATGGCGTCATCGCATATGCATCGGATCCCGCCGCCCCTACGGCAGCGTACGTAGCGGAGAAGCTCGATCTTCCTGGGCTTCCGTACAGCATGGCGATGAACTTTTGCGAAAAACACCTCTTTAGGAAATTCTTGTCGGAAAACGGGTTCAATGTTCCTCGATCTGTGGAGATTGCCAAGGGGGAGCCTCTTGATGAGGACCGTTTTGCCTCTCTGCACCTCCCCGTTATTGTCAAGCCTACCGATTCCTCTGGTAGCAAAGGTGTAACTGTGGTGAGGGATGCGCATTTGCTGCCTGACGCCATTGAAGAAGCGTGGGGGTTTTCGCGCAATGACGTCCTCATCGTTGAGGAGTTCATCGAGAGGGATCATCCTCATGTGATAGAGGCGGAGCTGATCGTTCATGATGGCGCCGTTAAGACATGGGGGATCATCAACAGCATCAGAGACGCTGAATCGAACCCTTTGCTGCCGGCTGCATACAGTTTTCCGCTGGAAGTGACGGAGGAGCAGAGATCTATCGTCGAGCGTGAAATCAGTGCGCTTGTTAAGGCAAGTGGCATGAAGTCGGGTTCTTTCAATATTGAGATGATAATTGACAAGACGGGGCGACTGTTCTTTCTTGATGCAGGTCCACGCAATGGTGGCAACATGCTGCCTGATTATATTTCGCTGATTTGCGGTGGGGATGTTGTCGAAGCGGCGATTGAAAATGCTTTGGGATGGAAGCTCGATGAGTCTATTTGTCTGGACGTTGGCGCCAGTCAATGCTGGGGACTTGTAGTGCTTCATTCCCCGGTTGACTTTACTTTTGAAGGACTGCGTTACTCGGATTTGGCAAGGCGTTGCTTGGTAAAGGAGGTCGTGTTCGCAAAGCAGGGGGACAGGATCCCTGCATTTAAGGTTTGCACTGCTGCTTTCGGGTTTGTTTTTTTGAAATTTGTCAGTGAAAAAGAGAAGCGAGATGTGATGAATCACCTAGAGGAGCATGTCTGGCTGTCGTAGCTCTTAGTTCGCCTGGGTTGGCGGTTGTTGTTTGCGTCGCTTAGATAAAGAGGCCATGATGATTATTTTGCATCTGATCACACCAAGCTCTCGAATGATGAAAACTTATGTCGATGCTATTCAGCAGGCTTTTCCTGATGACGAGCATCTTTTTTACACCACAAGACATGTTCCGAAAAGCGAAGAGAACTTTTTTGATGCGGACAACATGCTTCACATGGATGGCAATAGTCGTCTTGAGAAGATGAAGCACTTCAAGAGGCAATGCAAATCGGCCGATGCAATAGTGTGGCATGGATTTCTGTTTCCTTTTCGAATGATGCTCTATCTGTATGCAAACAGATGGATTTTAAAAAAATCTATCTGGGTTATGTGGGGCATAGATCTGTATAATTGGAAAATACCCTCCCATACTCCCAGGGCCATCTTCATGAACCACGTGAATGCGGTATGTCGCAAAAAGGTTCGTGCCGCAGTTGCCCTTCTTGATCCCGACAAAGAGGTTTATGAAGGGATGTTTCGCGGCAAAACCCCATGCTATGTTGCTCCTTATCCCATCAGCGTTCGCTCATTCGAAATGATGGAAGAGCGTCGGGGGTCAAGGGAGCGCAGGAGCGGTCGAGTCAATATACAAATTGGCAACAACGCGCATTCGTTCAACAACCACAATCGGGTTCTCGATGATCTAGTTTTGCTTGATCGAGATTCCACTCAGTACTATTTTCCTCTTAGCTATGGTGGAGTTGAGGATTGGAAAGGCAACAGAGCCGATTACAAAAAGAGGCTTATTGAACGAGCTATTGGTGCTTACGGAGAAAGAGCTCACTTTCTTCAGAAAATGATGCCTCAGGACGAGTATACAAACTATCTTTGGGGCATCGATATAGCGATCTTTGATGCTGATCGGCAGAATGCATTGGGGAATATTCTTAAATTGCTCTATATGGGAAGCAAGGTGTTTCTCTCCCCTGAAAACCCGCTGTATGACTTCTTTATAAGCAAGGGCGTTGTTGTTTACAACGCACGGGATATTGCTCATATGTCGAAAAAGGAGTTTTATAGTACGAAAGAAACTCTTAATGCGGTTGAGTGGATTACAGACACATATTACCCGTCCAACGCCATTCGACCTTGGGGTCCGTTGTTTGATTTGTTCCGCGCGGGAAAAAGCGTGGCTGCGGCTCCTGTTGAGGGGGGAGAATCCGTCGAAATCTCCAATCACTTTAAGTACAAGCCGGATTACCTTGCCGTCTCTCCCTACGTTTCTTCGCGTAGGAAGTTGCCTTCCGATTGGCATTTTGCGGTACTTGTTGGTGACGATATCGGATTGGTGTCGGTGGCGCAATCGGTTCTAGAAAGTGAACCACGTTGGTTCCTTTGCGGATCGATTGATGGCAAAGAGGAGCATTCTCTTTGCGAGGCGCATGCGGCGCTCGGATACTATGCTTCAAGTGAGGAAGTTTCAATGCTTCCCGATCGAGTAGCCGTCGTGCTTGCATTCTCTGATGGTTCAGAAAGAAGGCAGTGGCTTGAGGGTCATTATGCCCCAGCGGTATCCGAGGAAAAAGATGACGGTGTTTCGTTCGTTTCGTCGCGTTCGTCGATTGGCTTCGGAGTGGTTATGGGGAGATGCTGCACGGTAACGTCAGGGTCTCGGATAATGCCTGGGTGCCAGCTTGGTGATGGCGTATTGGTCGATGCTGCTCATGTTGGTTCGAATTGCAAATTGGGCGATTATTCAACCATTCAACCTGGTGCGATATGTGGAGCGTATTGTGTCCTGGGGAACAATGTGACCATTTGCAGTGGCGTGGTTCTTCCTGCGGGTACGACAGTGGCTGATGACTCTGTTGTCGACATTGAAAGTGTCAATGGATAGCGATGCAAGTGATTGGGGGCTCCCGTGGCTAATAGAGAAATCGGGGGATATATCGAAATTGATCTTTCGGGTGATAGCCGTCTGCATCAGGGGGCAATTGCCCTCAACAGCGGTAGAAATTGCGTTGCCTATCTCGCATTGTCCCGCGGTATTAAAAAGCTACTTCTTCCTGACTACATGTGCGATTCTGTCTCTGATCTGTGCGAAAGAAGTGGAATAGCCTACCGAAAATACAAGGTAACGCGTTTGCTGGAGCCTGACTGGGACTTCTCGGTTGACGAAGGCGAGTATCTTTATCTTGTTGATTATTATGGACAGATGACGGAAGAGTGCTTCCAAAAAGCGATAGAAGTGTCAAATGGAAGGCTGATTCTTGATGAGGCGCAGTCGCTATTTAGCCCTCCGCGTCTTGGCATTGATACTCTTTATTCGCCAAGAAAATTTCTTGGCATTCCTGATGGCGGCTATCTCTATACCGATGCTCCGCATGTTTCTGGCGTGCCGAAGGATAAATCGAGCGAGCATATGCACTTCCTGCTAGGGAGGTACGAAGACGCGGCAAGCAACTATTATTCTGAATACCAGGAAAACAACGAACGTTTTTTGGTAGAGCCTCTGAAACGAATGTCGAAGCTCACGAAAGG
>ERZ1034952.1808-NODE-1808-length-16689-cov-4.009799_pt1 | contig 16689 bp, 15 predicted proteins | sample MGYA00520625_ERZ1034952 | MGnify/ENA primary metagenome ERZ1034952 (study PRJEB33766, sample SAMN09781773) | gut metagenome | biome: gut microbiome | host: Homo sapiens | place: Madagascar | study: EMG produced TPA metagenomics assembly of the PRJNA485056 data... | reverse complement strand
CCGGCTCAGGCAGCGGCTCCCGCCCCGGCCGAGGAGAAGGCCTCCGGCCGCCCTGCAACCTGGAAGCCGGTCACGGCTCCCATGGTGGGCACCTACTACGAGGCGCCGGCTCCGGGCGAGCCGCCGTTCGTCAAGGTGGGCGACGAGGTCGCCGCGGGCGAGACGCTCTGCATCGTGGAGGCTATGAAGCTCATGAACGAGATCACCGCCGAGGAGATGGGCACGGTGCGCGAGGTGTGCCTCACCGACGCCACGCCGGTCGAGTTCGGCACGGTGCTCTTCTACATCGAGCCCCATGACGCAGGCGCCGACAAGGCTCCGGAGAACGCATAATGTTTGACAAGATTCTCATTGCCAACCGCGGCGAGGTGGCGCTGCGCATCATGCGCGCGGCGCGCGAGCTCGGCGTGAAGACGGTTGCGGTGTACTCGACCGAGGACGCCGACACCTATCCCGTCCGCTATGCCGACGAGGCGGTGTGCATCGGTCCCGCGCAGGCGAACAAGAGCTACCTCGTCATTCCGAACATCATCGCCGCTGCGAAGATCACCGGCGCTCAGGCGATCCATCCCGGCTACGGCTTCCTCGCCGAGAACGCCGACTTCGCCCGTGCCTGCGCCGAGAACGACCTCGTGTTCATCGGCCCGTCCGCTGAGTGCATCGAGCGCATGGGCGACAAGAGCTCGGCGCGCGAGACCATGAAAGAATGCGGTGTGCCCACCGTTCCCGGCTCCGATGGCTGCCTCGACACGGTTGAGGAGGCCCGCGCGTTCGCCGAGGCGGTCGGCTTCCCCGTGCTCATCAAGGCCACGGCGGGCGGCGGCGGCAAGGGCATGCGCGAGGTGCACGACCCGGCCGAGCTCGAGGCGCAGTACCTCGCGGCCCGCACCGAGGCGGGTGCCGCCTTCGGCAACGACGGCGTGTACCTCGAGAAGCTCGTGCTGCGTCCGCGCCACGTCGAGATCCAGGTGCTCGCCGACGACTTCGGCAACCACGTGGCGCTGTGCGAGCGCGACTGCTCCATCCAGCGCCGCCATCAGAAGCTCGTGGAGGAGGCGCCCTCGCCGGCGCTCGACGACGAGCTGCGTCGCGCCATGGGCGTGGCGGCCCTCAAGGCCGTGCGCGCGGTGGACTACCGCAACGCCGGCACCATCGAGTTTTTGCTCGACGAGCGCGGCCACTTCTACTTCATGGAGATGAACACGCGCGTGCAGGTCGAGCATCCCGTTACCGAGATGATCACCGGTACCGACATCATCAAAGAGCAGCTGCGCATCGCCGCCGGCGAGCCGATGAGCTGCGCGTCCCGCGCGCCGTTCACCCCGTCGGGCCATGCCATCGAGATGCGCATCAACGCCGAGGACCCGGCGCACGGCTTCCGCCCCTGCCCGGGCACCGTCACGCGGTTCGAGCCGCCGGCGGGCCCCGGCGTGCGCGTGGAGACCTACCTCAAGCAGGGCTCGCGCATTTCCCCGTACTACGACTCCCTCGTGGCCAAGCTCATCGTGCACGGCCAGGATCGCGACGAGGCCGTGGCCCGCGCGCGCCGCGCGCTCGACGAGTTCGTGATCGAGGGCATCGAGACGACCATCCCGTTCCACAAGCGGGTGCTCGACAACGAGGTGTTCCTTGCGGGCGACGCGACCACCGACTTCATCGAGACCCAGATGGGAGATCTGCTATGAGCAACGAGCTGAACGTCGACGGTATGTCGCTGGCTCCCGGCGTGGTGGAGACGATCATCTCCATCACGGCGAACGAGGTCGAAGGCGTCGCCTCGGTGGGTTCCGCCGGCGCCGCCAACCGCAACCTGCGCTCCGTTTTGGGTCAGAAGCCCTCGACGGCGGGCATCGAGACCGTGGTCGACGACGACGGCGAGCTCTTCGTGACGCTGCACATCGACGTGTACTACGGCCAGGTGCTGCCCGAGCTGGCGGCCAAGCTGCGTCAGGCCATCGCTGACGCCCTGCTCGTGCAGGTCGGCGTCGAGGTGGCGGCGATCGACATCTACGTCGACGGCATCCAATTCTCGTAAACGCGCGCATATCGCGCATTTTGATCGGCCGTTACGGGGCGTGTTTGTCCCGTAACGGCCCCTGTTGTGTCTGTCCCCTTTGTTCTAGACGGAGTATTTTCCTATGGCAAGACGTCATGAGCGCACGCGCGCACGCCGCAGCGCCGTGCAGGTGCTCTACACGAGCGAACTGCAGAACGAGCCGCCCTCGGTGCTGCTCGACACTGGGCGCGTCCTCGAGGAGGACGGTCCGCTGACCGCCTATGCGCTGAACCTCATCGAGGGCGTCGAGGAGCACCTCGCCGTGCTCGATGCGCAGCTCGAGGCGACGGCGGAGAACTGGACGGTGGCGCGCATGCCCATCGTGGACCGCACGATTCTGCGCATCGCCGCTTACGAGATGATCTTCGTCGAGGACGTTCCCGTGTCGGTCGCCATCAACGAAGCGGTTGAGCTGGCGAAGAAGTTCGGCGGCGAGGACGAGTCCCCGCGCTTCGTGAACGGCGTGCTCGGCCGCATCGCGCGCCGCATGGATGCGGGTGAGATTTCCGCTGAGGCGCTTCTCGCGCGCGAGCAGGAGGCCGCGGAAGCGGCGCAGGCGCCCGCAGCTGCCGAGGAAGCGCCCGCAGAAGCTCCTGCGGTGGTTGCCGAGCAGGCGGCGGAACCCGTTGCTGACGCACCCGCGGCCGCGGCGGATGAGCCCGCCGAGGAGCCCGCGGCTGCTGAGGCGGCCGAGGCACCTGCGCCTGAAGCCGCAGGCGTTGACGCGGCTGAGGCGGCCGAGGCGCCTGCAGCGACGGACGAGGCGCCCGCTGCGGAAGACGCTCCCGCGCCGACGGCAGGTGAGTAGCGGTGGATTCCCGCGAGACGTCGTTCGACGAAGTGCGCGCGCGTCTTGACGAGATCGTCGAGGAAGTGGGCGCCGAGGGCATCACGCTCGACGAGGCGCTTTCCCTCTACGAGGAGGCGGTCAAGCTCGGGCTCGCAGCGTGCGACCTGAGCGAGCAGGACGCGCTGTCGGCAGCCGGCATGCTCGACGAGCAGGCGGCCGCCGCCGGGGAGGATGCAACCGATGCGCAGGCTGTGCCTGATGCCGCCGCGCCGTCCGCTCCGGCTGCGCCCGAGGCGACGGCGGACGCAGCATCGCACGTGGCACAACAGTAACGGCGCTTTCGAGCGAGGTGATTTTCGTGACCAGAGAGCATCGCATTCTTGACGTGGTCGAGTCTCCCGCGGACCTCAAGGTCTTGAGCGAGGAGGAGCTCGGCATCCTTGCGCAGGAGATCCGCGAGCAGATCGTGGCGACGACGTCGAAGACGGGCGGGCATGTCGCCTCGTCGCTCGGCGCGGTCGAGATCATCCTCGCCGTCCACAGCCTGATCGACGCGCCGAAGGACAAGATCGTGTTCGACGTGGGCCATCAGGCCTACGCCCACAAGCTCATCACGGGCCGGCGCGACCGCTTTGACACGCTGCGCTCCTATCATGGCATCTCGGGCTTTCCGCGTCCGAGCGAGAGCCCGTACGACACGCATCCCTCGGGACACGCTTCCGACTCGCTGTCGGTTGCCACGGGACTCGCCAAGGCGCGCCTACTCAAGGGCACCGACGAGAAGATCGTCGCCATCATCGGCGACGCGTCGCTGTCGGGCGGCATGGCGTTCGAGGCTCTCAACTACATGGGGCAGGAGCAGCTGCCGCTCGTCGTCATCCTCAACGACAACGAGATGTCGATCTCGCGCAACGTCGGCGCCCTCATGCGGCACCTCGGCAACATGCGCGCTACCTCGCAGTACCGCGACGCGCGCGAGGCGCTGCAGGCGCGGCTCGAGAGCAGCGGCGTGGCGGGGCGCGCCCTCGCGGCGTTCGGCAAGAACGTCAAGGAGTCGATGAAGCAGTTCGTCATCCCGCAGTCGATGATCTTCGAGCACCTCGGCATCGTGTGCACGGCGCCGATCGACGGCCACAACATCCACGAGCTGCGCGAGACGCTCGCGCTCGTGCTCGCCATGGATGCGCCGGTGCTCATGCACGTGGTCACGAAGAAGGGCGCGGGCTACGAGCCGGCGCTGCGCGACCCCGAGCGCTTCCACGGCGTGGGCCCCTTCGACATCAGGACGGGCGCCTCGACCGCAGCGCCCTCGAGCGCGCCGTCGTACACGAGCGTGTTCGGCGCGGCGCTCGTGCGCGAGGCGCAGGCCGATGAGAACGTGGTCGCCATCACGGCGGCGATGGAAGGCGGCACGGGCCTCAAGCCCTTCGCCGCGGCGTTCCCCGACCGTTTCATCGACGTGGGCATCGCCGAGGAGCAGGCGGTCGGCATGGCGTCGGGACTCGCCGCGGGCGGCAAGAAGCCGGTAGTGGCGATCTACTCCACCTTCCTCCAGCGCGCAATCGATCAGATGATCATCGACGTGGCGCTGCCGAACCACAACGTGGTGTTCGCGATCGACCGCGCGGGCGTGGTGGGCAACGACGGCCCCACGCACCACGGCGTGTTCGATCTCGCGTACACGCGCATGGTGCCGAACATGCGCGTGCTCGCGCCGTCGAACGAGGCCGAGCTGGCCTGCGCGCTCCATACGGCGCTCGCGCTCGGCGGTCCGTTCGCGGTGCGCTATCCGCGCGGCGCGGGCGAGGGTGTTCCCGTCCCCGAGGAGCCGGCTGTGCTCGAAGAGGGCCGCGCGCGTCTCGTGCGCGAGGGATCGGATGTGGCGCTGCTCGCGTTCGGGCGCATGGTGTCGAGCGCGTCCGCGGCGGCTGATCTGCTCGCCGAGCAGGGCGTGAGCGCGCGTGTGTTTGACATGCGCTGGGTCAAGCCGCTCGACGCCCAGGCGATCGCCGACGCTGCGCAGACCGGCCTCGTGGCGACGGTCGAAGACGGCGTCATCGCCGGCGGCGCAGGCGCCGGCGTGCTCGAGGAGCTCGCTCGCCAGGGGCTGTGCCCGCGGACGCTCGTCCTCGGCATCGACGACGAGTACGTCATGCAGGGCAAGACCGAGCTTCTCATGCGCGATCTGGGTCTCGACGCCGCGGGCATCGCGCAGCGCGTGCTGGCGGCGCTCGGCTCCAACTAGCGAGTGGTTTTCGAATGCGGCGGCCCGACGGAACACCGTCGGGCCGCCGTCGTGTTTCCGTACCGTAACGCTCAAGGTTCGGGCGCGTTACGGTGTTCTTTCGCCTTCGTAATATCGGCGCGCCGTAACAATCGCCGAAACATGGGGTGCCAAGATCGAGGTGTCGTTGTTCGATGACTCGTTGAAGGAGGCTTTTCCCATGTTCGATTCAGGTTCGACCGGCTTCATGGTGGTATGCACGATGCTCGTGCTGCTCATGACGCCCGGGCTGGCGTTTTTCTACGGCGGCTTGTCGCGCAGGAAGAACGTCGTGAACACCATGATCATGACGTTCGGCGTGCTCGGCATCGTCGGCGTGGTGTGGGTGATTGCGGGGTGGTCGTTCGCCTACGGAGGCGACGGATCGATCCCGTTCTTCGGCGGCGTCGATCAGCTGGGACTCACGGGGCTTGTGAGCACCCTGCTGTCCGGCTCTCCCGATGCGCTCAGCCATGACGCGTACCCCGTCATCGTCGACGTGGCGTTTCAGCTGGCGTTCGCCATGATCACCACCGCCATCATCACCGGCGCGGTGGCGGGCCGCATGAAGTTCGGCGCCGTGTGCGCGTTCGTGACGGTGTGGGTGCTCGTGGTGTACGCGCCGCTCGCCCACATGGTGTGGGGCGGCGACGGCTCGCTCATCGGCGACATGATCGGGGCGCTCGACTTCGCGGGCGGCGACGTCGTGCACATCAGCTCAGGCTTGACCGGTCTCGTGCTCTGCCTCTTCCTCGGGAAGCGCAAGGGCTTCGGCATGATGAACTACCGTGCCCACAACGTCCCGTTCGTGGCTCTCGGTGCGGCTCTGCTGTGGTTCGGCTGGTTCGGCTTCAACGGCGGCTCCGAGTTCGCCGCTGACGGCGTGGCGGCGCTCGCCGTGCTCAACACGGTGGCGGCCAGCGCGGCGGCTCTGCTGTCCTGGATGGTGATCGAGCGGGTGCGCGTCGGCAAGCCCACGCTCGTCGGTGCGGCGACGGGCCTCGTCGCAGGCCTCGTGGTGATCACGCCGGCCGCCGGCTTCGTCGAGCCGTGGGCCGCGGTCATCATGGGCATCATCGTATCCCCGGTGTGCTACTTCGCCATCTCGCGCATCAAGAAGAAGATCGGCTACGACGATGCGCTCGACGCGTTCGGCTGCCACTGCATCGGCGGCATCACGGGCGGCATCCTCACGGGCATCTTCTGCGTGCCCGACCTGTCCTGGACCGACTTCGGCGGCCTCATCTACACGGGCGATCCCACGCTGCTCGGGGCTCAGGTGCTCGGCATCCTCGTGACGATCGCGTTCGTGGCGGTGCTCGACGTGGTGCTCGCCCTCATCGTGAAGGCGCTGTTCAAGGGCAGCCTGCGCGTGAGCGAGGAAGACGAGGCGGTCGGCCTCGACGTGTCCGAGCACGGCGAGTCTGCCTACCCGGCGTACGTGGGTCTTGATTAGGAGAGCGGAGGAGACGATGAAGAGGATCATCGCGATTGTGCGGCCTGAGAAGCTCGAGCCGCTGAAGGACGCGCTGTTCGCCGCCGAAGTGCGCGGCATGACCATCTCGCAGGTCAACGGCTGCGGGAACCAGCACGGCTGGAAGGAGTACTTCCGCGGCACGGAGGTGCTGCTCAACATGGTGCCGAAGGTGAAGTTCGAGATCGTCGCGCACGACGACCGCGTCGACGACATCGTGGACGTCATCATGAAGACGGCCCGCACGGGAGAGGTGGGCGACGGCAAGATATTCGTCTCGCCCGTCGAGGAGGTCATCCGCATCCGCACGGGCGCGACGGGCGACGACGCCATCTAGCCCGCGTGCCGGCCTCGTTTCTGCTACCATATGCGTCGCAAAACGGGAAGCGAAGAAGAGACGAGGTTTCGAACATGTACAGCTTCACTCCGCGCGGCGTGTGCTCGCGCCAGATTGATGTGGAACTCGACGGCGACACGGTGAAGAGCATTCAGTTCACGGGCGGTTGCGACGGCAATCTGAAGGCCATCTCCAAGCTCGTGCGCGGCCAGAAGGTCGACGAGGTGGTGTCCCTGCTCGAGGGCAACACCTGCGGACGCCGCTCCACGTCGTGCGCCGACCAGATGTGCAAGGCGCTGCGCGAGGCGCAGGCGCAGCAGTAAGCGTCTTCCAGGCGCAGGCGAGCCCCGCAGGCGGCTTCGCTCCTCCGGCTTGAACGCCGCGGGGGGGGGGGCGCCTGCGGGGCTCGCGCCGTTTTCGCGGGCTTGTGCGCTCCTCGCGAATTCTTGCTGAGGGGAGGAAAAATCACCGAGTGGAGCTGGGGCTGCATGGTATACTAGCTCGGCCTGTGAAAAGTCGCACAGGTGAAGTAGTGTAGGCCCCCGAGACATGTTTTGTTGTACAGCTCGATCGCAAGCTCTCGCAAGCGAACATGGTAAGTATCAATTAATCATGGCGAAGGGTCCCCGGAATTCAGAAGGTTCGAAAGGGGTCCGTTTTGACCGAAATCAAGAACACGTCCGTCATTGACTTCTCCGATATCTCGGATGAGCAGATGAACGAGATGATCGACGGCACGCTGACCGACTTCGACGAGGGCGATCTCGTCGACGGCGTGGTCGTCAAGCTCGAGCACGACGAGGTTCTCGTCGACATCGGGTTCAAGAGCGAGGGCGTCATTCCCTCGCGCGAGCTCTCCATCCGCAAGGACGCCGATCCGTCCGATATCGTGAGCCTGGGCGACAAGATCGAGGCCCTCGTTCTCCAGAAGGAGGACAAGGACGGCCGTCTGATCCTGTCCAAGAAGCGCGCTGAGTACGAGCGCGCCTGGATCTCCGTCGAGGAGAAGTTCAAGGCTGGCGAGACGGTTACCGGCGAGGTCATCGAAGTCGTCAAGGGCGGCCTCATCCTCGACATCGGTCTGCGCGGCTTCCTGCCTGCCTCCCTCGTGGACCTGCGCCGCGTGAAGGACCTCGACATGTACCTCAACACCGAGATCGAGGCCCGCGTCATCGAGATGGACCGCAATCGCAACAACGTCGTGCTGTCCCGTCGCGTGCTGCTTGAGGAGGGCCGCAAGAACGAGCGCGCCGAGATCCTCAGCAAGCTGTCGAAGGGCATGCGCCTCAAGGGCACCGTTTCCTCCATCGTCGACTTCGGCGCCTTCGTTGACCTGGGCGGCATCGACGGTCTGGTTCACATCTCCGAGCTGTCTTGGAACCATGTCAACCATCCTTCCGAGGTCGTCAAGGTTGGCGACGAGGTTGAGGTTGAGGTTCTCGATGTGGATCTGCAGCGCGAGCGCATCTCGCTCGGCCTCAAGCAGACCACGCCTGATCCGTGGATCAAGCTCGTCGAGTCCTATCCGGTCGGCACCATCGTTGACGGCAAGGTCACCAAGGTTGTTCCGTTCGGCGCGTTCGTCGAGCTCGGCAACTCCATCGAGGGCCTCGTGCACATCTCCGAGATGGCTGGCCGTCACATCGACACCCCGGCTCAGGTCGTCAAGGCCGGCCAGGAGGTCAAGGTCAAGGTCATGGAGATCAACCCCGAGCGTCGTCGCATCTCCCTGTCGATGAAGGCTGCTGCCGAGGAGCTCGGCTTCGAGATCGAGGTGGACGAGTCCATCCAGGCCGAGGAGCGTCCGGCCAAGCGCAAGAAGGCTGACAAGGCCGAGAAGCCGGCGGAGGAGTCCGCTGAGTAGCGCTGGGTTGCAAACCCTGTAACGAGGAAGGCGGAGCGTGGGCTCCGCCTTCTTTTTTATGCATGCCGTCTTGGGCGGCGGTGCCGATAAGAGGTGAAAGGAGGCGCGGTGGAGGAGAGGCCGCGGGTTGCGCTCGGGATGAGCGGGGGCGTGGACAGCTCGGTGGCGGTTGCGGTGCTTCAGCACCACGGCTACGACGTGCTGGGCGTCACCTGCCTGTTCGACCGCACGGAGAAGTCGATGCAGGCGGCGCGCGATGCGGCGGCTGTCTGCGCGCGCTTCGGCATCGAGCACGTGGCGCATGATTGCGCCGCGGCGTTCGAAGAGCGCGTGGTGGCGCCGTTCGTGGACGCGTACCGCGACGGGCTCACGCCGAGCCCGTGCGTCAGCTGCAACGCGTGCATGAAGATCCCCGCGCTGCTCGACGTCGCCGCCGCGCACGGGTGCGCGCAGGTGGCGACGGGCCACTACGCGCGCGTGAACCGCATGCAGGATTCGGGCCGCTACGCCGTGCTCACCGCGCTCGACCATCGCAAGGACCAAAGCTACATGCTCGCGTTGCTTTCCCAGGAGCAGCTTGCGCGGCTCGTGCTGCCGCTCGGCGGCATGACGAAGCTCGAGGTGCGCGCCTTCGCCGCCGATCTGGGCCTCGAGGTGGCGGATGCTCCCGACAGTCAGGACATCTGCTTCGCGCCGCACGGGTACCGCACGCTGCTCGCGCAGCGCGGCGTCGTCGAGGAGCCGGGCGACATCGTCAACTATGCGGGTGAGGTGCTCGGGCGTCATGCAGGGCTTTCCGGCTACACGGTGGGGCAGCGCCGCGGCATCGGGGTGGCGGGTTCCGAGCCGTACTACGTGATCGAGAAGCGCGCGGCGACGCGCGAGCTCGTCATCGGCACCGAGGAGGAGAGCCGCATCGGAAGCGTGCTTGTGCGCGACGTGAATTGGCAGGCGGTCGCCGCTCCCGGATCCGCCCAGGAGGCGATGGTGAAACTGCGCTATCGAAGCACCCCCTGTGCGTGTATCATAGAACCCGTTGACGAGCGTTGCGTGCGCGCGGTGCTGCTCTCGCCGCAGCCTGCGACGGCGCCCGGTCAATATGCGGTTTTCTATCAAGGCTCCGTCGTGCTGGGCGGCGGCATGATCGAGGAGGTACGTTCATGAAGAAGCTGTTCATCATCGGCGGCATGGGCGCCGGCAAGACGGTGGCGCGCAAAGCCCTCACCGACCAGGGGCTCGAGTACATCGACCTCGACAAGGTCGGTCACGATGTGCTGAAGTGGGACATCGTCAAGGAGGAGCTCGTCGAGGCGTTCGGTGACGACATTCTCGACGAGGCGGGCGAGGTCGTGCGCCCGAAGCTCGCCGCGAAGGCGTTCCTCACGCCTGCCGACACGCGCAAGCTCAACCGCATCACGCTTCCGCGCATCGAGGAGAGCTACACCGACAGGATCGTCGAGCTCGAGAAGGCGGGCTGCGAGGCAGTGGTGGTTGAGCACACGGTGTTCAAGAACCGCGCGATGTCGCTCGCATATTCGGCCGACGTGATCATCGCCATCCTCGCGCCGCTCGAGACGCGCATCAAGCGCGCCGTTGCCTCCGGTTTCGACGAGGCCGACGTGCGGCGTCGCATCGCGCGTCAGATCACCGACGCCGACCGCATCGAGGCGGCCGATATCGTGTTCAACAACGACGGTACGTCTGAGGAGCTGCGCAACAAGGTGATCGCGTGGTGGGAGGGCTACCGCGTCAAGGAGGGCCTTGCCTAGCGGTTTCGCTTGCACTGGCGGTTCCCACGTGGGGCGTTGCGGCTGCGGCTGCAACGCCCCACGTTGTTTTCGGGGCGCCGCTCGCGTTCGCGTGGCCGTTAGTGGCGGGGCTGCAGCGTGGGAGCTGCGGTGTTTTGCGCCGCGGCCGTGATCGATTGTGCTGCGATCCCGAGCTTCCCGGGGCGCCGTCCCCCCCCCGTTTGCGCTCCCCTCTACGAGCGGCGGCTCGACCCGTAGGCGGCGTTCTTGCGGTTGCCGTAGGCGCTGCCCTTGCGCGCGGTGCGCTTGAGGTCTTTGAGCACGTCCTCCTCGCTCGATCCCTCTACGCTTGCGCGCAGTTTCACTACCTGATCGCGCAGGCGGGCGGCTTCCTCGAAGTCCATGTCGCGCGATGCGGCGGCCATGTCGTCCTCCATCGACGAAATGATGCGCAGCACCTCCTCGCGCGAGAGTTCGGCGAGCTCCTTGTTGACCTGCTCGGCGGTGGTTCCCTCGACGTCCTCGGTGATGTAACCCATGATGTCGTTGATGGCCTTGCGGATCGTCTGCGGTTCGATGCCGTGCTCCTCGTTGTAGGCCGTCTGGATCTCGCGACGTCGGCGCGTTTCGTCGATGGCGCGCTTCATCGAGTCGGTGATCTTGTCGGCGTACATGATCACCTGGCCCGAGACGTTGCGCGCCGCGCGGCCGATCGTCTGGATGAGGGAGCGGTGGTTGCGCAGGAAGCCCTCCTTGTCGGCGTCGAGGATGGCCACGAGCGACACCTCGGGCAAGTCGAGGCCCTCGCGCAGCAGGTTGATGCCGACGAGCACGTCGAACTCGCCGCGGCGCAGGTCGCGCAGGATCTCCACGCGTTCGAGCGTGCCGATGTCGGAGTGCATGTAGCGGGCGCGTACGCCCTGGTCGAGCAGGTGGTCGGTCAGATCCTCCGCCATCTTCTTGGTCAGCGTGGTGATGAGCACGCGCTCTTCGCGCGCGGCGCGCTCCTTCGCCTCGTCGATGATGTCGTCGATCTGGCTCGCGCTCGTGCGCACGATGATCTCGGGGTCGAGCAGGCCCGTGGGGCGGATGATCTGCTCGACCTGCTGCTGCGAAACCTTCTCCTCGTAGTCGCCCGGGGTGGCCGACACGTAGATGAACTGCGGTACGCGCTCCTCGAACTCGTCGAAGCGCAACGGGCGGTTGTCGAGGCAGCTCGGCAGGCGGAACCCGTGCTCGGCGAGGGTGATCTTGCGGGAGCGGTCGCCCTCGTGCATGCCGCGGATCTGGGGCACCGTCACATGGCTCTCGTCGATGATGCAGAGGAAGTCCTTGGGGAAGTAGTCGATGAGCGTATAGGGCGGCTCGCCTGGTTCGCGTCCGTCGAGATGACGCGAGTAGTTCTCGATGCCGCTGCAGAACCCCATCGTCTCGAGCATTTCGAGATCGTAGTTCGTGCGCATCTCGAGACGCTGGGCTTCGAGCAGCTTGCCCTCCGCCTTGAACTGCTGGAGGCGCTCGCGCAGCTCGTCGCGGATGGTGACGAGCGCGTGATCGAGTTTCGGCTTGGCAGTGACATAGTGCGAGGCGGGCCAGATGGGCAGCGCCTCGTAGTCGTTGACGATCTCGCCGGTGACGTGGTCGACCTCGGCGATGCGTTCGATCTCGTCGCCCCAGAACTCGATGCGGATGGGATTGTCGGCGTAGGGCGGGAACACGTCGAGGGCGTCGCCGCGCACGCGGAACGTGCCGCGCTTGAGCTCGTAGTCGTTGCGGTCGTACTGGATGTCGATGAGCTCGTGGATGATGTCGTCGCGGTCGGCTTCCTTCTGCTTGTCGACGAACACGGCGAGGCCGGCGTAGTCCATGGGGCTGCCGATGCCGTAGATGCAGCTCACCGACGCCACAACGATGACGTCGCGTCGGGAGAGCAGGGCGCTCGTGGCGGCGTGGCGCAGCTTCTCGACCTCCTCGTTGATGGAGGCATCCTTCTCGATGAAGGTGTCGGACGAGGGCACGTACGCCTCGGGTTGGTAGTAGTCGTAGTAGCTGACGAAGTACACCACGGCGTTGTCGGGGAAGAATTCCTTGAGCTCAGCGGCGAGCTGTGCGGCGAGGGTCTTGTTGGGTGCGAGCACGAGCGTGGGCTTCTGCACGGCCTCGATCGTCTTCGCCATGGTGAAAGTCTTGCCCGATCCGGTGACGCCGAGCAGCGTCTGGTAGCGCAGGTCCTCTTCAACGCCGCGAGCGAGCGCGGCGATGGCCTGGGGCTGATCGCCGGCGGGCTCATAGGGCGACACGACCTTGAGCGGTGTGTTGGACAGGCGCACCTCGGGTAGCTTGCCTGCCATCTCGATGCCCTCGATGTTGGAAAGATGTGCCATGCTGAGCCTCCTCGTATCGGATCGTCAGTGTAGCACAGGATAATAAACACGAACAAATGATCTGAAAAGTCTTGAAAGTAATACGGTATGACCCTATACTGTCTCCTGATAGCGGAAAGGACGGCCCATGGACGGAATGGTGACGGCGCGTGTGCCGATTGAGGTGAAGGAGCGCGTGAACGCGCTGTTACGCGAGCGCGGTTCGTCGCCGACCGAGCTGGTCAACGCGGCGTATGCGTACTATCTCTCGTGCGGCGAGCTTCCGCAGGCACCCGGCGAGGCGGTGCCGACGCGTGTTGCGCTCACGCGCGATCAGGCACGGGACCTGCGCGCCAGGCTCGCGGCGGCGCGCTGTCCGCTGCCCGCTTCGTACTGGAGCCGCATCGACGGGGACGAGGGGTGGCGTCCGTGAGGCTTCTGCTCGACGAAACCGTTCTCATCGAACTTGTGGGGGAGCGGCAGCCCTATTGCGCGTGCTGGAACAAGCTCGCCGCGCTGCAGCTCACGCGCGCCGCGGAGCTCTGGGTTCCCGCTGACGCGTACGGCGTTCTCAAGCGCGCGCTCGACAACGAGCTGCCTGCGCGCGAGGTGTCCTCGGCGCTTGCCGCCACCCTCGATTTCATCGAGGTGTGCTCGGTGGCCGCCGATGACGTGCGTCGTGCCCTGGAGGACGAGGACTACGACGAGGCGCTGCTCGACGCCTGCGCGCGGAAGGTCAAGGCTGATTTCATCATCACGCGACGCGCGCCATTCAGCGCGTCGGCGCGCGTCTGCACGCCTGAGGGCTTTTTCGACGAGCTCGAGCGCGCCGGTACGGTGTTCGAGCTTGTCGACCTGTAAGATGGTGGTCAAACGCGCGGCGCCACTGGGGCGCCTTGAAGGCGAGGAGCGGTAAGGATGATTGACGAGATTCGCGTGCACGACGTTGCGCTCATCCGCGAGGCGTGCATGACGCCTGCGCGAGGGCTGACGGTGCTCACAGGCGAGACGGGCGCGGGCAAGACGGCGCTCATCTCGGCGTGCAAGCTGCTTGCGGGGGAGCGCGCCGACAAGACGATGGTGCGCGAGGGTGCTGCGGCTGCGCTCGTGGAGGGGCGCTTCTTCCTCGACGAGACAGCGCTCCGAAACGCGCAGGGGGACGCGCCCGATGCGGAAGACGACGCGACGTCTTTTGGCGAGGACGCCGCCGATGCCGAGGTGGTGGTCGCGCGTCGGCTCGGCGCCGACGGACGCTCGCGCGTGACGGTCAACGGCCGCATGTCGAGCGTGTCTCAGCTCTCCGCACTCATCGCGCCTTCGGTCGAGTTGTGCGGTCAGCACGAGCATCAGGCGCTCATGCGCGTCTCCGCGCACGGCGCACTACTCGATAGCTGGGCGGCAGACGAGCTCGCCGATCTGCTCGAGGCGTACCGCGCGGCGTTCGCGGAAGCGCGCCGCGCGGCGGCGGCCTACGAGCGGGTGCGGGAGACGTCAAGCGCCTCGGCGGCGTCGCTCGACGAGGCGCGCTTCACGCTGCGCCAGATCGACGCCGTCTCCCCCGAGGAAGGCGAATACGAGGAGCTTCTCTCCTATCTCGAGAAGGCCGAGCACGCCGAGTCGCTCGCTCAGGCGGCTAACGGCGCCTACGAGGGCCTTTCGGGCGAGAGCGGTGCGCTCGACGGCATCGGCGCAGCCATCGAGGCGCTGCGCGAGGGCGCGCGGTTCGACGAGTCGCTCGCCGCGTACGCCGCGTCGCTGCAGGAGGCGAGCTTCGTCATCGAGGATGTCGCGCGCGATGTGCTCTCGTATCGCGATAGCATCGAATACGATGCCGCGACGCTCGCCGAGGCGCAGGAGCGCGCCTCGGCCTACCAGGGGTTGATGCGCTCCTTCGGGCCGCGCTTGGAAGACGTGTTCGCGCGAAGGGACGAGGCGCGCGAGCTCGTTTCGGCGGTCGATGACGCCGACGAGCGCGAGCGGCGTGCGAAGGCCGCGCTCGACGCGGCCGAGGAAGCCCTCGCATCCGCCGCTGCGGCGCTGCACGACGCGCGTCTCGCCGCAGCGCCGCGCTTCGCCCGCGAGGTCAACGAGGTGATGGGCAAGCTCGAGATGGGCACGGCAGAGCTTGTGATCGACATCGGTCTTCTTCCGCGCGCGTCGTGGACGGCGAGCGGTCCCTCATCGGTCGAGTTCATGTTTCGCCCTGGTGCGGGCATGCAGGCGCGCCCGCTCGCGCGCATCGCCTCGGGCGGTGAGATGAGCCGCGTCATGCTGGCTGTCCACGTCGCTCTCGGCGAGCGCGACGGCGTCTCGACGCTCGTGTTCGACGAGGTGGATGCGGGTGTGGGCGGTGCGACGGCGGTGTCGCTCGCGCGGGTGCTGGCGGGTCTCGCCCGAACGCACCAGGTCATCGCGATCACGCATCTGGCGCAGGTTGCAGTTGAGGCTGACGCCCATTACGTGGTCGTCAAGTCGCAGGGCGAGATGCCCGAAACGGAGCTGCGCGAAGTCGAGGGGGTCGAACGTGAGGCCGAGGTGGCGCGCATGCTGTCGGGCGATGCGACCGAAGCGTCGCTCGCGCACGCACGCGAGATGCTCGCGAACGCACGCGAGAGCGGATAGCGCATCCTACATGTTGGCGGGGTCGTTGTAGGCAAGCAGCTCGTCGATCGTGACGAAGCGGAAGCCCTGCTCCTTGAGGTAGGGCAGTGCGATGCGCAGCGCCTCCACGGTCTGCGAGCGGTCGCCGCCGCCGTCGTGCATGAGGATGATGCTGCCGTTCTTCGCCTGCTTGATCTTCTCGGCGATGGCCTCGGCGCCGGGGCGGCGCCAGTCCTCGGTGTCGATGTTCCAGCCGATCTCGGCGCTCACGAGCGGCTTGAGGTTGAGTGCGGTCGACTCGTTGAAGTTGCCGCCCGGCGTGCGGATCACGCGGCTCGCCTCGGCGCCCGTTACCTGCGAGATGGCGTCGTAGCCCTTCTGCACCTCCTGCACCTGCTCCTCTGCGCTCATGTAGCCGAGGTTCACGCCCTGACCGCTGCCCGCAGCGTGGTCCCAGGTGTGCGTGCAGATTTGGTGCCCCTCGTTGTAGGCGCGCTTGACCGAATCGGCTTTCGCGCCGTCGATCTGGGAGCCGATGGTGAAGAACGTCGCCTTCGCTCCGTTCTCGGCGAGGATGTCGAGGATCTGATCGGTGGTGTCGGGCCAGGGCCCGTCATCGAACGTGAGAGCGACGACGCGATCGTCGCCGGTCTGGGCGTTGTACTTCTTGACGACGGCGTTCGTCGGCTCTTCGATCGTCTCGTCGACGACGACGCCCGAAACGTTGCCCGTCTTGCGGTTGACCTTGCCGGGTGTTCCGTCGCCGGTGTAGCAATGGATGGCCCCCGAGCCCTCGAACACGAGCTGAGGCGCCACGTCGACCGTCGACTCGGTGTAGTCCTCCGTCACGTCGTGGCCGTGGTCGATCTGGACGGTGTCTCCTTCGGCGAGCACGGCGTTCTCATCGTCCACCTCGGTGCCGTTGACCGTGGCGGTGAAGCGCACGCCGCCACCCTCCTCGGCGATGCTGCCGTCGATTGCGAGCAGGTTGCCCGGGGTGGGCGACGCGATGCCGGCGTCCACGAGGTCGCTGAGCGTGCTGCCCGTGGCCACGCGCTCCTCCTGGCCGTTCACGGTGATGTCGATGTGCAGCGACTGAGCGTACGCGAAGATGCCCACGGCGACGAGGGCTACGGCGAGCGCGGCGACGGCGCCGCCGATGATCTTGTTGCGTTTCGGGGCAGGTTCGGGGC
>ERZ1034952.1804-NODE-1804-length-16721-cov-7.821553_pt1 | contig 16721 bp, 8 predicted proteins | sample MGYA00520625_ERZ1034952 | MGnify/ENA primary metagenome ERZ1034952 (study PRJEB33766, sample SAMN09781773) | gut metagenome | biome: gut microbiome | host: Homo sapiens | place: Madagascar | study: EMG produced TPA metagenomics assembly of the PRJNA485056 data... | reverse complement strand
GTATGCCTTATTTTATTGCTGCTGAAAACAGCCTGATATATTCAAAATATATCATGCAAGAAATTAAATGAATAAGAGGATACTTTTTACAAAAAGAAATACGGCTGAGCTTGTTTCAATTCCGGAAGATGTGCTCGGCGACGGAGAGGTTTGTGTTGAAACGGTATTCAGCGCTGTAAGCTGCGGCACAGAACGTGCAAATATTATTGGTGATTTAAACATTAATGCTGCGGAACCCGAGCCGAAAAAGGTATGCTTTCCGCGCGGACTCGGGTATAGCTCTTCTGGAATTGTTCGGAAGGTTGGAAAAGACGTTTCGTCAGTTTCGGCCGGAGATAAGGTTTGTATGCTTGATTCGTTTCATAAGAAATACAATACTTTACCGGAGAACAATGTAATAAAGATTCCGGGAGATGTGTCACTTGAGGAAGCGGCATTTTCCCGTATAGCCACATTCCCGATGGCAGCTCTTCGCAAAACAAGAGTTGAAATAGGGGAGAGCATGCTTGTAATGGGGCAGGGAACTTTGGGTCAAATTGCCGTGATGCTGTCAAAAGCGGCCGGGGCGGCACCGGTTATTGCGGCAGATCCTGTGCCCGAAAGACGACAAAGCGCTCTTTTGATGGGAGCTGATTATGCGCTTGACCCAATGCTTCCCGATTTTTCCGAAACGGTTAAAAATATTACGGACGGCGGTGTAAATTGCGTAATTGAGGTAACCGGCAAGGGTGAAGGATTCAACGAAGCCCTCGATTGCATTGCAAAATTCGGCAGAATAGCGCTTCTTGGCTGTACAAGAGATAAAAATTTCACTGTTGATTATTACAGAAAGATTCATTACCCCGGGATTACTGTTGTCGGGGCGCACACAAATGCAAGGCCGGTTTATGAGTCATATCCTGGATATTTCACACAGCGCGATGATGCAAAGGTTTTTTTGGAATTATTGAATTTTGACAGAATTTCATTAAAAGATTTTATATCCGAACCCGTTTCGCCGAGTGATTGTCAAAGTGTTTATACTTGTCTGATAAACGACCCGGATTTTCCGCCATACACTTTATTTGATTGGAGAAATATATGAAGAGACTTAGAATAGCACAAATAGGAACAGAACATGACCATGCATGGACAGTTGCAAAAACACTTATTGAGCATAAGGAAATATTTGATTTTGCCGGCTATGTCAAGGAAGATGAAAGTGAACGTTTTGAACAGACAAAGCAACATTATCAAGGAGCTAAAGAGCTTGCGCTTGATGAGCTTTTTAATGATAAATACATTGAAGCTGTTGCCGTAGAGACATGTGAAAAGGACTTAACAAGGTATTCGCTTCTTGCGGCGCGGCACGGACTTCACGTAAACATGGACAAGCCGGGTGGCGAAAGCTGCGAGGAATTTAATCTAATGGTTGAAACACTGAAAAAGCAAAACCTCGTATTTCATACCGGATATATGTACAGACAAAACCCGGCTGTAAGACGTACATTTGAACTGATAAAATCCGGCGCACTCGGAGAAATATACGCAGTTGAGGCACATATGGATTGTGACCATCCGAAGGAGAAAAGACAGTGGCTTTCAAGGCTTTACGGCGGTATGACAAACTTTTTGGGTTGTCATCTTATTGATCTGATTTATACTATACAGGGCGAGCCCGAAGAGATAATTCCGCTTAATTGCTCCACGCACAAAGACGGCGTTAACGCAACGGATTTCGGCATGGTATTGTTTAAATACAAAGACGGCTATTCGTTTGCCAAAGCATGCGGTGCTGAGCCGGGAGGATATATAAGACGCCAGATTGTGGTTTGCGGTACAAAGGGAACGGTAACAATTATGCCCATTGAAGAAAACTATTCGGGAGAGTATACTTTAACTGCAACAATGCGTGAGGTCTACGAGAAGGATACAGACATAGAAGGCTGGAAGGCAGGGGGCAAAATTACAAAATTTCCGCCGTTTGAGAGATATCTCCCGTTTTTGACGGAATTTGCGCAGATAATACGGGGCGAAAAGGAAAATGAGTATTCGTATGAATATGAAATGAGGCTCCACGAGCTTGTAATGAAGTGCTGCAAGGAGGCAAAATGATATGAAAGCCATACTCATAAACGAAAATAAAAGCCTAAGATGGGATGATGTACCAAATCCTGAAATAAAGCCTGATGAGGTTTTGGTAGAGGTTCATGCAGCCGCATTAAACCGCGCCGATTTAATGCAGAGAGAAGGCGATTATCCGCCGCCCGAGGGATGCCCCGATTGGATGGGCCTTGAAATTTCGGGAATCATTACCGAAATGGGCGATGAGGCAAAGAAAAAATCGGCTTGGAAAAAGGGCGATAAGGTATGCGCGCTTTTGGGCGGCGGAGGATATGCGGAATATGCGGCGGTAAGATATGATATGCTCATGCCGGTGCCGAAAAATTTTACAATGGAAGAGGCTGCGGCATTACCGGAGGCTTTTGCGACTGCGTATCTTAATTTATTCATCGAAGGAAAAGCGGAAAAAGGAAACACCCTTCTTATGAATGCCGGAGCATCGGGGCTGGCAAGTGTTGTAATACCAATGGCAAAAGCATTTGGCATAAGAGTAATAACAACGATATCAACAGAGGAAAAAAGAGATAGAATAAAACATCTTAATGCGGACAGAGTTGTGGTTTCCGCAAAAGAAGATATAAAAAGTGTGCTTGAAGAAGAGCTTTCCGAGGGACACGGCGTGGATATTGCAATAGATTGTGTCGGGGGAGAGATAATGGGCGGATGTCTGCACTTTCTGAACCGCGGCGCAAGGTGGATTATGATAGCGGCGCTCGCAGGAGAAAAAACGGAAATAGATCTCAAGAACATATATGTCAGAAACGTTCGAATTATAGGAAGCACTCTTCGCTCAAGAGCACCCGAGGTCAAAGCGCAGATTCTTTCGGAGCTTGTCAGAGATGTTTTTCCGAAGATAGATGCAGGTCTGATAAAGCCCACCATTTATAAAATATTGCCCATCACCGAAGCCGAGGCGGCTCAGGATATATTATACAGAAACGAAAATACAGGTAAAGTTGTTCTGAAAGTAAGATAAGAGTTGCTGCTGTAAAAACTGCCGCGCAATAAAGTCAATTGAAGTAAGATGACTTTATTGCGCGGCGGTTTATTGTGCGGAAAAGTGCAAAAAACCATTGAAAAAACGAAACTGTCCTGTTTATATTTCCATGGTGAGAAGTATATCGTACAACCTATTTTAAGTCAATGACAGATTCCCGCAATTTGGGTATAAAATCGATAATGGCTGAACATATTAAGCTTAAAATTGGTGAAATTGGTATTTGATTTGCAAAATATGATATTGAGTTTTGGCTATTTTTTTGCTATAATTAGACTATAGATAGACAGTTAGAGGTGAATACAGTTGGTTTTCAGAGAAAAACTAAAAATAGCGCTTGAGAAAGCATTGGAAATTTGCGACAGGAACAGAGAAAAGTGGGTAAAAGGCGTTCCGATAAAGGCGCAAGCAGGAGTATACGGTTTATTTGAATACAAGAATTATAATAATTCGATATTGCTTTACAATGATTTTTGGGAAGCAGGCTTCGGAGCGGGTATTTTTGCACTTTGTTATGAAATTACAAAGAATGAAAAGTATCTTGAACGCGTTTCGACCATGAATGAATCACTCAGTTATAAAAAAGACGAGAGAAAGCAGAGCGTGGGTCTTTTGACTATTCCCACATATTATGCAAATTATACTCTGCTACATAAAGATAATGACTTTAAAAAAGTTTTACAAGCTTCTGATATGCTGTTCGGACAGTTTACCGAGAAGGGAGAGTATTTCAGATGCTATGAGGATTATAATAATTTTGCCGTTGATTGCATAGTGCAGCTTTCACTGATGCACATTGCCTCGAAGCTTTCCGATAACGACAAGTATTATAAAGCTGCTGAAAAGCATATCAAAACAATGAGCGAAACGGTTTTTCGTTCCGATGGTTCAACATACCAGATTTATTGGATAGACAGCGAAGGAAGGAGAATTCGCGGTTCCACGGGGCAAGGGTACAGTGATGATTCGTGTTGGGCGAGAGGACAGGCTTGGGCAATGTTAGGATATGCAATTCATTACGGATATACCAAAAATCCGGATTACCTGCACTTTTACAAGATTGCAGCAAATTATTTCTTTGACAACCTCGGTGAAAACAATTTGCCCAAATGGGATTTGATTTTCAAATCAAATGATGAACCCGATGATTCATCTGCAGCTGTCATTGCTGTATGCGCGGCGCTTGAGGCTTTAAGACACGCCTCGGGAGATGACGGGGTACGCAAGCTTAAGGAGAAGGCAGATAAGCTTATGTGCACGATAATAGATACTTGCGCTATAAGCTTTGACGATTATATAGATGGTCTGATTCTGCACGGAACAGATATGCATAGAAACGGTTTGGCTGATAATTGTCTTATATACGGAGATTATTTCTATCTTGAAGCATTGGCAAGATACTTGAATTATTCAAACGGCTTTTGGGAATAGATGAAGAAAGGATTTAAGATTATGAAGAAAATATCAAGCATTTTATTAGCATTTATAATGCTGATGACAGTTGTTGCTCAGGCAGCGCCTGCCGAAAAAGCAATTTTAAGACTTCAGGGCCTCGAAATTATGCAGGGTGATGAGAACGGCATGAGACTTGAAGACAATATTACAAGAGCAGAGTTTTCGGCTGTTATTTGCAAGATGATGGGAGTAAGTGATGTCAGCGGACTTAAATGCGATTTTTTCGATGTTCCGGAGGATCATTGGGCAACGGGGTATATTAAAACGATACATTCGGCAGCGATAATAGACGGTATGGGAAACAACATGTTTGCGCCAGATGATAATATTACATATGCTCAGGCCTGTAAAATGATAGTGTGCCTTTTGGGCTACGGATTCGCAGCAGAGAACATGGGAGGATGGCCTGCCGGCTATGTGATGGAGGCAGGGCTTATTCAGTTGACCAAGGGTGTTGATATGTCAGAAGAAAAAGCAGTTCGGGGCGAGATTGCAACAATGCTTTATAACGCACTTGATATTGAGCTTATGAAACCGGAGTACGGTAAAAAGAATTCTTATGTCGTTTCGGGGGAAACACTATATGAGTATCTTACAAAGGTTAAATCCTCCGTAAGCTTTAAGGGTATATTGCAGGAAACGGAACTGAGCTCCTTGACACAGATAACACCTGCGGCAGACAAAGGCTTCGTTATAATTGATGGAGCCGAGTATAAGACCAATTCCTCCTTGGACGGGTATTTGGGTCAATATGTCGAAGGATATGCAACTGAGGGAAATGATGGAGTAAAGGAAATAGTTTCCCTTTCCGCAAGCTCTCTTAAAAATAAGGTTTATACTTTTAATTCCGATAATTGCACTTTAACGGAGAATTATGCACTTTGCTATAACGATGACGGAAGCAGTGCAAGAAAGACGATTTCTTCAAATGCAATTTATTTATACAACGGAAGAATGACAAATAACTACAAAAGCTATTTTAGTATTAAGAACGGAAAATATACACTTCTCGATAATGACGGAGACGAAAAATTGATATAGTTTTCATTAATGAATATAAAAGTTTGATAATAGATAAAGTCAATGCAGAAAACGGTTCGGTTTTCTTCGCAAAGAACGAGCTGTTTAAAGGGAGAAAGGGATTTGAGCTGTTAAGCGATGATGAAAAAATTGTGGATTTGTGCGGAGCAGACGGCAAAAAAATTGAAATAAAGGATATTAAAAAGGGTAACGGAATAACCATTGAAGCAAGTGAGGATATGAAACTTTCGAAGGTACATATAAGCACCGAAACATTAGAGGGAAAGATTTTAGCGGTTGATACCAAAGGAAATGTTGAAACAGACGGAAAAATTTATCCTTCATTCGGGAATCTGTCCGCAGGAGATGAAGGTGTTTTCGCTTTGGACGTATATGGCAATATAATCGGAATAAGCGGAGAAAAAAAGACAGAGCTGACGTACGGTTATGTTGCAGGGGCGGAAAGAGCAAAGGGCGTTTCCGGAAATCTTGAGCTTCTTATTATAAGCGGAGGTGAGCCTGAGAAGAATGTAAAGATTAAGGATGGAACGGAAACGATCTCATATTATTTCCAGAACAAAGAAGATAAAAAGTATATATGCGAGCAGAAAATAGCTTATGCGATTGACGATACGAGAGGAACCGGTTCTTCGATAAATACATCGGATATTGACCCTGCCGGGCTTTTGGGAAAGGTTGTCGGCTACAGATTAGGTTCAAACGGAAAAATTACAGTATTAAATGTTTATACCGTGCCGACAACTTTATCAAAATGCACATTTAATGCCAAAATATTTGCATTTGGAGGAGAAAGCGCAGGCAGAGGGTATTGCTCTGACAGCAACACTCGAATTATCTGTGTCCCTTCAAATGTGAAATCCGTTGACGATTACGGCGTTCGTGTTTACGCAAAAGACAAGAGCAAATATATGGTATACGGGATAAACGGAATATCGGATTATGAACCCGGCTCCGAAAAATATTTGGCAGAAGAAGTTGACGTTATTATTCTCAAAACGGATATGGATTCGAGTCAGCCTCTGCCGATTCTGTCTGACAGTGACATTTGCATAGTCGGCAAGGTTTCTGCCGTTTCAAATGCCGAAGGCGAGATAACAAGAAAAATTGAACTTCTGAATAAAAATGAGAAGCTTTCAAAAGAAACGGATTCTTCCGGTACCGCATATGAGGCGGCGGGGAAATTGCGTATGGGGGATCTTGTGAGATATGTTGAAAACAGTGACGGAACTATTGCTAATATTAAAAAATTAGCCTCTGTACAAGGCTTGAAGGAATATACACAGACAGGAAATTACTACGGTGTATGCGAAGATATAACATATTCTTCGTATGATTATCTTTCGAATGATTATGTTGATCTTATTGAAATATCTTTCGGGAACGAACTTGACAATAAGAGAATTAAAATATTCAGCGACGGCTCGCAGCCTATATACCTGTATGACAGAGCAAAGGGTTTTATCCGTGAAGCAACAACAGACGATTTGTTCACAACACAGCAGTCGATAAAAAATGCTTCGAAGATATTCGCGTTGGTAAACAACAATGATGCAGAGGCGATTGTAATAATAAGAGATTGATTTGTCTTATATTATTATGTCGGACCGGTTACTTTAACGTGATTTTCATGTTAAAGTAACCGGCGGTTGGGATTCGTGCTCCAAATGGAGTAAAACGGCGAAGTGAATAGGTTCGTTTATACGCCTTATCCGCCCACGATAGGAAGCGTCTATATTTATTAAATTAGTTTTGTGGGCAGAAAGGCTATGTGGATTAATTATGATAAAAAAGACATTTTCTGTTATCGTAGCCATAATGCTGTGTATTGCAAGCCTTGCTTTGGCAGAGGAAATGCCGGGATTGATGTCACTGAGTGATGTCGATAAGGTAAGCGCGGACAAGATTGCATTAACGGCTGAATCGCTTTTAAGAGCACCGCTTGCAGACGGTTATTTAATAGATTCGCTCAATTTGCCCGAACTTGGCGGTAACGGAAGCAAAATTTCGTGGCAATCTTCGGATATAACGGTAATATCAGAGAACGGGCTTATTTCAAGACCATTTGATGAGGATAAAACAGTGACGCTGACGGCAACCTTTATTTCGGGCGAGGAAAGTGCAACGCAAGATTACACATTCAATGTTGCTTCGTATAAAACGAGTGTTGCGGGAATGCCGCGGATTATGGGCAGAATATATCATGATGAGTTTAATGATGATAACCCAAACAGTGATCATTTGCTGTCAAATGTAAGTGCCGGCAGCATAACCGAAGAAAACGGAAAGCTGAGGCTTACCCGCTCAAGCTCAAGCGGAAATTCATTTGTAAGATTCTTTACCACAAATTCAAGGACAGGTGAAATTTCCGAAAAGGTATTTGCGGAATACGATATAAGCCGTGAAGATCAGAAAACGGTTTTAATTCGTATATACGATGCTAAGGCGCGTTCAATCGCTTCACTTGACTGGAATGCAGCGGGATTTATTCAGTATTATAACAGGGAGATAGGCGGTTGGGATAAGGTTGCGGTTGATGACCATGTCAAAAACAAATTCAAGCTTTCGCTTTTGTCCGACCCGGAGACACAAACATATTCCGTTTGGATGAACAACAAGCTTATTATTGATTCTAATAAAATGCGCTCTGACGGCGTAACGGGTCTTTGTTATGTTCAGGTATATATGGAAGGTTCAAATACAACGACCGTTAATTTTGATTCATATTCTGTATATAACATTTGGGAGGATATGAGTGATGAAGAAAGGCTAAATTTAGATTTTGACGCGCTTACAAAAAACAGCATTCTTTCAAAGCCTGAGCTTACGGGAGGGATGATAGATTCTGACCTGATTCTTCCGTCAAACGGCGCTTTCGGCAGCAATATCACATGGAACTCGTCAGATACCGCGATTGTGGGGGTTGACGGAAAGATTTATCGTCCCGATGACGATTTGGGGCATAATGTAATCATCACCGCAACGATAAAAAGCGGGAGCATACAAAGAGATAAAAGCTTTGAGTTAATAATTCCCGGAGCACTTTTGGAGATTACGGATGAAATGACCGTAAAAAACATGATTTGCGAAGAAAATTTTGAAGATCCGAAGAATATGAATGTATACACAAGTCATAATCCTCGTGACGCAACAGGCAAATATGAAATTAAAAACGGAAAGTACAATGTGACAAGAGTTGACAGTACCGAACCTTCAACACATTTAAGAATGTATCTTAAGGACGGTAAAATCGAAAATGCGCTTGAGGGAGTTATAGGCGTTGAGTTTACGGTTTCGCGCGAGACGGAGAAAGGCGTTGAAATACGTATTAACGACAGGGCACAGGCAAATTTTCTTTCAATCACATGGACAAATTCGGGTAATATAATCATTGCCCATGCCGATACTCCGACAGGCTCGGCATATTGGGATAATATGAATGTAAGTTTTCCGAAAGAAATAAAAGTCAAGGCGCTTTTGGATTGCAGAAGAAGTCTTGCCGCAGTTTGGATAAACGATAAGCTTATGAAAGCCGATATGTATTCAAGAACGCCGGGCATAACAAACTATCACTTTACACAGGTGTATTCGGAAAAGGATGATTATTTTACGTTCAGTGTTGATGATTACAAGGTATATGAAGCGATGCCGCCGTCGCTTTCAAGACTTGACTACGACAGCTTTTCGCTTACGCAGAAATCAATTCTTACAAAAGATCCCGTAATGGATAATTTCATCGATGCTGATTTAAATCTTTACACATCAATGGATTTTGGCACAGTAATAAACTGGGAATCTTCAAATCCCGCAATTATAGACCCGGATACCGGTATTATAACAAGGCCTATGGGCGCGGAGCATGATGAACCCGTAATACTTACAGCGCGAATGAGAAACTGCGGGAGGGAAGAAACGAGACAATTCAAATTTGTTGTCATGCGAGGAGTGAAAACGGCAGACGATGCATGGAAAGCGGATTTCAACTCTCTTTCGGAGGCTTTAATCACAAAGCAAAATCCTGCTGAGATCAAAGAAAGCTTAAACCTTATGTCAAGAGGTATTTACGGCAGCGCAATATCGTGGCAAAGCTCAGATGTTAGTGTTTTAATGCCGAGCGGCAGGGTGAAAAGGCCGCGCTGGAACCAAAAGGATGTCAAAGTTACGGTAACGGCAACCGTTGCGGATAAATATACTAAATCATTTGAGTTTACCGTTAAAGCCGACGAAAAACCGACAGATAAACAAAAGCTTAAAGACGAAGCATTTTTCGGTATATATTCCGCAGACGGATGGACAACGAAACCTGTATTAAATTATGAATATGAAGGAATGGGGAAGGTAGGAGAGGCTGCAAAGGCAGGAAATTATGCGCTTGCTAAGGAAGAGCTTTTACAGCATATGAAGGGAAGAAGCAAAAAATCCTCTGTTTCGCTTTCACCGAGAAAGACAGGCTGGGTAGATTCGCTTCTTGCCGGCATGAGCGATATGCAGTCAGACGCATATTATGCCTCGGCTTCACAGGTTGATTCATGTGAATATGATAAGATTACCGTGCATATAGCAAATCCAAAAGTGACAAATGCGGTGTCAAAGACATTCAGACTTATGTCGAAATATAATGACTCTACCGAATTAATTATTGCAGGCAAGGATTACGAATTCGACTTTATGAGACCTGAATTTGTGCTTTATGTAAACGGAGCGCCCAGAACATATAAGGCATCCTGCACCGCAACCGTACGCACGGGTGAATATATGGATACTCCGTACGGCAGTACATCGGAGCTTAAGGTTAAAATGTCGGGCGAATTTCTGGGCAACGAAACATATAACACCTTATTGCAGTTTGACTTTGATGATATAACCGAGAACGATACCGTTGAATACGGCGAGCTTGTTTTATATGCAAAAAAGTCGACCGGTTATTCGGAGCCTAAAGAGTTTTACGTAATGCGCGATTCAAACAGCAGCTGGGATGATAAGACGGTTACATGGAATTCTCTCAAATCATATGTGCATAACTATTCGGGACTTGACGGTGAGCTTACATGGGAAAATGTTCTTCGTTCGGATGTTGAGTATGCGTATCAATGCTGTCGTTTCTACGGATACAGAGAGATGATGAGCGAATATTTGTATACAAGAAACGAGGATTATGCATACTGCGTGTTAAAGCGTATGATGGATTTTATAAACGACAGAACATATGGTTGGCCGAGAACTCTTGATACGGCTGTCAGGATGGAAGCGTGGGCAGGCATTTTCAATTACCTTGTAGACCTTGATTATATGGATCCTGATATGTGCACGGCAATTATAAAAGAAATGTATCAGTCTGCCGTACTTTGTTTGATGCCGTCATCTGCTACAACCGCCAACTGGATTCAGACAGAAAAAATGAATGCTTATCATGTGATGAATCTTTTTCCGGAGTTTGCCGAATCCGAAAACATCAAAAGCAAAATTCAGGATATTTTTTCGGAAATGATTTTCAAGGACTATTATGACGATGGCGCGTATATTGAAGATACCGCGGGATATAACACCGGCGCATTAAACCAATATATCAGAATCAGAAAATTTACAACCGAGAGCGGTGGAGCAGTAATCCCGGAATTTGATGAGATAATAAGAAAGGGGGCATATTGGAATCTGCTCATGTTTGCTCCCGGAGGGGCGCCTACGGCATACGGTGACAGCGGTCCCGGAGCTTCTTTGCTTACAACAAGATATCAGGAATTGGTTGATTGGTATGGTGATTATGAGCTTCAGTATATAGATACATATGGCGCAAAGGGAATAGAGCCTTCATGGACGTCAAAGCTCTATCCTACATCATCTTATGCTTTCATGCGTTCGGACTGGTCGAACAAGGCGCAATATCTTTTTACAAACGTTCGCGGCGGAGGAACTCACGGACATTATGACGATAACTCCATTATAATGTTTGCATACGGAAGAAATCTTCTTTGTGACGCAGGGTATGTTACATATTCTGCCGGAGAGGACAGAGCGCTTGCCATGAGCACATTGAACCATAATACTATAGAAATAAACGAAGAAAACCAGCAGTCTCCGAGGGCATATACGCTGAAATTTGACAATATAGGTGAAACAACAGCATGGACGGCAAATAAGAATTTTGATTTTTTGTCGCAAAGAACAAAGGGCTATGATAAAATCGGAAATTCTCATAAGAGGACAATAACATATGTAAAACCCGATTTTTGGATTGTATCTGATTACTGCGCTCCGACAGATAAGACTGAGAAGAACAAATATAAACAAGCATGGCATATGCTTCCGAATTCTAATTTAAAATTTAATAACGAAACAAAAAAGGTTTGGTCGGAGTTTGAATCGGGTGCAAATATAATTGTAGCAGGGGCAGATTACGATGCCGAGGTTTACGAGCGGAAGGGTATTTATACCGCAACATACGGTCAGGGTGTAGATGCGCCTTACGGCTGCTTTGAAAAAAATGCCTTTGGAGATGTCACGTTTGACACTGTTTTGTTCCCGTATGAAGGCAAGGGAGATATGTCGGTTGAAAGAATTGATCTTGGAGTTGCGACTACCGTCGCAACAGCTCTTAAGATAAATACCGACAAAAACGGAGCAAAGGAAACAATATATTACGTTTTAAATTATGCGGACGAAATGCAGAGGACTTTTGATAAATATGCGGCAGACGGTCAAATGGCGGTTGTCAGAGAATCAAAAAACGGCAATATCAAAGAGATTATTTTAAATAACGGCAATATGGTAACAACAAAAGACGGCATGGTTTTGATTGATACGGGCGAAAATGTCAAAGATATATCTGCAGAGCTTGTAAACGGTAATCTTCGTATTGAAAGCTCAGATGAAAATCTTGATCCTTCAAAAATAAAAATAAACTTTTCGCAAAAAATAAATGAAGTTTATGTTAACGGAAAATGCAAGAAGTTTTACGTTGAAGGGAATATCGTCACTCTTTCACAGGAAGCTGCAAACGAGGTTGTAAAAAACGATAGAAATTCTCAAACGGGTATTGTCAACAAAAACTCTCCCGCGGAAACGGGAGGAGGGACAACACCGGACGGTACAATATCACCTTCACTGCCGTTTATTGATATTGAAAAGCATTGGGCGAAGGATTATATCGTAAAGATTTCGGAGAAATCAATATTAAAGGGCTATGAGGATAAAACATTCAGACCCGACAACAACATAACAAGAGCGGAGTTTACTGCTCTTGTATGCAGAGCTTTTAATATTGAAACCAAGACTTATAACGGAGAGTTTTCCGACATTTCAGCAAACGATTGGTATGCAGACAATGTTTCGTCCGCGCTGTCGCAGGGTTTGGTATCCGAGGACACGGCGTTCAGACCGCAGGACTATATCACACGTGAAGAAATTTGCAAAATTCTTGCTTGTGCGATAAAGCTTACAAATAATGAAGAAGTACCCGAAGCTTTTGAGCTTCCGTATACCGACAAAGACAGCATCAGCGACTGGGCGAAGGAATATGTTAAGTTCTTAAGCTTTAAGAATTATATAACGGGAAGAATCGACGGGAGCTTTGACGGCACAGCAACTGCTACAAGAGCTGAAGCAGCAACGATTTTTTCACGGATTTCGGGACTTTAAAAAGTCTGAAAATACAAATAATTTATCAGGAGGAAATAAAAGTGTTAAAGAAAACCACATCATTACTAATGGTATTGGCAATAGCGCTGACCGTGGGTTCCATTGGTGTTTGCGCCGATGAACCGGCAGAAATTACGGAAATGACTGAAACATCTTTGCTCGTAATACCGCTTACCGAAGAAGGCTATTTGCTTGACATGCTTTCTCTCCCGACCTATTATTCAAGCGGCGTTAATATCAATTGGCGCAGCTCGGACCGAAGAATAATAAATCCGGATACGGGAGCGGTTTGCAGACCTGTGCTGCAAAACGAAAACGTAACTCTTTATGCCGATTGGGCATATGGAAATTTGAAGGGTACAAAGGAATTTAATTTTGTTGTTCCCGCTTACAGCACGGTAACAACAGGCGCGCCGATTGTAAAAAAACTTGCTTTTGAGGATGATTTCGAAGACGGTGCGAGAGATACAACGGGTTACATTTCTTATTCGACCTCAAGCACGGAAAGAATAACCGAAGAAAACGGCAAGACAACCTGCAAAGGCAATGTTTCAAATAACGATTATATTATGTTTCGCGTAAAGCCCGGAGATGTTTTGAGAGAAGGAACGGTTTATACTGAATATATTCTTTCAAAGGATACAGACGGTGCAATTACCTTTAAGCTTGAAGGGCAGGGAGCAGGAGGCTCGACAAATCTTGCAATTTTGAATTGGAAGAGTCCGGAAAAAGACAGTGAGATTTTTTATAAGGACGGAGCCTCCTCTGACTATGAAAGCTCGGGGCAGGGAGGAGCCCGCTTGGTTAAAATAGCCGCATTACTTGATGCAACAGACGGGAAATATGATTTATATATTAACAATAAGCTCATTTTCAAAGATCACGCTTTTTTAAACACTTCTTCGGGAGTAAGAAATTTCAGAATTGAGTGTAAAGGCGTTCAGCCCTATCCTTCAATGGAAAATTACAGGGTTTATCATGTTGCTGACGAAATGACCGATGCGGACAGAGTTGAAGCAGACAAGGCCGCTCTTTTATTTGATAAGTTTATGACCGGCAGGTATGTATATACGGATACAATAGATAAGCCGTTGAATCTTCCCGTTGCAGGCTCAAACGGGTCTGATATTTCATGGGAAACGACAGATGCTTCCGTTTGTGATGAAAAAGGAGAGATTTATCGCGCCGAAGGCGAAAAATTTAAGACCGTTACCCTTACGGCTTCAATTAAAAGCGGCGAAGTGACAGACACCGTTTCATATACATTCAATGTAGCGGACAAGGATTTTTTATATGATGAATTTCCTTACGTAAAAGGAGATATGCACCTTTTTGAAAGCTTTGAGAGCACAGCGCCCGAAACAGCATATATTGAAGGCAAATATACAATAAGCGGCGGAAAACTTAATGTTACCAAAGGAGATACGGCATACTTGTACTTAAATTCTGAGAAAAACGGTGTAAGCGGAATAATCGGTGTTGACTTTGACATTACAAAAGGCTTTGGCGGAACAAGCGCAACCGAGACATGCAATCTTTACTTTATGAGCAGTAATGGCGGAGTTGCATATAATACCGCTTGGAACTGGAGAGGAGTTCTTTATACGGAACATAGAGATTCATTTGGAAATCCGGCTTATACGCAGCATATTTCCTGTACGGTAGGAGCAGTCGCAACAAGCTTTAAAACAATTATTGATACAAATAAAAATCTTTTTTGGGTATGGGCAAACGGAATATTGGCACATTCCGGTTGTATAACGCGTTCGGATATAGTTGACCTTAGCAGTGTCAGATTTGTGGCAAATGCGACCGGAGTTTCAATTGATAATTTACGAATATACGACGCGGGCTTCCCAACAGAGTTTGAACCGGCGTTGGATGCCGAGGCAATTACGAGCCTTAGCATTGTAAAGGGAGACGTTGAAGAAGGGAACGTAATTAAAAATGATCTTGATTTTAATTTGCCAAACGGCTCTAAAACAACATTTTCATCTTCAAACCCTACTGCCCTTGACCCGGTAACAGGAAAGGTAACAAGGGGCACAGAAGATATAACGGTTACACTTACCACAGGCAAAATCTATAAATCGTTGTATTCAGCCGAGCCTGTTTCCGTAACCGTTACGGTTAAAGCAATCGAAGCCGTTCAGTTTGCTGTCGAGGCTCCCGGTGACGGCGTTGCCATTATCAAATCGGCAGACGGCGGTAATCATGAGGCGGCAAATTACTATTTGGCAGCATATTCCAAAAATCGTCTTGCGGGAATAAAAACGGGTTTTCTGCCTGCCGGTGCGGACGGTGCGAGAGTATCATTTTCGGAAGGAGAGCTTCCCGAGGGCACCTATACGTTTAAGTTATTCATTTGGAACAATGTTTTTGTGCCGTTTTGCGCAGTAGCCGATATAAAATAGCTTTAAGGGAAAATGAATTTATATATGAGAATGTCTTTAGGCGGTCTCATGCATAACAAAAAAGGGGGGATTTAATATAAATAATAACGATGTTAATAATATACAGGATAAAACATATAACGTTAAATCGCCCCCTGCAACGATAAACGAAGAGACTTCGTACACTTCATCGGAAGGTATCGGAATAATTGATGAAGACAAAATAACGGAAAAATCAGTCTCAAGCGTTAATCTTTATACAGCTGACGATGAAGCTAAAATAATAAATTATATAATGCTTGCGGATGAATACAGCGCTAAGAAAACAATAGAAAACGTACTGAAAAAAACACGAAAACTATCTTCAGGGCCTGAGATTTACAAATATATATCCGCAAATATTATCAGAACGTTTGTAGTAGCAATTTCAAATATAAAGACAAAGGAAATTGATCTTAAATATGATTTGATAAGCCTGTTGCAAATTGTGAAGTTTGACGATGCCGAAAGAATCGAGAAAGAGCTTATCGATACAGCTGAAGATCTTTGCCGCGAGGTACGGACGGGGGTGGGACCGAATACAAAAAGTGTTTTCAAAAAAGTCGAAGCGTTTGTCATGGATAACTATACGGACATCAACCTTGATGTGTCTAAAGTAAGCGGCTTTTTAAAGCTTTCTCCGTCTTATGCAACCAAGCTTTTCAAAGAAGAAACGGGAGAGGGATTATCTTACTATATCAATAAAATCAGAGTTTTGAAGGCAAAAAATTTGCTGGAATTTGATATGTACAGAATAGAAGACATTGCCGTGATGGTGGGCTATCCGAATTCAAGGGCATTAAGTCGTGCGTTCAGGCGCATAGAAGGGATAACGCCAAGTCAATACAGAGATATTCTGACAATTAATTCAGGCAATATAAATTCCATATAAAAGGGAAAGCAAGAAAAAGCTTGCAATACTCCGTGAAAACACTTTCGGGAATGCGGCAATCCGTCAAGTTGGGTAAACCTCAAATTTGATTCTAAAATATTAATATAATTTAAGCGCTTTTTATAGGGTGACGCAAAACGAAATTGATTTGCGCCACCCTATTTAATAT
>ERZ1034952.1802-NODE-1802-length-16728-cov-13.620104_pt1 | contig 16728 bp, 17 predicted proteins | sample MGYA00520625_ERZ1034952 | MGnify/ENA primary metagenome ERZ1034952 (study PRJEB33766, sample SAMN09781773) | gut metagenome | biome: gut microbiome | host: Homo sapiens | place: Madagascar | study: EMG produced TPA metagenomics assembly of the PRJNA485056 data... | reverse complement strand
CATTATCTGATTTCAAGAAGAAAAAAATTTACGTTATATTGACAAAATATGCGCTTATTTTCAGATATTTTTGGGCAGATAAGTCTATATATCAGTAATTGAAAATAAAAATATCAGGAGGAGCCTGGAGTGTTACAGTGAATAAGAATGCGTTCAAATAACAATCCGGCAGCCATCCACAGTGGGGCATAATCAAGCCGGATGACGCCGCCTATATTCGCTTTTGCCTGGCTGTAATCCCAGGGACACATGCCATGGTGTTTTAAAAGTGTGCCGCTGATATATTCAAATGAAAAAATGCCAACGGAATAGATACAGCCACGAAGGAGAGCCGGCAGATTTTTGATATGCCGGTACAGTGGTGCGATTACCGCAGCAGTTCCATAAATAGGAAACATCCATACGGATGTCCGCCCGATCAGACGTTTATCCTGTTTCAGAAAAGAGCCTGTGGAAGTAAAAAGAATTTCCATGCACCAGCCGGTCAGTCCGCAGACAAAGAAGTTTTTTGTAATCATGTTCGTGTGTTCCTTTTATATAAAATCATGATATCAGTATGCCGCATGGTATTGGAAAATATGTAACATTTTTCTAAAATAAAGGCGGAAAACTTGTAAAAACAGACGTTCTGTCATATAATAAAACAAGTGTATTCCAAGGAAAGAGAATGCGGCTGAATCAATTACTCGAACATATTTCATACGAAAGCGTGCAGGGGAGCCACGACCTTATCATTACGGATATCTGTTATCATTCCGGAAGAGTAAAGCGGGGGTCCCTGTTTGTCTGTATAAAGGGACAATATACGGATGGACACGATTATATTATGGATGCGGTAAATGCAGGTGCATTTGCGGTGGTAGTGGATGAAAACTGTATGGTAAATGTCCGGTGGGAATGTTTTATTTATACAGAGCATGGAAAAGTGCGTGTGCATGAGCTGGTACGCAATTATGGCATGGCTGTGATCGGGGTACATGATACCAGATTGGCGCTTGCCCGGATTTCTGCAGCATTTTATGACTATCCGGCAAAAAAACTTAAGATGATCGGGATCACCGGAACAAAAGGAAAGACGACGACATCATTTCTTATAGCAGGAATCTTAAAAGAAGCAGGATATAAGACCGGTATGATAGGCACTATTTGGGTGGATAATGGAAAAGATATAAAAAAAGCAGGTCATACGACGCCGGAATCAAGCGATCTGCAAAAAGAACTGGCGCAGATGGTAAAAAATGGATGTGTGTGCTGCGTGATGGAAGTATCTTCCCAGGGAATCAAGATGCAGCGTGTGGCAGGGATTTTTTTTGATATCGGGGTATTTTTAAATATTGAACCGGATCATATCGGACCGGGAGAACACGCATCATTTGCAGAGTATCTGTATTGTAAGAGCAGGCTGCTCAGGCAGTGTGCGTCAGGGATTGTCAATCTTGATGACCGGAATACAGAAAAAATACTGTTTGGTCATACCTGTAAGACAGGGACTTTTTCTGTGCAGAAAGAAAATCGTATGGAAGTTTTAGGGCAGAAGGCAGATATTGTGGCAGAAAAGATTACGTTTTCCATGAAAGAAGGAAGATTATACAGCCATTTTTTTACGGATGGCAATGAAGAATTTCTGCTGCAGATGCCAGGAATTTTTAATGTTTCAAATGCACTTGCAGCCATTCTTGTGGCGCGTCATTTTAAGATAGCGCAGAATGTGATAAAAGATGCACTGCAAAGACAGACGGTTCCGGGACGATGCGAAAATGCAAAAATATCAGACGAATTCGTGTTTTTGATCGATTATGCGCACAATGAGATGAGTCTGCGCAACCTGCTGCAGACATTGCGTGAATTTAAACCGGGGAGGCTTATTGTGATCTTCGGCTGCGGGGGTAACCGTTCAAAATTAAGAAGAGGCAGAATGGGTGAGACGGCAGGAATGCTTGCAGATTTTACGATTCTGACATCCGACAACCCAAGATGGGAAGATCCGGAGCTGATCTTAGATGATATTGAGAACGGTATAAAGGGTACGGAAGGGGCATACATACGCATCGCAGACCGGCGGTTGGCGGTGGCATACGCATTTGACCACGCCAGAGAGGGAGATATTATCGTTCTTGCAGGAAAAGGGCATGAGGACTATCAGGAGATCTGCGGGGTACGTTATCCGATGGAGGATAAAGAACTTATAAAAAAGGCAGCAGAGCGGGACAGACAAAGAGAAAGGCATAGTAACTGAAATGGCAGAATATGCAAATATCATTGTGGATATTTATCAGGGAAAATTAGATAAAACGTTTCAATACCGGGTGCCGGAGAGGCTAAAGAGTACGATCGCAGTCGGTATGTTAGTTTCAGTTCCATTTGGTTCCAGAAAAATGCAGGGATATGTAATAGAACTGACAGATGTCTGTGAGTATGAGGAAGATAAGATCAAAGAGATACTCGCGGTCGTAAAAGACGGTGTCCGGATCGAGTCACAGATGATCGCACTCGCAGGCTGGATGCGGGAAAATTATGGCGGAACCATGAACCATGCCCTAAAGACAGTACTGCCGGTCAAGGAAAAAAAGAAAGCAAAAGAACAGAGAACAATAAGACTTGCGCTGCATCCCGTTGAGGCAAAAAATGAGCTGGCGGAATGTGAGAGAAAGCATAAGACGGCAAGGGCAAAACTTCTTATGGCACTGTTAAATGAGCGGGAGTTAGAATGGGAGACGGCAACGCAGCAATTGACAGTTTCAGCATCTGTAATCCGTGCAATGGAGGAAGCAGGTATCGTAAGAGTTGTCAGTAAGACAGCATACCGCAATCCGGTTGATGGACTGGACACGGGTGGGGAACGAAAACAACTGAATGAGGAACAGCAGAATATCGTTTCAAAGATCACGGCGGAGTATGATGCGGGAGAACGCAGGACATATCTGATCAAAGGCGTCACCGGAAGCGGAAAGACGGAAGTTTATATGGAGCTGATCGCACATGTGCTCGCACAGGGAAAACAGGCGATCGTGCTGATACCGGAGATTGCGTTAACCTACCAGACGGTTAGACGTTTTTACAATCGTTTTGGGGCACAGGTATCGATTATAAATTCAAAACTTTCGGCGGGAGAGCGGTATGACCAGTTTGAACGTGCGAAAAACGGAGAAATTTCAGTGATGATCGGCCCGCGTTCAGCGTTATTTACACCGTTCCCCGATCTGGGGATCATTATCATAGATGAGGAGCATGAGTCTTCCTATAAGAGCGAGACAGTGCCAAGATATCATGCGAGGGAAACTGCGATACAGAGGGCAGAAATGACAGACGCGATCGTAGTGCTTGGTTCTGCTACACCATCTCTTGAGAGTTATTATAAGGCAGAAAAAAATGAATACTGTCTGTTAGAATTAAAACACAGAGTACAGAAACGACCGATGCCTTTGTGCGAGATCATCGACCTGCGGGAGGAGTTAAGAAGGGGCAACCGGTCAATCTTAAGTGACCGTCTGAGTGAGCTCATGGAGGACCGTCTGAAAAAGGGAGAACAGACGATGCTTTTTATCAACCGGCGTGGCATGGCAGGCTTTGTCTCTTGCAGAGCCTGCGGTCATGTGATAAAATGTCCGCATTGTGATGTTTCTCTGAGTCAGCATGGAAGCGGTGATAGGACACGTTTAGTCTGTCATTATTGTGGATATACGACGGCACAGCCGGATCTGTGTCCGGTCTGCGGCTCTAAGTATATCAGTGGATTTAAGGCAGGAACACAGAAAATAGAACAGGTGGTAAAGGCGCGTTTCCCACAGGCACGTGTGCTTCGGATGGATATGGATACCACGAGGAGCAAAGAAGGGTATGAACAGATTTTGTCAGCGTTTGCAAATCACGAGGCTGATATACTGATCGGTACACAGATGATCGTAAAGGGACATGATTTTGCCGGGGTTACGTTAGTGGGTGTGCTTGCGGCAGACCTTTCGCTTCATATCAGTGATTACCGTGCGGCTGAACGGACTTTTCAGCTTCTGACGCAGGCGGCAGGACGTGCCGGCAGAGGTGATGTGCCGGGCAGTGTTATCATACAGACTTATGACCCGGAGCATTACAGTATTACGACAGCAAAAGAACAGAATTATGAGGCTTTTTACGGTCAGGAGATCGAATACCGCAAACTGATGCGATATCCACCCGTATGGAATATGCTTTATATTTTATGTGCGTCGAAAAATGAAATGGCAGCGGGGGAAGCAGCGATGGCGTTGATGGAAAGAATCGGTCAGGCGGCGAAAGAAAGCAGCGAGGGAATCTATCCGATCGGACCGTCAGATGCACCGGTTGCAAAAATATCCGATGTCTACCGGAAGGTGATCTATGTAAAAACAAAAGAGTACAGGACACTTGTTCTTTTAAAGGATAAACTGGAAGGTTTTATGAAGGATAACCGTCTGTATCAGAATGTGGCAGTAGGATTTGATTTTAACCCGGTCAACGGATTTTAAAATAGTATAATGGAGGATAAAAAAATGGCACTTAGAACAATCAGAATACAGGGAGATCCTGTACTTACAAAAAAATGCAGGGAAATTACAGAGATAACACCAAAGATCAAAGAACTGATCGACGATATGCTTGATACCATGTATGAGGCAAACGGAGTTGGTCTTGCAGGCCCACAGGTTGGTGTGTTAAAGAGAATCGTAGTCATTGATATCGGAGAAGGACCGGTCGTTATGATCAATCCGGTCATCCTTGAAAAATCCGGTGAGCAGACCGGGGATGAGGGATGCTTAAGTCTTCCGGGAAAAGCCGGTACTGTTACAAGACCAAATTATGTGAAGGCGCGTGCGTTCGATGAAAATATGGAGGAATACGAGATCGAGGGAACAGAGCTTATGGCACGGGCAATCTGCCATGAGTTAGATCATCTTGACGGACATATGTACACGGAACTCGTAGAAGGACCGTTACATGATGTAACTTATGATGATCCGGAGGAATAATATATGCGAGTTATTTTTATGGGAACACCGGATTTTTCGGTGGGGACATTAGAAGAGATCATAAAAGCCGGTCATGAGGTGGTACTGGTTGTCTCACAGCCGGATAAAGCGGTGGGAAGAAGCAAGGCATTAAAATATACACCGGTGAAAGAGTGTGCCCAGGCACATGGCATAGAGGTATATCAGCCGGAGCGCGTCAGGGACAGTGCATGTATCGAATATCTGAAATCTTTTCATGCAGATATCATGATTGTAGTGGCTTTTGGGCAGATTATACCAAAGGCAGTGTTAGACATGCCAAAATACGGCTGTGTAAATGTACATGCGTCATTGCTGCCGAAATACCGTGGTGCAGCACCAATCCAATGGGCAGTCATAAATGGCGATCCATATACCGGTGTGTCCACACAGCGTATGGACGAAGGCGTTGATACAGGAGATATCATTTTAGAAGAAAAAGTTGAGATACGGCCGGATGAGACAGGTGGAAGTTTATTTGACCGTCTTGCAGAAGTTGGAGCGAAACTCTGTGTAAAGACCATAGAAGCGATTGAAAACGGCACGGCTGTTTATACACCGCAGGATAACAGCAAAGCAACACATACGGCAAAGATCCACAAAGAATTAGGCAGTATTGAATGGAAAAAGAGTGCAAAAGAGATTGAATGTCTGATCCGTGGCTTAAATCCGTGGCCGAGTGCATATACAAGACTGGATGGAAAAACACTTAAGATATGGAGAGCGAATGTACTTCCGGATGAAGGCAAAGCTGCTCCGGGCTGCATTATAAAAGCGGAAAAGGGAAGTTTTCTGGTACAGACAGGAAATGGTGTCCTAGAGCTTCTTGAAGTACAGTTAGAAGGAAAGAAACGTATGACCACGGAAGCATTTTTAAATGGTTATACGGTGGAAGCAGGAACTTATTTTACACGTGGTTAAGTGAATGGAGGTAATGAGTATGCCTTATTACTATTATGGTTTTGATCCGACTTATGTTTTAGTTTTAATTGGTGCGGTGATCTGTCTGATCGCATCTGCAAGAGTAAAGAGTACTTTTAATAAATATTCACAGTACCGCAGCATGAGCGGTATGACAGGAGCACAGGCAGCGGAGCGTATCTTAAATTCTGCCGGAATTTATGACGTGACAGTCTGTCATATATCAGGAAGTCTGACAGATCATTATAATCCGTCGAAAAAGACACTGAATCTGTCTGATTCCGTGTACGGAAGTAATTCCGTTGCTGCGATCGGAGTTGCAGCGCATGAGTGTGGACATGCGATCCAGCATCAGAAAAATTATGTGCCATTGTCACTCCGTACAGCGATCGTTCCGGTTGCCAATATTGGTTCAACACTGGCATGGCCGCTGATTCTGATCGGGTTGTTTTTTAACCGGTCAACAGGTGCGATGCTTATCGATCTAGGAATCTTATGTTTTTCATTTGCAGTGTTATTCCAGCTTGTAACGCTTCCGGTTGAATTTAATGCTTCACACCGGGCACTTCGGATTTTAGGCGAGCAGGGAATTTTATCTGACAGTGAACTGCCTTATACCAGAAAAGTATTGAAGGCTGCGGCACTGACCTATGTTGCAAGTGCGGCTGCGGCAATTTTACAGCTGCTTCGACTGGTTCTTTTGTTTGGAGGACGTAATCGTGATGACTGATACCGTAAATACAAGAAGACTGGCATTAGATGTTCTCGTCGAAGTGACGGAGCATGGGGCATACAGCAATCAGGTACTTCGTGTAGTACTTGAAAAATATCAGTATATGGAAAAATATGAGAGGGCCTTTTTAACCAGACTTGTTGAGGGAACGATCCAGCACATGATAGAGCTTGATTATGTGATCGACCAGTTTTCCAAAGTGAAAGTAAAAAAAATGAAACCCGTCATCCGCAATATTTTAAGACTTGGTGTGTATCAGATATGCTATATGGATTCTGTGCCGGATTCGGCAGCATGTAATGAGGCTGTAAAACTGGCAAGAAAAAGCGGATTTTCTACATTGAGCGGTTTTGTGAATGGTGTGCTCAGAAATATTGCAAGAAACCATGATTCCATCCAGTATCCGGATGAAGAAAAAGAGCCGGTTTGTGCTTTGAGTGTCCGTTATTCCATGCCGGAGTGGATCGTGGAAGAGTGGCTTAGCGCATATGGATCAGAGCAGACAAAGGCAATATTGGATGCATTTTCGAGAGAAGCACCGCTTACGATCCGCACAAATGTGACAAAGATCACACCGGAAGCGTTAAAAGAACAGTTAGAAGCGGAAGGTGTGACGGTCCAGACGTTAGAGGATCTTCAATATAAAGGACTGCCGCATGCAGATGGATCTGGTTATGCAAAGGCATATAATTATGCCTTTGCGATCTCCGGTTTTGATCATCTGATGGCACTTCCTTCATTTAGAGAGGGACTTTTTTATGTACAGGATATCAGTTCCATGATGGTGGCGGAGACTGCGGCACCGGGGGAAGGTGCACATGTGATCGATGTCTGTGCAGCTCCGGGAGGTAAGAGTATACATCTTGCAGAAATGTTAAACGGCACAGGAAGCGTGGAGGCGCGGGATCTGACGGAATACAAGACGGGACTGATCGAGGAAAATATCAGCCGTTATCAGGTGAAAAATATGACAACAAAGGTCTGGGATGCCACGGTGTCAGATGAGAGCGCAAGGGAAACAGCCGATGTACTGATCGCAGATCTTCCATGTTCCGGACTTGGTGTGCTGCGGAAAAAGACTGACATCCGTTATAAAATGAGCCGCAGGCAGCAGGAAGAGTTAGAAGAACTTCAGCGCCGGATTTTAGATACCGTCTGTTCCTATGTCAGAAAAGATGGGATCATGGTTTATTCTACATGCACGATCAATCCTGGAGAAAATCAGGAGAACGTTGCATGGTTTCTGGGAAAACATCCGGAATTTGAACTGCTTGATATGGAACAGATCTATCCGGGAGCGCAGGTGGGAGATGGATTTTTCTACGCGAAATTAAAACGTATCTCATAGTTATTGAAAAAGAGAATGGAAAGAGAAAGTTATGCAGCAGGAAAAAACAGATATCAAGTCTATGAATCTGGAAGAATTAAAATCATATATGGAATCCATCGGAGAGAAAGCATTCCGTGCAAAACAGCTGTATCAGTGGATGCATCAAAAGCAGGCATCATCCTTCGATGAAATGACAAATTTGTCAAAATCCCTTCAGGAAAAACTAAAAAATGAATGTCATTTTGTCAGTTTAAAGCAGGAGGCAGTACAAATTTCAAAATTAGACGGTACCAGAAAATATCTGTTTGCATTAGATGATGGAAATGTGATAGAAAGCGTCCTGATGCGTTATAAGCATGGCAATTCGGTCTGCATTTCCTCCCAGGTCGGCTGCCGGATGGGCTGCCGGTTCTGTGCATCGACGTTAGATGGTCTGGTGCGTGGACTGACACCGTCAGAAATGTTAGATCAGATCTACCGGATTACAAGAGATACCGGGGAGAGAGTTTCTAATGTTGTTGTGATGGGAACCGGAGAACCAATGGATAATTTTGACAACCTGCTCAGATTTATTGAGCTTCTGACGGATGAAAACGGTCTGAATATCAGCCAGCGGAACGTGACAGTTTCGACATGCGGCATTGTTCCAAAGATGAGAGAACTGGCAGATAAAAAGCTGCAGATCACACTGGCACTTTCACTGCATGCATCTTCACAGGAGAAGAGGTTAGAACTGATGCCGGTTGCCAATAAATATGAGATTCATGAGGTGATCGAGGCGTGCCGGTATTATTTTGAACAGACCGGAAGGCGCGTTACATTTGAATATAGTCTGGTTGGCGGTGTCAATGATACCGAGGAGGACGTAAAAAGGCTTGTGGAGCTGATCCACGGTATGAATTGTCATGTAAACCTGATTCCGGTCAATCCGATCAAAGAGCGTTCTTATGTGCAGCCGGATCATGAAGCAATTCTTAAATTTAAAAATAGGCTTGAAAAAAATGCAATTCAAGTTACAATTAGAAGGGAAATGGGCAGGGATATAGACGGTGCATGCGGACAATTGCGCAAACGTTATATCAGTCATGCAGAAAGGTAGGAAGTAGAGAAGATGAAGACGTTTTCCATGACGCACATCGGGCAGCGACGGGAAATGAATCAGGATTATATGTTTACATCAGAGACTGCTGTGGGAAATCTGCCGAATCTTTTTTTAGTAGCGGATGGAATGGGTGGTCACGCTGCAGGTGATTATGCTTCCAGATTTACAGTAGAAAAACTGGTTGAATTGATTGGTAAATCAGTAGAGAACGAGCCGGTGGCAATTATGAAGAGTGCTGTTTCAATGGCAAACAGTCTGCTTTTGACAGAGGCACAGGCAGATCCGGCAAAAAATGGAATGGGAACAACGATTGTCGCAGCAACGGTGATTGGGAATACACTTTATGCCGCAAATGTTGGAGACAGCAGACTGTATGTGATCAATCAGGAAGATATTACACAGATTACAAGGGATCATTCCCTGGTTGAGGAAATGGTCCGCTTAGGTGAAGTGAGAAAAGAAGATGCAAAAGATCATCCGGATAAAAATATCATTACACGGGCAGTTGGTGTATTGCCGGAGGTAATAGCTGATTTCTTTGAGATCAGTCTGAAACCGGGAGATGAGATTTTGATGTGTTCCGATGGACTGACAAATATGATTGAAGATGATGAGATCAGACAGATTGTGCTGGGACAGAGGGATATTGTTGAGAAAGCAGAAAAGCTAGTTGAGACTGCCAATCGAAATGGTGGCAAGGATAATATTACGGTTGTATTGATAGAACCATTTTCTGATGAGGTGAAAGAATGTTGACAGAGGGTATGTACATAGCAGACCGCTATGAGATTTTAGGTAAAGTTGGCGCTGGCGGAATGTCAGATGTATATAAAGCAAAAGATCTTACATTGGGAAGATTTGTAGCGATTAAAGTATTAAAGGCAGAGTTTTCCGAGGATATTAATTTTGTAACGAAATTCCGTTCCGAGGCACAGGCAGCTGCAGGGTTAGAACACCCGAATATTGTAAATATTTACGATGTCGGCAGTGAGAATGGTCTGCATTATATCGTGATGGAATATGTGGAAGGAATTACATTAAAGACATACATTGAGAAAAAGGGACAGCTTTCTTTTAAGGAAGCAGTCAGTATTGCAATCCAGGTGGGCAGAGGTATAGAAGCTGCACACAATAAAAACATCGTTCATCGTGACATCAAACCGCAGAATATCATGATCTCTACAGAGGGAAAGGTAAAAGTAACGGATTTTGGTATTGCGAGGGCAGCGACATCTAATACGATCAGTTCAGATGTGATGGGATCTGTGCATTATTCATCTCCGGAACAGGCGAGAAATGGATTTGTGGATGGCAAGAGTGATATCTATTCACTGGGTATCGTGATGTATGAGATGGTGACAGGACGGGTTCCGTTTGATGGTGACACGACGGTTGCAGTTGCAATCCAGCATCTTCAGGAAGAAATGGTGCCGCCAAGTGTCTATGCGCCGAATCTTCCAATCAGCATGGAAAAGATCATCTTAAAATGTACACAAAAGAATCCTGACAGAAGATATTCTTCCATGACAGCTCTTTTGGCAGATCTGCGAAAAGCACTGATCAGCCCGAATGAAGATTTTGTTGTAATGGTTCCACTTGCAAATCAGGATAAAACCAGAGTGATCGGAGCAGATGATTTAAACCAGATCAAAAAGCAGACTGCAAATGTTTATGTGGATCCTGCGTCTATCAAGATTCAGGAACCGGTTATTGATGATGACGACGATGACGATGATGATATTGATGATGAGGATGGTGATATCAATCCGAAGATGGAAAAGGCGATCACGATCATGGGAATCGCAGCAGGTGTGGTGATCATTATCATTATTATTTATCTGTGTATTACGTTAGCAGGCGGTATGAAATCCGGTAAGAACACTTCTTCGAATACAGAGACCACAAAGACGGAGACACAGACAGGGGACAGCCAGAGTACCCAGATCAAGGATGGCGTGGTAGTACCATCCCTGACCGGAAAGACTATGGATCAGGCAAAGCAGGAGTTGAACGGAACAGGACTCGGTATCAGACAGGCAGGAACTGCATCGTCAGATACGGTAGAAAAAGGACAGATCATCAGCCAGGATCCGGCAGATGGAAAGACTGTGGAAAAGAATACAACGATCGAGGTTATCATAAGCAGCGGAGCTGCTGACGGCAGCAGTGAAAATACGGTCGATATACCAAATGTTGTCGGACAGAGTGAAACAGATGCAAGTGCGGCATTAACGGCAAAGGGATTTAATGTTACAAAGACAACGTCCTATAGTTCTTCTGTTGCGGAAGGATATGTGATTTCCCAGACACCAAATGGAGACACACAGGGAAAAGAAGGCGATACGATCACACTTGAGATCAGTCTTGGATCTGAGAAGATTACAGTGCCGGATGTATCGACAAGCTATAAGTCTGAAGAACAGGCGCGGGAAATGTTATCACAGTTTAATGTTTCAACAACGACAAAATACAGTGACACGGATGCCGGAATCGTAATCGGACAGTCTCTTGCAGCAGGAACACAGGCTGATCCGGGTGCGTCCATCACGATCACCGTCAGTCTTGGACCGGAGCCGGCACAGCAGATTACAACAAAGACCTATAAATTGAATGTCAGTCTGCGGCTACCGTCGGATACATCTAATATTTCCGGGGCAGACATTGTTTTATATGATGATCAGGGCAATGTTTTACAGACCTGGTATGGAAAGACACTTGCAGATTTTGGTACCGGAGGATTGCTTTTATCAAAGACAGGTATCCTTTCGGACAGCGGTAAGATTGTAGTTACCTGGCTGGATCTAAACGGCAATGATTTAAAAGATCAGACCATTGATGTACAGTTTCAGGAAGAGTAAAAGTATTTATGCGGGGAAAGATTATCAAAGGAATTTCCGGATTCTACTACATTCATGTAGCAGAATCCGGAATTTATGAGTGTAAGGCAAAAGGCATATTCCGAAATCAGAATATCAAGCCTCTGGTTGGGGATAATGTTGAGATTGCCGTGTTGGATGAGGAGAACAAAAAAGGAAATATTGAAAAGATCCTGACGCGGGAAAATGAACTGGTGCGCCCGGCTGTTGCAAATATTGATCTTGCACTGATCATTTTTGCTGCTGCAAAACCGCAGCCTAATTTTAATCTGTTAGACCGTTTCCTTGTTATGATGGAATATCAGAAGGTATCGGTTGCGATCTGCTTTAACAAAACAGATCTGGTTACAGAAGAGGAACTCCATTCGTTTGCAGATATCTATACAGCATGCGGTTATCATACTCTTTTTGCGAGTGCAAAAGAGGAACAGGGTGTGGATGGACTGTTAGAACTTCTGAAAGGGAAAACAGCAGCGGTGGCAGGTCCGTCCGGGGTTGGTAAGTCTTCACTTGTGAACCGTCTGCAGCCGAATATCACGATGCAGACAGGGGAAGTCAGCCGCAAGATTGAGCGCGGAAGGCATACAACGCGGCATTCTGAGATCATACCGATCGGTGGGGATACTTATATTATGGATACTCCCGGTTTTTCCACACTCTATATTCCGGGTATGGAAAAGGAAGATTTAAAAGAATTTTATCCAGAGTTTGGCAGATGGGAGCCATACTGCAGATTTAAGGGATGTAATCATATCAGTGAGCCGGACTGTGGCGTCAAGCAGGGATTAGAAGAAGGAAGCATCAGCCTGCTGCGGTATGAAAATTATAAATTGCTGTATGAGGAATTAAAGTCAGTCCGGAAATATTAAATAAACGACAAAATTACGGAGGAAGAAATGAATTGTTTATCACCATCTATATTATCTGCTGATTTCAGCCGGCTTGGAGAACAGATACGAGAACTTGATGAGGCGGGAGCACAGTATGTGCATATTGATGTTATGGACGGAATGTTTGTTCCGAGCATTTCATTTGGAATGCCGGTTATCCGTTCTATCAGAGGATGTACAGACCGTATTTTTGATGTCCATCTGATGATCGAAGAACCGGGACGTTATATTGATGAGTTCGCTGAGGCGGGGGCAGATCTGATCACTGTCCATGCAGAGAGCTGCAGACACCTTGACCGCACGATAGAAAAAATCAAAGAAAAGGGACTTTTGGCGGGAGTTGCGTTAAATCCTGCAACACCTGTGTCAGCAATATCCTGTGTACTTGAAAAAGTGGATATGGTTCTTATTATGACGGTAAATCCGGGATTCGGAGGACAGAAGCTGATTCCTTATACAGTGGAGAAAGTCCGTGAATTAAGAAAAATCGTAGATGAGCAGGGATTAAAGACAGATATCGAAGTAGATGGAGGCGTTAATCTTTCAAACGTTGGGGAATTGATGGATGCAGGAGCAAACATCATTGTTGCCGGCAGTGCCGTTTTCTCCGGAGATGTGACTGAGAACACGATCCGCTTCTTAAATATTATAAATGCATGATGGGAGCAGAATGTATGAAACGTTTTTTTATCATATCGGGTGGAAAAATTGAGGATGCATTTGCGAAAGCAGTTTTAAATGGCGTTGCTGAAAAAACGGTGATTGCAGCGGATTCAGGAATGGAATTTCTGCGGAGAAACGAGATCATTCCCCAGATTATTATCGGTGACTTTGATTCAGTGAGCAGCGGGACTTTGGAGTGGTTTCAGAAGAAAGATGATATTATCTGGCATAAATTAAATCCGGTAAAAGATGATACCGATACGGAGTCTGCAATTCACCTTGCGATTTCAATGGGGGCAGAGTTCATTACAGTACTAGGTGGAACCGGTTCGAGATTAGACCATGTGCTTGGAAATATTGAGCTTTTGGGCATAGGTCTGGAAGCAGGCGTTAAAATTGAGCTGCTGGATGCAAATAACCGTATCCGCATGACAGACTGTGGCATGATTTTAAAGAAAGAGGAGCAGTTTGGAAAATATGTTTCACTGATCCCGTATACTGCGAAGGTGGAACATCTTTGTCTGACAGGGTTTAAATATCCGCTGGATGATTATTGCTTAAAGGGTTTCTGTTCGCTTGGAGTAAGCAATGAGATTACAGAAAAGCAGGCAGAAATTACATTTGAAAAAGGGATATTGATCGTCATTGAGTCGAGGGATGATGCGGCAATGACATATGAAATATAAAAAAAGACGGAATCTGTAAATTTTACGACAGATTCCGTCTTTTTGGTAAAAAAGTACTAAAAAAATGATAGACATTTACTGTAAAAATACTTAAGATAAATATAATAGGTAAAAAGGTACTTTGAGAAGAGGATGGACATGACAATTAAAGAATGTTATGAACAGTTAGGACAGAACTATGAGGAAGTGCTTGACAGACTGGGAAGTGAAGTAATTTTAAAAAAATTTGTGATTAAATTTTTAGATGACCCGAGTTTTCAGATGCTGGAGGATGGTTTAAAAGAAAAAAATGCAGACCAGGCATTTCGGGCGGCACATACCATAAAAGGAATTTGCCTGAATCTTGGATTTGACAAACTGTATCAGGCAAGTTCAGATCTGACTGAACAGCTGCGGGGAAAAGATACAGTAGAGGAAACAGATGACCTGTTTTTGAAAGTGAAAGAGCAGTACACCAAACTTGTAGAAGTCGTTCGTAAGATGGCAATGGAGTGGTAAATTACTGAATATAGAAGAACTTACTTTTACGCAGGATCAGAAACATGAGATTGAACTGGGGCACCGTCTTGGAATCGAGATGAGTCTTCCGGTGGAACAGTATTCAAGTCTGATGTATACTGCGAGATGGAAGCATATATACTGTTAACCGATGAGAACGCAGTATTTACAAGAGAACAGATACTTTCAGCGTTAAAAGAAAAAGGTGTCATCTCAGGAATCAATGAGGAGGCAATTAAGGAACTCGGAAATGGAAAGGTTGAAGTGACCAATATCATTCTGCGAAAAGGAAACAATTCGCGAAACAGAGGACATATCAGTGCCGGAAAAATGGGAAAGATCGTCGGAGGCATTACACAGGCGGGGCAGAACTTAGAGGTGTATGATCTTGGTAATAAAGCAAGGTTACATACCGAGGTTTGTGTCGGCAGGGAAGATAAATATATCAATGATAAAAATCAGCTTGTATTGCAGATGAAATCAGTAGGAAAAGAATTATCGCTGCTAAGAAGTGCTTATCAGAATTTTCAGAAAAGATATATGCCGGAGGAGCGGAATGTAAATCCGATGTATCTGAAGGTTGAAGATGCGATTTACACAAAGGAACTTGAAATGAAAGAGATACAGAAAAAAGATGTGTATCTGGATGAAGAGATTGAAAAGAACAGACATGCGAAGCTGATCGTAAAAGGAATCATATATCAGGGTGTAAAGATAGATGTAAATGGTGCAAGATGGTTTTCTGATGAAGTTACAAATGTTACGGTCCGAAAAACAGATGAACGTGTAGCTTTATATACGAGGAGGAGCAGATATGAGATATAAAATTCTCATTGTAGATGATGCATATATAAACAGGGAACTTCTGAAAGAAATATTAAGAGATGATTATGATGTTTTAGAAGCCGAGAACGGCAAAGAAGCATTAGAGGTCATTGAGAGAAAGAAAAAGGAAATATCAATGCAGTGCTTCTTGACCTTATTATGCCGGTCATGGATGGATTTGAAGTATTAGAGCATATGCAGAGTAAAAAAATCTTAGATAAAATACCGGTTATCGTAATCAGCGGTGAGACGAGCATGCAGATCGAAAAAAAATGCTTTGATTACGGTGTTTCTGATTTTATCGGCAGACCATATAAAACAGCACTGGTACAGAAACGTGTACAGAATATGGTAAATCAGTATGTATACAAAAACCAGCTTGAAGAGAAAGTGGCAGATCAGACAGCCGTATTACGCAAGGCATATGATAAACTGCAGCAGCAGACGAAGATGCTTGAAAAGCGCAACCAGGATATCATCGATATGCTTGGTACGATCGTTGAGTACCGTAATTTAGAGAGTGGAGAACATATCCAGCGGGTAAAAGGTTATACGAGGATACTTGCAGAGGATTTTGCAAAAAATTATCCGGAGTATGAACTGACACCGGATATGATCAATACGATCGTGTCAGCGAGTGCATTGCATGACCTTGGAAAAATCGCGATTCCGGACAGCATTTTATTAAAACCGGGAAAACTGACCAAAGATGAATTTGAGTATATGAAATCTCATACATTGCGTGGATGTGAGATCTTAGATTCCATGAAAGATGACTGGGATCCGGTCACACAGAGGGTAACTTATGAGATCGCAAGATCCCACCATGAACGTTATGACGGAAAAGGATATCCGGATGGATTAAAAGGAGAAGAGATACCGGTATCTGCACAGTTGGTATCAGTAGCAGATGTATATGATGCACTGATCAATGAGCGTTGTTATAAAGATGCCTTTTCAAAGGAAGATGCATTCCATATGATCGTAAATGGAGAATGTGGGGTGTTTTCACCGAAACTGATGCAGACATTCCGCAATGTAAGAACAAAATTTGAACAATTTGCAGACGGACTGGAATAATTAAGAAACAATAGTACACGTTTCCCAGACTGATCTGTTGAGAGAACCTAAGAGGTGCAAACGTGATTACAAGTAGCAATATAGCCGATTTTTTTGAAAAGTATACGAAAAACCTGGAGCGGGA
>ERZ1034952.1797-NODE-1797-length-16767-cov-7.055948_pt1 | contig 16767 bp, 8 predicted proteins | sample MGYA00520625_ERZ1034952 | MGnify/ENA primary metagenome ERZ1034952 (study PRJEB33766, sample SAMN09781773) | gut metagenome | biome: gut microbiome | host: Homo sapiens | place: Madagascar | study: EMG produced TPA metagenomics assembly of the PRJNA485056 data... | reverse complement strand
GTATTAAGAATGATATACGGCATTTTTAACACCGCTTATTACAATAGGCTTTTCGGCACGAAACACAATTGTTGTAAGTTTCGAGGGATTAAGCGGTTTCTTTGAAAGAGAATCTCGGTTAAAGAAAAGTGCGTCACCGTCAATGCCCTTGCGTGATGCAAAATCTATATTCGTAACTCCGACAGGCTTTGCATCAATTTTTACGGAAGAAATAAACGATTCCGAGTCTTCGAAGTATAAATCTGCGTAAATCACCGTGTTCTTAACAGTCATATTAAGTACCGAAAACTTAAGATCATTGTACTTTACATTGTCAAACACCCAAACACGTGCACCTGTATGTTTTGAAGTTTCGGCAATTTTTCGTTTTAAATCCCCGAGAGAATGCCGCGGTGTGTGATACGGAAGTTCAAATCTGTATGTTCCGTTTCCGCCGAAAAAAATCTCTTTTACATCGGGACTGTAGATAAGTGAACTGTAACCTCTGTCATATATACTGAACCTGCATAAAGCATCAGTCTCAAAACTTTCAAAAAAACAAACATCGGGCGAAATAAATTCATTTGCTTTTTCGTCACCGCCGCAAAAGCCGTGATGAGGGACGCTAAATATGTCAGACTTTAAATAATCGCCGTATCTGTCTGCTATTCTCGCTTTGTCAAAATAGCAGTCCCCGCCAAAAAGTATAATCTGTCCTTCAATTTCAAGCCTGAGAACAAGTGAAATTTCATTTGCATCTTTCGAGTTTTCTATATCGTCCTGTGATGACAGTACGGTAAATTTTGCACCGGCGAACTCAAATGTCTGCCCGGTATGAGCTTTAATTTTGGGTATTTTATTTTCATTTACCGTTTTTTCGAACAACAGAAGATTCTCATATTCATTAAGTATATTCAAATCGGCAAATTTTTCTTTTATTTTTTCATCAATTGCGGGGAAATTATATATAACGCTGTCCACAGTAAATTCCCCATTGTATTTTTTGCAAAAAACATTAAAGCAGCGATAATGGTCTATATGAGGGTGCGTAAAAAACCATGCGGTAATTCTCGGTTTTTCGTCACCGCACAAATTTTTCATTTCATTCATGAGCTTATCCGCATCTGGTTCAAAATCCCAACCGCCGTCTATTATAATAAAACTTCCGTCAGAAAGCCTCAATATATATGAGATGCCGTAATCCTCCAAATCGGGCTGTATAAGTACCGGTTTTTTATCACCGACAGGGCTTTTTTTGAGATTGAAATAATGCCCGGTTGGTTCGTAAATTATATTGAGTTCGGAAATATCCGGGTAAAAAACCGTAAAAATAGCCTCATTTTTGTTTACAAGACATCTGTATGTATTTTTCCCGAGTCTGGAACTTTCTTTTTCAATAAAACCGTTTCCCGTCAGCTTTTCGATAAACATATTGAAATTTTTTACCGAGACATTCTTGTACGAATATGCAAACGAGTTGTCCCCCTCATTCAACGTATATTTAAGAGTTCCCGATTCAAATTTTTGCATAAATAATCCTCCGTTATTCCAAAATTAATGCATATAATTTTTATTTTTATCACTGGCATTATATCACTTTTAAAAACAAATTTCAAGTTCTTAGCAAATTTTTGAAAAAACTCTTACATAATTTTATTTAGTGTTATAGAAACCGCTCTTTTCATGTTGTTTTCCGGAACTGCAGAGGTGAATAACCGAATTTTTCTTTGAATTTTTTTGTGAAATACGATATTGATTCAATTCCGCATTCATAGCATACCTCCGTCATATTAAGATTTGAGGTAAGAATCAGATTTTTGGCATAATCAAGCCTCATATTAAGAACATATTTCGAAAAAGTTACGCCAACCTTTTCTTTAAAATATCTGCAGAAATGCGATTCGGATATTTTAAGCTCGGAGGCTATATCGCTTACAAATATTTTTTGAGTGAAATTTTCACGTACGTATCTGAATGCCTGCCTGAGCAAAACGTCGCTTCTGCCGTAAGTCGTCAGAGTTTTTGCGTCGCGAATCAGATTTTTAAAAAGCTCTGCGATTATAATGGAAACGGAGCTTTCCACGATAATGTTTTCAAATTCTCCGCATTTTTCATATTCGTTCATAATATTTCTGAACATAAAGAAAACCTTGTTATAGCTTTCGTCATTCAATACGGCAAAGTACGGAGATTTTTCATAAGTTATTTTGTCATCAAAACGGTTTTGGATAAGCTCGGGAAGAAAAGAAAGCGAGTAGCCTTCAAACCCCTGCTCTATGTTTGTAAACTGGTGCATATCTATGGGCGTGAAAAGATAGAGACAGCCCTTATGACATTCATACAGTTTTCCGTTAATAACATGCTCCGCGCTTTTGTTTGTAATAAATTCAATTGTCAGTATGTCATGCATGTGCATGGAGCCGCTTTTCCCTGCCAACGACGATTTATCATGCTGTATCACATATTTTTTATTCAGAGATTCCAAACGTTCACGCGACGAATTATAGAAAACATCGGGTTTTTTAGCCACGGCACACACTCCTTTTCGAATAAAAATATTATAATACAAAGCATCGGTAAAATCAAGACCGGGCGGTGTATTTTTTACACCGCCTCGGTTATTGAGCTCTTTACTTTATTATTGATATCGATTTTCCGAGAGGAGATATGTTTTCGGTCGAAGAAAGTAAAAATCCTTTTAATTCCGTCCACTCCTCGGGCAGCAGTAAATTGGCATACGGATGAATTTTAAAGCTTTCGAAAGCTTCCGGATTATCCGAAAAATCTGAAGCTCTTTTTACATCTATCGACAAAAGACGATTCCCTTTATAAGCCGCAATTATGATATCTGCTGCGGGTATTCCTTCACCAAAATCCGCAATATCGGCCGTTATACTTACCCATCCTGAAGGATTTTCCTGTATCGGAGCGGAGTTTTGTTCAAACCTTAAGGCTGCAACTCCGGATTTATTTGCAACGTTATACAAAGCCCTCCTGCTTCCGTCAGCGGAAACAACGGTAATAATCGTCTCGGGTGTAACATAAGAATCCTTCTCTCCGCTTACGCTTATAACGGCGTTGTTTTCCGATGAAAGCGCATCGCTGAGTGCACGAGCCGTCGTGTTTTCGGGTACATATAAAGCATGCGTAAGACCGGCGTCAGAAATTTTGATATTTTCCGAATTGCTTTCAAGAGTGGTTGTTCTGCCCGACAGTGAAAACTCATTCGGAGAATCAAACGCATATACTTCAAGATTGTCAAACGAGCTGCACCTCTCGCTTAGATATGAGGCCTGATGCTCAAATCTGAAGTGATTTATTTTAAGCTCTGAGTATGCAAGCTCCGCTTTTGTAATGTCCGATATCAAAACACCGTCGATATAAGTTTTGAAATTTCCTTTCGAAGTATCAAATACGCTTGTAATATTATACCATCTGTTTGTATCGAAATTTCCGATATTTATTCCCTCTGTTTTAATGTTTCTGCCGTTTTGTAAAAGACCGAAACGAATAAAAGTGTTTGACGGCAAATCATTTTTACATACAAAACCTGTTTCGCCTGTCAGACTATCGGATTTAACATCAAAGGATACAAGGATTGTTTTTCCCGCCGTTATTTTCGTCTGATCGGGATAAAACATCGGAAAAACATTTAATGCTTCGGTTTCTTCGGAAAGCTTGGCCGTATATATTTTTAAAACTTTCCCTCTTCCATCTTCGCTTTCGGCATACATTTGGCGTTTTGTTTCATCGTTTTCACTACTCTTCCAGAGGTACCAGTTATTTTCTGCCGCACCGTTTATATTTGTATATACATTATTGCTCCAGCCGTCAAAATCATCATAAAAAATCTGATTTAAATTTGATACGACATATTCCTTGGCTTCATCAGAGGAGGAAGCCAAAACCTTCATACCTGGTTTAACCTCGGCGTTTTGCGGAACGGGATTTCCGCTTGAGTCATTGATGCTTAATGCAAACCCATCCCTGTAAATCACATTACTTAAAACCTCGGAAACGTTTTTAAAGCCTTTTATATACATTTTGCTGTCGGAGTTTGACAGGGTGACAGCGCCGTCATTTTTATATGTTCCGCCGTAGTATTTTAAATTATCAAATATTATAAAGCAATCGTCACCCGGTGCGTCATACCAATATTTAAGAGCCAAGGTAATACTTTTTGTTTTTCCGTACGAAGCGGGAACGCTTGCCTCATCGGTTAAAGTAAGCATTAAAGCTCCGTTGAGATAAATGCTGAGCTTCGGAGTTGCTGCAGTTTTATCAAGAGTAACAGCAAGCTTGTTCCATTTGTTTTCTTCGGGATTTCCGCTTAGAACTGCCTTCCAGTATCCCGACTGCATTGAATTGTTTTTAGCATATAATCCGCGTATGGAATTTGTGCCGTCACTGAGCATTATTTCCGCCCAAGGACGCTGGTTTTCTTTTGCGGACGGGTTATTTGAAAGATTTGAATAAAACTCTGTTTCAAACGTTGCCGTGTCTCCCATATCAGCGGTGTTAAATGTAATTCCGAGCTCCTTTGAGCCGCTTTGATTTGTTGTTTTCAGAGCTGTGATTTTCAAAGCTTCATCATTTAAGCTTTTTCCTCCGAAGCCGTAAACCGTGGTAGTTTTAAATAATGATGAATCTATATTTGCCGTATATGATAATTCATAATCCGAAACGGCATTTTTGTATGTACCCGAATAAAGCTCAAGATTGTCTACAGCCGCAAAACAGTTTTCTCCGGGTGCGTCATACCAGTAATTAAGCGAAAACTCAACCGATGCCGGCGCAGAAAAATTTTCCGGCAAAAGCGTGTCAAGAGTTGCGGCTTTAACGCCGTTTAAATAAAAAGCAGCAATATTTGTCGTCATGTCAATGGAAACGGCATATGTGTTCCACTGATTTTCAAAAGAGTTTCCCGATGTAATGGAAGTCCATTTTGTACCTGCAACAACCTGCGTCTTTTTCACATAAATCAGGCGTGCGCTTTTTCCGCTTACGTCTTTTAATGAAACTTCCAATGTCGGCATTTGAGCTGAGCCTGTTCTTGAAGTCAGATTAGTGTAAAACTGAAAAGCTGTCGTAATATTATTGCCGTAGTTTTTGGATACGGGAACACTTGCCGTAAGCGCTTTATACCCCGTTGTTTCATCGGTTTGTTTTGAACTGAGCTTTAATGCTTTGTCGTTTTCTTGTTTTTCACCGATTCCTCCCGCAAGCTCGTAACTCATAAGCTCGGGACGTGTGTTTGAAATTGAAAAATCACTTTCATTTTCAAAACCTATTGAAAGCGGTGCTGCTTCGCCGTAAACGGCGGACAAAGGAATTGTCGCGGCAAACAATGCCGTACTGAGAATTAATGCTGCAAGTTTTCTTTTCTTCATAAATACTTACCCCCCAAAAAAATTTATTTAACCGTATGTGCACTGACAAGCGGTGTTCTGTCCTCCCACGAGGAAATTATCATACATTTTATTTCAAGGTTTTGCGTATCCCTCACACTGCCTAAAACTTCAGAATTAATTATATCTTCTGCGCCAGGAGCAATTTCAAATTTTTTACTTTTAATACTTGCTATTTTACCGCAGTTTCTTATTGTTACGACTATTGTAAAGCTTTGGTTTTCGCCTGACTTATTTTGTATTTTCAGCTTTGCGGAAATCGGATCACCGCTTAAAGTCTGTGACGGAAAAAGAATTTTTTTATCTCCGCAATAAATATTTACATCAGAGAATATCAAATCTTCCGCTGCATAAGATGCCGCTGCACGTGCGGTAAATTCGCCGTCCGAAACAAATATATAATATGTTTCACCGGGGTAAAATCCGCTCTCAGACGTAATTTCAAGATATCCGCCGCTAAGTTTTACATCCGATATACTCATTTCATATCCGTTTGACATAAGTTTTATTTTATCTGCTGTAACATCTGAAAGGCTGATATCGGTATCGGTTTTAAGCTTAACAGAATCATGATTCATATTTACCGAAGAAAATCCCGTAAAATCATTAAATCCCGTAACTTTGACATTGTCTATTCCCACACCGGCTTTTTGCGTTATTCCATCAGACAAATACCGTCTCGGAACAATTTTCCATGTTTGAAAATCCGATATTTCCGGTTCGAAATTTTCCGTAGTTAAAACTTCGTTTTCGTTAACAAAAATCCTTCTTACATGATTTTTGAAGTCGAACAACATGGTTACGTGGAACCATTCGCCTACGGGATAATTTATTTCCGTACCGCTTATTTTTCCGCTGTATGAGAAGAAATTATTAAGTACGGAAAAAAACTTTCCGTTTGTAAGCGATCTAAATTCATACGAAACTCCGTCAATTCCTGTTGCGAGAAACAAGTCGTGTTCAAATACAACAGTGCTTGTCTGTCCGACACAATGTCCGTTTATCTGTGCAAAATTCGTAGAACCGTTATCGCTGTAGCACTCCGGCGTAGGTTCATAATATGCGGCTATATCGTCATCGGTACCGCCGGCACCTTTTACAGGAGTACTCGTAACATAGCCGCTTTTGTACGGTGAACACCAAGTCTTGTTAAATCCGTCAACACCGCCGGCATAGGTATTGTAGTCCTCAGAAAACAATTCGCTTGTTTTCCCGCGCTCTGATACCTTAAATGTTATTTCGGTGTTATCAGCAGTTCCGTCTTCATAAAGAATATTGGCTTCAAGCGTATGAATACCCATGCAAAGTTTTTCGGGGAGCGACGCAAAACATTCACCCACACCCGCACTTGTAAACTTTTTATCGCCGTCAAGAATAAAATGTATTTCCCCGCTTTTCGGAATACGTATCCTAATCCTATTAAATTCGGAATCCACCGACGCACCGTTTAGAGGTTCCAAAAATTCCGGCTTCTCTTCAGCGTATATCGGCATTACGAAGCATATCGAAAATACTGCAACAAGTAATGTCATAATTTTAATAAGTCTGCGCAAATAAATCACCTCACTATTTTTTATATGCACCGAATTCAAGCAACGAAAACCAATTCGTTACATCGGCCCCGTGTGCAACACATCTTATAAACCTTGTTCTGCCCGGAATTTCAAGACGTTCATATTCTGCCGTTTTTCCGCTTGACTGACCGCTGTATACTTTCTTGTAGTCAATGCCGTTTTCGGAGTATAAAATTTCAAAATTATTTTTTCTTGCCGTTCCTTCGTAAATTGCATAAAATATACCGTCAATATCCTGCACCGTTCCGAAATCATATTCAACAAATGCGCCGTCGAGAGAGGTTGCCCATCTTGTTTCAAGATTTCTGTCGTAAAGATTGTCGGGGCCGTTTACGGCTTCCGGTATGTTGCTGGCAAAAATTGTCTTGTGCGGCAAGGCGCTTCCGATAAATCCTATTTGCGGTTTTGCGCCGGTCATTTCATCCGAAACATTTATTTCTCTTTGCGTATCAATTTTAAAATTAATACTGTAGCTTTGTGTTTTCCTTCCTTCTGCAGAAACATATACTCTTGTTGTACCGAAAATGGAGTCAGCGTTTTCGACGGTTTTTGTTCCCTCATCCGATTTTGCCGTTATAAGCGGCGGTTCTTTTGCGTCAACAGGTATTGTCACGGTATAACTCCTGATATTCGGACTGAAATCAAGTATTTTTTCACCGTCGGCCGATATTTCGGACGCCGTAAGCCTTTTTTCCGCCTCGCCCTCTAAAAGCACCCAATTTGAAATCGGTGTATTGTCGGCAGGAGTCAGATTATATTTATCGTTTATCGGAGAAAGCTTTACCGTTATATTTATTTTACCTGAGCCTTTGGCGCGTATTGCAAGCTTTCTGCCCGTATTTACAGCCTGTCCTTCAACTGACGGTACATGCTCAAACGGTTTTGGATCCATGTCGAGTATTTCCCACTCGTCCGCATTGCAGATAACGCTTACGAGACACTGCTTGCCCGCGTAATTTAAAACCGCTTCGTTTCCGTTTATGCCGATTGAAGCCGGAGTATGCATAAACCAATAAATCTCGCTGTCGTCTTTTTTAAGCGTTATTTCATCCCTTACGGTGAGTGAATTTCTGTCGTCTCCGAAATAATAACCTCTTTTAACGCTTTCCGCATCGCTTTTATATATATCGGAAAGGTCATACGCCGCCATGGCGGAACGCGGAGAGCTTTTAAACATTAAAAGCTTTGCGCCGCTTTCAAGCTCCTGTCCGTAATAGTCGCCGCGCGGATTAATGACAAGACAGTTTTCTCCCTCCGTTCTCTTTCGGTAAATATTGTAGCCGTCGTTTGTCCAATACCCTTTTAAACCGTAATTGTCGTTTCCCAGATCCTTTGCCCAACGTACTCCGTCCGCTTCAAAGACAAACTCGCCGACGTCGAGCATGTCATGAGGCAAAGAAGTTCTTCCGCCGTGTATTCCGACAAAGGTGGGGGTCTTCGTTCCCCATTCATCTCTCATTGTTCCGAATTCAGCCGTTTTAAAATATTTATCAAGCGGAATTTCGGCATTTTTTGTGTCTGACCACTCCGGTTTGTACCATAACAAGCTTCTCTTGTTAAAAACATTTGGAGAATTTTTGTATGAAAGATTATACATATTGTGCCACTGCTTGCCCAGAACAGCGTCATTAAATCTGTCGGCGTAAAAATATGACGCGACGTCGTTTTGAAATGTTTCGGCACTATCGTGGAAGTTAAAAAGTCCGTTTGGAGTAGCGGCGTAAAGCATTGCATATCCTGCCGTTTTAAATCCTGGCACGTCGGAAAAACCATAATCGGTTCCGCAGCTGTTTAACATACAGTCTACAGTAACAGACATAAATTCATTTGTATAAACCCAATATGAAGGGCCTTCATACCACGCGCCGTCGGGTGCGTAAAGGCTGACGGGTATTTCCAGTGTTTTCAAGACGTTCTCAAGCAAAAATTCCGTTTCCTTGATATTGTCATCCTCATCGGCAAGAGCAAGAAGCATCATAAGATGCCCTCCGCCTATTACAGCCGCAAAATTATCTCTTATGTTTATCCATCTTCTCCCGTTTCCGGATGAATATGCAGCCACAACGCCTTTGTATGCAACGCGGTATATAGCATCTCTGTAAAATTTCAGTTTCTCCCTGCCGCTTTCCGTGGCATTTAAATAATTATATACCGTGTCATATCCGAGCCCCATGCCGAATGTCCAGTGACCTGATGCGAGAAGAGATGTGTTTTCACCGAGCGTATCCCACTTGCACGCCTCATCCATATAACGAGTTATTGCGGCCGCGTACTTTTCGTCGCCGGTTATAACATATTTAGTCCCCAATATTTCCACAGCAACATATAAATTCCAGCTTTGGGTCTGCTTGACACCGTCTGCGGCGCTTCCGTCAATATATTTTGTAACGTCTGCGCTTTCATAGATATCCGCCTGTGCCGAAATCTTATCATATACGCTCTTCATTTCATCACTTTCTGAAATCTTTGTCTTCATCTGAGAAACACGTTCATCAGTATAAAGAAGTCTCGGATGTTTGTGGTCAGGGTTAAGCGTTTTTATATTTTCCGTAATTTCTTTTCCCGCAGGTCTTTCAAACTGCATATATCTGTAGATTTTGTCTATCGGGTCAAAAAGCTGATAGAAATTTTCGGAATCCTTGTATTTGAAAGGACCGTTTGATATTATCATAAAACCGCGTTCATCCCATGCAACGGTTTTTGAAAGACCATCCTTGCACACAGCGCGCAGCGGAACATATAAAACACCGTTACGTACATTGGCGGCTTTAGGCATGGTTATCTTTTTTTCGTCCGCCTGCATTGTGTCGGAGCCTGCATATACGTGTACCTTGCCGCCGATAATCGCTTCCCCTGCTGCCTCGTTCCAAATACTTGCGCTTTTTATAACCTTATCAAGCATCGGAAGCGGAACCATAAATACTCCGTCTTCAACATACGGCTTATTATTTGCCGTTTTGTAAGAGGATTTTTCGCCGTTTAAAAACATGGTTTCATTTGACAGCATGAATATGCTCGCGGAACCGATAAGTGATTTTGCGTCATTTTCATTTTCCATAACGCTTTTTAAAGCGGTGCTTTCGACATTTTGCTCTTCTTTTATGATTCTCGGCGCGTTTCCCTGATAAATTCTAAAATTATCAATGTAAAATTCAAGCGGAGATCCGCCTCTTACAACCGCGTCAATTCTGTAAATCACCGGATATATGCTGTCCGGTGCGGGAAGAGCTTTCCTTGTAAGTTTTTTGTTTATATATGTGTCAACCGTGCCTGAAGAAACATTATAGCACATTGATACGGTTGTCCATTCGCCCGGTATGTACGTTCCTATCTGAACGCCTGTTTCACGCATTGCGATTCTGCCGTCGGCCGTAAAGCGGATACCGAATCTCCATTTTCCGTATGTATCCTTGGCGTCAAACAAGTCAATTTCCGAGGTGCCTTCAATTCTGTTAACAAAAACATCTGCTTCAATAACATATTTGTTTTCCGTGGCAAGCTCGTTGCAGGTGGTGTCAAAATACGAGTCACCGTTAACGCTTCCGTCAGCCTTTGCGGATATTACATCGTTGCCGTCGTCAAGCGTTACTTTTCCGAATTGAATCCCGCCTTGATTAATAAAAGTCATACCTGCGGCGCTTCCCGAATAATCATTTGTCAAGAAAACCTTTGTAAGCTCTTCGATTTTTTCGGTCGGGGTAAAATCCTCGGTTTCGGATGAGTAGCTTTTTGCTTCGAAATACATATCCTTTGGCAGACGCTCGCCTTCATATATGCGTATATTGTCAATGTACAATTCGGAAAAGCCCTCGCCCGGTGCGGAAAGCTCCCATCTGACCTCTGACGGTGCGGTATAATTTTTCTTGCTGAGATACCAGTTTGAAATCAGGCATTTTCCGTTTGCGTAAACGCTCAGCAAACCAGATTTAAAGTCTGCCACAGCGGTTAGAGTTGTCCATGTGTCATAGGTTATGCCGCCGATATCCTTCCCGTCGTAAAGCTTTAACCTTTTCTGCTCGGTTATGCTTAAAAGAGTCAGTGTTTCGGTGCCGCATGTCAACGAAAAGACCGAGGCGGGCGCCACATTGCCGCATATTTTTATGTCAGCCGAAAAAACCGTTTTTTCACTTCCCGTGAAGGTGGATTTTATCTTTACCTTTTCACCCCACGCCTTGCCGTAAAATGCTTTGTTCCCTTTGCCGTCTTCCTTAACGCGCGTATCTATTCCCGAAGTTGCGGATATTTTTTCGGTTTCGGTCGAATTTGTCGGATAATTGTCAAATACTTCGTTTATAAATATTTCATTTTCGGCGTAAACGAGCGTCGTGGTCTGAAGCAGCATAATTAAAACAACCAAAACGGAAATTATTCTTTTTTTCATCATTTCACCTCCGTCTATTCATATATGACTATTGTCGATGCAACGCCGTAATCGGTTCGCACCAACACATAGCTTGAATTGTCAATTCCGCTCTTGATTGAGGGAACTATGTCTGAAAGTCTGCTTTTTCTGCAAGCATTCTTTTTTGTATCGTAAATTATAACGTTTCCCGTTGTGCAGACGAAAGCGTATATGGAATCGTTCAATACAGAGGAATTATGCGTATAATCGGCTTTAATGCTCATTGTTCCGCCGGTAAAGCTGAATACGTTACCCGCCGCATAAGTTCTGTACCCGAATGAAGATTCAAGATACGATTTTAAAACCGGTCTTTTCTTTGACGGGTTATACTCGGCGTCGATTGCAATTCCGCTTACTCTTCCCTGCACATCAAAGGCTATTCTGACAACATCGCCGCTTGAAGGTATAAGTCCGCGTTTTATAAGCTCACGGCAGATATCGGACGGAATAATATACGATGAAAAGGAACCTCCGTAAAATACCGTCAGTTTTTTTGTTAGAACTCCGTTCTCATCCAATGCGTCATTCACGCTTTCAATAACTCTCGACACCTGATAAATATCGGGCGTTGTAATCGTTGTTTCACCGATTTCCGCAGAATCTTCCGAGTATATAACAACGGCGCGCGCATTGAAATCTCCGGAATAATCATAGGAATCGAATATGTACGATTCATGGTCTTTAAGACTTGAGTATGCAACACTGATGAAATTATTTTCATTAAAGCTTTTTGAGTTTGTCAAAGCCTTCGGAACTTTAAATATTACCGATGATTTTACGGAGCAATGCGGAGCGAGACAGCCTGCGCTGCTTACATATTCGCCCTGACCATGATTTACATATCGCGTCAGACTGTTATCGGAGATTACGGGCGATGCATATTTTTCGGCCAAATCAGCCGAAGACGCCGCGTCCTCTGCCGTATCCAATGCGTAAATTTTATTGTTTTCGTTTAAGGCATATCGAATCAGCTGATAGTTTAAAACACCTGAGCCTACGAGCTTATTTGAAATTTCAGCTCCGTCCGATTTGACCGATTCGCCGTCAAGAAGGATTTTTTCCTCGAGCTCAAATGTGTTTCGTTCATTTGAGGAATCAAGTATTCTTATAAGCGGAGACATAGATAAGCTTTTTTTGTTCTGAAATCCGAGCAGAAAACCGTATTTCATGGTGTTTTTTTGGTCATCGTCAAAATAAGTCAATCTTCCCTTTGAATCAAGAAGAAAGGTTCTTTCGGAATTAAGTGCAAATGCGTCCGAATTGTTTTTGGCGTAAGAATTTATTTTGTATTCTTTATCGCCGATAAAAACACTTTCGGATGAAATCTCGGTAATTTTAGCTTTAATCGTATTATTTTTCAAAATGCGGCAGTCGGCAACGGTTTTATCATCGCTTTGATATATTTCGAGCAAGTCTCCCTGGGATATGTCGCTTAGATCACCTTTTGTGCTTTCGCCGCTTTTAAAATCATATACTTCAAAATTTAAAAAACTGCCGTTTAGCCCCGCAAACGAATAAGACTTATTGCTTGTACTGTCGAAAACCGTTTTTTGAGAATAGTTAACCGCAGCTGCAACGACGTATTCCGGTATGCTTGCCACGGCAATCTCATATCTGCCGTCGCCGTTATTGTCTATTAAAAGATAATCTGCATCATTAATGCAAAACTCCTGCCCGTTATGAGGAAAAAGTCTTCCGTTTTTTACAAAAGTAAGATCAGAGCTTAATTTAAATGTTTCGGTTTCAAAGGCGTTCTTTTCGGCTTTAATAAAGAATGGCGATACCTCCGTCACCATGTCGCCGGAAAAGCTTACGGTGCCGTTTACCTGCCTTTTATATACGGCGCGCGCATTGTCTTCATCTGTCCAAACATCACAGCTGAATCCGAGAAGTTTTTCGACGCCGCTTATTTTTGTGTCAAACAGCTCTCCGTTAACCTCTATTTTGGGCTTATCACTCGGAGCTATGCTGCTGCACGAAAATGTTCCTGCTGAGGTCAGTATTCCGGTTATCTTCTTTAAGCCAAAATTTTTGCTTAAAATATTTTCGCCCTTTTTGCTCTCATATGAGACTGTATTCCCCGAAACAGTTGTCGGGAGCATTAAATCGGCATATAAGAAGTTAAAAATAATTTTAAGTCCGTCAGCAAAATTCATAAATTCAGAAGAAGATATGTTTTTGAGCAGTCCTATGTTTGACGCAACAATTTTATATCCGTACGGCCATCCGCCTTCATTTTGTGCAAAATTATTATATCCCAGCGCAGAAACAAGGATTTTAATCGCTTCGTTTTTTGTGATGTCTCTGTCAGGTTCAAAAGAATCGCTTGCAGAACTTACCGCCCCGATATTTTTAAGTGTGCAAATTTCCGATGCATATTTATTCTCGGCAATGTCGGAAAATACGTTCATATCCGAAGCCGTACTTTGAAGGTTCATTGCATTGACGGTAATTGCCGCAAATTCCGCTCTCGACATATTTTTTGACATATCCGAAATTTTTATTTTTTTTAAAATATCAAGCTCTGTCAAAAAATCAATAATATTCTCGTCAAGCGAAACAGTATCGGAAGCGGCAAAAGAGTTTGTCGGCAAAAATAACAGCAGACTTATTATTAAACAAATAATTTTTTTCAAAATTTTCACCTCTCTGTTTTCATAAGCGTGTTGTAAATCAGCTGAAAAGCTTCGGCACGGCTTATTTTTCTCTGCGGTTCAAATATTTCATCGCCGCTTCCGGAAATGATTTCTGCCGCATATAGAAGGGCAACCGATTTTTTCGCGTAGTCGGAAATATTTTCACAGTCTTTAAATTTCTTTTCATCCGTCAGCGTAAAATTTTTGTTTTCAAGCGCTCTGCAAAGTATCACAGCTGCATCTTCGCGTGTAATGCTGTCTTTTGGTCTGAATTTACCGTTGCTGCCAAATATAAGCTTTTCATTAAACGCCTTTAAGATAAAATTATAAAACCAATCGTCGCGGCTTACATCAGTAAAAGTATTCTTACTTTCAGCGCTTTCACTTTCCGATATGGATTGTGTAATTAACTTAACAAATTCTGCACGTGAAATTTCATTGTCGGGTTTAATACTTCCGTCTTCATAGCCTGAAATTATACCTTTTGAATAAAGACTTAAAACGGCGTTATAACTCCAGTGTGATAAACTTAGATCCGAAAAAAATACTTTTTCGTCATCGTTTTTTACTTCCTCAAAAGTTCCGCCTGTGTATCCTCCGCCTGACCCAGAACCACCGTTTGAGCCCGAAGACGACGATGATGCAGATTTTTTTTCTGCTTTATATACGTTTTTTATAGCTTTATAAAGTGATGCCTGTATTTCGGAAAACTCACCGTGCGGAAGCTTCATCATTGTCTTATATACATCATCTGAAACTTTTATTTTAGTATACTCTTCCGATTCCAAAGCATTTCTAAACAGAGCCGCATAGTCTTCCGTTATTATTTTTTTAAGTTCAATCCAGCTGTTTGATTCATTGACGGAACATTTGCAGCAAACCTCAGCAAAAAAAACAGAAAAATCCTTATTTTCTTTGCAAAGTTCTTCAAAATCATACTCAGATATTTCTGAAACAACAGCTTTTTTTATACTTTCAGTAAGCTTTTCATTTTCAGAAAAATCATCTTTAAAGTTTATACCGAGAATATTTTCGTTGTCTTCAAGAACGGATAACGTTTTTTCCGTGTTTAAAAGTGCAAAACATAAAGCTTTATCATAATTTTCTCTAAAATTCTCATAGTCTGTACTTTTTAAGTAAAAAAGGTATTTAAGTATCTTTTCTTTGTGAGAAATATAATTTGCTTCTTCAATATCTATACCGAGTTTTATCGCATTATCTTCGAATAAAGTGCAAAACTCATCAAAAGAATTTATATCTTTGAATTTTTCCGTATAGATTTTTTTTGCTTCCGCCAAATCATACATAAGAATTGTTGACTGTTTTTTGCCACCGTTTCTGTCAGAAACAAAAATATCATATTTTTTTCCGGTTTCTCCGTTGATTAAGGAAAATGTTTTATTGTATTTCCCTTTATCACTGCTTATCTGATCTGCTTCAAGCGGCGAATTATCATACAGTTCGGAAAGATTTGCACCATGCTCGGTTATGATGGCAAAGATATCCGAATCAGACGTACCGCTTATGTCAAGTTCATTTTTTTCAGGGTAAAAGACACATGTAAGAGTCAGTGCATTTGCAGTGCAGTTGCCAAAAACCAGAAGGGCAGCCGTAAAAACTGCTGTAAAAGCTTTACATTTCACCTTTTTTCCTCCGTTCAATTATTTTTTTTACTGTAAAATTCATTGCGAATCTCATCTAAGTTCCTGTCTTTGATTCTTCTCATTGCCTCGCCTATAATATTCCATAAATAATCACATCGTTCGCTTTTATATGTATTGGATTCTGCTCCTCTGAAGCTCCATGCAAGGATAGTTCTTGCCCCGGCGTCATATGCCGCATCGGTTGCATAAAAAATATCTTCTTCCTCACCTGCCGGTATACCAAAAGCCTGTATCCAGACGTGAGAATCTTTTCCGGCCTTTTTTGCAACATCGGTAAAGTTCTTCGTGTTATCGTAAACATAATCATAAGGCGATTGAATTCTGCACTTTTTCTCTTTATCCCAATTGCCATCACATCTCCAATACGGATCAATTCCAAAATTGCTTAATGCGGGAATATTTACAAGACCGTTTGTGTGATCTAGCGTATGGAGCATTACGCATACAATGTTTTCAATTCCTTTTGACGCGGCGTGTGAAGTGACTTTTTCAAAATATGAGTTTATGCTGTCCATTCTGAATTTTAAAACTTCATCTGTGAGTTCCGCAGGCATTGGTTTATTATACTTCTCTTCAAAAAGCTTTTTACAAGTGTCACAACAGCAAGAAAAAACTTTTTTCCCGTTTACATCTTTTTCAACAAGATGCGGTTCATCCCAAAAAATCTTTTGTCCGCCGCATTCGGCAACTGCATCAATCCAGTCATAAGTAAACTTCAAAAAAGCTTCGCTGTTAAAGCATGAACGAACAGGTTCACGCGTGCCGTCGCTGAGCACCTGATGACTTTCCGGATGATACTGAAGAAAATGAGATTTGTCTCCCGGAGGGCCTCCAAGACCCCAGTTGTCAACCCAAACTTCAAGACCGTTTTCTTTTGAAATATCAAAAATATTTTTCATCACACCTAAATGTCTGTCCCAATCATTGTGTGTAAACATATGAAGAACTGTATTCATATTTCTTGCTGAAATATCTTTCATATCTTCTTCAACATGTTTTAAAATTCTGTTTCCGTGATAAGCAACACCTGTTTTTAGCTTTTTTACCATAAAATCAACCCCTTTAACCTTTCTTTACATTAATTTTATCAGATAATAAATTGAT
>ERZ1034952.1794-NODE-1794-length-16824-cov-6.429304_pt1 | contig 16824 bp, 18 predicted proteins | sample MGYA00520625_ERZ1034952 | MGnify/ENA primary metagenome ERZ1034952 (study PRJEB33766, sample SAMN09781773) | gut metagenome | biome: gut microbiome | host: Homo sapiens | place: Madagascar | study: EMG produced TPA metagenomics assembly of the PRJNA485056 data... | reverse complement strand
AATTCCTGGCTTTGTCCGCGCAAGGAGATTTGGAGGCAAGAAATATCCTGGTGGAGCGGAATTTGCGCCTGGTGGCGCATATTATGAAGAAATACTACGCCCAGACGGCAGATCAGGAGGACTTAATTTCCATCGGCACCATTGGGCTTATCAAGGGGATTACCACCTTTGACCCGGGCAAGGGCGCAAGACTTGCAACCTATGCAGCCCGGTGTGTGGAAAATGAAATCCTCATGTATTTCCGGGCGGGGCGAAAGAGCGCCCAGGATGTGTCACTCTCCGACTATATCGATACGGGGACGGATGGAGCGCCGCTGGCGCTGCAAGATGTGGTAAGCGAAGATACGGATCTCATGGAGCAGGTGGCGGGGAAGGAGTCCGTCCGTAATCTCCGCCGGGCGATGGACAGCTGTCTGACGGAACAGGAGCAGCTGGTGATCCGCTTGCGCTATGGCCTGGGGACGGAGGAGCCGCTGCGGCAGCGGGAGGTCGCCGACCGCACCGGCATCAGCCGCAGCTATGTATCCCGGATTGAAAAGCGTGCCCTGGGGAAACTGCGGGCGGCACTGGAATAAAGAAAACCGGCTGAAAAGCACTGCCTTTCAGCCGGTAGAAATTAGATGAGTTAGAAAATGACCTGCACCAGCAGCATATAGCAGACTGTGCCGCCGACAATGGACAGCAGGGTGCTGCGCTTCCAGACGTGGAGCACCACGGTGACGGCGCAGGCAATCAGCTCCGGCAGCGCATGGGGCGGCTGGACAAAATCCACGGCTTTCAGGCAGTAGACCACCAGCATTCCCATGATGGCGTAGGGGAGCACCTTTCCTAAGTAGGAAATCAGCTTCGGCGTTTCTTTCTTGCTGCCAAAAATCCAGAAGGGGAGAAACCGCAGCAGCATGGTGACAAGCGCCATGACGGCTACCAAAAGGACACTGTGCAATGTGCTGCTCATGCTGTTGCCTCCGTTCCGTCCTTGCGGGCAATCACCAAAATAGCGGCGATGAGAATCATGGTTGGAATCAGAAATTGATTCACTCCAAAAATCAACAGACACAGCACCGCAGCGCCCACCCCCACCAGGGCAGGAAAGTGGTTTTTGGTGCTGAGCCACTGCTCCACGAAAATGGTGAGGAACAGTGCGGTAAGGGCAAAGTCAATGCCGGTGAAGTCGACGGGCAGATTCCCCAATAGAGAGCCGAGGACGGAACCCAGAATCCAGTAGCACTGGTCAAACAGCGACACCAGGAAGCAGTAGGGAATACGGTTGACTCCCTCTGGCAGCAACGGATTGGAAACCAGGGAATAGGTCTCATCGGACAGCGCAAAAATCAGGTATGGCTTTTTCGTTCCGGCATCCTTATAGGCATCCACCATGGAAATGCCATAAAACAGGTGGCGGGCGTTGACCATCAGGGTGGTCAGTGCTGTGGCGGCAAATCCGGCACCGCCGGTCAGCAGCCCCACTCCTACAAACTGCATGGAGCCTGCATAGATAAAGGTACTCATGGCAATGGACCAGATGAGTCCAAAGCCACTCTGCTGCAAAATAATGCCAAACCCGATGCCCAGAAACAGATAGCCGGTCATTACGGGAATGGTGTTCAAAAAGGCTGCTTTCAGGGTACGTTGGTTCATGATGCGTTCCTCTGGGTTCAAGAAGATGGGATTCATTATATTCCGGCACAAAAGGGATGTCAACGCAGAATTCTGCCAAAAGACATGGGGGAAAGCGTTGCAAAATCGGTGGAATCGTGGTATGATGGGCGTACCAACGGAGAGGAACGAGAGATATGCAGAAAGACAGTCAGCAATATCAGTGTTATGTGGATATATTAAAGGAAGAATTGGTTCCCGCCATGGGCTGCACCGAGCCGATTGCGCTGGCCTATGCCGCCGCCAAGGCAAGAACCGTTCTGGGGGCGCTGCCGGACCGGGTGGTGCTCCAGGTCAGCGGCAGCATTATTAAAAATGTGAAAAGCGTGATTGTCCCCAACACCGGTCACCTCAAGGGCATCAGTGCCGCCGCTGCGGCGGGCATTGTGGCTGGCGTGGCGGATAAGGAATTGGAGGTCATCTCCCAGGTGTCCGCCTCGGAGCAGGAGGCCATCAAGGAATATCTGAATCGGGTGCAGATTGACATTCAGCACATCGATTGGGGTCATGTGTTTGACCTCCAGGTGACGGCGTTCCAGGGAAGCAGCTGGGCAAAGGTTCGGATTACGGACTTCCACACCAACATCGTTCTGATTGAAAAGGACGGTCAGGTGCTGCTGGAAAAGCCGGTGAGCGAGGCGGAGATTTATGAGAGCCGCACCGACCGGAGTATGCTGAATGTGGCGGACATCTGGGATTTTGCCACCACCGCAGATTTGCGTGACGTGGAGGAGATTCTGGAGCGGCAGATTCGCTGCAACAATGCCATTGCAGAGGAGGGACTTCTGGGGGACTACGGTGCCAACATCGGAAGCACTCTGCTGGCAACCTACGGAAATGATGTGACTGTCCGTGCCAAGGCAAAGGCGGCAGCCGGTTCCGATGCCCGGATGAATGGCTGTGAGCTGCCTGTGATTATCAATTCCGGCAGCGGCAACCAAGGCATCACCTGCTCCGTGCCCCTGATTGAGTATGCCAAGGAGCTGCATTGCGGCAAAGAAAAGCTGTATCGGGCGTTGATTCTCTCGAACCTGGTGGCGATTCACGAAAAAACGGGCATTGGTACCCTCAGCGCCTATTGCGGTGCAGTCAGCGCCGGTGCCGGTGCAGGCGCAGGCATTGCCTATCTGTGCGGCGGCGACTATCAGGCGGTGATTCACACCGTTGTCAATGCCCTTGCCATTGTTTCCGGCATTGTCTGCGACGGTGCCAAGGCCTCCTGCGCGGCGAAAATTGCGTCCAGCGTGGATGCGGGCATCCTGGGCTACAAGATGTATTGCCGCGGGCAGGAGTTTAAGGGCGGCGACGGCATTGTGATGCACGACATCGAGGCCACCATCCGCAGCATCGGCACGCTGGGCAAAGAGGGAATGCAGAGTACCAATGAGGAAATCATCCGGCTGATGATTTCTAATTGATTGCAGCGATAATAACAAAAGTGCCCGAGAATGTTTATATAAATTGCTGAATCCTGTGGTTTGGCTCTTGCCAATGGCCTGGGTGTGTGATAGGATGCAAGCAATCCAAGAACCGGAATTGCTTTTCCGGTGGAAAGGAAATGAAATAAAATGAAAAAGGCAAGAAAAATGACGGCGCTGCTGATGGTGCTGTTTTTGCTGACGATGATGCTGAGCGCCTGCGGTGCAAGCCAGAGCGCTTCTTCCGCCAAGAGCAATACCGGTGTGTGGATTGCCATCACGGTGATGGTGTTTGTGGCTGTTTTTTCGGCCACCTCCGGCGTGGTGTATTTGGTTCTGCAAAGGGTGCTGCCCCAGGAGGAGCCGGAGGAGCGCCGTCCCGCTTCTTCCGGTGTACCCAGGGGGTATACCCAGGCGGCGGCTCCGGCAAGAGACGGTGCGCCGACAGTCAGACCGCAGCAGACTGCTGCACCCCGCCCCCAGCCTCCTGTCTCACGGCCTCAGCAGCCCACGGCGGCGCGTCCGCAGCAGTTTGCAGCACCTCGGCCTCAGCAGACAACGGCATCACCAAGACCTCAGCAGCCGACAGTGCCGCAGAATCCCCGTACCTATACCGGGGAATGGATTTGCGCCAGAGATCACAGCCACAACAGCGGCCCCTACTGCACGTTGTGCGGTGCTCCCAGACCCAGAACCGCAGCTCCTGCTGCTGCCAATACGGCGCAGCATCGTCCGCTTCAGCAGCAGTACACCCAGCAGTCCGCTCAACGCCCGGTGCAGCAGTATGCCCAGCAACCGGTGCAGCAGCGCCCGGCAGAGCGGCAGTACGCCCAGCAGCCTGAACAGGCCTATGCGCCGAATCAGCCTTATGATTTCGATTTCGCATCCCGCCCGGTGTCTCAACCGGTGAGCCAGGAGCCGGAATCCACCTATACCGGAAAATTCGCCAAGAAAACAAACCAGCCCCCGGAGTTTGACCAGATGGATTCTGCGGATGCAGAGTATGATGCCGACCTGCTGGAAGCAATTCTGCGGGAAGCAGAGCAGGGCGACGGCGAATAAGGAAAAATCAAAGAATAGGAACAGGGAGACTTTGCCGATGTGCAGAGTCTCCCTGTTGATTTCCCGGAGGAGCGCGGCTTAATGGCGATGGTGCTTTCCGGTTTTTATGTAATATTCCCGCTTGTCCGCGTACATCCGCTGGTCAGCCAGGTCAATCAGCTCATTGATGTTCATGTCCGGCTGATCTTCGGACAGGGCGATGCCCTTTGAAACGGAGATGCCGCCTATCTGCTGATTGCTCCACAAAGCCGCCCGTTCCTCAAATTCATTGAGCGCACCCGGAAGTGCCTCTTTTGAACAATGCAGCATCGCCACAAATTCATCGCCGCCGGTGCGGTAAACCGTGCCGTAATGCCCCAGGGTATCAGAAAAACACTGGGCAGCTCCAACAATCAGCGTGTCTCCGGCCTGGTGGCCGAGCGTATCGTTGATTTCTTTCAGTCCGTTCAAATCCATCAGAACCACACACAGTGCCCCGGCGCTGCTGCTCCAATCCCGAAAATCCTCCCGCATGGCGCGGCGGTTTCTCAGCCCGGTAAGCTCGTCCACCAGGGAAAAACGGCGCTTTTCAATCAGCTCACCGTAGTTCTGCCTTGCTCCCTTATGATACCATTACGCCGTTATAATTTCAATGAAAAAGAGAAGAAACGACAGGTTTCATCGAAGCGTTAGGCAGAAAGGAAACACGACCCCCGCAATCCAGAAACAGATTGCGGGGGAAATTGGATTCATTGCCTAGCCAAAGATACGATAGCTGGCTTTTCCGTGCTCTTTTACATCATACAGCGCCTTGTCGGCATCGTTGAAAAGGGTGCCTTCCGGGTTCCGGCGGTCAGAGAAGGCAGCACCGACGCTGATGCTTATGGGGGGAAGGCCGGTGCTGCTGCCCGCCACGGTGTCGCACAACAGCCGCAGCCGTTCTTCCAACGGTTCCCGGAGGGCTTCACTCACGTCAACCATAATGACCGCAAATTCGTCACCGCCAATGCGAAATGTGTAATCCTCACTGCGGAATGCACTTTTTAGCTTCGCGGCAATCCGCTTGATTGCCTCGTCACCGGCAGTGTGACCGCGGGTGTCGTTGATGGACTTAAAATGGTCGATGTCCACCAGTACCAGCGCAAAGGGAGACTTACCCTGGCAGCAAATGGGGAATATGCGATTAAACGAACCACGGTTGAGCAGGTCGGTCAGCGGGTCGTGCTCTGCCTCGTGGCGGATAATCTTTTGCGTTTCCCGGTTTTCTTCAAAAACCGCATTGCAGGTTTCGGCCAGGGATTGCAGCTCCAGCGCGCCCTCAATGGGCAGGGGATCGCCGCGGTGTACGCTGGCAATGTAGTGAACCAGGGGCTTTACCACCAGCTTGTGCATCACAAGGCTATTGATAAGCAGGAGGATAACCAGCAGCGTCAGCCCCAGCTCCTGCTTGCGGTATACATCACGAAACACACTGGAAGCGTGTCCTTGGCTGTTTTGCGTGCGGGTCAGCAGGCCGTCCAGGCAGTGGGAAACCTTTTGGGAGATGCTGTCTTTTGCGGACTGATACGCTTCGTCGGTGACAAGGCTGCGGGCAAGCTCCAGCTTTTCTTCGGTTGACCGGGCGGCATCCTCGGCAGTCAGCGCCACGGCGGCAACATCATCCGGCAGCTGATTCTGCGGCACCCCGGCACTGTCGGCAACCAGACGCATGGCATAGAATTCCCGCTGCATCAAATCCCGGGATTCCCGGAGTGCCTGCTCCAATGCTTCCACCAAATCCGTGTCTGGAAACACGCTGTTGAGGGTAGAGACGGCATTTTCACGGCTGCGGGTTTCGAGCGCCTCCTGAAAATAACCATCCAGGAAAGAAGCATCCTGCGTCATGGCATACATCCGCACCTGGCTTGTGAGCGTATCGGAGCCTTCCTGTAGCTGTCTGGCTGCATTGGAACAGAGGATATATTGCTTTGTAGAGTTTTCCAACAGATTAAAATCCCGCATTCCCAAAAGGGACAGCAGCAAAAACAGGGCAGCCATGATGCAGGCGATAACCAGGCTCCAGATGCTGAATGACTGAATTCGCACTCTGGATTTTCCCTTGTGTATGTTCATATGGAATCCTACCTTTCCTGACAGTGGAGCGGTATTTTTTTCTATTATACCAACAAAGGGAGAATTTGAAAAGGGAAGAATATTCCAAATTTTAATTTTGAGTCCACATTTATTTTGACATTCCATGAATACAGAAATGTTTTGTAAGATTTTATAATTCTTGCATCTTGTATGCGTTATCCGAAAACGATGAAATGGCAGAAAATCTGGAAGTTCCAACGCGGTTTGGACTGACGGAATAAAAAGACGGGAGCAGCCGGATTTGACTGCTCCCCGGATATTACGCCCGATTATTTCTTTTTCAGGAAGGAAAACAGACCCTTCTTTTCGTAGGGGGCGGTGGTAATATCCCCGGCGGTATAGCCGGTGTCGTTGATTACCTTTTGCAAGGCCGCTGCATCCAGCGGCTCCCTGGAAACAATCACGGCTTCCCCTTTAGAATGGGAGGCGGACACCTTCTCCACCGGGAAAGCAGCCCGGATTGCATCGTTGATGTGCGCCTCGCACATGGAGCAGGCCATGCCGGAAATCTTAACGGTTGTTTGAATCATCATGCTTCATCTCCCTTCCGAATGACGGTGATGAACTCGGCAGCGCGTTATGCACTGGCAGAATGAAGGGCGGAGGCCAGTTCCGCTTCGGACAGCTCGGCCAGCAGGGCGCAGATTGCTTTGCTCACAACCCGGTCGTCAACCAGCTCCCGGGGCAGGCTGTCCGCAATGGCATAGTAATAAGTGCTGTATTGTGCTGCAACGCGTGCTCCCTCCGGGGTAAGGGTTGGAACGCTGTGGTTTTCATACCGGAGGAGCTCTTTTGCATCCAGATATTTTGTCATCTTGTGGACGCTGGGTCTTGTACATTGCAGGGCTTCGGCCAGGCGGAAGCCTTTGGGCTGTTCGCCTCCGTCCAGCATTCGCTTGACGGTTAGCAGAAAGCGGATGTTGGAGGCGGTTAGTTCAATTTTTTCTTCCATAGAATCCTTTCAAAAAAAGGAAGGAGATGCATTTCCTGCACCTCCTTCCCCACATTCAGTCCTTATGGCAGGAGCCGCACGCTCCGCAATGGGCACAGTTTCCGCCGCAGGAAGATTTCCCTTGCTTCTTATCCTTTCGCAGCTGCACGATAATCAAAGCGACAATTCCGCACAGAATCAGGGACACCAGAATCGTTCCCCAATTTGCAGCAAACCACGCAAACATTGCGATGACCCCCTTCTCGGATTAAGCGACAGTGGACAACTTGGTTGCTTCCTTGTACTTCTTGAAGAACAGCATATAGATGATAACACCCAAAGCAGCCACAGCGGCAATCAGACCAATTACATTGACATTACCGGTGAACAGGCCGCCGAACTGGTTAATCATCAGGGCAACCACATAGGCAAAGCCGCACTGATAGCCAATTGCGAACCAGGTCCACTTTGCGTTGTTCATTTCCCGCTTGATGGCACCGATGGCTGCGAAGCAGGGAGCGCACAGCAGGTTGAACACCAGGAAGGAATAGCCGGTGATGGGGGTGAATGCCTGCGCCAGTGCCTGCCAGACGGTCAGGTCGCCGCCGCCGTACAGGATGCCCATGGTGCCAACGATATTTTCCTTTGCCACCAGGCCGGTGATGGAAGCCACGGCAGCCTGCCAGTTGCCCCAGCCCAGGGGGATGAAGATCCAGGCAATCAGGTTGCCGATTCTTGCCAGGATGGACAAATCCAGCTCATCCTCAGCCAGCATACGGAAGCCGTCATCGGTGAATCCAAAGTAGGTGGTGAACCAAACAATGATGGTAGACAGCAGGATGATGGTGCCGGCCTTCTTGATGAAGGACCAGCCGCGCTCCCACATGGAACGCAGGACATTGCCCACGGTGGGCCAGTGGTAGGCGGGCAGCTCCATGACGAAGGGAGCGGGGTCACCGGAGAACATCTTGGTCTTCTTCAGCATGATGCCGGAGATGATGATGGCAGCCATGCCAATGAAGTAAGCAGAGGTTGCAACCCAGGCAGAGCCGCCGAAGATTGCACCGGCAATCATGGCGATGAAGGGAACCTTTGCGCCGCAGGGGATGAAGGTAGTGGTCATGATGGTCATCCGGCGGTCACGCTCGTTTTCAATGGTACGGCTTGCCATGATACCGGGCACACCGCAGCCAACACCAACCAGCATGGGAATGAAGGATTTACCGGACAGGCCGAACTTGCGGAAAATACGGTCGAGCACGAAAGCGATACGCGCCATATAGCCGCAGGCCTCCAGGAAAGCCAGCATCAGGAACAGAACCAGCATCTGGGGAACGAAGCCAAGCACAGCGCCAACACCGGCAACAATGCCGTCCAGCACCAGACCCTTGAGCCAGTCAGCAGCATTCACAGCGTCCAAACCGGCTTCCACCAGTGCGGGGATACCGGGAACCCAGATGCCGTAGTCAGCGGGGTCGGGTTCTTCGCCAATCTCGTCAAGCGTGGCCTTTGCTTCTTCATAATCTTTCAGGGAAGCGGTTTCCTCGGAAACTTCCAAAGTCTCCTCGTCTTCCACGGTGTAGGTGAAGTCACCCTCGGGGGCAGCGCCGTTTTCCTCCACATAGGCATCGTAGCCATCCACAATGGCAGAAGCATCGGCATACTGCTCAGCAATATTGGCATAGCCGCCGTCATTAAACAGATGGAAGCCATCGCCGAAGATGCAGTCGTTGGTGAAATCGGTGGCGGGAGCACCCACGCCAATCATGGCAACCCAGTACACGGCGAACATAATCAGCGCGAAGATGGGAAGACCCAGCCAGCGGTTGGTGACGACCTTATCAATCTTGTCGGAGGTGGAGAGACTGCCAGCCTTCTTTTTCTTGTAGCAGGACTTGATAACCTCGGCAATGTAAACATAGCGCTCGTTGGTGATGATGGATTCGGCATCGTCATCCAGTTCGGTTTCCGCTGCCTTGATGTCCGTTTCAATGTGGTGGCGGGTGGTGGCGGGGATATTCAGCTGAGCCAGCACCTTGTCGTCCCGCTCAAAGACCTTGATGGCGTACCATCTTTGCTGCTCCTCGGGCATATTGTGCAGCACAGCCTCCTCAATGTGGGCAATGGCGTGCTCCACGGGGCCGGAGAAGGTGTGCATGGGGATGGTTTTAACGTTCTTGGCGGCATCAATGGCGGCTTCTGCGGCTTCCATGACACCGGTGCCCTTCAGTGCGGAGATTTCCATGACCTTGCAGCCCAGCTGCTTTGACAGCTGGTTGGTGTCAATCTTATCGCCGTTTTTCCGCACAATATCCATCATGTTCACGGCGATGACCACGGGGATGCCCAGCTCGGTCAGCTGAGTGGTCAGGTACAGGTTGCGCTCCAGGTTGGTGCCGTCGATGATGTTCAGGATGGCATCGGGACGCTCGCCAATCAGATAATTTCTGGCGACGACTTCCTCCAGCGTGTAGGGGGACAGGGAATAGATGCCGGGCAGGTCGGTGATGATAACACCCTCGTGCTTTTTCAGCTTGCCTTCCTTCTTTTCCACGGTAACACCGGGCCAGTTGCCAACAAACTGATTGGAGCCGGTCAGGGCGTTGAACAGGGTGGTTTTACCGCTGTTCGGGTTGCCCGCAAGGGCGATTCGTAAATCCATGATACTCTTCCTTTCCACGATTATAATAATTAGTGGCTGCTAACTTAGCTTGAAAAAAGAGAGAGGCCGCTTACTGAACCTCAATCATTTCAGAGTCTGCTTTCCGCAGGGACAATTCGTAGTTGCGCACGGTCACTTCGATGGGGTCTCCCAGGGGGGCAACCTTACGCACATAGACGCTTGTGCCCTTGGTAATGCCCATGTCCATGATTCTGCGCTTGACAGCGCCCTCGCCGTGGAGCTTCACCACAGTAACGGTGTCGCCGACTTTCACATCTCTGAGTGTTTTCATGTAACATATCCTCCTTCTGTTTGGTTATACCATAATTTTCCTTGCCAGCTCATTGCTGATTGCAATGCGGGATTCCTTCACCTTCACAATCACGTTGCCGCCAAGCAAACTAACAATGCTGACCTCTCCGCCAACACTGAAGCCGAGATCCTCCAGGTGCTTTTTCACATCGGGAGCACCGCCGATTTTTTTGACAATCTGGGGCGTTCCGATATCTGCATAGTTCAGAGGTATCATCTTTCTTCCTCCTGTGGGATGATGGTTAGCATATGCTATCCATACGCTAAAAATATTTGGTTAGCTTTTCCTAACCGCTTTGTATTATAGTTAGCACACACTAATTTGTCAAGCCCTTTTTTTGGAAAATCCGAATTTCGTCAAAAAGTGAAAATTGAACTGTATCTGTATCGCATCGGCTGACAGTTTGACGGAAATAAGTTAGCGGTGAACGCTTCTGTAGGGGCGGATAGCATCCGCCCGCCCGGTTCCGGAACAGAGCGGTGCGTTGAATGGAACCAGCTTCCCACACAAACTGTAGGGGCGTGCAAATCGGTTTCTGAGCGGTATCGAACCGGGCGGGTTAGGGCACCAGCGTATTGGTACAATCCCGGTGCGTCGTTAAAAAACCAAAACGGGCAGCACTGACTTGCAGCACTGCCCGCCTTGGTTTGGACAAAAATCTTTTTAGGAGGTAAATGATTGTAAAAGTCAGGCCAGAGAAGCGCCCAGCTCGCGGCAGGCGTTCAATGCATCATCGTCAGGCGTTTCCAGGCAAGTAACGCCTTCGCTTACCAGGTCTGCACCGTCGCCGCGGCAGGTTTCTTCCCAGGTGCGCATCCATTCGCCGTCACCCCAGCCATAGGAGCCGAACAAGCCAATCTTTTTGCCGGCCAGCTTGGGGCGGCACTCCTGGAACATGGGATCAAACTCGTTTTCTTCCAGCTCCTCGGCACCCATGGCGGGGCAGCCGAACGCGATGGCATCGAAATCCGCAACGCGGTCGGCGGAAAATTCTACGGCGGGGAACAGGCTTACCTCACAGCCGGCGTTCTTTGCGCCTTCGGCAACGGCCTGTGCCATTGCTTCGGTATTTCCGGTTCCGCTCCAATAACAAACAGCAATCTTATTCATATGATTCAACAACCTTTCTAATGATATGCTATATCAATCGGCTACTGCAAGCCGCTCAATATCGGTTCCCTTTGCCCAGGCTGCACGGTAAATCCTGGTGCATTTTCTGTACTGGTCAAACTTGTGCTTCGCCCCGGCTTCATCGGTATAGACTTTCCAGCAGCCGATGCATTTGCAGGCTCTGCCCTCCATGAAACCGCATACATCTCCGGGGGGATAGCCCAGGAACAGCCCGATTTCGTGAGGAAAATCCTCCTGCGCCCGCAGTTTGCGGGAGAGGTGGACAAGGCACTGCTCGCTTCCGGCACAGCCGTAGCCCAGGGACTGGAGAATCCTGACGGACTCTGCCTGATGCAAATCCCATTCCAGCCGCTTTGGCCGATATAAATAAATCAGCGCCCGATTTTCGGAAAAACGCAGCGGCAGTACCCGCAGCCCTTTTGATAAAAGCTTTTGGTTCAGCCCGCGCAGTGATAATATCACCTCTGCCTTGCTGGAATAGGGGCAGGTGAACAGGCTCCCTGTTTTGATTCCGGCCAGAGTGGGGGCACAGTTGCGAATCAGGTATTCCTCAGACATAATCGTCACTTCCTGCCTGCTTTAAAATCAGCTGTTTCAAATATTTTTTCACCCGGAAAAGAAGCATCAGCAGCAGGAGCAGAATGGCCAGTTTGGGGGCAATGCACAAAATATCAAACAGATTCATAAGGATGCTCCTTTCACTGATTAGTATCTGCTAACCTAAAGCTTTTATGCTAGTTAGCATTTGCTAACCATCGACATCATACACGATGAAGCTGCAATTGTCAAGCGCTTTTTTTTCGGGGGCACTTCCAGCACATTAAAATCAGATAAAAACCATGGGGTAGAGTATTCCGTTGGAGAAGCAGTTTCGACAAGAATTTTAAATTTTGTGAAATGCCTGTTGATTTTTGAATTAGCAGGTGCTAATATGACAGTGTTGGTTTGCGCAAGCTAACTGATACAAAAAATCATTGGAGGTATCGTTATGATAAAGAGATTTGGTATGTTTGCCGCAGGTGTTCTGTTTGGCACTGCCGGCCTGAAAATTCTTGGCAGCAAGGATGCCCGGAAGGTGTACGCCCACACCACAGCTGCTGTGCTGCGGGCAAAGGACAGTGTGATGAAAACCATCAACACCGTTCAGGAGGGTGCCCAGGATGTTTATGCGGATGCCCAGGATATCAATGAAGGCCGTGCCCGGAAGGAAGCAGAGGCAATCATTGAGGACGCTGCTGACGAGCAGGCTCCCGCTGGGGAAGAAACCCCTGCGGTGACGGAGGAGTAAGAAAATGCTGCCATTGCGGGCGCACCCCTTTGCGGCTACCTCGCAATGGCATTATCCTGGAGAACGCAACATGAAATGCAGTATTTTACATGAATCCAGTGGCCGGATGCGGGTGCATCTGTTTTGTGGCCGCATGAATCTGCGTCAGGCAGATGTTCTGGAATATTATTTGAAGAATGTAGAGGGTGTCTCGGAGGCGGCGGTTTATGACCGCACCCAGGATGCCATCATCCGTTACAAGGGGAATCGTGGGACAGTTATTTCTGCACTGGCGCGGTTCTCCTTTCCTGTGGCGGAGGAGATGAATCTGGTGCCGGAGCACACCTCCCGGGCGCTGAACCGGGAATTTGAGGAGAAGCTGGTCATGACGGTCTGCCGCCGGGCACTTGTCAGAACCTTCCTTCCCATGCCCGTAGCAGCTGTCATTGCCGTGGTCAAATCCTGGAAGTATATCAGGGAAGGTTTGTCCGCTCTGTTCCACCGCAAGCTGACGGTGGCGGTGCTGGATGCTACCGCCGTGACGGTTTCCGTTGTGCGGGGCGACTTCAATACCGCCGGTTCCGTGATGTTTATGCTCCGGCTGGGTGAAATCCTGGAGGAGTGGACACATAAAAAGTCCGTTGCCGATCTGGCGGGTGCCATGTCCCTGCAAGTGGAAAACGTGTGGCTGCAAGCCGGGGAGGCCGAGGTGCTGACCCCGGTGGGACAGGTGCAGGTGGGCGACAAAATCATCGTCCGCACCGGCAGCCTGATTCCCTTGGATGGCAAGGTGGTTTCCGGCGAGGCCATGGTCAACCAGGCATCCATGACAGGCGAATCCCAGCCCGTGCCCAAGAAGCCGGGAAGCTTCGTTTATGCCGGCACGGTGGCCGAGGAGGGAACCTGCGTCATTCAGGTGGAAAAAGCCCTGGGCAGCGGGCGGTATGACCGGATTGTGAAGATGATTGAGGACTCCGAAAAGCTCAAGTCCTCTGCTGAGGCCAGCGCCTCTCATCTGGCGGACAAGCTGGTGCCCTACACCTTGGGCGGCACGGCACTGACTTATCTGATTACCCGGAATGTGACCAAGACCCTGGCTGTGCTGATGGTGGACTTCTCCTGTGCGCTGAAGCTGGCAATGCCCATTGCGGTGCTCAGCGCCATGCGGGAGAGTGCCCTGTATCATATCTCCGTCAAGGGCGGGCGGTTTATGGAAAACATGGCGAAGGCCGATACCATCGTCTTTGATAAGACCGGCACCCTGACCCACGCGACTCCCCAGGTGGCTCAAATTGTTCCCTTCGGTGGGCATTCCGCATCGGAAATGCTCCGTCTGGCAGCCTGCCTGGAGGAGCACTATCCCCATTCCATCGCCAACGCCGTGGTGGAGGAGGCAAAGGTGCGGGGGCTTGACCACCAGGAGTACCATTCCCAGGTGCAGTACATTGTGGCGCATGGCATTTCCAGCATGGTGGAGGGGAAAAAGGTTATCATCGGCAGCGCGCACTTTGTGTTTGAAGACGAGCACTGCGTGATTCCAGAAGGGGAGCAGGAGCTGTATGACAGCCTCGATCCGCAGTATTCCCACCTGTACCTGTGCATCGGCGGGGAGCTTGCTGCTGTGCTGTGCATCGCTGACCCCCTGCGGGAAGAAGCACCCGCTGCCATCCAGGCGCTCCACGACTGCGGTATTGCCAATGTGGTGATGATGACCGGCGACAATCGCAGAACCGCCCAGGCCGTGGCGCAGGCCGTGGGTGTGGACAAGTTCTATGCCGAGGTGCTGCCGGAGGACAAGGCCGCCTTTGTCCGTCAGGCGCGGGCAGAGGGACACACGGTTATCATGGTTGGCGATGGTGTGAATGATTCGCCTGCTTTGTCAGAAGCGGATGTGGGCATTGCCATTTCTACCGGGGCGGCCATTGCCCAAGAGATTGCGGACATCACTGTGTCCTCGGAGGATCTGAGGGCGCTGATTACCCTGCGGCAGCTGAGTGTCGCCCTGATGGAGCGGATTCACCGGAATTACCGCTTTATCATCGGCTTCAACTGTGGCCTGATTGGCCTTGGCCTGGTGGGGATTCTCCCGCCGACAACCTCGGCGCTGCTGCATAATATGTCCACCCTGGGCATCAGCATGAAGAGCATGACAAACCTGCTGTAAATAGGAAAATCAACAACTGCGCATGGCGCCACGGAAAATATAAAACGGCTGCACGCTGAAATTGGGTGCAGCCGTTTTCGATTGCCGGTGCAATCCAGCAATTCACACTTGCTATTGTACAGCGGTTGCGATATAATAAACGTCGAATGATAGACATAGAGAAGGGGCAGCGGTGAAATTCTTATGGTAAAAATTGGGTTTGATAACGATAAATATCTGCAAATGCAGTCCGAGCACATCCGGGAGCGGATTGCGGCATTCGGCGGCAAGCTGTATCTGGAGTTTGGCGGCAAGCTGTACGACGATAATCACGCCTCCCGGGTGCTGCCCGGCTTCCAGCCGGACAGCAAGCTGCGGATGCTGTTGCAGCTGAAAGACCATGTGGAGATGGTCATTGCCATCAACGCCGATGACATTGAAAAAAATAAAATCCGGGGTGACCTGGGCATCACCTATGATTTGGATGTGATTCGCCTGATTGGCATCTTCCGGGATTTTGGTCTGTATGTGTCCAGTGTGGTGCTGACCCGGTTCCACGGTCAGACCCTGGCAACGGCCTTCCAGTCCCGCTTGGAGGGTATGGGCATCCGAGTGTATCATCACTACAGCATCGAGGGCTACCCCGCCAACACCGCCTTTGTGGTCAGCGAGGAGGGCTTCGGCAAGAACGAGTATATCGAAACCACCCGTTCGCTGGTGGTGGTCACCGCTCCCGGTCCCGGCAGCGGTAAGCTGGCCACCTGTCTGAGCCAGGTGTACCACGAGTACAAGCGGGGCATCCAGGCGGGCTACGCCAAATTTGAAACCTTCCCCATCTGGAATATCCCCCTGAACCATCCGGTGAACCTTGCCTATGAGGCTGCCACCGCAGACCTCAACGATGTGAACATGATTGACCCCTTCCACCTGGATGCCTATGGTGTTACCACCGTCAATTATAACCGGGATGTAGAGGCGTTCCCCGTTCTGGAAGCTCTGTTTGAGAAAATCATGGGCACCTGCCCCTATAAGTCCCCCACGGACATGGGCGTGAATATGGCGGGCAACTGCATCTTTGATGATGAGGCGGTGAGCGAGGCTTCCCGTCAGGAAATTATCCGGCGCTATTATGTTGCCATGTGCGACTTGAAGCGAGGCAAGTGCAGCGAGGATGTGGTGCGCAAGCTGGAACTGCTGATGCGCAAGGCAGGCGTTACGCCCGCCGCCCGCACCACCGTTTCCCCTGCGCTGGAGCGGGAAGCCCAGACCGGCGGCCCCGCCGCTGCCATGGAGCTGCCCGACGGCACCATCGTCACCGGACGCACCACCGACCTTCTGGGTGCGTCTTCGGCGCTGTTGCTCAACGCCCTGAAATACCTGAGCAACCTCCCGGACGAGATGCATCTGATGAGTCCCGTGGTGCTGGATCCCATCCAGCATTTGAAGGTGGCGCACCTGGGCAACCGCAACCCTCGGCTGCACACCGATGAGACACTGATTGCCCTGTCCATCTGCGCGGCCACCAACCCACTGGCAGAGCTTGCCATGGAGCAGCTGAGCAAGCTCAAGGGCTGCGAGGTGCATTCCTCCGTCATCCTGTCCCCGGTGGACGAAAAGGTTTTCAAGCGCCTGGGGGTCAATCTCACCTGCGAACCGAAATACAGCGTGTAAACCGAAACGGCGCGTAGCGCCCATGCCTCCCCTGGAAGGGGAGGTGGTTGAGCGTCAGCGAAACCGGAGGGGTTTGTCCGTCAACAGAGCAGTGAAAACCCCTCAGTCAGCCCGTTCGGGCTGCCAGCTTTTAACAGTGGTATGATTGCCCCCGGCAATCATAATTTTGAAAAATTCGCTGCGCTCTGCAACACCCTTTCAGGGGCGCCGAGGGCGCTTCGCCCCGAATACCAATAAAACCGCAAAACGGCGTGACCGAACCAGGTCACGCCGTTTTGCGCGTCAAGGATGTTTAGCGGATGCGCTCCCCGCAATTGGGGCAGAAGGTTGGAAGGGGAGCGCGCAGATTGAACGGGCAATGGCAGTGGGGACACTTTACAAACAGGAAGCGCCACACAAAGCTTGTGATTATCAAAATAAAGCCAATCATGGTGCCAATGTTCATCTCTGGGGTAAAT
>ERZ1034952.1791-NODE-1791-length-16839-cov-8.151930_pt1 | contig 16839 bp, 17 predicted proteins | sample MGYA00520625_ERZ1034952 | MGnify/ENA primary metagenome ERZ1034952 (study PRJEB33766, sample SAMN09781773) | gut metagenome | biome: gut microbiome | host: Homo sapiens | place: Madagascar | study: EMG produced TPA metagenomics assembly of the PRJNA485056 data... | reverse complement strand
TCTACAATTTGAACGGATTTTTTGTTAAAAAACTTGCACACGGCGTCAAATAATAAATTGTTTTATTTCTCAACGGAGTCCAATCCACCTGCTCATAGTGTTCCAGTGAACAAATGAAGCTTGTGAATACAACGCCACCAGGAGCATCACGTTGATTTAAATCGGCCAACTCCACGCTATCTGTCAAAACGACTGTTTCTGCTTCCGGTTTAAGCAGCAGATCAAGATTATAGAGCGGCTGCTTGTCCTCTGGCAGAGGAACGCAAAAATATTGATTGTAGGGATAGTTTTTGCGCATCCAGGTTGTCACTGGGACAAGGCATTTTGTTTGTGTTTTGGGCTCGTACAACTTGATTAACTGCATCCGGATTTCACCGTATTCATCCTTAAACGGGAATACTTGACAAAACCAGCCATTATATTTGTGACAAAGCGGCAACAGCGAAGCTCCTTGTGGCGAACAAGGCAATATTTCCTGAAAACCTTCCTGTTCTACACGCACATCTGACCAATCAGCCTGCTCATTCCGTTTCGGTACTGACTGAGCAAGATTTTTCCCAAAGTAATCAAGGCGCATACTGTTGCTTTTCAGCTTTGCAAAAACTTCCCCGCGATTTCCGAAAAAGCGACACACTTGCTCCGGAGTCTTATAAGGAGAAATCTGGGAGCAAAGCTGAAAACGAGAACGATAAACTTCCAGAAAAGATAAATTGACCTGCTCAAAATCTTCTTTCAAGTTCTCATTGGAGAGGAGAGGCCCATCATGGTTCTTCCAATCAATTTGCTTCACATAATTAAAAGGTGACTCATTAATATTGGCATTGCTCTTCGATTCAACCTTCAAACGCCAGATATTTGTAGAATTTATCGAAGGCGTACCGATTTCGAACTCCTCAAAAGACCAATTTAATTTATAGTCGTTGTTAAATTGATACGAACGTTTACAGCTCCATGGTTTGGGAAATTTGTAGATCCAGCAGTTCGAACCGGGTACACCGGATTTCATGAACGCCGGAAAGTACTCGCTGGTACAATTCGCTTCAATCAACAACGAGGCACGCGCCTCCATACAGATCGAATCACGCCAGGCTGTATCCTCCGGAATATTGTCAATCGGGATAAAAGAGTTGATAAAAAAATCTTTCAGTTCATCTTGTGTATCCATCAGTAAACCTGCTCAAAGTAATTTACAAAATGTTCTGGAATTTGAACGTCATGAGATTCAGCCAGCAACCGCAACTCTGTAGGAGTGATTTTTTGGATTTGCATATCGCTTAACTGCGTTGCCGGATACATTATCCCGTCCCAGTTATAATCTGTTTCGTTCCGGTTGGCAGATTCAATTTTCATAAAACGAACCACAGGAACGCCTTTCCTTTTCATGGCAACTGCAAGGTTCAAAGCAAAAACAAGATCGAATTTATTTTCAGAAACCAAAATATGATTTTGTTTTCCATACAACTCCTCGCAGGATACATAGGGAATCGAATCAAGTCCGCCAAGAATACATCCCATTGCCACTGAAGCATTCGGAAATTTCAAACGCATAATGCCGGGGTTATGATAGAGAATTACATGCTCAGTCGCGGGATTACCGATTTTGTCCACGCCCCAAATGGAAACATTGGCACTTTGCTGAAAATATACCTTGGAAAGTCCTGATAAACCATTTCGATTTCGATAACTGCAAGGCAAGACCAAAACATCTTCACCCACAGGAATCATTTCAAATAAACAACTTATCTTATCCCTGCAATCATAAATATAAAACAGGCGACCATATTCGCTATGTTCAGCCAACAAATAAGGCGAAGACAGAAAGCCCCCTGCCATAATTTCGGGATAATCCCCGCCCCAACTTCCTGCATATCCATACTCGGATGCAAGTTTTTCAGCCATCAGATATTCTGACTTTTGAAATCCGTATTCGTCATAACTATATTCTGTTATTGTCTTATCATGAACAAATAAACGCAAAAAATAAAAGGGAGTATGCTGCAAGCGTGGAGGAGTTACTGCCAAATAATTTCCGCCTTGATCGACCTGGCTTATCATCAGGTCTTCGCTAAAGCTATAGGTAAATGGGAAATGGCAAAGTACTGTTAACGCTTGGGGAACATCACTGATAGAAACATTATAATTTCCTAAGCAAGTTGGTCCCGATAGCGGATTTGTATTTTGTCGATATAGCAGATTTGAAAGATGTTCATTTACACGCGACATTTGAATAATTTTTGCCGATTGTTTCCAGTCGCAGTTTAGCAAGGTCAACTTCTGCTTTGAAAAATCTTCTGCAACCTTTTCAAAAGGAATCTTCTCTGACGGGCAAATATTCTGCCTGTAACTTGCTGCTCCGGGTGTTTTTTGTGCCATTGTTATATTCTCTTTGTTAGATTTTACCAAATCGTTTTTGTTACTTTTCTATTTTTAGTTCCGCATACTCTTTTGTCTTTTGCCTTGGGACAGACTGGACGCTTTCTCTCTGCATGGATTTCAAAGTCATGGGTTCTGCCGGACAGCCCCAAACGCCCGGCAGATATGATTTTATCAGTCGGTTTTGAATTTGAAAATGATGATTTTTCATAGGGTTTATAAAAAATTTTCCTGCGTTGGTCGTAACTTTGAAATCCACGATGAGATCACCAGCCAGCTCTTTTGCCTTACGCGTAGGCAATATGATCGTGTCCGGGTCTAAGCATCGTGTAGCAGTCATTGTTTCCGCCGCAGGAAACTAAAAGAATCCTGTTGTAGCTGATGACTGTTCAGATCGCCACCACCTCGATTCCCATGGAATATGATTACTTCGAAGAGTGCGAGAGAAAATAGAGGATTACCCGGCTGATCTCCGGAGGGATCACAACGAACTCCAAATCGCCAGAGTCCGCCGGTCGAACAGACTCGACAGCAGAAAGCGCTATTTTGAAATCCTCTGTTTCTGCCAGCTCGGCAAGTACCTTGTCGGCGACTCCTTCCAAGAGGAGGGCTGGTAGCGGAAGCCAGCCGGCGCGTGCGGAGTGTACGGTCAATTTCGGCTTTCCTTCCTTTACGCTCGGCGTAGCTCGGAGTACAGCGTTCACGGCCAGAAAACCAAGTGGTTGGCTCACCCAAAGCTCCAATTGCCCATCCCGCCAGTTGCCGTTGAAGGAGGCGTCTTCCTCCTTCGACTTTAACTGCGCCATTTTCAAACCGGTGTTCAAGCAGGCGTTCAACTCTTCCTCAGAGAGAACGATTGCGGCACGTTCCACCACGCCGTCCGGCGTCAGCATCGCGTCCGCCAGCTTCTGCTGTATGGAGAGAAAAAGCCTGGGATCGGGAGTTTCGTTCATCACCTCTTTCCGGTAATCACGCGGAGTCCCCAGTATCAGGAAAGCCGTTAGGACAACGATTCCGATGACTGCTGCCGGAACAAACAACCATAACCGAATCTTTCGCCGTTTCTGTGCCGGAAGAGGAACACCGCTGTTTACTTCATCTTTTTTCATCTTTTCCAGAACCTCCTGAAATCAGGTTGTCTTCGAGTGCCTGGTTGAAACGTTCGGAATTACTCACGTAGTTCGCGCGGATTTCGGCAAGCATCTCCGGAGAGAAAGTTGCGGAGATATGTAATCTCTCCTCCTGCACCGTCAATTTTACGGCGGAACTGCAGCGCTGCATCAGATCCGGGTGTGCACCAAAAAAAGCACCGAACAGCAGCTGCGAAAAGAGTGTAAACTGCGTGTTCAATCCCTGCGCGGCAGTGGAATCCGTGCCTTGAACTCCGGCCGTCAACTCAATGCCTCGCTCAGCGCCGGCAGAGACGGAAAATGAGAACGAACGCATTCGGCCGGTCATGCCCAGCGGGTCGATTCCAAGCCTGTCCGGATCGTTGCAGACCCCGAACAACAGCAGAGCCTCCGGCGCCTGCCGCAGCTGCCGGCCCATCACGGGGGAGTAACGACGGTCGAGCGTCTCCCACGGTGTCGGATTCCGGTTGCCCGCCATCAGCACGACGTCATCGGCGAGCTGGACCAGATCGTAGTTCTTGATCCGGCCCGGTTTGTCGGGACGGGTGAAACTCAGGCGCAAGACAGGGAAACCACGCTCCGTCAGTTGCCGGAGGGAAAAGTTTGGATTTTTCTCATATTTCTGAAGGATTTTCCATTTCAGCTCCTCCGGTTCCGTTCGGCATTCGACCAGCATGGCATAACTTCGCGTCGTACCGAAATAGAGCAATACTACATCAGGCAGGCCGCCATCCCACGGGATCAGCGTCAGCTCCTCGCGGATGCGGCTCACATCCCCGGACTCGGTCAGGGCGCGTAGCGGCTCCGCCGCGAAAAAACGCGCCGTGCGCATCCGCACCGCCAGCGCCGCCTGCTCCGGAATGCAGTCGAATGGCCCTGCCGCGTGTACGCCGGCCGCAGAAAGGACCAGTAAAACAATCAGTTTGATCCATCTCATGATATTTCCCCTAAATCATAGGAATATAGCTGTCGCGTCCCGAACTCTCTACTCCTTCCGGGAAGTTCCTCCAATAATTTATCAGACAACCAGAAATTAACCGTTCAATTCGCGGTTTGCGGTTGTACAGAGCGTGTCGATCCAGTGATTGACACGAAGCTGTTCCTCCGCTTCAACCAGAATCCGAATTTTGTTTTCCGTTCCGGAATAACGGACAATCGTGCGGCCGGACTCTCCAAGCTCGGCATGGCATGCCTCAATGGCGGCCGGCAGCGCCTCAAGCTGTGCCAACGGGATTTTGCGCGCCACCGGAAGCGAACGAATTTCCTGCGGAAAAACATCCATAAAGGCTGCAAGCTCCGCAAGAGTTTTGCCGGTCCGAACCATCAGTTGCAGCACATGCAACGCGGAAATGAGCCCGTCGCCGGTGGTGGCATAATCCATGAAGATGATATGTCCGGACTGTTCGCCACCGACGTTGAAGCCTCCTTCACGCATACGTTCGATGACATAACGATCACCGACATCGGTAACTTCGATCCGGATTCCATGCTGCTTCATCGCACGATGCAATCCCAGATTGCTCATGCCGGTAACGACGACCGTATCACCGGCAAGCCGACCTCTGTTTTTGAAATCCAGCGCAACCATACCGATAATGCGGTCGCCGTTGACTTCGCGGCCGTCGGCATCGCAAAAGATGACGCGGTCGGCATCACCGTCGAGGGCGATACCGGCATCGGCGTAATGTTCCCGAACCAGACGGCCGATATTCGCCGGATGCATCGCTCCGCAATTTTCGTTGATGTTGAGTCCGTCGGGAGCAACACCGCTTTCAATAACCTCCGCTCCAAGTTCACGCAGAATCAGCGGAGCAATCGAATAAGCGGCGCCGTTGGCGCAGTCGACCACCACTCGGAGCCCGCGAAGCGCATGATTGTCGATGGAGCCTTTTGCAAACTCAATATAACGACCGCGGGCATCGTCCAGGCGATACGCTTTGCCGATCCGGTCGACCGTGACTCCGTCTCCCCCGGCAGTTATGGCCGCTTCGATTGCAAGCTCCACCTCGTCCGGCAGTTTGAAGCCGTCGGCAGCAAAAATCTTGATCCCGTTATCGCCGGCGGGATTGTGACTCGCGGTAATCATGATGCCGCAGTCGGCGCCCATCGATCGTGTCAGATGAGCGACCGCCGGCGTCGGCATCGGCCCGACCTCAAGCACATCCATTCCCATACTGAGCAGTCCGCTCGTAATAGCGTGTTCAAGCATATAACCCGAAATCCGGGTATCTTTGCCAAGTACGGCTCTGCCACGCCTGGAACGGGCTGTTTCGAGAACGCGGGCAACCGCCTGACCGACCTGCAGCGCCACATCGGCGGTGATCGGATAACGGTTCGCTTCCCCTCGAATTCCGTCGGTACCAAACAGTTTCTTTTTCATAGCTTACATTCTCCCGTCAAAATACATCATGACAAATTCAAAATCATATATCCCGAACAGTCCGCTCAATTCCTTCATCAAGGATGATTTGCGGTTTCCTCCCGACCATGTGCGCCTTACTCGAATCCATGCTTTTTCACGTCTTTACTCCACAGTCACACTCTTGGCCAGATTGCGCGGCTGGTCGATTTCACATCCACGTTCCGCGGCGATGTAATATGCAAAAAGTTGCAGTGCAACCGCCGTCGGCAACGGCGCGACAAAGCGACTGCACGGCGGAATTTCGATGACATCCTGTGTCAGGTCGCGGATCGCCCGGTCGCCGCGGGTGGCAATCGCCACAACCGGCGCCTTGCGTGCACGACACTCCTGAATATTGCCAAGTATCTTGTCCCGGCCTGGAATGTCATTCGCCAGCGCCATGACCGGATGCTTCTCGTCAAGCAGCGAAATCGGTCCGTGCTTGAGTTCAGCGGCATGGTATCCTTCAGCATGGATGTAACTGATCTCTTTGAGCTTGAGCGCGCCCTCCAGCGCCGTCGGATAGAGGCAGCCGCGCCCAATAAAAAAGAAATCATCGACATGCGCGTAGCGGGAAGCGATTTTTTTAATCTCCAGCGCCTGTTCCAACACCTCCCGGATCAGATCCGGAATCTGTTCGATTTCCGCAACAAGCTCCGCTCCCCGACTGCGGCTGAGTCGCCGGTTGCGGCCGAGCAGCAGTGCAAACAGCAGCAGAACCACCACCTGACTCAAAAACGCTTTGGTCGACGCCACGCTGATTTCGGGTCCGGCATGCAGGTAAATACCGCGCCCGGCCTCACGGGCGATAGTCGAACCGACCACGTTGCAGAGCGCCGTGACGATCGCACCTTTGGCAGCCGCTTCCCGCACCGCCGCGATCGTATCGGCAGTCTCCCCCGACTGGCTGATCGGAATCACCAGCGTATTCGGCTCAATGATCGGATTGCGGTAACGGAACTCCGCCGCCTGCTCAACTGAGGTCGAAATACCGGCGAGGTCCTCGAAATAGTATTCTCCCACCAGTCCCGCGTGCATGCTGCTCCCGCAGCCGGCGATGACGATATGACCGATCTGCAGCAGCTCACGCGGCGATAATCCAATGCCGGAGAGAATGGCGGAAGCCATTTCGTGATCAAGCCGACCGCGAATTGCATTTTCGACTGTCTCCGGCTGCTCGAAAATCTCCTTGAGCATGAAATGCGGATAATTTCCCTTCTCAGCCGCTCCCGTCTCCCAGTCGATTTTCGCAATTTCACGTTCGATCGGCACATTTCGAATATCACGCAACTCAATTTTTTCCGGGGTAATGGCAGCGATATCGCCGTCATTCAGATAGATCACCTGTCGGGTATGAGCCAGAAGCGCGGCAATATCGCTCGCAACAAAGTTCTCCCCTTCTCCGATCCCGACGACGATCGGACTGCCTTTCCTGACCGCGACAATCAGCCCCGGATGCCGATCCGACACCACAGCGATGCCGTACGTTCCCTGGAGTTGGTCGAGCACTGCCGCCGTCGCCGCCAGCAGATCCCCGTCATAGGCTTCCGCGATCAGATGGGCGATCACCTCGCTGTCGGTCTGCGAACGGAAAACACATCCTTTGGATGTCAGGTGACGGCGCAGTTCCTGATGGTTTTCGATGATGCCGTTGTGAACTACCGCGATCTTACGGTCATTGCTGAAATGGGGATGTGCGTTGACTGTCGAAGGAACTCCGTGAGTCGCCCAGCGGGTGTGGCCGATGCCGCATCCGCACAGACTGCCAAGCCCCGGTAAAGTCGCAACCACCTCTTCGAGCTTCCGAACCTTTCCCACCGCTTTCGCTTCATGGAGTTCCCCGCCGGAAACGACTGCAAGCCCCGCTGAGTCATAGCCGCGATATTCCAGCCGCCGCAACCCGTCAACCAGCACTCCCGCTACGGAGCGATTACCTGTATAGCCAATTATCCCGCACATCTTAAAAATCCCGATAAGTTTAACGTTGAATGGATATTGCCGCATTTTTCCGGCAAAACAACATACTTTGCCGTTTACAATTTTTTCTTTGTCATTTTCTGTATGCCTAGAAACGGGAGGGAAACGATCCAGAAGATTCCCGTAATGATAATAAAAACACGTTCTTCTCGGTTGATTTTTCCATGTAATTGCAAGCGGTTTTCACACCACCATGTGGTTGCAATAGCTCCAAGGCAATAGACTATGAAACAACTCCAACTTATGATATCGGTTATTTCCATTTTCAATCCTCAGTTAAGATTGTACGCAAACGATCTAAACATGATTTTCCGGTTCGCGAGGTTGCGAAAGGATTTTTTCGATGCGGTCAAGTTCTGCGAGCCGTTTTCGCAATAATTCATCGTGTGTACCATGCCGGTACCGCCATAGCGCATACAATTTTTTCCAGGATATCTGCCAATATCCGGCAAGTAATTTCCCATAATTACCGCGTGGATTATGAATTTGACTTCGGATTGATCCGGGTTTCATTCCTCTTAAGCGCGACAGGAGCCATCTGAAACTGAAACGATCCGTAGCACTCATGATAATTTCGTGTCTATGGGCGCTCAGGTTCACGGGAGAAAATAACAGTTCCCGGAAAACCTGACAGGTCTCCGCCGGAAAATTTTGCGGCGGCAATATCGCCGCAGGGAAGAAATCCGGAAATGAAGCAAAGAACAGTGCCGGAGACGCAATTTGAAAACGCCCGGCAAACGCATCAAGCCGATCCCAATTAGGCGTTCCTTCTTCCCTGATCAGAAATGCACAGTCCATAAGTAGTTTAATCACGATTTCCCAGCGATGCTGTCGGCAATGATTGAATAACATCAGTAAATTCAACTCCAGAGGAAGTTGATAGCGGCAGCCTTTCACATGGAGCAGGTCGTTCCATATTTTTCCGGAATCACATTTTTCCATAAGCGGAAGCTTAAAATGCAGCTCCAATGGAATCCCATGACGCATCATTGGCGGGTAATGGCTGGCACACGTTATTTGGTATGGTACATCCCAGCCATCCTGCCGCAGGGATTTCAATGCCGGAGAGCAGTCATCGGGATGGATGAAAATATCCAGATCACCTTTCGGACGTAATGTGCCCGCGGGATAGACCCGCCACGCCAGATCGGCGCCTTTGATCGGACAATATCGCACTCCGCTCTTTTCAAACAGAGTTTCCAAACGGCGAAACGTCGCTTCCTGCTTAAAATCCACAGCACTGTTTGCAAAATAGGAATTCCGCGCCTGTATTCTGGCAGGACTTGGCAGTTTATCATGCGCGAAATACCACGCCCATGAACCTAAACCATATTCCTTAAGTTGCTGAAACGGCACTTCTACCGGCATCTCTCCACCGAAGCAGAGCGCCTGCAATGTCATAATCAACGATGTGGACTCGGATGCATGAAGAATATTTTTCATGGGTTCTACGAAAACCGATATATCATTGCTTGTGAAATCAACGGCACATTACACCTTTTCTTGAGAAGAACCACTATTTCCGCCAAACCATTTTATTGACGACATCGGTATAGCTTTGGATAATTTTGACCACCCTGGTCGAAACATTTTCAGCCATATAATCGGGAACTGGTGTTCCGTAATCGCCATTTTGCTTCAACGCCACGGCGGTTGCGACGGCTTGCAGCAGGCTCTTTTCGTCGATGCCGGCCAGTACAAAGCCGGCTTTATCCAACGATTCCGGACGCTCCGTCGAAGTACGGATACACACAGCCGGAAACGGGTGTCTCACGGAGGTAAAGAAACTCGACTCCTCCGGCAGTGTTCCGCTGTCCGAAACAACGGCAAATGCATTCATCTGAAGACAATTGTAATCATGAAAGCCCATCGGTTCATGTTGAATCACCCGGCGATCCAGGCGGAAGCCGGTTTGTTCAATGCGTTTGCGGCTCCGCGGGTGGCAGGAGTACAGAATCGGCATGTCATATTTCTCTGCCATCTTGTTGATCGCGTTGAAAAGTGACAGGAAATTCTTTTCCGTATCGATATTTTCTTCCCTGTGTGCCGAAAGAAGAATATATTTTTCCCTTTCCAAACCAAGCCGCTTATGAATATCGCTCGCCTCTATTTCAGGCAGGTTCGCACGCAACACTTCCGCCATCGGGGAACCGGTCACGTAGGTACGTTCTTTGGGCAATCCGCATTCGTGAAGATAACGCCGGGCATGCTCCGAATAAGCAAGATTTACATCAGAAATAATGTCAACAATCCGGCGATTGGTCTCTTCCGGCAGACACTCGTCTTTGCACCGGTTGCCCGCCTCCATGTGGAAGATCGGAATGTGCAGCCGTTTGGCCGCAATCGCCGAGAGACAACTGTTGGTGTCGCCGAGAATCAGCAATGCGTCCGGCTTGATCCGACTCATCAGCTTATAGGAGCGGTTGATGATATTACCGATCGTTGCGCCAAGATCATCACCCACAGCATCCATGTAAACTTCGGGATTGGCCAGCTTGAGATCACGAAAAAAGATGCCGTTGAGGCTGTAATCGTAGTTCTGTCCGGTATGCGCCAACACCGTATCGAAGTATTGACGGCACTTATTGATAACCGCGGAAAGACGAATGATTTCAGGGCGTGTGCCGACAATGATCAGCAGTTTCAGTTTGCCGTTGTTTTGAAAGCTTGTACTCATTTGTCAACCTAATTGTTATATTTTAATTTTTGATATTCTATTTAAATCCGAAAATCCATAAAAACTTGTCCCAATGTGTTTTTTTGCCTACCTTTTCCACAATTTTCACCCCAAGGTATACCAGCAAGACAATCACAATCGGCTTGATTATCAAAATCAATAACTCATATTGAATAATATTAAGTTTTTTGCTAATATAGTTGAACGTTCCAATTCCTAGCTGCATGTGCAGAAAATATATGACATAAGTCTTTTTACCAATATCAACTAATAGTTTATGGCTTTGCAAAATACACGCAAGTCCGAAAAATGTAACAATGCCTAACAATTCATAAGGCAGTGCAAATGTTGACCAATAAGACGGGGAACTTGAACAAATATAAGCAATGCTGAATACGCAAAATAACATCAATATCAATAACTTATAGATAATTTTAGTTTTACTGTAACGAAATATAAAATCTTTCTGCTTTAATAAAATACCGACGGCGAAAAATCCGCACCAGTTGAAGACCAACTGATATGAAGTCAGCCATGTTGGGTAATCAATTAGTTTCAGGGTAGTCAATATATTGGACAATAAAAAAATAATCATGGTGGCAAGCATGTACAGCCCATGTTGGGATATCCTGTAAATTACAAAACAAGTTAACAAAACAGGCACAAAATATAACCAAGTATAATTCCCGACAATCCACCTTATGAGACCGTAAACACTAAATGTTGCTCCTAATACTATCCCGATTAAATAGGTGATGAGTCCATATAAAAGCCACGGAATGATGATATTTCTTATTTTTTTATTCCAAAATTTTTGAGCAGGCTCATCAAATTTGGTAAAATAACCGGATATTGCTAAGAAAATTGGAACACCAACGGTACCCCAAACACCGCTGATTCTGTTAATAACAGCATCTTCATATGAACAATGGGCTGCCGCGACGCAGATAATTGCTAAAGTTTTATATACATAAAAAGAATCACTTAGTGCTCTGCTCATATATATCATCATTCATATTAGATGTTTTCTCCATAGCAATCAGGGTGCGCGGGATCGAAGGCTTCATTCGCCCACATTACCGTTACCAAGTTTTCAGTTGTGCTTAAATTTATAATGTTGTGAACATAGCCCGGCAGCATGTGAATCGCTTCGATTTTGTCGCCGCTGACTTCAAAATTCAATACTTCGTCACTGTCGAGTTTCCGTTCCTGAATCAGCCCGTGACCGCTTACCACCATGAAAAATTCCCACTTGCTGTGATGCCAATGGTTGCCTTTGATAACGCCCGGCTTGGAAATATTCACACTGAACTGACCGCACTTATCCGTCTTGAGCAATTCGGTAAAGCTGCCGCGCGCATCGACATTCATCTTCAGCGGGAATGCGGTTTTTTCGCGTGGGAGATAGCTCAAATAGGTACTGTACAGTTTCTTGGCAAAACTATTATTCGGAATTTCCGGCATAACCAGCGTTTTTGAAACGGCATTGAAACTTTCTAGCAAATCCACAATTTCACCGAGCGTCACATGGTTCGTAACGGGTACGGCACAATATTTTCCGCCTTTATCGGGAATCGTTTTCACACCGTCAAAGATGCAATGATGTTCTTTGTTTTCCAACGCATCGAGCATTTCGGCAACCAAATCGTCAATATAGAGCAATTCCAACTTCGTACTGCGGTCATTGACCTGAATCGGCAGATCGTTGGCTATGTTGTTGCAGAAGGTGGCGATGGCAGAATTGTAATTCGGACGACACCACTTGCCGAACAGATTCGGGAAACGGTAGACTAAAACTTTGGCTCCAGTTTCCCGCCCATAAGCAAATATCAGTTCTTCGCCTGCTTTTTTGCTCTGACCATAGTCGCTGTCATAACGACCGATGCAACTCGCCTGAATCGAAGAAGAAATCATCACCGGACAGCGGTTCTGGTGCTTCTTCAATGTTTCAAGCAGGGTTGATGCAAAACCAAAATTGCTCGCCATGAATTCTCCAACCTCCTTCGGACGGTTTATGCCGGCGAGATTGAAGACGAAATCGGCCTTCGCGCAAAAATCGTCCAGCAATGCCGAATCGGTGTCAATATCATACTCAAAGATTTCGTTGATCGTGAGCTGTGGCCGGGTACGATCCTTGTTGTCGCGTAGATTTTTCAGCGATGTAACGAGATTTTTCCCGACAAACCCCTTTGCTCCGGTGACTAAAATGTTCATTTGCACCCCATGTGAGACTTGTTCTCTTATTTACCATTCATCTTGAAAATATTTGGCGGGATATCCTCTGTCGGATAAAACACGACATCATCAAATTGGAAACCATTGGGCGATATGTAACTCCAATATAAGTTAATTTTTTCTTCGGGCGTATAATCAGAGGCGCGTAATGGGATCTGGAATAAATGCTCATCATTGTCATTGATGGGTAATGAGAAAATCATTTTGCTGCGCTTCCCAAATTGTTTGTGAGCGTGAACATTTATATATACAGTCAACATCGTATTCCTGGCGTTCTTTATTTTAAATGTCAAAATGCCGTTTTGGCTGACTTGAATTTGATTTTCTGAAAATAATGTGGCAGGGGAACCGTATTGTAGCTGCAATGATCGCTTGCCGTTTATAGCCCGTTCCGTAGTGATACAAGGCAACGGAATACCAGCGCCATAATTTATACCCCAGCGCATTAAAGGAGTAATTCCATCCGTCAACTCAAAATCTCCATTAGGAAAGAATATTTGCCCTTTTCCAGTTAAAATCGGCAGTTTAGGCAATTCGATACGATACACATATAATTTTTTTCGTTGCCGATTATTATGAAATTCTTCAAATATTAATTTTGCGCCCAGCTTATCAATCGGTAATATTTCCCGCCAATCCATATGATTATCGACATCAAAAGCCAGATATGCCACAGTATACAATGCTCCCGCAGCATATAACTCATCATATAATTCATCAGGTGATAGCGAATTGTAACGTATAGTCGGTATTTCCGAATAATATTCCAATCTACCGCCGGCAGTCCTACTTAAATTAATAATAAAAGATTTTTGATATTTTTGTGTATCAGCAACAATGGCCTGTGCTGCATTTTGTATAAAAAAACGATATCGGTTAAAATGCAATTCTCGTCCGATGGCAACGACCAGCAGTACAGTGACTACAAGGTAAGTAAATTTCCGCGAAAAGCGAGAAGTCCAGCAAAAGATTGCCCCATAGTAAAGACCTGGAATCAACGTGGCGGCCCAATAACGTGAAGAATCTGCCTTTAAAAGCAGACGCCATGCGATCATGAACAGCAGAAATCCTATCAATAATTTATTGTGTGAAAATACAGAAGAATGTTTTCTCTCTGACCATATTATAACCAATATTCCGGCTAACATGACAACAAAAAACGGTTCAAAAAGTTGTGAGATAAAATTTGACATAACTCAACGGATTCTATATGTGATTTTATCCAAACTGTTTTTGAACCATTTAGCAGGAGATTTTTGACAGGAGAGAAGTATCATCACAATGGCAAGAATTACAGAAAGCACAAAAACAACACCTCGGCCCCACTCCTTCCATTTGAAATTTTGTTTCAGAAGTATCAGATAAATGATTCCGCAAAAAATAAATAGTTCCAAGCCTTCATAACGGAAAAAGAACGCCAGCACGGCAGTTACTGCAGTAACTGCACTCCAATACCAAGGACGACCACCCCATTCACCAAAAAGAAAAAAGAAACAGCATCCGGAAAAAAATAAATACCCCATTTCCCGCTGAACTTCAATAGAATAATTGATCAAAGTCGGATGTACTGCGACAAATAATGCCCCCGTCAACGCAATTGTTGATTTTTTTGACAGTTGCATGAAAATCATGTAAATTACCACAGAAAATAAGCTGCCCAATACGATATTCATTGTTAAAGCAATGAGATGTGGCGATGCTCCAAATATATCGCTCGCCAGAATTGAGATAAAAAAAGGTGATTGCCTGTATTCTCCGCGCATCTGAGCCAGAACTTCAAAATTTCCGTCACTCTTCCTGAGCGTTTCTGCCAACAGGATATAGCTGATGCCATCTCGCGAAATCACCGGATCGCAATACCAAACTCCCAAGCGCAGACAAAAGGCCAGAATAACGATACAAAGTAACGTTACCGACCAAGGCAGGCGCAAAAAAATAGTTCGCAAAGACTTTAACAATATCATTTTATTTTTTTACCGGAACGCCACTGACGACTACATTTTTCGCTACATTCTTGTTTACAAAAGAACAAGCCCCGATAATCGCACCATCGCCGATACTGATTCCTCCTACGATCACGATATTAGAATAGATCGTAACATTTGTGCCAATAACCGGATATATCTTCTCTCCTCTGAGGGTCAGCATCAATGGCAACTCGTTAATATATTTCTCACTTATTGCCGATGATTGATTGTCGGGAAACAACAATTCCCAATCCGTTATATTCAAAAGGAATATTTTTACCTATTTGTTGTGAAGATACCGAAAATCAGCACAGAGTAATACTCTGATAATTTTGCCGATTCGTAGAAAAAATTTAGGATGACTTTGTGCGAAATAAAATAACTTTGTACAAGGAGTCATATTGTGAAATTCCCAATAGAAGTTAAAACACTTTAACAACCGTCATCGCTCAAGCCCAGTTCCTGACGGACGATTTTGAGTTTCAAAAGCAACAGCTTCATACCCGCGACATCCAAACGATTGGTGTTGTGCGAGTGATAAGTCTCGACTTCGTTGATCTTCTCGGATCCCTCTCTGAAATACTTGTCATAGTTCAAGTCACGAGTATCGCAGGGTATCCGGAAGTAATTGCTCATATCTTCGGCCTTAGCCATTTCTTCTTGCGTAACCAGCGTTTCGTAGAGCTTTTCCCCATGGCGCGTACCGATGATCTTGATCTCGGCATCGGCGTTAAAAAGCTCTTTGAGCGCCTGCGCGAGAACCGTCAGCGTCGCAGCCGGAGCCTTCTGTACGAACAAGTCTCCGTTGTTGCTATGCTGCCAAGCATAAATCACCAAATCAACGGCATCGTCAAGCGTCATCATGTAGCGGGTCATCTCCGGATTAGTGATGGTGATCGGCTTGCCGGTCTTAATCTGCTCAATCCACAAAGGAATCACCGAGCCACGGCTACCCATCACATTTCCGTAGCGGGTGCAGCAAATCGTGGTCGCAGCATTCAAACCAAGCGCACGCCCTTTGGCGATAGCGACTTTTTCCATCATTGCCTTGGAAATCCCCATCGAGTTAATGGGATAAGCCGCCTTGTCAGTAGACAAAACCACGACATTCTTAACACCGTGGGCGACGGCGGATTCGAGGACATTGTTTGTCCCGCCGACATTGGTCTGCACGGCTTCCATTGGGAAAAATTCGCAGCTCGGTACCTGCTTCAGCGCGGCGGCATGGAAAATGTAATCCACACCGGGCATGACATTGTCGACCGCCTGCCGATCGCGGACATTGCCGATATAGAATTTCACCTTCGGATTCAGCAACTTATGGCGCATATCGTCCTGTTTTTTTTCATCACGCGAAAAAATGCGGATTTCTTTCACATCCGAATCCAAAAACCTACGCAATACAGCGTTTCCAAACGATCCTGTTCCACCAGTAATCAGTAATGTTTTGTTTCGAAATAAACTCATACAAAATTCTCCGTTCAGTTATCGGTTTCCTCCGAAAATAATGTAAAGTGGTTTGAGATATTTTTTCATCATAACTGCTGCACCTATGGATAATAGCGATATCAAAATAAATGTCATGAAATATTCTGATAAAACCGGCAAATTTACTCCGACAGCAGACAGACATTTACCCGTGATCTGTCCCCAAAAAGAGTGGACCCCATAAATAATCATTGTATTGATTGTACCACGTTTGAGCCATTGAACGGAGGTCGATCCGTTAAACAGCTTCATCAATATCACGAAATAGAAAAATGTTACAAACGGTACAAATGCCCGTTGAGGAATACCATTTATTTGTATTACTTCATCGAAAAACAGAGAGCTGGTCGCACTGAAGATGAGCAATAACGTAATAAGCAACCATGTCGGTATTCCGTAAAACATATTGCAAAGCCATGCGGGAGGTTCCTTATAGGCCAATAGGCACCCAAAAACCAATAACAGAAAAAATTAATATGAAAAATTACTCTTTCACAGAATCTGATCTGATCAATTCCGGCGTAAACCAGTATGACAAGAAGAAAAAATAATAAATAACTTTTGTTTTTTAAAAACTTAGTAATATAAAAG
>ERZ1034952.1789-NODE-1789-length-16845-cov-11.813937_pt1 | contig 16845 bp, 18 predicted proteins | sample MGYA00520625_ERZ1034952 | MGnify/ENA primary metagenome ERZ1034952 (study PRJEB33766, sample SAMN09781773) | gut metagenome | biome: gut microbiome | host: Homo sapiens | place: Madagascar | study: EMG produced TPA metagenomics assembly of the PRJNA485056 data... | reverse complement strand
CTTCAAAAATTTCCGCACCATCGTAGGTTGACACAGCCTTGAGCTGCTCCACTTGGTTGAAGCTGGCATTCAGGGTGATCGAGATCTCATAGTCTTTTCGGACGCAAATCTCCTTAATGAACTGCTGCAAGATGGCGCGCCGTTCATCGTGGTTGGCAGTGTCATACACATCCGCCCATGTAAGAAGTTCATTGCAGATGTAGTTACTGCGCTTTGCCGTTTTGGTGGCTTCTTCGTATTCTTCCTGCGCCTGAACAAGCTGCTTTTCCAGAGTTTCCAAAGCCTCTCTTGCCTCGGCCACCAGTGTGCCCAGCAGTTCTTTGTCCAAGGCACTCACGCCCCGGATGACGAGGATGGTTTCGGCTTTCAGGTCGTCCAGTTCTTTCTGCTTGCTTTCCAAGTCTTTCTGGATTTTCTTGACCTTCTTCTGGATGCGGGCGGCATCGTTAGTCTTGACCGATTCCAGCAGCTTCTTCCGGGAAACCTCCCGGAACTGTGCGAAGATCTGCCGGACAACTTCTTCTACAATGGAATCCAGCTTAGAAACACCATAGCCGGACTGCCCATCGCATTCGCCCGGATGCCGGATCTTATAAAAGCAGCTATTCAGACAAAAAGGATCGTGGTGGCGCACGACACCTTGCCCTTAAAAGCGCAAAAACGCCAGCCTCCCATTGAGGGAAGCTGGCGCAGTACAGCATATCGGCACGATTGTGGGTGGCAAAACGGAACGATTGTGCCTGTTTCGGAGCGGTCTGGTCTACGGCAGCAGACAGGCTTTTTTTGATGCGTTACCCCAATAAAAAATCACAGTTGCCTCCACAAACAGTAACTGTGATCGGATAGCGCATGAAATCGCCCGGACAAGTTACCGTTTTTTATAACTCGACCGGGAAAAGGCATAAATCAGCACAATAGGACAAAATCACCCGAACGATGATGTTGTACCGTTCTTTCTGTAAAAACGATACAATACTATTGAGGTGATGCTATAACCACCCGTCACCCCCCTGCCGCAAAGGCGCTGAAGGGCAAAAAGGTGAATACCATAGCCAGCGTCAAAAGGGCACTGACAAGGCGTGTTCGTTTTGAGAATCGTTGTTTCATGGAGTGCTCCTTTCTGTTTGCAAAGTGTTCCCCGCAGATTTTGCGGGGCGAAACGATGTTTTTGACCCTGCGGGGGTCAGCCGGTCTGCGCGGTAGAGGGCAGAATGGTCATTCTGCCGTCCACGGCGGCGTCCACCATCTCGTGCTCCCGGAAATACTCCATCAGGACATCCTGACAGGAGGTTGCCACGCTGCGGGGCTTCTGGAGCTTGCAGATGGTATCGTAGGAGATGTTGAAAAAGCTCTCGATGTTTTTGAAGTGGTAGTTCTGCAGCCCCACGGTGAACAAGGCATCGTCGCCGATCTCCTTGCCCACCTCCTTGCCGCAGTAGGTAAAGTAATCAAAGTCGCCCTTGGCGCGGTCGTAGCGCAGCCGCAGGGTAGAGGGCAGCTGGTAGAACTCGGTGTGGCCGGTGTAGGCCTCCTCTCGCAGCATGTAGTGGAGCATCTGGCGCAGCTGCCGGCCTGTCACCTTGAACATAAACACGCCGTCGTCGTAGGGGAAACCCTCGATGAGGTCGCCGTAGGTGACAATGGGACCCAGCTTCTCGGCCCGGATGCTGCCGGAGCCAATGAGCATAATATCGATGCCAAGGCTGCGGGTGAAGATGTCCGCAAACAGGTTGCCCAGCTCGGTCTCCCGGGTGCGCTCCGGGTGGGTCAGCTCCCGGCGGAAGCGCGCCACGATGTGGCTGTACTTTTCGTCCACCTGACTGGTGAAGCGGTGCAGCACCTGCTCCATGGCGGGGTTGCGTGGGCAAGTCTCGGCGGTGATGGGCACCGTGTGCCATGTGTAGGAATCGATGCAGTTGTTGTCCGTGTCCACAATGATATCAAAGCGCCCGATCTGGTCGGTGCCGGTGCCCGCCTGCGCAATGACCACGCCGTTTTCCTCCACCGCGTGCTCTGGCAGGGTGTGGCTGTGTCCGCCGATGATCAGGTCCACCCCCCAGGCCGGGTCCAGCTGGCGGGCCAGATGGCGGTCCTCCTCAAAGCCGATGTGGGTCAGCAGCACGGTAAAATCAATGTCGATGCTGTTGTGGGCGTTGCAGATCTTGCCCACCTCGGCGGCAGCGGCGGCGGTGTCCACAAAGGACCCCACCAGCGATTCGGACTTGGTCTGGTTGATAACGTCCTGGGTGATGATGCCGATGAAGAGGATGTTCATCCCGTCCACCCGCAGGATCTTGTAGGGGGTAAACAGCCGTGTGGGGGTGTTTTTGATGTAGAGGTTGGCGTTGATGATGGGGAAGCGGGCGCATTTTTCGATGAACAGCAGGTGTGCGATGCCGTAATCCACCTCGTGGTTGCCGATGGTGACGATGTCCGGGGCAAGGGCGTTCATGATCTCGATAGTGGAAAGCCCCTTGTATTCGGAATCAATGACCGAGCCCCGGAACATATCACCTGCAATGGCGTAGATGGTGTTGGGCTCCTCTGCCCTCACCTTTTCGATGTAGCCGGACAGCATGGAAACGCCGCCCACCAGTTTTTCGTCCACCTGCTCTGCCAGAAAGTCTCCGTGCAGATCATTGGAGTGGAGGATGGTGATCTTTTTGGTGTGTTTCATGGTGCATTCCTCCCGGTGTTTGTGTGTGCCGGTCAGCCCATGGCCTCCTGCCGCGCAAAGTAGACAGTATTGACAAGGCTCATGTAGCTCTCTTCGCCGTCCAGATAGAACTTCAGAGCAAGGGTGTCCTCGTCCTCCAGGGTGACGGCGTAGCGGGAGCCGTCCTCTCCGGTAAAGGTAGCGTACCACTCCTGATTGGTCTGGAAGGGTACCTCCGGGGTGCCTTCCTGATAGAACAGGTCGGCTTCCTCCACGTTCAGCTCCGGATAGGGGGTGATGTAGCTGGCGGTGAAGGGCAGCTGGCTGCCCTCGGTGTCGGCGTCGGTGGGCAAAAAGCACATCCGGTCGGCGTCTGCGGGGTCAGTGTCAAAAACACCCTCGTCGGTGTCGCGGTAGATCTCCAGCCAGTTGCCCTCTAACGACCAGGGGCTGGTGTCGGTCTCCCAGTCGTCCCCTTCCGGGTAGATGGTAAAGTCGCACACGCCGTCTGCCTGCACCACATGGCCGTTCTCGCCGGAAAGGAAGGGGCTGAATACCAGCTCTTCGCCGGTGCTGGGGTACAGCTCCACCTCGGTGTTGGGGACGATATCGCTGATGTTGCACAGCAGCAGGATGGGCTGACCATCCTCACTGTAATAGAGCTGTTTACCGCGCTGGAGCGGTTTTTCGGCATCGTCTGTCAGGCTCGTCTCGTAGACGAACAGGGTGGCCTGCGCCTCCTGCGGGAAGATGCAGTACAGGTCGCACCCGCCATCCGGTGCCACGACCCAGTGATCCTGCGGGATGTCGTAGACGAAGCCCCACAGCTGGCGTAAGTCCGGCTGGCTGTCCAGCACCTTCTGCACATCGGTAGTGATCTCATAGGAGCCGCCCAGATACAGCACGCAGGCGCGGTATTCGTCCTCCCCTGCCAGAAGGCGCATGTAGGTCACGTCCTCCGGCTCGGTGTACTCCTGTTTGGCGGAGGGCGATGCGATCATGTTGTCTCCGTCCAGCATTTTTTCGGGCTTGGAGCTGGACGCGCTGCTGCCTTTGCCGCAGCCCGCCAGACCGATGGTCAGCGCCAGCAGGGCTGCCAGAAGTTTCAGTCGTTTCATAAGTTCTCCTTTCTCATGCCCTGCCGGGGCGCACCTCAGAGGGCAGCGCCGGACGCCGGGTGGTTGGAAAAAACGTCCACGCCCTCCACCGGCTCCGGGCTGTCGGTCCCGGTGGAAAGCTGGGGTGTCCAGTCCAGCGTGCGGCCGGTGGTGCAGTAGACCACCGCCGTGATGTCGGGGGTGTCAGGGGTGCCGTTGCACAGCAGCAGCACAGGCTGGCCGCCCTGCCTGCAATAAAGCTCCCGGCCCGTCTGGTGCTGGTACTGGGGGTCCTGCTTTTCGTAGACAAAAAGCGTATCCTCCCTGCGCACGGCAAAGATGCAGTACAACTCCCGCCCGCCGCCCGGCGCAGTGACCCGGTGATCTGCCGGGATGTCCGTAACAAACTGCCACGGCTGTTCCTGCAGGCTGTCCAGCGCAGCGTCCACATCGGCGGTGCGCTCCGGGACACTGCCCAGATAGAGCACCACGGCAAGGCTGCCGTTCTGCTCTGCCTGCTGCCGCAGCTGCGCCACGGTCACAGCGTCCTGCCGGGGGACGCTGTCTGGGGCGGACGCGCCGGAGCGGATGGGGTCGCCGTCCACCGGTCCGCAGCCCACAAGACCCAGTGTCAACGCCAGCGCGGCGGCAAACAGCTTCATGGTCACGCCCTTCATCTTACGCCCACGGGTCGGCAGACGTGGGGACGCGGATGCCGGTCATCAGGTACTGCTCCCACAAAAGTCACTGTCCGCTGCCCTTGCGGCGCAGCTTGATGGGGCGGGGGGCGTCGGCACCGCCGCAGGGGATGAACAGTTTGCAGTAGCCCTCCTCGGTGTTGGAGGTATGGTCACTGCCCACCAGAAGCGTGAAGGGCTGGCGGGGGGTATAGCCGTTTTCCGGCGATGCACCCACAAAGTAGGAGAAGGGGATGTAGCTTTTGCCGTCCCGGAAACGGTCGTTCAAAAAGGAGATATCCTGCCCGTTCAGCGGGCGGGGGCCGCGCAGCCAGTTGAGCATCTCCAGTCCGATGTTTTTATCGGCACCGTAGGCGCACAGCGCGCAGACAGTGAGGGCTGCGGTCTTAAAGGGGGTGTCCAGACTGGCCTCCGGCAGTGCCTGCATCTGGGCAAGGCTTTCCGGCAGAGCCTGAAAGGTAAAGGTGACGGTCTGGTTGCCGCCGGTGGCAGCCGTGGCCTGCTTCATCTTATCAAAAAGTCCCATGAAAATGCTCCTTTCTGTTTCAGCCGTAAAGGGTTCAGCCCCGGTTCAGGTCATGGCGGGGCACGGTCCGCCTGCGGACGATCTTCTGGTTCAGATCCAGACTGAGGTTTGCAAAATAGCCGTTTTCAAAATACCATGCAATGTCCTTTGTGTCCATACCAACGCTGTTGCACAGCCACCGCAGGGGTACTTCTGCCCCGGAGTAGCTCTCCACCCTGCGGGCGATGGTCCTTGCATGGTAGCGGCGGGCCTCCCCGCGGGCAAACAGCGCGAGGGGTACAGCGCCCACCACGATCCAGAACACATAGCCCCCGATGTGGGAATAGTCCTTATCCTGCAAACTCAGGCAAAGGGTATACAGCCCGCCGACAGAGCAGAACACGCAGAAGGCAAGCCCCGCGTTCCGCAGCCATTTGAGGACACGGGGGATCTCGCCGCGGGCTTTTTCCGAAAGATAAGGGTTCATAAACATGCTCCTTTCAGAACGAACCGCCTCCGCCGCCGTGGGTCGTGCCGCTGGAAGAGGTGTGGGTGGAGCTGCCGCCGGAGCTGTCGGAGTCCTTTTCCTCCACATGCTCGGTGCGCTGCACATCCCGGTACAGGAACAGCTCCCGGCTGTTGGTCAGATTCATGCTGCCCTCCCGCACATAGCTGGCGGCGTTCTCCTGGAACGCCACGCTGCGCAGCTGGCTTTTCATTACGCTGACGACGACCCATGCCAGCACAAGGCCGATGCCCAGCGCAAGGAACAGGTACATGAGAGACAGCGGCTCCCGGGGCAGGTTATTCACGTCATAGGGGTGGCCCGCCCGGGCAGCGTCGATGTAGGTATCCGACCACTGGACAAAGGTGCGGAATGCACCGGCGTAATCTCCATCGGCCATGAAGGGGGTCATCTGCTCGCCAAGGTACTGGATGCCGGCGTCCGTAAAGGCGGTGATGCCGTAGCCGCAGGTGGAGATGTGCCACTTGCGGTCGCCTACGCTCACCAGCAGCAGCACGCCGTCCATATCGGAGCCGTAGCCGAACTGGCAGGAGTCATACAGGTCATCAGCATAGGCCTCCATGCTGTCGTAGTCCACGCTTTCCAGCGACTCGACGGTGGCAATGGTCACATCGAAGCTCTGGCGCAGGCTCAGCTCTTCCAGTGCATCCTCCAGCTCGTTGTCCTCGTCCTCGGTCAGGACCCCTGCGCTGTCGTTCATGCGGTAGTACAGGTCGGCAAAGCCGCCCTCCACCGCAAAGGCCGGAACAGCCAGCGCCGCCGCAAGAATCAGTGCTGCCAGCGCCGCAAAGAGGGAGTGCAGTCGGTTGGAAGTCTTTTTCATCGTTCGTCCCTCCTTTACAGGATCCGTGCCAGCCACAGCAGCCACATCACGCCGTAGGATGCGGCGGAAAGAGCAGCTGTAAGACCCAGCATCCACTTGCGGGCAGCACCCTTGTCTACGGGCAGGTCACCCACGAATCTGCCGGTCTGACCGTTCATGGCAAACAGGTAGTTTTCGCCCCGCCAGCTGGTGCTCAGCAGCCAGACCGGGAACAGCGCATACTTTGCCTTGCCGCCGTGGAGCTGGATACTGCTGTTTTCCACCTTGACCGAATCGTAGCCGGTAACGGTCTGCTGGAACGTCTCCTCGGTGGAGCGGCGGATGCGCTTGTTGGCCCGCTCGATGCTGTCCTCGGCGTTCACGTCGTATTTGTCCGCCACATAGCCTGCCAGATAGGCCGTCTGGAACGGGATGGCGTCCTGCATGGCAAAGGGCTCGATGGATTCCATCAGGTCGTCCTCGATCTTGGAGGAGCCGTCCACCGGCACCGCATCAAAGCCGAGGGTGCCGTCCCGCCGGACGGAGTAGTAGTTGGTCTCGGTATAGTCGTATTTGCTGTCCGACCAGCTGCGGGTCCGGGTGGCGGTAAACCGCAGCTGAGCGTCGGCGTCGCTGTCGAAGAGCCAGAAGGGTACATACACGCCCTTGATCTCGTCGATGTGGTTCTGGCTGCGGAACACCCGGGGCAGCAGGGTCTTGCCCTTGAGATGTTCCTGCAGCTTTGCCTTGGCGGCCTTTTTGTCCAGCTTGAAGGGGATGATGAGGTCGGGCCGCAGCGTTCCGGCAAACTGTCCGGTGAGGACGATGGGGTTGCCGCAGAACGGGCAGGCGGACGCGGCCATGGTGTCATCGCCCACGATCTCGCCGCCGCAGCTCTTGCAGCTGTAAGTATGCAGACCGGCGGTCTCCCCTTCTGCCCAGCTGCCGCCGGGGGTGGCCCACTCCATCTCGCTGGGCTTTTCGTCCTTCAGTTCCTCGTCATAGCCCTTGAGGGTATCCACGTCGAACTCGGTGTCGCAGTAGGGGCATTTCATTTTCTGGGTGGCGCTGTCAAACTGGATGGCGCCATCGCAGCAGGGGCACTTGTATTCCAGCATTCCTGCCATAGCGTTTCCTCCTGTTGTTCCAAAGGGGGCCGGGGGCTCTTCCCCGGCCCCGCTGTTTTTGTGTTGGTCTTCCCGCCGAAGCGGTCGGCTCAGAAGTCCGTGGTGATGCGGAACACCACCGGCTCATCCGGCTCGGTGGCTTTGCCGTAGTGGCCCACTGCCAGGAAAGCGTTTTCCTCCAGCGGCAGGAAGACGTCAAAGGTGCAGAACTCTCCGCACAGCTGGCACAGGGTCTCGCGCTCGCCCACGGGGAGGGACTTTTCCAAAAAAGTGCCGTCCGGCGCGTACAGCTCCCACATATAGCCCGTGTCCAGCAGATAGCCGTTGGGGCGCTTCATCATCACGGCGTTAAAGCTGCCCACCGGCTGTGAGCTGCGGGCCAGCTCATTGCCGTCCAGATCAAAGGCAGCAAAGTAATCATCGCCGCTGGATTCCAGCTCGCCCACCGTCAGCAGCTCGTCCCCGCTGAGGTTCAGGGAGGACATGCTGTAGAAGGGGCCGATCTCGTTATCGCCCTCCAGCGTCAGCTCGGTGTACTCGCCGTCCTGCACCAGCACCGGCGCGGAGTTGGTCCAGTAGATCACGGTCAGATCCCGGTCCTTGGAGGAATAGCAGCTGCCCCAGTAGTCCAGTGCGTCGCTGGGCTCCTCCGGGTCGCTGCTGTTCAGATCGTAGCAGTAGACATCAAAGGTGTCCATGGCATACAGGATGCCATTGCGGTCGATGCTGAGGGCGTCGCTGCCGTCAATGTTGTACTCTGCCACCAGGGTCAGCCGGTCGTCCTGGATGGCATACTCAAAGATCTTGGCAGACTGCTCTTCATGCAGCCATGCAGAAATGAGCGCCAGCTTCTGTCTATGATGCGGGTCTGAATGTTGCAGGGCGCCAGCCAATCATAGATCTGAAAGCCGTGTCTGCCCAGCAGCTTTTCCAGCTCCGCATACGAAAACGCCGACTGCATCGGTTCGCCGCCTGCAGGATGCAGAAAGCAGCACTTCACTCTCCTGCAGTTTCATCTGGCAGCTGTCTGTTCCTGTCATGCTTTCAACATTCAGTCCGTAAGGTTCCGAGCCTCCTGTGCTGCTGTCATCAAGACTTTTGGTGCCGCAAGCCATCAGCACCAGCCCGGTTCCCAGAATTATAAGCAGGAGAATCGAAGCCGTCCTTATTTTCTGTTTCATTGCAGGGTCTCCTATTCTTTATCCAGTTATCTAAAAATTGCATCTGCTCTTTCGTATGAAACCAATGCTCTCCGCCCGGCATAACGGTCAGCTCTGCGTTGTTCTTTTCCGCAAAGGCTTTTATGGTTTCCATGGAGGTCAGAGCATCCTTTTCCCCATACAAGATGCGGGTAGGGATTTTCCATGAAACCGGATGCTCTCGGACATAGCAGAGATATTTCCACGACAGCGTTTCTCCAAATGTTGTGGGAATTTCCAGTTTCTCTGCAAGTTCTGCTTCGGAGACGTCAGCCCATTGCATCATGTTGCAAATCAGTTGCTCCATATCGACTACTGGAGAAATAAAATAAGCGGTATCCACCAATTTCTCATTCAACGAGGACAAAGATAAAAACGCAGCGCATCCCAATTCTATGGGCTGCACTGCGTCTGAGCGTCTGGCCTGATTCAATTATTCTGCCGCTAATTTCAAAAATTTCTTGTCCGACTGGATGCTCTGGGTCACAAACTTCCCATCCCGGAACAATGCGTATGTTGTGACCGGTGCAGGCACATTCTGTGCCGTCTCTTTCTCGGTGATGTGAACGGCTTTGAACGGGATCCCATGTTCCTTTGCAGTCTCCTGCACCTTTGGCACCCAATAATAGGTGTAGGGACACTGGTCGGTATAGTAGAGGACAAAGCCGTTTTCCTCCACCTTGGGATGCTTGGCACAGTCTTTAAATTTTGGCGGCGGGGCATTCTCTGCAAAGGGCAGATACATGAGGTTGATGCCGCAATCGGAGATGTCTGAGACCTTGAATCCCTTATGGGTCAAAAACTTGGGGTCAGCGAGAAACTCCCGTTTGCGTCCCTCTGCACACAGAATGCAAACGCCGTTTTTGCCCTGCGCCTTGGCATCCCGAAGGCATTCTTCCAGCAGTTCGCTGGAATAGCCGTGACCCTTCATGGAACCGGAGACCCACAGGCAGTTGATATAAAGCCAGCCTGCCGCATCAATGGGCACCCATGCGTTTTCTGCCGGGATGTACTCGATAAAGCATTTGCCGCGCTCTGCACTGCGGTAAAAAACAAGTCCCTCCTCAAAGCGCTGCTTAAGCCATTCTTTCTTGGCAAGGCTCTGTTTGCCGGACATGGCACAACAGATGTGTTCCCTGTCGATGTTTTCTTTGGTGACTCTGATATAGTCCATCGAAGCGCTCTCCCCTATCTTTGTTCTTTTTCATGCCTTCTCCGACACAGCGGCCTTTTCGTTTTTGGCTGCGGCTTACCGCATCCGTCCATCGCCGCCCATCAAGGCGGTCATTTCCTCAATATAGTCCAGCGGGAACGGCGGAGCGCACAGGGGCTTCATGGCAATGCTCATGAGCTTCATGGGGTTGTCGTCTGCCGCCACCCGGTTGGAGCTGAGCTTTCCGCAGCGTTTACAGCGGTGGATGATGGCCCACTCGCCGCCCTTGCGTACCCAGACGGCCACCGGCTCCATGATGCCGCCGCAGTCGGAGGCACGGTCGCCGGGTTCTTCGTCCACATGAAGGCTGGACAGGCAGTTGGGGCAATGGTTGCGGTGGTCGCTGCCGGCGTGTAACACATCAGAGAAATTACAGCTTATTCTCCCAGCGCCGTCTCGATGTTCGCCAGCACCTTCTTGCTCAGTAAAACGAATGCCTGCCTGGTGCGGCCTGCCGAGACACCCGGGCTGTGGACATTAGGCCGCTGGAAGAAGCCCTCACTGACGGGGCCTGCGGCGGCGTAGGTATCACAGAAGAAGTGGGTGCCGGGCTTATCCAGCCACTTTTCCAGCGCGGCGGAGTCAAAGCCGGGGCCGATGGAGGTATTGAAAAGGACTTTCCCCTCCCCCAGCGCCTCAAACTCCGGCTCGCCCAAGAGCAGAACATTCTTGTTCAAACAGGTAAAGACCACTTCGCTCTCCCGGAGCAGAGCGTCCAACGGCTTATACTTCATGCCTGCGGCCTCGGCGTCGGGCTTATGGCTGCGGCTGTAGTAGGAGATGTCCGCGCCGAGGAAGGTCAGTGCATCGGCGATCATCCGGCCCGAAACGCCCAGACCCACGATACCCACCTTGAGGCCGTAAATTTCCACGGGCTCGTCGTGGAGCATCGGCATCCCGAAGCCGTGGAGCAGGCCGGTCAGCTCGTGGAGGACGTACTCCACCACGCCGCGGTCGCCGTAGTCCCGGATGCCCAGCACCTTGATGCCCTTTTCCCTGGCAAAGGCGATGTCCACATTGGCGCTTTCCTCCGAGTAGAGGCTGCAGCACATCCCGATGTAGCGCAGGTTCGGGCAGCGCTCGATGACGTTTTTGCCCATGCGGGAGGTATAGCTCAACAGCGCCGCGTCGGCGTCTCCGATGCGGCGAACGATTTCTTCGTCGTCGGCGGGAATATCGCGGTAAAGCTCGACCTGCTCGGCATACTGATGCAGCGCTTCCTCTGCTGTGGGGATGAGGCTGACCGGCTCGATGGCCACCAGTTTCTTGAACATGAGACTCCCTCCTTTTTAATAGAAGCAGACCGGCGAGGCGAGGTTGCGCAGAAGCGCCACGGCGCTCCAACCGGCAATGGCGCTGGTGGACGAGCAGATGTCTACCACGGCCTTCACGCCCTCGATCTCGGCAGTGATGCAGTGGTCGTCGCCCACCCAACCGGGTACGGAGTGCATGGTCACGCCGGTGATGTCGGGGCCGGTGGTGGCCAGCGAGGTGGCCACAGCGACGTTGACCCGGCGCGGGAAGGTTGCGATGGCTTCCTTGGCGCTGCCGGTGAAAACGGTGGTCTTCTCGGTGTCGGTCAGCAGATGGTCGGCCCAGACGGGGGTGTTGCGGAAGCCCTTTGCGCCGGTGTGGGTCTCGATGCCGGCCTTCTCGTCCAGCTTCAGAGCCTCAGCCATGAGGGTGACGGTCTGCAATACGTCGAAGCCGCCGATGGCGCCGCTGGCCAGATGCACCTTTGCGCCGCCCTCCCGGGCCGCCTGCTTGACCTCTTCATAAAACGCGAGGTCGGCGAATGCACCGATGGACAGCACCACGAGGTTCACGCCCCGGCGCAGCACCGGAACGGCCATTGCACGCACCGCTTCCACCGAAGCGGCTTCCACGATGTACTCCGGCTCCAGCGCCAGCAGAGCATCCACGTCCGCGCAGGCCGCACAACCCACGCTTGCCGCCGTCTTCTCTGCCGAAGCGAAGGTGCGGCTGGTGACGCCCACCAGCTCGTAGTCTTCCAGCAGGCCCTTCTTCCACGCATCGGCCACGATATTGCCGAGGAAGCCGCAGCCCACGATGCCAAATTTCGTTTTCATGTTTCCGTTTCTCCTTTTTCCCGCCCGGTCGGCGGATTTTTCTTTTCCAGTATACCATGCCATGTGCAGAAAAGCAAAACCCGGCGTTTTTCATAGTTTTTTTGTCATTCACGCACGAAAAGCAGCATTTCACGCAGGTTTGCTTGCTTACTTCCCCAGAAGTGCTATAATTGTATCAATCGAAAGTCCATATTTTTTCAACATTCAAAGGAGGTTTTTGTATGCTCTCTTATCGTAAACTTGCCATGCGTGTTCTGGGTCGGCCTCTTAATACGGGGGGGGGTAACAATTCACCCCGTCCGGCCTCTCAGCGGGCAGCGGCGCTTGTTCTGACCGCCGCAATGCTCACCACCCTTACCGCCCCGGCCTTTGCAGGGACATGGTACATCGAAGATGGTGACATTACGATTTCGGCGGGCGAGAGCGGCAACAATGTCACCCAGAACGAGAATACCACCGAAAATGACCCTGACACCATCATCACAAATCGTGAGGAAGGCGCTTCTTCCCACACCGTGACCATCGACGCCAAAGATAAGGACGATAAGGTTGAGGTCACGCTCAAGGATGTGAATATTGACGCCAGCAGCCGGAGCGAAGCCGCTGTGAGTGTTACCGGCAAAGGTGACACCACCATTGAGCTGGATGGCGACAACGAGCTGAAGAGCGGCGCTGGCCATGCCGGGTTGGAGCACAACAAGACTGACACCAGCGGCGAACTGACCATTCAGGACAAAGATAAGAACGGCAGTCTGGAGGCTGCCGGTGGATTCAAAGGCGCTGGCATCGGCAGCGCTGGCAGCAATGACGCTCAGGTGAAAATCACTGGCGGCAATATCACGGCCACCAGTGACGATTGGGGCGCAGGCATTGGCAGTGGTTCCTACGGCACCGGCACGGTAGAGATCACCGGCGGCGAGATCAATGCAACCGGCGGTTATTTAGGCGCTGGCATCGGCGGCGGCTGCAACGGCAGCGGCAATGTGACCATCAGCGGCGGCACCATCACTGCCGCAGGCGGTGATGGCGCTGCGGGCATCGGCGGTGGTTATTATAACGGTGCGACCGTTACGATAACCGGCGATGCTGTTATTAAAAATGCATCCACCACGGTTTACGGTGCAGGCATTGGCGGCGGCAATGGCTACGACGGTGATGTGACTATCTCCGGCAATGCAAAAATCGAGAATGCGACCGGCGGCTACGGTGCGGCAGGCATCGGCGGCGGCGCATTTAGTTCCCCCGATAAAATCGGCAATGGTAACGTGGTCATCAAGGATAATGCCAAAATCGACAATGTGCAGGGCGGCGCTTATGGCGCAGGCATCGGCGGTGGTATTTATGGTCTCAGCAATGTGACCATCGAGGGCAACACCAAGGTCAACGCTACCGGAGGCGCAGGCGGCGCGGCCATAGGCGGCGGTGCTGGCGCTGAAAACAACAGCGATAACAATGGCAATCAAATCACCATCAAGAGCAATGAGAACGGCGGTCCCACCATCAATGCGGTCGGCGGCGGTACAGATGAAGGGGAAAAAATCATTATTGGCGGCGCCGGCATCGGTGCTGGCTGCGAAAGCGATGCAGATGCCGACATCACCCTCGAGGGCAAAGTGACCATCACGGCCACCGCCGGAAAAGACAACGTGGCCATCGGCGCTAACGGCATCGAGCAGGAGTTCTCCGGCCTTGCTGAGGGCAGCTCCATCACCCGCTACGACTCTGAGGGCAACGACATCACCCTCCCCACCGACCCTGTCCCTGCGGTTCCCTCCTCTTCCGGTGGCGGCTCTGCGGACGCCTCTGTGCAGGAGTCGGTCTTCCCGGGCCTCGTCGTCACCGACAAGGACGGTCAGCGCATCTCCTACACCAGCATCCGGGGCAACAACGTCCTCTCCCTCCGCGTCGGGCGGTTCACGGCCTCTCTCCACGCTTCGCTGTCCACCCTGCGCCAGCTGCGGGCTGAGGGCATCGACACCATCACCTTCCAGACCATCCTCTGCTCCACCAGCCTCTCGGTGGACGAACTGCTGGCCATGGGCGGTGAGGATACCGAAGTCGTTCTCACTCACCACATCCGTTCTTCCACGCTCACGGTGGGCGGCAAAGCCGTGTAAGGCTCCCTTGTTCCCCGATGATTTTTGTGGTACACTAGGCGCAGAAATCTGTAAAAATCGAGGGAAAGTAACTTATGGCTGGCGACCTTCATACTCATTCCACCTGTTCTGACGGCTCTGTTCCCATCCACCGCCTGCCTCTGATGGCAGCGCGGCTGGGGCTGAGCGCTCTGGCCCTTTCTGACCACGACACCACCCTCAGCGCCCAGTACGCCTACGACCACCCGGTGCAGGACGGCGTGCGGCTCATCCCCGCCGCCGAGCTCACCGGCTACGACTTCGAGCGCAGCCACCGCGTCCATCTGCTGACCTTCTGGCCCGACCTCGGCTGCCCTGCCCTGCGCCGGCACTGCGACATCATGCGCCAGCGCCGCAACGAGTGCGCTCTGCAGAGCTGCCGGGAGATCGAGGCGCTGTACCCCCAGTTCCGCACCGAGCAGGCGCTGGAATATGCGCAGGACAGCGGCGTCCTCTTCAAGAGCGGCATCATGCAGGCGCTGCAGCAGCTGGGCCTGTGCGACGGCATCTACACCGGGCTTTATCACGAGTTGTTCGGCTGGGAGCCGCGGGGCAAGTGCCTCCACTCCCCCACTTACCCTCCGGTGCGGGAGGTTCTGGCCACGGCAAAGGCCGCTGGGGCCGTGGTGGTGTTCGCCCACCCGACGGTGTACAAGAGTATGCCTCTGCTGCGGGAGCTGGTGGCTGAAGGGGCCATCGACGGCATCGAGGTGCATCACCCCCGCAACAGCCCCGAGGACAGGACCGAGTGCGCTGAGCTCTGCAAGAAGCATGACCTCATCGTCACCGGCGGCAGCGACTTCCACGGCGCGAACCACGGCAGACCCCACCCGGTGGGTGCCTGCGTCACCGAGGACGACCAGATCGCGCGCATCGAGGCACTGGCCAGAAAGCGCCGGGGCGGCGCTCTGTGACCGGGTCACATTGACTTCCCCATCTGACAAGGATATAATAAAGATACTGCGCGAGTCCGCTCGCCTGTCAATCGGATATAAAGAGAGGAAGTTTGAATATGAGCAAGTCTTTCAGCTACCCCAACAAGGGTACCTGCTCCAAGGAGACCCACATCGTGCTGAACGATGACCACACCATCGAGTCCATCGAGGTCATCGGCGGCTGCAACGGCAACCTGAAGGGCATCAGCCGCCTGCTCAAGGGCATGAAGGCTGAGGACGCCATCGCCCGCATGGAAGGCACCACCTGCGGCCCCCGCCCCACCAGCTGCCCTGACCAGATCGCCCAGAACCTCAAGCGCGCTCTGGCTGAGCTGTAAGTCACAGTCCGTTCAAAAGACCACCGTTCTGCCCTTTTTCCTGCGGGCAGAACGGTGGTCTTTTTGTTTATCGCAATTTTCAAAAATAGTGCCTATCGAAACGGCATATTTGCGATATGCAATTCAACGCTGTTGCTGTTGCATTAAAAAGTTGAATTGCTACCGACCAAAATCGAGCCAAAAAGCGGTTGACAAAACCCGTGTCCTTTGCTACAATAAATGAGTAAACGCAGGGTTAGCTCATCCGGTAGAGCGACTGCTTCCCAAGCAGTAGGCGGCGGGTTCGAGTCCCGTATCCTGCTCCACAAAAAGAGCGCTGATTCGTCAAGAATTGGCGCTTTTATCATTTCAGCAAGTCTAAAACTGAGAGGGACGTCATGATTTTTGTACCCCTTCTGCACTATTTCAAGTGCAAGAATCAATACAGCGGCAACGAAGACGGGATGCGCTATCTGCTCTCGCCCGGCAAGCGCAGCGTGCCTGACCCGGACGGCGGCGAGGGCGCACAGAAAGAGGAAGCCATCCTCACGGTGGACATCTGGCCCGACCCCTGGGCGCTGGACCGCACCGACCCCGCCCTGCGCCGGCAGATGGTCTTTCCGCTGACGGACGAGGGCCGGGCCGCAGCGGCAGAGTATCTGTCCTCTGCCTACAGCACTGACCTGGCGCTCTGGAAGCAGCGGCCCTCCATCCTGGACTGTGAGCCCTGGTCACCGCCGCCGAAGGACGAGGACGCAGAAAGCGGGGAAAGCAAATGATATACCGTCTCAAAGAGCTCAAGGGCGACACCATCCCGGTGCCGCAGCTCATCTTTTCCAAGCTGGGCATCGCCGAGGAATACAACGTCCGGGTAGCGCTGTATGTGCTGGCCACCGGCGTCACCGACCCCGAAAAAATTTGTACCGACCTTAAACTGCGCAGCCGCATCTCTGCCGAAAGCGCCCTCTCCTTCTGGGCCGGTGCGGGGCTTCTCGAGCGCTACGACGAGAACGCCGCGCCGGGAGCAGAGCCCTCCGCTCCTGCCCCCATGACCTGGGCGGAGATCGCCGCCGCAAGCCGCACCGACCCCATGATCTCGAGCCTCATCGACTGCGCTCAGACCGGCTTTGCCCGCCCGCTGACCCACAGCGAGATGGAAAAGCTGGTCAACCTCTACGTACAGGAGGGCTTTGCCCCCGAGACCGTCATGCTCTGCGTGGCCTATGTGGCCAGCCGGGGCAAGCGGACGATGGCCGCCGTCCTCCACGAGCTGAAAGTCTGGCGGGCCGAGGGCGTGGAGACCGGCGAACAGGCCGACGCCCACCTCAAGCTGCTGGCCCTCCGCCAGACCCGGGAACAGTATGTTGCTTCCCTGCTGGGCATCCCGGACAGCGAGCTCACCCTCGGCGGGCGGAAAGCCATCGCCCGGTGGTATGAGGTCTACGGCTACGACGATGCCATGGTGCAGGAGGCCGCTGTGCAGGCCGGGCCGAAGCGTGACCTGTGGTACTGGAACAGCATCCTCAAGACCTGGAACGCCAAGGG